>Ga0181534_10000035_pt1 | contig 103405 bp, 92 predicted proteins | sample PEATcosm2014_Bin_37_FD_119758 | JGI IMG/M metagenome (GOLD analysis project Ga0181534, IMG submission 119758) | Peatland microbial communities from MTU Mesocosm Facility, Houghton, MI, USA - PEATcosm2014_Bin17_10_metaG | ecosystem: Environmental > Terrestrial > Soil > Wetlands > Peat | place... | reverse complement strand
TGCCCACTCTTCAAGGTTGAACAGGTAACTGAAGAACTGGAAGACGGCGTTCTTTTCAAGCAGCCGCAGTCCCAACGATCCGCTGAGATGACCTTCGAGTAGGGTGGCAGTCTTTTCGAGGTCGGCCAGCATCCGCGTTGTGTCGGAGCCGTGCTCATTCGGCTTACGCGAAAACGCCGCTGCCTTGGGCGGCTCCAAGGTCAAGCACCAATGCAGGTCGATGCGGCGAAAGCCCGCCGCCTTTTCAAGGAACGTCAGCCGGTCATCGACGAAAACCTGCGTGACCGGATTGCCGTACTGCGCTTTCCTGGGCAGATTGAAGCCAGACATGACGCGCGTGTATTGGTGAAGGCACGTCCCTTCCGGCAATCCCCGCAACGCGCCTTCAATCGAGCGCACCTGTGCCTCAAGCCCCTGATCGGTCACGCCTTCTTCGTCGATACCCGTGAGCGAGAAGAGGCAGCCATAGCCGCCGCCCTTCAACGCGAAGATCCGGTCGTTGACAAAGCGTGCAATCGGCACGATGCTGCACGCGGCTCCCGCCTTGGCGAACCACGGCGTGAATTTCTGTTGCTCAGTGTTTACGCGGGTCATAGTAGGACCTCTGGTTCAAACTCAAGCCCCAAAGTTCGAACATCTTCGGATGTTTGCGGACGACAAACCACGCGCCGATGGCGAGCGACGGGAAGGCAATCAACGCCACGACACGGAACCCAACGAGGAAAACCGTTACGCAGACGAAGACAATCGCCATCCATGCGCTGAGGTCCAATCCGAGCTTGGCTCGTGGCCTATTGAGCGCCTGATTGATCGGTAACGGCTCTCCTCGCTTGGTCATGGCTGCCTCCTACTGCATCGTCTGCCCGGTGAGCGAGCCAATCCAGCCAGCGCCCCAGCCCAGCACGGCCGCGCCAAAGAGCGCACCGAAGAGACCGGGAATCGCGTCCTGGAATCTTCCCGACATCATGCGGATTCCTGCGAAGATCAATCCGCCGAAGCAGATGACTGCGCCCGCATAGATGGCGAAGGTTTTGAAGGTGTTCATCAGCGTGGTCGCGCCAGAGAAGTCCATCGTGCCCTGGGCATGGGCCACGCCGGCAAACGAGAGCACAAGAAGGGTTGGAGCCATCGTGCGGATGGCAGAGAGAAGTGTGGTTTTGAGGGTTTGTCCCGTCAGCCGGTTGGCGGACGGAATGAGCAGCCGATTACGACTGGCGTCGCGTCGGAAGATACGGCGGAATCGATTCACTTTGCACCTCCGCTGACTTGGCGTCAGCATTAGGGCAAAGTTATGGCGGTTTTGGGGCCGCGTCCAATGAATTCCAGGGAGACCGTTATTCCATTTGGGAATAACGACCGGGTTTTGCGGGGGAGGATTGGCCTAGAATTTGTAGTCGCGGATGGTTTCCGGGGTTCCCACTCCACCCTTATATAAGGTTGCTTCCACGGCTGGACGCACCGTGACGCAGCAGGTGAAGCTGGTTCCGTCTGTCAGCTCGATCTGGACGCGCGACCCGTCGCCAGTGTCCCGGTGAATCCTGAGCAATTGAATTGTCTTTCCTGCCACCTCCGGACAGTCAATGAAATCGGTTTTCATGGGTTCTACCTCTACCTCCTTAAGAATCGTACCCCTTCCACTTCAATGCTGGACCATTCCGATGAATTTCCCGTCAACAGGGGCAGTTTCCGACAGCACACCGCGAGAGCGGCGCATAGTGCAACTCCAATCAGGACATTATCACACTCATCGTGTGTAGACGCATAGTGGTCAGCCTTCGAGCATGGAGATGTGGCCCCACGCTCCGTTAAGTCTCGATTCGGCACCAGGTTGCGGCAACTCCGCGACGAGCGGGGCTATTCCCAGGAAGAACTGGCCGAGCGCGCTGGTTTGCACCGGAACTATGTGGGCGGCGTCGAGCGCGGCGAACGAAATGTCGCCCTTGAGAACATCGTCAAGCTGGCGAAGGCCCTTTCAGTCAGGCCGGGCGAACTGTTCGCTGATTTTTCGTGAGATGTATCCGTTATTGAAATTTCCTACACTTTTGAAGTAAGGCTCTTCTGCTGTTCTTCCAACGAGGCGCGCTCGCGTTCAAGCTCTGCACGTAGTTCATCTTCAGAAGGCAGCACCAGCTTGTATTTGCTGGCGAATAAATATTCGTTTTCGTGAAGTACTGAATAGCGGACAACGGAGGCGTCTTTGTGCGTGCAAAGAATGATGCCCACGGTGGGATTGTCGTCGGGAGCCCGCTTGAGATCGTCCACCATTCGGACGTACATGTCCATTTGCCCAATGTCCTGGTGCGCTAGTTCGCCTGACTTCAGGTCGAACAGCACGAAACATTTGAGCAGGTAGTTGTAGAACACCATATCAATAAAAAAGTCTTTGGACTCCGTACTGACCCGCATTTGCCGCGCAACAAAGGCAAACCCTTTGCCCAACTCAAGAAGGAATGCCTGCAAATTGTCCAAAAGCGCCTGTTCAAGTTCGGATTCGAGCAGTTTGCCGGTTCCCGGCAAACCGAGAAACTCCAGGATGACGGGATCGCGGACGAACTCACGTGGATTCTGTTCGAGTGGCACAAGATTGGCTGTGGCTTCCTGTTCAACCGCCTGGCGGTCTGAACTCGCGAGCAGGCGTTCGTAATATAGGGTGCCGATCTGACGTTCCAAAGCCCGTGTGCTCCAACCTTGGTCAGCAGCCTCATTCATGTACCACAGGCGGGCTTTCTCGCCTTCCACGCGAAGGAGTGTTCGGTAGTGCGTCCAACTCAATTCCCGACGCAGTGCGTCGTGAATTGGAAATGCCAGGAAGAACCCCCTCATATGCCGCAAATTGGAAACGTCAAACCCCTTGCCAAATTCTGCCGACAGGGTCGAGGCTAAGGTCGGCAAGAGCTGAGTTCCATACTTTGCTCTTTCTGTTCCCTGCTGTTCGAACTCGACAATATGCCGACCAATCTCCCAGCAGGTTTGAACCTGAACAGCATCTACATTGCGCAAAATCTGTTTCCGCGCGTTTTGGATCAGGTCGCGCAGATTGTGCAGCAAAGGCCGGAGATCCATTGCGCCATCCGTGGAGCCGATCAGTTCACTTGCCATCGCAAATCCCCTCGGTTTTCATTGTAGATTGGACGCTCAAGGCCGTATTCGTGCGACCGCGGCGCGCAGAACCCAACTGCCGAAATAGACTCCCAACTGACTCCCAAAGAGGTGTCCAATGGGTACTTTTCCGTACTTCCGGGTCGCCATAAGTGCTGTAAAGTCTGTTAAATGCGTGAGTTCCCGGCCACTCATAACCCAAAGGTCGCTGGTTCAAATCCAGCCCCCGCAACCAAAGTAAATCAACAACTTAAAGCTATCTACAAACACCTCAAAAGGACAGTTGGGGACAGATTACAGATTTCCCTCTTCAGCCGTCTTTTCTCTTTTTTCATTGATGAACTTCACCAGACGGGTCTGCGCCGCGCGTTTGGCGTCCAGCGAGGGGCCGCCGTAGATATTGCTTGTGGTTTGAATGTTCGCGTGACGGATCAGTTTCTTCGTCTCCTCAAGCGTCAGCACCTGCTTGCCCCAGGAAGTAAGGCTGTGCCGGAAGGTGTGCCAACCGATCCGGCCAAAGCCCCCTTTTTCTGCTATTGGCCGAATGTAGTCAGCCAGCATTGAGTCGGGCCACATGGGGCGCTGCCCGCTGGTCGCAGCACTGGCGAAAACCCAGTCTTCCGACGTCGAATATGGCGTCAACTTCTTCCACGCGATCAAGGAATCCCGCACTGTTTCAGGAAGGCTGATCTCCGTCCGTGACGCCTCCGTCTTGAGTTGCGAGATGCGACCGGAGACGAAGCCCTGGCGGAAGGTGACCACGCAACGGTCGAGGTCGAGATCCTGCCATTTCAGGCCGAACCCTTCACTGCGCCGTGTGCCCAGCCATCCTGCAATCTCGACTGCGAGCCTCTCGCGGGGTCCGAAGAGTTTCAACAGCGCCAGAAATTCCGTCGGCGTCAAAGAGCGCGGCTTCTCTTTCCTGCGTGTTGAGCCTTCGGGCAGGTCGACGAAATCCATCGGATTACTGGCAAGATACAGCTATTATGGTTTCGCTCTAGCGCATGAGGGATTTTTTTGCGGGCCTTGGGCCTAGTAAGCCCATTTTTCGCAGCCTGTTAAGGCCAGGGCCTTTGCTCGTTCTCCCTCAATTGAGCTAAGTACAACTGTGGTACCAGACGCGCCAAGGGCGCAGCCGATTGGCTGCACCCTTGGCGGTTGCACTGGCTCCGGTGAACTAAGCGTTGGTGTGGATGGGGCCGGTCTGCTTCTCCTCGAGGGCTGCTTGCGCCGCTGCCAACCGAGCCGTCAGCAGACGGAATGGGGAGCAGGAGACGTAGGTGAGGCCGATCTTGTGGCAGAACTTGACGGACTCGGGATCGCCGCCATGCTCGCCGCAGATGCCCAGCTTGATGTTGGGGCGGGTGTTGCGGCCCTTGGTTGCGGCCATCTTCACCAGTTGACCGACGCCCGCCTGATCCAGGGTGGCGAAGGGATCCTGCTTGAAGATACCCGCCTTCATGTAAGCCGGCAGGAAGTGGTTGATGTCATCGCGGCTGATGCCGAAGGTGGTTTGCGTGAGGTCGTTGGTTCCAAAGCTGAAGAACTCGGCCTCTTCGGCAATCTGGTCGGCGGTCAGGGCGGCGCGCGGCAGCTCGATCATGGTGCCCACCATGTAATCCACGGTTGAGCCCTTCTCCTTGAAGACTTCCTCGGCGACGCGGCGCACGATGATGGCCTGGTTGCGCATCTCTTCAATGGAGCCGATCAGTGGAATCATGATTTCGACATGGGGATCGCCGCCCTTGACCTTGGCCGCAACCGCAGCTTCGATGATGGCGCGAACTTGCATCTCGGTGATCTCCGGGAAGGCGATGCCGAGGCGGCAGCCGCGCAGTCCGAGCATGGGGTTGGTCTCATGCAGCTCTTCCACACGGGCCAGCAGCGGACGCAGCTCCTTGAGCTTGGGCGAACGCGGCTTGGTGTCCTGCAGGTGCTGAATTTCAACCAGCAGATCCTCGCGCTTGGGCAGGAACTCATGCAGCGGCGGATCGAGCAGGCGAATCGTCACCGGCAGCGATTCCATCGCCTTGAACAAGCCGGCGAAATCGGCGCGTTGCATGGGCAGTAGCTTCTTCAGCGCGGCGCGACGCTCCTTCTCAGACTCGGAGAGGATCATGGTGCGCATGTGCTCGATGCGGTCTTCCGCAAAGAACATGTGCTCGGTGCGGCAGAGGCCAATGCCTTCCGCGCCGAACTGGCGAGCCATCTTGGCGTCGCGAGGAATGTCGGCGTTGGCGCGAATCTTCAGGCGGCGAACCGGATCGACCCAGGCCATGAACTTGACCAGATCGGGATCGTCGGGCTGAGCATCCAGCGTCTTGAGCTTGCCGTTGATGACGCGGCCAGTGGTACCGTCCAATGAGAGCCAATCGCCTTCCTTGAAGACGTGACCCTTGACGCGCAATTCCTTCTTGGCTTCGTCAACGGTGCAATCGCCCGCGCCGGCCACGCAGCACTTGCCCATGCCGCGGGTAACAACGGCGGCGTGCGAGGTCATGCCGCCGCGCGAGGTGAGAATTCCGGCGGCAACTTCCATGCCCGCGATGTCCTCGGGCGTGGTCTCTCCGCGTACCAGGATGATGACCGGATAGGCGCCGCTGGCGTGACGCTTGACGGCTTCTTCAGCGGTGAAAACGATCTGGCCCACAGCCGCGCCGGGCGAGGCTGGCAGGCCGGTCGCGAGCACTTCAATCTTCTCGCCCTTTTCCACCAGGCGGGGAACCAGAAAGTCGTAAAGCTGATTGGGCTCGACGCGGTGAATGGCTTCTTCCTGCGTGATGAGGCCTTCGCGAACCATGTCGATGGCGACGCGAACCGCGGCCAGACCAGTGCGCTTGCCATTACGGGTCTGCAGCATGTAGAGCTTGCCGTCTTGAATAGTGAACTCGAAGTCCTGCAAATCGCGATAATGCTTTTCCATCTTGCCTGTGATGGTGCGCAGTTGCTCATAGACCATGGGCATGGCGCGTTCCAGTTCGCTGATGGGCAGCGGCGTGCGGACGCCTGAGACCACGTCCTCGCCTTGCGCATTCATCAGGTATTCGCCAAAGAAGACATGCTCGCCAGTGGCCGGGTTACGCGTAAACCCTACGCCTGTGCCGGAGTTCTCACCCAGGTTGCCGAAGACCATGGCTTGCACGTTGACCGCTGTGCCCAGCCAGTCGTCGATGCGATTGATGCGGCGATAGGTCTTGGCTCTCTCGTTGGTCCAACTGCGGAAGACGGCGTCGCGGGCGGCTACAAGTTGCTCCAGCGGAGCCTGCGGAAAGTCCTTGCCCGTCTCCTTCTTCACCAGTTTCTTGTACTCGGCAATAATCTCTTGCAGCGCCTTGGGTTGAAGTTCGTAATCGAACTTGACCTTGAGGCGCTTCTTGACGCCGTCGAAGATATGCTCGAACTTCTTCTTCTCTACGTCCAGCACCACGTCGCCAAACATCTGGATCAGGCGGCGATAGGAGTCATAAGCAAAGCGGGGATTGTTGCTGCGCTTGGCCAGCGCTTCGACGGCCTCATCGTTCAAGCCAAGGTTCAAAATTGTGTCCATCATGCCGGGCATGGAGAACTTGGCGCCAGAACGCACACTGACCAGCAGCGGATTCTCGCCTGAGCCTAGCTTCTGTCCTTGCAGCTTTTCCAGCCGCTCCAGGGCGGCATGCATTTCTGTATTGACCTCTGCACTGAGAGCGCCGCGCATGTACTCGCGACAAGCCTCGGTCTGGATCGTGAATCCCGGAGGGACAGGCAATCCGGCGTTGGTCATCTCGGCCAATCCGGCGCCTTTGCCGCCCAGTACATCCTTCATCTTTCCATTGCCTTCAGCCTTGCCGCCGCCAAAGAAAAATACATGTTGGGTTTCGGTTTTGCCTGCTTTGCCGGCAGACGACTTGTCCACAGCGCCCTGCGTCATGGGATGATGCCTCCGTATGTAGATTTTCCGCGGGGGGCGGCGGCCATGAAGGGGTGGCGGGACGGAGGCTCAGTGTTTCAACAGATAAAAAGATGCTGTTGTCGGGCTGAGCGCGTGCGGGTCATCCTGGCATCGGACATCGCTGCGCGGGATTGATAGGTCGTAGTACGAATATCGTTCCAAGTATACAGTTGCCTGTGCTGAAGGTCACATACGATTCGAGCGAGCTTTGAGTGCCGTACCATGCTCGGGCACTCTATCTCATACTACAAGACACCGGCCAGCCAGTATGCATAAAAATGAACCACTGAGCGGATTTTCACGCTGCGGGGCGTTCTGAATAGACGGCGGATTGTGATTTTATGTTCGCTATATGGGACATTAGGATTCGCTCCAACCCCACCAATGAAAGAATTTCCGCCACATGCGGCGTGGGATTTACAACGCTGAAACAATTGCCGGCCTCATGCGCGTGCGCGTGCAGCGCAATCAACGCGGCGATGCCCGCCGCGTCGATCCGCTTGACCTGACTCAGGTCGAGCGTCACGCTTTGCCGGCGAACCAGCGGAGAAAGGCGCGCCAGGAAGGCTTCCTCGTTGCCGCGAACCAACTCAGTCAGTTCAGCTTGTTCTGTTTGCAAGATCTGCCGAGTTACACCCGATAACTCGGCGTCTGGGAGGTTCGCCGCATTGATCGGAATTGAAATTGTGCTTGTCATAGAAAACCTCCGTGAAAAAAGCCTGCTTTCATACTTTGACCGGCAGTTTACGGACTGGGTTGCATTTTCCTGGCGCTTGCCCGGCGTTCTCATTTGCCGGCGCTCAGGCGGCCAATGCCGCGGGGAAAAAACTTGCTGAACTCGCTGGGGATGGTAGCAATTCCAGTTTTGATGCCGCAGCTTCCACGCACTTTTTGTGGCCGTCTCCGACCGCAAATGGCATGCTGAAAATCAATACGCAAACAGCAGGGGCGGCGGTTCCATGGAAACTGAGGAACCTCAATCAAGTCTCCTTTTTGAAACGGCACGACTTTATAGTTTGCGGAAAACCTCGAATGAAACCATGCTTTGTATCAGAGCACGACTTTTAGCCTGCCCTGAGCGTAGTCGAAGGGTGTCGTAAATACGCCAAAATCGGTCGGGCTTTACAGTCTGCGGAAAAATCCAATCGAGAGCTTTGCTTTGAAAGGGCACTACTTCAGTCGTGCCGATAAAGCACATAAAATTAGTGGGGCTTTAGAGGCTGCGGAAAAAGGCCAGTTTAACGACAGAAATGGCTGATAATTCCCTCGGCGGCTAAAGCCGGCGTTGATAAAGAAGTGGTTATGTACGGGCTAAAGCCCGTACCCTTCATCCAATTGAGTTTTTCCGCGGCCAGTTTGGCCTTTGAGGAATGTTTTTTAGGGGCTTTGGGGTCTTGAAAACCCTTTTTTCGCAGCCTCTTTAGCCCATCCCAAAATCCCGACTTCGTGAAGAACTATTGTTCGTCTCCTACTCGGTCAGGAGTCTTTAACCAAAACACGCCACACCCATGCGGTCAGGTGACCCATCGCCGCAACCGGTTGCGCTTTGAAAAAGATACCCAATTCCAGGCTGGAGTAACTGCTAATTGCTAAAAGTTGCCCGGCAGAGCCCGTTGCATCTACTCCACAGTCACGGATTTGGCCAGGTTTCTTGGCTGATCCACGTCGCAACCCCGGCGCACGGCAATGTAGTAGGCGAGCAATTGCAAGGGCACAATCTCGATGAGCGGCGCCAGCATTTCGATGGCCGGAGGGATGAGGATGACGTGCTCGACGAGGCTGCCGATGGTGGTATCGCCCTCGGTGGCTACGGCGATGACGCGGCCACTGCGGGCGGTGACCTCTTGAATGTTGGAGAGGGTCTTTTCGTATCGAAGTTTGGAGGCGGGGTCGGATTCATCGCGGGTGACGAGGACGACCACAGGCAGGGTCTCGTCAATCAACGCATTGGGCCCGTGCTTCATCTCGCCGGCCGGGTAGCCCTCGGCGTGAATGTAAGAGATCTCCTTAAGCTTGAGTGCGCCTTCCAGAGCAATGGGAAAGTGAATGCCGCGGCCGAGGTAGAGGAAGTCGCGGACGGTGGAGAAGTCCTTGGCGAGCTGCTCGCATTGGGCGGAGCGGGAGCGCAGAACCTCTTCGATTTTGGCGGGGATGCGGCTGAGTTCTTCGATGAGCTTGACGGACTGTTCTGGATCGATGCGCCCGCGTAGTTGGCCGAGCTTGAGGGCCAACAGAAAGAGCGCCGTGAGTTGGGCGGTGAATGCCTTGGTGGAGGCGACGCCGATCTCCGGGCCGGCGTGGGTGTAGATTGCGCCATGGGCCTCGCGCGCCACCATGGCATCGACGACGTTGCAGATGGCGACGGTCTTGGAGCCGAGGGAGATCATCTCGCGCTGCGCAGCCAGGGTGTCGGCGGTCTCACCGGATTGTGTAATGAGCAGGCCGAGGGCGTTGCGGTCGGGAATGGGATTGCGATAGCGGTATTCGCTGGCGTAGTCCACATCGACGGGCAAGCGGGCCAGGCGCTCGATCATGTATTTACCGGCCAGGGCGGCGTGCCAACTGGTGCCGCAGGCGGCGATATTGATGCTGGAAGCCATGGCCAGCTCGTCGTCGTCGATCTTCATTTCGCCGAGGAAGACTTTGCCTGAGTCCAGGGAGACGCGGCCCAGTGTAGTGTCTGTAATAGCGCGCGGCTGCTCCCAGATTTCTTTGAGCATGAAGTGCTTGTAACCGCCTTTTTCAGCCTGGATGGGATCCCACTGAATGCGGGTGAGGCCGCGCTGGATGGGGTTGCCGTCAAAGTCGGTGAGCTGGACGCCGGCGAGGGTGAGAATGGCCATGTCGCCGTCGGCGAGAAAGTAGATATTGCGCGTGTGGTGGAGGATGCCGGGAACGTCGGAGGCAACAAAGGACTCGCCCTCGCCGACGCCGATGATGACTGGCGGACCAAAGCGGGCGACGACGATCTTGTCTGGCTCGGTGGCCGAGAGAACACCTAAAGCAAATGCGCCAGTGAGGCGCTTGACGGCACGGCGGACGGCAACTTCAAGGGAAACGGGCTGACCGGCGGCTTCGGCATCTTTCTGCACCTGCTCAATGAGGTGAGCGATGATCTCGGTGTCTGTTTCGGTGACCAAGAGGTGGCCCTGGGCGGTGAGTTCGCGCTTGAGGTCGAGGTAATTTTCAACGATACCGTTGTGGACAACGACAATGCGGCCAGTGCAGTCGCGATGCGGGTGGGCGTTTTCTTCCGTAGGACGGCCATGGGTGGCCCAGCGAGTGTGGCCGATGCCGAATGTGCCATCGAGAGGGTGTTCGCGGAGAACTTCTTCCAGATTGGCGAGCTTGCCGGGAGCGCGGCGCACCTCAAGAATGGCGCTGGATGGGCTGCCGACCGCAATGCCGGCCGAGTCATAGCCGCGATATTCCAGGCGGCGCAAGCCTTCAATAATGACAGGAACTACCTTCTTCGGACCTACATAACCAACTATTCCGCACATGCCTTGATTCTAAATGAACCTGCGGAAGGGAGCCTGGGCGGGGGAGGCTCAACGAACCTGCTCAGAGTTAGTGGCCGCCGCGCTTGCGCAGTTGATCAACCACATCTCTGTAGTCTTTTTGCGCCGCGGCCTGGAGAGGCGTGAGGCCGGCGTTATTGCGGGCATTGACCTCGGGCTTGAAGGTAAGCAGCAAGGTCACCACATCATCCTGATCGTTTGCGGCGGCCATGTGCAGCGGAGTGTCGCCGTCGTTGTTTCTAGCCTTGAGGTCGGCCTTGCTCTCCAGCAGCGCTTGCACGGTATCCCGAGCGCCGGAGCGTGCGGCCAGGTGCAGGGCTGTATTTCCATCGCCGTCTTTGGCGCCGATCTCAGCTCTGCGCTGCAACAGCAGCTTGACTACGTCCGTGTGGCCGTCGATGGCCGCCAAAAGCAGTGGCGTAAAGCCGCCTGTGTCCTTGGCGTTTGCATCGGCACTATGATCCAGAAGCAGCGCCACGGTGCTCAACTGCCCCATGCGGGCTGCCAGGTGCAACGGCGTATCGCCAAAGCTGTCTTTAGCGTCCACTTCGGCAGTGCGGTCCAGAAGCAGGTCCACAACATCTCTATGGCCCATGCGCGCCGCCAGGTGCAAGGCGGTATCGCCGCTATCGTCCTTGCTGAAAACCACGCGCGGATTGCTTTCAATCAGTGCTGCCACTTGGGCCAAATCGCCGCTCTGAGCCGCATCGTGAATGGGGTCTGAAAGGCCAATGCCGCAACTAGCCAAAATGGCCAGCAGAACAGCAGCCGATCGAAAAGTTGGGGAATAAAAAGCATTGCTGAAGAACAAGCGCATCGTCATGCTTCCTCCAGATTCCGCACAGTATAACCCAATCGGATAAGGACGGGGAAAGCAATAAAAGAGCAAAGGAATCCGATTTTGCCGAGATCGCTACACGCCGGTAATCCGGCCCGAGGTGACCGCGGTTTTCAGTCGAAATTAGGCTGTGTCACTGCTCGATGCGAAAAGTGAATTCTTCAATCACCGGGTTGGTAAGCACCTCGCGGGCGATGCGCTCTACCTGAGCGCTTGCTGCCTCCGGGGAGAGGCCGTCAATCAGGGAAAGCGCGAAGTACTTGCCCTGGCGAACGGAGCTTACCTCCGCAAATCCGATCTTGCGCAGAGCGTTCTGGATGGTCTGGCCCTGCGGATCCAGGACCGAGGTCTTTGGCGTGACATAAACGTGTGCCTTCATTACTAACGACTATAGTATGCCCGGTGGAAGGTGGCAAACGCTGGGCTGGCTGGTTTGCGCCTTCACGCCTGCTGGCGGTCAAGCCGCCGCAGAACGAGGACGATCAGGAGCGCGATCAACACGCATCCCAGCGCAAAGAGAAAGGCGCTGGCGTATCCCCAGAGGCCAATCACCGCGCCGGCCAGCGGTCCGGTGAGAAAGAAGCTGACATCGATAAAGGCGGTGAAGATGCCCAGCGCCGAGCCGCGATTTTGCACGGCGACCCTCTTGACCGCCTCGACGCCCAGTGCGGGAAAGACCAGCGAAAACCCGAAGCCGGTGAGAGCCGCGGCGCCAAGAGCCATCGACGGCGAAGAAGCGCGCCAGAGCAACAGCAGGCCTACGGACTCGACCGTGAAACAGGCAATGGTCACTGGGAATCCGCCGAAGCGGTTGATGGCCTGCATGAAGAGCAGGCGCGCGGCAACAAAAGCCAATCCGAAGGCAGTGAGACAGAGCGCCGCGCCATCCCAGTGGCGGCTCAGGTAAAAGAGCGTGACGAAGGTGGACAGCACACTGGAGCCAATACCGCCCAGCGCCAGCGCCATGCCGTGCGGCGCCACGCGGCCGGCCACCTGGCTGAAGGGCAGATGTTCGCCATGCCTCACGGCTACCGGAGGCTTGCGGCTGGCCAGCGCGACGCTAACGACGCCCAGCAACAGGATTAGCAGCCCAATCGCGCCCAGGCCCCATTGGCCGGCGATAACCACGCCTAGCGGAGCGCCGAGCGCTATTCCGCCGTAGGTGCTGATGCCGTTGAAGGAAATGACCCGGGCGGTGCTAGCCTGGCCGGCGCTGGAGATGCCCCAGAGCGTAGAGCCGGTAGAGCCAAGGCTCTCACCCACACCCAGCAACAGGCGGCTGACGAAGAGTGCGGCAAGACTGAGCCAGGGCGTCGCGTGCAGCAAGGCTGCGACAATCAGCATCGCTCCGCTGAGTGAGCAGCCAACCATGCCCCAGAGCACGGAGACCTTGGCGCCGGCGCGGTCGGAGATGCGTCCGGCCCAGGGACGGCTGGCCAGTGTGGCGATGTACTGAAAGCTGATGACCAGGCCAGCCAGTGCCGCGCTGTAGCCCATGCGAAGATGCACATAAGGCGGCAGCACCGCCAGCGGCAGTCCAACCGAGAGATAGACGACAAAGGTGAAGTAGACAAAGCCGAGAATCTGGCGTGTGCTTGCGGCTGAACTGGTGGAAGACGGCAGTGGCGCGCTGGCGGCGATGGGAGATGGCATGAGGCAGGGGGCGACCCACAGTGTATGCGGACTCCTTCAGTATAACGGAGATGGAATGCTTGAACCTGCGGCGGGAGCTGCCAGGACTTAGACTGGAGTCATGGCGTCCACTTTCCACGTGGAGAATTTTGGCTGCAGGGCCGCACGCGCCGATGGCGAGGCGATGGGTGCGCGGCTGCGCGCGGCGGGGCACTGTGAGCAGGAGGGCTCAGGGACTGATTTGGTTGTCGTAAATACGTGTAGCGTGACGGCCGAGGCCGACCGCGCCGCGCGAGCCTTTATTCGCCGTGCGCACCGGCTGAACCCGGAGGCGCGGATCGTGGTGACTGGCTGCTATGCCCAGCGCGCACCGGAGGAGTTGGCGAATCTGGCTGGAGTAGCGGCCGTTGTCGGCAATAGTCACAAGGCGCTGGCTCCTGAGATTGCTTTGAAACTGTTAGCGCTTACGATGCTGCACACTGGCAAAGAGCTAATCCAAATCCAGCCAGCGAACCTTGAGCAAGCGAGTAGCGAGCAGTTGGCCCCACCGCAGGTGGTATGGGCCGACGACCGCTTTGCCCACTCGTTTCTTGAGGAGGCGCAGGTGGTTCCCGGTGTGCAGACCCGGCCCAATCTGAAAATTCAAGAGGGCTGCGGCAACCGCTGCACCTTTTGCGTGATTCCTCAGACTCGCGGCCCGTCGAAGAGCTTGCCCGCCGCAGTGGTTATGCGCCAAGTGGAGGGATTCGTGGCCGCCGGGGGCAACGAGCTAGTGCTTTCGGGGATCAATCTGGGGCGCTGGGGGCGGGATTTGCCTTCTACCGGTGGCGCAGTTCCGCACACGCTCTCTGGCTTGGTGCGGCAGATCTTTGAGCGGACAGCGCTGCCTCGCCTGCGCCTCAGCTCAATCGAACCCATGGACTGGGACACGGAGATGATTGCGCTGATGGCTGAGTTTGGCGGCAGCCGGTTGGCTCGGCACGCGCATCTGCCCTTGCAATCCGGCTCGGATGCAGTGCTGCGGCGAATGCATCGGCGTTACCGGCCCTGGCATTACACGCAGAAGGTGGCCGCATTGCTGCGCGCCGCCGGGCCGGAACTGACTTTGGGCGCGGATGTGATGGTGGGCTTTCCGAGCGAGACCGATGCCGAATTCGAGGAGACGCTTGCGCTGGTGCGGGCGTTCCCCTTCGGCTATCTGCATCTCTTTCCCTTTTCGCCGCGACCGGGCACCGCGGCCTGGGCGCTGCACGACGAGCGGCCAGTTCCGGCAGCGACGGTCGAAGAGCGGATGGCTGCATTACGCGCATTAGCCGCTGAAAAAAGTAAGACCCACCGGAGGGGTTTTGTGGGCCGGGATCTGGAGGCTATCACGCTGCACACGGCGAGAGAGAGGTCGGCGCAGGGGCACACCGCCGCGCTAACAGAGAATTTTTTGCCCGTGGAAATGGCCGGCTGTCTGCCCGCAAACCTCCTGTTACGGCTGCATGTAACCGGGATGAACGCAGAAGGAACGCTGCAGGCAAAGGTAACAGAAACGAGCGATACTGCAGGATTGGCTTCGCATTGCGAAGATTTTGTGCCAGCTTAGCCCGGATCATCAAAGCAATCAAGGCCAGTATTTTCCAGTAGTACGGCAGACCACCGTTTGAACCCGGAAGCGATTCCAGCTTTGGCCGCCGATGCCGATCCGCTTCACATCGAATACGGATATATTACCCGGCGAATTAACCCCGCCATAAAATGAAAACGCCGCGCGGTAGCCAGTTTCTCGCGCCGCGTTTTGTGTTTGATCGGTAAAACTTGTTTTGCCGCCCACCGGGTAAGCAATCGCATCGGGCGCGACGCCAAGCTGCTCCTTCAAAATTGCCCGAGATCTGGATAACTCCTCCAATTGCCGCACCGGCTCCAACTGGCTCAGCACATGGTGCGAATGTGTGTGGGAACCAATCGCCATGCCGCCCGCTGTCATCTCCCGCGCTTCATCCCAACTCAAAAAGCGCCGCAGCGTTTCAGGCAATTCTTTCCCTTTTGCCGCATCGGATAACTCCCGCATGAATCGCGCGGGGTCAGAGTTCTGAGGCCTTTTATACAGTCTCAAGACTTCGCGCAGGCTTTCATCCAAGCCTTTTTCATCCATATCGATAGTTAGCTCGGCTGGGTAACCAAGAGTAAAACGGCGCTTCTGCGCGGTCTTCATCAAGTAAGCGATGCGATCCCACCAGGGAAGATGACAAGAGCCAACCATGCTGGTAGCAACAAAGAAAACGCCTTGCACGCCATGAGAACGCAGGACGGGATATGCGAGGCTGTAGTTATCCAGATAGCCGTCGTCAAATGTAATCAAGACTCGGCAACCGCGCGTTGTTTCTTTGCTTGTGCCATCGATCAATGCCAGCGCCTCTTCCAGAGTTACCAGAGATACGCGACTTTTCAGATATGAGATTTGATGATCGAGCTCATCAGCAGTCGCCGAAAATACGCCGGGATCGAAGAGATCGTCCTGAGCATTTCCGATGCGATGATAATTCAAAACCAGCAAGGAATTACGTGCCGGAAGTTGTGAAAGCAGTGCGGATGCCCCGCTGTAAAACAAGCCGCGCGCCAGCCACTCCCGTTTTCCGCCAAAGCTAAAACCGCCCATCATAGCTCCCGATCACATCAGCAGGTTGAATTCTGAAAATTCGCGCCAAAGATTTCCAAAAGTGTCATGGGCAGTTATTCCCGGCACGCGCACACTTGACAAACTCCCGCACCTTGACTGGATCCTTTCGACCTGGCGCGGCTTCGACGCCTGAAACCGCATCCACGCCCCAGGGGCGCAGCGCGGCGATAGCCTTGGCAACATTCTCCGGATTCAGCCCGCCTGCGGCAATCAGCTTGCAATCTCTTGCATCCTGAAAAAGAGTCTCACGGCCCACGGCCCAGTCAAAGGCCAAGCCTGTGCCACCCACGGCAGAGGCCGTGCGGGAGTCCACCAGCACCGCATCCACATGCGGGTTGCGCGCGTGGGCGGCAATCCTATATCTCTGCGTCGCGGCGGCTTCCACCCCAAAATGCACCACGCGCAGAATGCGTACTTCAGGCCCAACCCGCCCGCGGATTCTCTCCGGCAGTTCAGCCGCCGCGTCAAAGTGCAATTGCACGCCAGTCAGACTACAGGCTTCAACCGTAGAGACAATTTCCTCAAGCGTTGCATCGACAAAGACGCCGATCTTTTCGACGCTTGCCGGCAGTTGCGCAATGATGGCCGCCGCTTGCGCCAAGGAGACTCGCCGCGGACTGGGCGCAAAGACGAATCCCAGCGCATCCGCACCGGCATCAACGGCCAGCAGCGCGTCTTCAATCGAGGTGTTCCCGCAGATCTTGATCCAGAGGCTCATATAGTTTCTGCCGCCGCCAGCAGCGCCGCCAGCGCCACTCCAGGGTCGAGTTGGCGCATCAGGCTTTCGCCGATCAGAAAAGCGTCAAAGCCCGCCGCGCGCAGCCGCGCCACCTCTTCAGGCGCGGCAATCCCGCTCTCTGCCACGCGCAGCAGGCTGGAGGGAATCCGCTCCACCAGTTCAAGAGAAGTCTCCAGCCGCACTTTGAAGCTTTTAAGGTCGCGATTGTTCACGCCGATGGCGTCTGAGCCCGTCTCACTCAGCGTCGAGAGCACCCGCTCCAACTCCTCGGCCGTATGCACTTCGACCAGCACATCGAGAGAAAACTCATGCGCTTGCTGGGCAAAGCGGCGGAGTTCGTTGTCGCTGAGCGCGGCGGCAATCAGCAGGATCGCGTCGGCATGATGCGCTCGAGCTTCGGCGAATTGATACTCGTCCACCATGAAATCCTTGCGCAGGCAGGGAAGAGGCACCGCCGCCGAAGCCAACTCCAGATTGCGCAAACTGCCTTGAAAAAACGGCTCGTCGGTCAACACAGAAAGCGCCGCGGCGCCGCCCGCATGGTAGCGCGCAGCCAGGTGGGCGGCATCGAAATCCGCGCGGATCAGCCCCTTCGACGGCGAGGCTTTCTTGACTTCGGCAATCACCGCTGGCCCTGCCGCCGCCCGTTGGCGCAACGCCCTGGCCCAGCCGCGCGGCTGGTGCAGCGCCGCCCGCCGCTCCACGTCCGCCAACGGCACACGCGACTTGGCCGCGCTTACGGTGGTCCGCGTTGAAGCTAGAATTTTCTCCAGATGACTCAACATACGCTAAGTCGAGTATACGAGGAACTCATTCGGAATTCGCGCACCCATTTCCCGTCGAGCCGGTAAATGCCGTAAACTTCATAGCACGGATGCAAGCACAGATTGAGAGTCTCGTAAAGTTGCAAGCGGTGGAGCTGGAACGCACACGCCTTGCTCAAGCTGTGCGCGCCCTGCCGACGGAGATCGCTCAGGCTCAGGCCGCTTTGGACGCCGCCGAGCGCCAGGCAGCCGAGGCCTCAGCCGCTCTCACCCGTGAAGAAACCCTCCGCACACGCCTTGATCGCGAGATCGACACGCACCGCAAGAAAGCTACCCGTTATCGCGCTCAGCAAGACTCGGTCACCAATGCCGAGCAGGCCAGCGCCGTCGAGCACGAACTGCACTTTGCCGAGGCCGAGGCCGAGCGCCTTGAAAACGAAGAATTTGTTAGCCTGGAACGCACCGAAGCACAGGAGGCCGCGCTAGCCGCCGCCCGCGTGCAGGTCGAATTGCTGGCCGGCGCGCTGGAAAAGACCAAAGAGCGAGTCGCCAGTCGCCAGGCCGAATATACTGGCGAACTGGCCACTCTCAACATTGAGCGCGAGGCCCTCCGCCCGCTCATCGAACCCGAATCGCTCATCCGCTTCGACCGCCTCTGCGGCTCGAGAGGCACCGGACTGGCCCGCGTTGAGAATCAGCAATGCATCGGCTGCCGCATGGGCGTCCGTCCGCAAACCTGGAACCAACTCCGCGAGGGCGAACTGCTCACCTGCGACAGTTGCAGCCGCCTCATCTACTGGGATCCCTCGATGGCGCCCGCTCCCGATCCGGCGCAGCAAGACACAAAGCCCAAACGGAAGACACCCAAGCCGCGCGTGGAAGTCTAGCTCCGCAGTTCTTCCTGCTACCCTTTTCTTGAGTGTTCAAAGCCCAAGTCTTCCCATCGGAGGAGCAAGCCGTGCAGCGCATTTGCGTCGATATGGATGATGTGATGGCGGAGACCCTCGCCGAGGAAATCAACCGCTACAACCAGACCTTCGACGAGGACGTGCCCCCCGGCGATCTGACTGGCAAGGCCCTTTCGGAGATCGCGCCCCTCGATCGCCAGCAGCAGCTTCGCGCCTTTCTGCACGCCGAGGACTTCTTCGAGGATCTGGCCGTGGTTCCCGGCTCTCAAGCCGTGCTGGAGCAACTCACCGCGCGCTTTGAAATCTTCATCGCTACGCAGGCCATGGCCGTTCCCAACTCCCTTGGCCCCAAATATCGTTGGCTGCAGCGCCACTTTCCCTTTATTCCACCCGCGCATTACGTATTCTGCGGTGACAAGTCCATCCTGCGCGCCGACTATCTGATCGACGATCTGCCCAAGAATCTGCTCCGCTTCGAGGGCCAGGGACTGCTTTACACCGCGCCGCGTAACATGACTGTAAGCGGCTTCCTGCGCGTCAACAACTGGAAAGAAGTCGACGCATACTTTGCCGGCATTGTCTCCTGACAGTTGTAATTCGGCGATACAGGCCGCTAAATCGGATGCGGAGAGGTCAAGCGCGCGCTATCGACGTTGTCCGCTGTATCGGTAACCGATCTGCCCGCTTTGTAGGCGAACTTCTGGTAGTAATCGCCGACCTTGCGAATCACATCCTGCCAGCCGTCTGCCCAGGTCACCCGCGCCTCGCCGTCCACATAGACCCAATGGCCGTGTTCGTGATTCCAGGAGCGCCACGCGTCCCCGTTATCCTCCAGCGTGATAGAGAAAGTGCCGCCCATTCCGTCGCCAACCTCCCACTTGCCCAGAAAGCGTGTGCGCGACGGCAACTGGGAGTTCGTGGCAGCCTTGTCCGTTGCCGCATCCGCGCTTGCGGGAAATTCCACCCGCTCAATCTCGGAGAGTTTGTAGCTCTGCCGGTGACCATCCTTGAAGACAATCACGATGGTGCCCGAGCCGCTCTTTGGGGAGGACGGCGTCACGGCATAACCGGACGCCGCAAAACTAAGCATGGTAGCCAGACCGGCAACCCCGACAAACAAACGCATACGATTCTCCTTTACAATCACTGTCGCGGCAGAGATCCGCACCGCCAGCGCCACTCTCTTCTACGCGGTCCGCGGCCTATTTGTTCCCTGGTGTGCCAGAGACTGTAGAAACCGACGCCCTATTCGGGAAGCACTTCAATTCCTGTCACCGTTGCGTAGCCCTCAACTGGAACAAAATTCAGCAGCAGCTTGCCCTGGGCATTCGGTTGCAGGTCGGCAAATTTCCGCGTCACAACGTCGCTCAGCCGCGCTTCCTGGGCAAGATTGAAGTTCTTCACGAGCGCACTGCCGTTGCAGTAGACATCGAAGATATGCGCGACCGCATTGCCTTCACCAGGGGAGGAGGACTGGTCCCAATCGCCGTGGCGCGCCGCAAAGTAAAGCGTCACGGCGTATTTTCCCGGCGTCACAGGGATCGCGTAGGAAAAATTTCCCCAGCGTTCGCTCTCGTAGAGTTCCGCGTCGTCGGTCCCTTTCACCGCAAAAGTGTAAGTCGCCAATTGCCCGCCCGCAAAGTAGTTATCCGGACTCCACCAATGGCTGTCGTTGGAGTAATACGGCGTCTGCCGCGTCAGCACGCGCACGGGCCGCATGTGTCCCCGAAACCCGGGCAGAATCTCTATTGCGGAGACGATCGCCTGCCTGCCCTCTTCGCCGGCGAACTCCAGATGCAGCATTCCATCCGCGGCCGGTTGAATCCCGGTAAAGACCTTCACATCGGCCGTGTTACTGGCACCCGCATCGGCCACCAGATCGAAGCGGTTCAGCAGCGTCTTCCCGTTTGCCCGCACGATCATCAGACGGCTGCCTTCCCCGTCTCCGCCCGACGACCCAGGGCCATAAACTGTCTCGGCAAACTGCAAATGAAGTTCGTAGACGCCCGCCTTCAACGGAATGTTATAGCGGAATGTTCCCTGGCGGCTAGTCCGATAGAAGTCTGGATTCTGCGTTCGTGCGATCTTCTCGACAGAACTCTTTACTTCCGTCCCGCCATCGAACCAGGCGTCTGCGCTCCAAAGCTTGCCGGCATGATCCACCAGGCTGCGGCTTGAGCCAGCCAGAATGCGAACTTCCTCGCCCACCGGCGGCCCAAGTTGCGTTTCGGCCCGGGGAGCAGAGCTGTCATTCGTCCCGCCCGCCGCCGGAGCCTGCACCCTGTGCCGCAGAATCAGCCAGACACAGCCCAAAATAACGACAAAAACCGCAACCGAAATGCCAAGCCACCATAGATTGCGCCGGGACAATTTCAACCGTCGCGTTTCGGCATTCGATGGCAAACCCGCCACAACCGCCGCCGCGGCCGAAAGCGCAACAGCCTCTTCAATCCTCGGAATCCTCGCCGCCATGGGCTTGAACTCCGGAACATACTGTCCCAGCGGGATGGTGATCTGGAGGCGGTGCTCTGTTCCTTCGCCGGCGTAGTAGGCGGTCAGCCGCTTGCGCAGGCGATTGGCCTCAACTCGCACAATCGAATCCGAGTCCTGATCGAAGGATGCGCCGCGATGGAAGACCTCCACGCCCACCGAGTACTCCTTGATCTGCCGCGCCTCGCCGGCAAAAAGTTTTTCGCACAGATAACGCAGCAGATGGGCCAAGGTTGGCGCGCGCTTGAAGAGCTCAGAACGCAGCACCGCCTCCAGCTCCTCGCGCTGCGCCTCCACTTCGGCTCTCTCTCGGCCTTCAATCGCCATTGATCCCATCCCCGGAATGATTGTAATAGTAGGCATCCTCAATTGTTTGGCTAGTCCTTAACGGTGTAGCCAATGAGAAAAAACTGGCCTGTAACGGCATGTAACCCCTCTCACTCAATCCTGGCCGGTTAATCTTCACCGGGATTTCCATCAACGCAAGTCTATGAATAATTTTAACTTTTGCCGCAAACCCTGGAGGTTTAACCCCCGTGGAACCGGTAGGTAGCAGGTATAGCGTTGCGGGCGGTCTATCTTCGTTCTTTACTCGAATTCATGCAGGGGGGCAGTCGCTTGAATCGGCAACCCACCGCCCTTCAAGCAAGATGCCCACATGCAGGAGAGGTGATTCATGACCAGAATGACAAGAATGTTGAGCGTAATGGCGGTGAGCCTGCTGATAGGGGCAGCGCCATTTGCAATCGCGGCCTCCAGCTCAGACGCCGGCAAGCCCGACATGATGCAACGCGCCAAGTTGGCCGAGGATAGAGGCGACCTGGCTTTTGTGCATAACAATTACAGTCAGTCCGAGGCGTACTACCAGGCAGCCGTCCGCATTGACCGTCAGAATGCCACCCTTTATAACAAGCTGGGCATATCCGCGCTGCAATTGCACCAGATTGGCTTTGCGCGCAGAAACTTTCAGCAAGCTCTCAAGTGTGATCCTCAGTCCACCGCCGCAGTCAACAACCTGGGCGCCGTAGCACTGCGCGACAAGAAATACACCGAAGCGGTGGACTACTTCAAAAAGGCGCTGGCCATGGATGAAGCCACAGCCTCGACTCATGTCAACCTTGCCGAAGCCTGGATCATGCTCAAGGAATTCGACCGCGCCACCACCGAATACGCGCGCGCCTTGGAATTGGATGCCGATGTCTTCAGCGATAGCCAGGGCGGAAGCCTCATCCAGCTCAGCTCTCCCGAGCAGCGCGCCCGCGTCGACTACCTGATTGCCAAATCCTATATGAAGCGCGGCAACCTCGACGGCGCGCTGGATTATCTTGGCCGCGCCAAGGATCTGCACCTGTCTGGGCTCAACAAAGTCTACTCCGATCCCGATTTCGCTCCACTCTGGAAGGATCCCCGCCTGGCCAAAATCGTCAAGCCATCGATGATTTAGTCCTTTCAGCAGTCGCCGCGCGCCGCCGTGGGAAGGCATGGCGGCGCGCGGCACTCCTCAAACTTTCTCAAGAGTCCAGCAAGCATTCAAGGTCCGAAAAGGCATACTCATCCCTTCCGCCACCAGAGAAATCGGAACCCAATCCATACTCTCCGCGTATCACTCACTGAATGCAAGGCAGAGGCAAGTCAATAACAGAAGTGAAAGGAGATTTTATGAAACCCTATTTCATCTTTGCTGGATTCTTCTTTTTTTTATTTTCCCCGTCCGTTGTCGTGCAAGGCTCGGCCCAGGTTCCCATCAATAATGGCCCGGAATTGATTAGCGGGGTCGGCGCGGACGCCAATTTTTCTCAGACGATGAATCAGCAGGTTGGAAGCATGCGCTTTGTCGGCAAAGTGATCGGCTCCGGCAGCAAGCTCCCATGGGATCCGATTCCGGTGGTCGTCGTCTGCAACGGCAAGACGCGCCTCAACGTTCTGGCGGACAAAAAAGGTGAGTTCGACATAGAGCCAACACCCAGGGAAAGCGAGGCAGTGGAGTCCAAACGCGATCCTGAACACATGGACCCCTCGCAGTTGGTGGGTTGCAAAGTGAGCGCGGTTCTGGAAGGCTTCAAGTCGACCGTCTTGACGATTCCCAACAGCTCGATTATGGATGACTCGGATATCGGCTCCATCATTCTCCGTCCCGATGAGCGAGCGACGGGTTCAAGCATGAGCGGGACGACACTTTCTGCGCCGCCAGATGCGCTGAAGGAATTTGAAGCCGCCCGCGCCGACAAATTCAATCGAAATTTAGGCGGCGCGCGCCGCCACTTGCAGAAAGCAGTTGGCATCGATCCGCAATTTGCCGAGGCCTGGTATCAGTTGGGCAAAGTGGAAGAAGCCGACAAGCCGCAGGAAGCCTTGAACGCCTATCAAAAATCCGTCGCGGCCGACAAAGAATACACGCCGCCCTATGAGCGCATTGCAGCTTTGGCCGCGATGGCCGGCAAATGGCAGGATGTGGCCGACGCCGCCAATCACGCCCTGCAACTGAACCCCAAGGGGACGCCGCAGATCTGGTACTTCAGGGCGCTGGGCAACTACAACGCCGGTGATACCGAACTTGCCGAGACCGCCGCACTCACCTCGCTCAGCCTTGATCCCAGCCATCGCTCCGCACCCAAGACCGAGCAGCTTCTGGCTGTGATTCTGGCGCGGCGCGGCAAATATGACGCCGCGCTTCAACATCTGCGCAGTTGCCTTGCCTACACCGCTCCAGGGCCGGAAGCAGAGTTGGTGAAGCAGCAAGTGGCGCAACTGGAAAAGGTGGTCCCTTCCAGCGCAAGATAGTTGGCGATGCGATGGGCGCTCAGGAGGATTCTCTGAGCCTCTTGAGCGCCCATCGCGCCGCCGCGCGAAGGCCCTCATCCGCGGCCTGGGCCCATGCTTCCAATCGATCCGCAAACCGCCTCTGTCCGCTGTTTCCCATCGCAACAGCCATATTCCGGCGCAGCCCTAGAAAACCCGCTCTGCGCACCGGCGAACCATTGAACTGCCGCTCGAACTCCCCTTCCTCCATCGCCGCCAGCCGCTCCAGCGCCGGGTTCACCAGCTCCGCCCGCGCCTCCAACTCCGGATCATTGCCAAACGGCGACTTGCGGTTCCACGGGCAAACATCCTGGCAAATATCGCAGCCAAAGACCTGCCTTCCCATGCCCTCCATCAGCTCCGGCGCAATCGCTCCGCGATGCTCGATGGTCAAGTAAGCGATGCATCGCGCCGCGTCCATTTGATAAGGCGCAATCAGCGCGCCGGTTGGGCAAGCATCCAGGCAGCGCCGACAACTGCCGCAGCGGTCAGGTTGCAACGCCGCGGACACAACTTCCTTTTCAACCTCAAGAGACGTCAGCAACACGGCCAGAAATCCAAAAGAACCCAGCTTGGGATGGATCAGACAGGTATTTTTTCCCGTCCAGCCTAGCCCCGCTGCCTCGGCCAGCGCCCGCTCCACCACAGGCCCGGTATCCACAAAGGCCCGTGCCTCAAAGCCGCCAAACTGCTCATGCATCCGCGCCTCGACGGCCTTCATCCGCTTCAACAGCACTTTGTGATAATCGGATGGCCGCCGCGCGCCAACTTCATCCGTCTTGCTCGACCACGCATAGCGTGCAATCCATCCCGCACCCTCGTCTGCCGCGTCGGTCGAGCGCGGTAGCGGGCTGTTGTAATTGGCCCAGCAAACCAGCACCGACCGCGCCCACGGAAACGGAATTCCTGCCCGCGACCGCAGCAGCCGCGCCTCTTGTTGGCCAGCCCCCTCAGCCACAGGCTCGCGCCGCTGCAAGTAATTCATCGTTCCCGCGCGCCCCGCTTGCACCCACTGCTCGAAGCGCGCCGCATCCCGTTGCTGATGGGCGTGAGGCAGCGCCACCAAGCCGGCCTCCGCAAAGCCAGCCTCCAGCGCCAGCGCGCGAGAAAGCTCTCTGGTCAGGCCGTAGTTACGAGACTCGTGAAACTCACCCAAGCGCGCTCCCATCGCTCCTCTAGCCTTGCCCTCCAGTCTTGCCGCGCAAACAGGGCATGAGAAGAGTATCGCAGTCTGCAATCCACACTGAAACCCAGGGCAGTTGCATTTGAAGCTTGGGCGAGAGGTGAAAGACGGTTGTTTTGGAGGTTCTGGAATGAGGGCTGAGTTTGAGAAAGAGCGGCGGAAAGCTGTGGCGGAAATCGGCGAAAAAAGGGGCGTTTTTGGCAAAAAGAGGGTCATATTTTGCCAAAAACGGCCAAAAAAGGCAATCAAATGCTACTGATTGGCAGCTAGATTTCGACCGTAACCTATTCAAATCGTGCTAGTTACGAAAATATGAAGAGGCAAAAAGGGGTAGGGGGGGGTGGGGTACGCCGGGTTTTTTGGCGAAGAATCGACGAAACAAGGAACAGGAAACAGGGTGCGGCGAAGAGAAACTGCGTGCGCGGGCTGGAGATTGGACGGCGATCATTTGGGCCTCGTGGTACCGCTGCTTTTATTGTGCGCGCTGGGGAATCAATGATCCGCAAAAAAGCCGAACAAGAATGGGCGATTTTGAAAGAGATGCGGCGAGTCGATTTTCAAATGCGATTGCCCTGCACTGAAACCATCAATTTCTGCTAGGATTGTCTCGAAATCACTCTATGTCGCTCCAGTGCCGCGTCAGCAATGGGTCACTTAGAAACCTCGGACGGCACGCGTTGTTCCCGTAAAGGAATCCAATATGAAAAGTTATCGTTTTCTCCCCACTTCGCTTATTGCTTGCTTGTCCTGTTTCGTGACCCTTGCACTGCCTTCCGCCGCACAGTCCATTGCCGCCAATGAATGGACCTGGACTGGCGGAGGCGCGGATACATCGACCAATCCTCCCGCGAAGCGACTGGCTGCCACCAGTTGGACAGACGGCAGCGGCAATTTCTGGCTTTTTGGCGGTTCCGGCGTAGACTCTGCCGGCAATTCAGGCTATTTCAACGATCTTTGGGAGTTTGTTCCCGCCAGCAACGCATGGACGCAGATCAGCGGCGACAAGCTTACTGGAATAACCGCGAAGCCGGTTTATGGAACGTTGGGAACTCCGGCCGCGGCAAACAATCCCGGAGACCGCGATTCTGCTGTGAGCTGGACCGATAGCAGCGGCAACCTCTGGCTCTTTGGCGGTGAGAACGCATCTTATAATTTTCTCAACGACTTATGGGAGTTTACGCCCTCCACAAAAGAATGGACCTGGATGGGCGGCAACGATAATAGCACCGCGCCCGCAAATCAAAGGGGCCAGCCCGGAGTTTACGGCACGCTGGGAAGCTTCGCCTCGGGCAACATTCCCGGAGGCCGCCTGGGATCCGCGAGCTGGACTGACAAAAATGGCAACTTCTGGCTCTTTGGCGGCTATGGCGTTGACTCCATCATTTATTGGGGCTATCTGAGCGATCTTTGGGAGTTCAATCCCACCACGAATCAATGGGCATGGATGGGTGGAAGCGAAACCCTGCCAGGCGTGAACCAGGCCAACCCCGGCGTTTGGGGCACTGTGGGAACTGCCGCCGCCACAAACATTCCCGGAGGCCGCACTAGCCCGTTGAGTTGGTATGACAACAGCGGCAATCTTTGGCTCTTTGGCGGCGAAGGCATTGACTCAACGGGTAGTTACGGCCTTCTCAACGACCTGTGGAAGTACGATCCTGCGTCGAAGCAATGGGCGTGGATCAGCGGAAGCGACACCAGCGCAGGCGGCCAGACTGGAGTGTACGGCACACTGGGAACGCCTGCCGCGGGAAACGTTCCCGGATACCGCGATTTCGCTTTTACCTGGACCGACCAGAGCGGCAATCTCTGGCTTTTTGGCGGCTATGGAGGTGCTGTCAACGACGCTGGAAACTGGCTTGACGACCTTTGGGAGTACGATCCAACCACGAACCTCTGGGCATGGATGAGCGGAACCAACACGGTTGGGAGCAACCGCTTTTCAACATCAAACGGCTACATTTATGGCCAGCCGGGATTCTACGGCACTGTGGATGTGCCTGAGGTCTGGGGAATGCCCGGTGCGCGCCAAGGCAGCAATAGTTGGATCGACAGCAGCGGCAATCTCTGGCTCTTTGGCGGCGACGGCTTCGACGGCAACGGCAATTTCGACTTTCTCAACGATATGTGGGTCTATCAGCCCTCTTCGACCGCGCCCTCCTTCCCAACAGCCGCGACGCCTATTCTTTCAGTTGGCGCAGGCACTTATACGGAGCCGCTGTCAGTCACCATTACAGACTCGATAGCGGGAGCATCGATATACTACACCACCAATGGGGCCAATACGCCCACAACCAATTCAACCCTCTACACGGGCGCCATCCCGGTTTTGGCTTCTGAAACCCTTCAGGCTATTGCCGTGGCCCCAGGTTACCTGAGCAGTTCCGTTGCTTCAGCGCCTTACACCATGAATATCCCAGCGGACTTTGGTCTCTCCCCGGTTCCGATGGGCAATGTAACCATCCAGACTGGGGGCTTGGCCTACCAGCAGATTTTCGTCTCCGCGGAATTCGGCTTTACCGGCACAGTTTCCTTCGCTTGCACGGGACTGCCCGCCAATGCAACATGTACCTTCTCGCCAACCACGGTAACACCCAGTACTTCCGCAACAGGAATTGCCGCGACCATGCTCGCAGTGGCTGCCACTTCTTCCAGCACTTCTTCCTTGCGCCGCAACTCCAGCCCGCTCATGCCGGCTTCCGCGCTTGCGGCCGTGCTCTGCTGCTTTGGCTTGAGGAAGCGGCGTCGCCTGCAAATCTTTCTTCTCATGGCGCTGAGCGTGTCCGGACTCGGTCTGCTCACCAGTTGCGGCAGCAGTAGCAGCAGCGGCAGCGGCACTTCCTACCCCATCACAGTGACCGCCAAGTCGGGTTCGCTCTCACACTCCACAACATTCACGCTCACCATAAATTGACGCTGCCCCAAGGCGCGCGCACTACCAAAGCGGCCTCTGCCAATCGATAGAGGCCGCCGCGGAATGATTTTCGGAATTCATCCCAATTCTGTCTTATTTCGCATTCCGTAAACCCACCCTGGTTCCATGGGTTTTACGCCGGTGTTTCCGCCCCGTCTTGCTCCAGATTGAGCCTTTCGCCAGCCGGTGGAGAAACTTCGGAGTTATTTCCCCAAGCAACTTCTGCCGATAGTACCTATAATGGGCCCCAGTGCGCGACAGGCTGGACCGTTGCACTCACGATGAAAAGACTGATTCCAGTGTTGGCGATCGTTCTGGGATGGGCCACGGCTGCCTGGCCGTTGCGGCCCGCCACGCTCACCTCTGTGCGCGCCATCTCCGCGCTCAGCGATGACGAAGCCCGTCAGAAACTGCCGGTCGCTTTTGAAGCAACTGTTACCTACTATCGCGACTATGAACATCAGCTTTTTGTGCAAGATGGCGATCTTGCCATCTTTGTGTATCTTCCCACGAAAGACCGGATCGCTGCCGGCGACCGGGTTCTGATCAAGGGGACAACGCGCGCCAGCTTCCACGCCATTGTCGCCAGCAATGACATCACGGTGCTTGGCCACGGACCCATGCCCAAACCGTTTCAGGCTAACTTCAACGACCTGATTCTGGGAAAGCACGACTGCCTTCTGGTTACCATGCGAGGAGTGGTTCATGCCGCCGACCTGGCCCTGAGCCAACAGGCGCCCATTCGCAGCATCACGCTGGAGATCCTCACCAGCGGAGGCTATATCAAGGCGACAATCGACAGCGACAATCTCAGTTCTGTCAATGGACTGCTGGATGCGGAGATTGAGATCACAGGGGCATCTGGCGGAAAATTCGATAGCAAGATGCAGCAGACCGGAATTCTGCTTCATGTTCCCTCGATGGCATATTTGAAGGTACTCAAGCTGGCCGACTTGAGTATCTGGAAGACTCCGGCTACCTCGCTCGAGAATATTCTGGCTGGATATCAAGACAAGGATCTCTCAAAGAGGATTCGCGTTCAGGGCACCATCACTTACTACCAGCCCGGCTCAGTGGTTGTCTTGCAAAAAGGCGGCAGAAGCCTTTGGATCAGAACGGGAACCGGCGAAGCGCTGCGCATCGGCGACCTGGCGGAAGCAACCGGTTTCCCCGATGTGATCAACGGCTTTCTGACGTTGACGCACAGCGAGGTGATCGACCTGCAGACGCAGGCGCCGATAGCGCCGCTTCCAGTCACCTGGCAGGAATTGGCCGACTCGGCAGACCGCGGCACCGGGCACCATCACGACCTAGTCTCCATAGAAGGACAGGTAGTGACGGAGGCGCGAGAAGGCGCGCAGGATGAATACGTTGTAGTATCCGGCGGGCATCCCTTCTCAGCCATCTATCAACGCCCCACCGGCCCGGCTCCGCCGATGAAGGATATTCCGCTGGGCGCGAAGGTCCGGGTCATCGGCATCTGCACGCTTCACGATGCCAATCCCTTTGGCGGTCCGGTGGCATTTGACATCATGCTGCGCAGTTTTGACGACATTGACCTTGTCAGCCGGCCATCAATGCTGAATACGCGCAACCTGACCATCCTTGTGGTTGTCCTGCTGGTCATTGTTGCCTTTTTCGGAGCCCGCGGATGGGCGCTGGAACGCAGCATGCGCCGTCAGACCGCTGCCATGTCGGTGCACAACGAGGCCGAGGCCGAGTTGGAGCGGCAGCGCAGCCGCATCCTTGAAGACATCAACGGCTCGCGGCCGCTCTTCGAGATTCTTGGCGAGATCGCCGAGATGGTCTCCTCGACGCTGGACGGCGCGCCCTGCTGGTGCGAAATTGGCGATGGATCGACAATCGGTGAGTGTCCCAAAGATCCTCGCCTTATAAGATTTGTTCAGGTCAACATCGAAGCCCGCACCGGTCCAGTGCTGGGAACGCTCTATGCCGGAATCGATCCTAAAACGCCCTTGGCCGACCGCGAGACTGAGGCTCTCAACAACGGCGCCCGACTCGCCACGCTCGCCATTGAAACCCGCCGCCTTTACTCCGATCTGCGTCGCCGTTCCGAGTTCGATCTGCTCACCGATATTCCCAATCGCTTTGCCATGGAGCGGTTCATCGAATTGCAGATCAAGAATACATGCTACAGTGACGGGAAGCTTGCACTGATCTATATTGACTTGGACAATTTCAAGCCAATCAACGATACCTACGGGCACCACGTGGGCGACGTTTTTCTGCAATCCGTGGCGCTGCGCATGAGCCGCCAACTGCCCGGCAGCGATATGCTGGCGCGGCTGGGCGGCGACGAATTTGCCGCGCTCGTTTCACTGCATAACGGCCAGTCGGATCTGGATCACATCATCGCCCGGTTGGAGCACTGCTTCGAGGAGCCTTTTGTGGTGGAAGGAACCACGCTGCACGGCTCGGCCAGCCTGGGCGTCGCTCTCTATCCAGAAAACGGCCTCACCAAAGACTGCCTGCTCAGCGCCGCCGACGCCGCCATGTACGCCGTAAAAAACGCCCGTCGAAAGAGCGCCGAGAAGACGCCGCCAGCATCGGAACTCGAGTTGACTGCCAGTGTTAGCAACTAGTCTCCCGGAGTCTAATGTTCATAAAACAAATGAACCCAAGAACGGCAGCCGATCCAGCCTTGAATTGGTTATCTTCTTTAAAGTGAAGGCCCTTGCAGCGATTGACGACTTCACCACTTGGGTGAGGCGCAGAGCAGTTGAAAATCGACGATCGAGAAGAAGCCGAACCATGGTAATTCGCCAGGCCGAAGTTTTGCAGGGGCTAAAGAGGCTGCGAAAAAAGGGCTATTCGGGGGGTGCAATCACGATTGAGCGTAGCAGGGGCTAAAGCCCAAGTTGATATGATTGGCCTTATCGGCCCGACTGAAGTCGTGCCCTGGTTACAAAGCCATTGGGAATTGCCTTCTGAAGAGTTTTTCCGCAGCCTGTAAAGCCGGCGTTGATAAAGCAGTGGTTATGTACGGGCTAAAGAGGCTGCGGAAAAAGGGCTGCTCCAGGGGGTGCAATCGCGATTGTGCGTAGCAGGGGCTAAAGCCCAATGTTAATATGATTGGCTTTATCGGCCCGACTGAAGTCGTGCCCTGGTTACAAAGCCATTGGGAATTGCCTCCAGAAGAGTTTTTCCGCAGCCCGTAAAGCCCGAACCCTTCATCCATTTGAGTTTTTTCGCAGCCTGTAAAGCCCAGCTTTTTTCAGCCCTTTGCGGCCCCCTTCGACTCCGCTCAGGGCAGGCTAGAAGTCGGGCCCTAATTACAAAGCAACACGTTTCTGAGGCTCCAAACTTTGATGTAGGCCACGAATGACGGTAGGCAACTGCCTTTTCTAGGCTGAACTGTCATTCTGAGTGACCGTAGTGAAGCGTAGGGAGTCGAAGAAGCTGCGTCTCGGGCATTCGAGTTGGCACATCTACGCCGAACACGAGGGTGAAAGACTGACCACTGTCCACTGACAACTGAAAGCTGTTACCGCGCCAGCACCAGAGGTGCCTTCAACCGAATGTCTCGTGAACTGGCTCCCACCTGCACCTCAAATGTCCCTGGATCGGCAACCCACGCCTTTGTTTCCGGGCTCCAATACGAGAGATCCGCGCGGTCCAGCGTAAAGGCAACCGTCTGCGACTCGCCCGGCTTCAGATCCACGCGCTTGAAGCCCTTCAGCTCATGCGCGGGCCGGTCGATCTTGGCGTGGCCGTCATGAATGTAGAGCTGCACCACCTCAGCGCCCGCGCGTTTGCCGGTATTGCGAACCGTGAGGCTGACTACATTCCCGGCGAGACCTGCCTTGCCGGCGGCAATGTAGGGAGTCACGGTCAGTCCGCTGTACTCGAACGTCGTATAACTCAGCCCAAAACCGAAGGGAAAAAGCGGTTCCACATTCTTGGTGTCGTAGTACCGGTAGCCGACGTAAATTCCCTCTGCGTAATTCACCTTCAGATTCACGCCCGGATAGTTGGCGTAGGCCGGCGTGTCCTCATATTCCTTGGGCAGCGAAACGGGCAGCTTGCCGGAGGGGTTGGCGTCGCCAAAGAGAATCGCGGCCAGCGCCGAGCCCGCTTCTTGCCCGCCATACCACATATCCAGCAGCGCCGGCGTGCTGCCGATCCACTTGGTCATCGTGACCGGGTCGCCCGTGTTGAGCACTACAACCGTGTGCGGATTCGCCGCTTCCACCGCCTGGATCAGCTCATCCTGACCCTCCGGCAGATCCATCGTCTTCACGTCGAAGTCTTCCCGTTCGATCTTCTCGTACCGGCCCACCACCACTACGGCCACATCGCTGTGCGCGGCTGCATCCACGGCCTCTTTGAAGAGACTGGCGCGGGCCGCGGAGGTGTCTTGAGCCGCCACTTCGCCTTCCATCCCCACGCCCAGAGCGTACTTTACCGCAATCCCGCTTCCTGCTCGAAAGCGAATGCCATCCAGAGGCGCAACGGCATACTTTGGCTCGACCAGCGAACTGCCGCCGCCGCCCGTCCGCGCCACGGCGGCATTCGGCCCAATCACGGCGATCGAATGAATTTTTTTCGCGTCAAGCGGCAGCAGCGCGCCCGCATTTTTCAGCAGAACAATGCTCTCCGTGGCTGCCTCGCGCGCCACGGCCACCTGCGCAGGCGTGTTCACTTCGCCGCCGCCGGTGTGTGGGTGGTCGTAAATGCCGCTCAGAAAAATCACGCGCAGAATGCGGCCCACATTGTCGTCGAGCGTGGCCTCGGTAATGTGGCCGGCCTTGATTTCGGCCAGCACCTTATCGGCCGTCAGCCAGCCCGCGCCGTTGCCCACCCGCTGCGTCTCTGGCATCGCAAACCAGTTCTTCATCGGCTGGCCTCCGGGCATCTCCAGATCCATGCCCGCGTTCACCGTCGCGGCTGTCGAGTAGGTACTGCCCCAATCGGAAATCACAAAGCCCTTGAAGCCGAATTCATGCTTCAGAACATCGGACAGCAGCGGCTCATTCTCCGCGCAATGCACGCCATTCACCAGGTTGTAGGCCGACATCACCGTCCACGCGCCGCCCTCCCGCACCGCAGCTTTGAAGGCCGGCAGATAGATCTCATGCAGCGTGCGCGCGTCAATCTGCTCGTCGATGCGATGCCGCTCGAACTCCTCATTATTGGCGTCAAAGTGCTTCACCGAGGCAATCACGCCCTCGCCCTGCACGCCCTTGAGGTAAGCTACGCCCAGCCGAGCCGCCAGATACGGATCTTCTCCGTAGCCTTCAAAATTGCGCCCCCACAGCGGCTGCCGATTGATATTCACCGTCGGCCCTAGAATCATGTCGCGGCCCAGCGCCTTCACCTCCTGGCCAATCGCCTGGCCCTCGCGCCGCACCAGTTCCGTATCCCATGTGGCGGCCATGGCCACGCCGGCGGGAAAGCTCGTTGAAAGCACCTTCAGCGGCGAACCCGCCAGTCCCGTAACGGCCGAACTGCCCGCCCACGAGCGCACTCCCAGCGGCCCGTCGGCCATCTTGATCGCCGGAATCCCCAGCCGCGCAACCGGCATCGACTCCATCCACCCCGAGCCGGCCACCATCGACGCCTTCTCCTCCAGCGTCATGCGCTTCAACAGGTCGGCCGCGCGCCTGTCTGCCGAGAGCTTCGCATTCTTGTAAGGCGCAACGGCCGGCGCAGCTTTCGGCGCGGCGTTCTGGGCTTGGATTGCGGCAGGAAGAAAGAGGCCTGCAATAAAGAAAGTGGCGAGAAATAAATACAAAGGACGGCGCATCGGTTTCGGCTCCACGGCGGGAAATCTCCCCGCCGAATTCCATCGCTCATGGTAGTCGATGAGCCGAAGAATGAACAAATCCCTCCAGCCGGCCGCTTCAGATCCCGCCTTAGCAACCTGGGATACCACGAACCTCTTGGCGCGCTAGCGCCGTCTGCCTCAGCGCAGGTGGCCAATTCCGGTCCGCAAGAACCACGGAGGTTTCTATCTGTCGTTCAGGCACATTCCAGTATTTTTTGAGCAGCCGGTTCTTCTCTTCGAGATCGACCGCTTGAAAGCCGTATCGCTCATAAAAGCGGATTGCCCACGTTGCATCCGCCCACGTGCCGATCAGCACCGGTGTTTCGGCCAGACCCAGCAAATGTGTGAGCAGGCCTGCTCCAACGCCGTGTCTCTGGCTTGCGGTACGGACGTAGGCGTGCCGGATCAGCGTCACATCCTGGGCCGCCTGAATCCCCATCACGCCCATCAAAATACCATCTTCTTCAAAGCCCCAGAAGACGACGCCCGCGCCGATCTCGTGCCGCAGTTCCTCCCGCGACATGTATGGCTCCGTCCAGCAATCGGCGGGAATGATGCCCATGTAAGCCTGCGCGGCCTCGTTTACTATGCTCCAGATGCTCTCGAAATCGCTATTCTTGCAGCGGCGAATCATGCGCTCGTGCCCTCGCAACCCTTATTGCCCCACGGTGATGGTTCCCACTGTTGTGAGGCTTGCCGTGTTGGACGAGTCGCCCAGATAAACGGTATACGTCCCCGGCGCTACGGTCCAACTACCGGTTCCTGTATCCCAGTACGACATGGGGTGCGAGGAGTCGTTCTGCTCCACCGGGATGTTGACGGCTAGAGTGGCTCCGGGCTGCACCGTAAGCTTTGCCCAGCCCACCAGCCGCTTGGGCGGTTCATTGGTGCTGGCAGGCAAGCCCAGATAGATTTGCGCCACATCGGCGCCTGTCACCAAGCCGGTGTTGGTCAGGTTGAAAGTCACCTGGAAATTCGGATCGGTGGTTGACGATAGGTTGTTCACGATGGCCCCGTTGGTGATGGAGAAGGTGGTGTAAGAGAGCCCAAAGCCGAAGGGAAAGAGCGGCGTAAATCCATTCACGTCGTACCACTTGTAGCCCACGTTATAGCTTTCGATGTAATTCACCGCAAAGGGCGTCACGTCATCCGGCGGCTGAGGAATCGCCGGGCGAGGCAGTTGCGCTTCGCTGGCCGGGAAGGTGATGGGCAGCTTGCCGCTGGGATTTACAGTACCAAAGAGCAGGTTGGCAATCGCCGGCCCGCCATTCTGGCCGGGATACCAGGCCTCGAGCACCGCGCTAACCTGGTTGAGCCACGGCATCAGAATAGGTCCGCCGCTTTCCACCACCACAATGGTGTGCGGATTGGCCGCCGCCACGGCCTCCACCAGCGCATCCTGATCGATCGGCGTTGCGCTGGTCAGGTCGGTCAAGCTGAGGCTAGTCTCGTCCATGCCCTCGCTGGCCCACTGGCTCACGAAAACAATGGCTACCTGCGATGAAGCGGCCACCGAGGCTGCAAATGAGGCGTCAGAACCGTCCTCGTACGGCACTTTCGCGTTGGGCACCATAGCCTGAATCGCCTTCAATGGCGAGGAAGGATCCCACGTCACCGTAGCCCAGCAGGGCGGGCAAGGCTGCGGCCCTGTTATCCCGCCGCCGATGGGCTGCACCTCGGCCGAGCCTCCCCCAGAAAGCACGTAAGCATCCGCATTCGAGCCGATCACCGCGATCGATTGCAGAGTAGATGCGTTCAGCGGCAGTTGGTTGCCCGCGTTCTTCAGCAGCACCGCTCCCTGCTCCTCGATCTCCTGCGCCACGGCTGCATCGGCCGCGGCCGGTATCGCCTGAATCTTCCGCGGATAATCGAAAATTCCCACCTCATACATGGCGCGCAAGATGCGATGCACCATATCGTCGAGGCGCGACTGCGGCACCTGCCCCGCGGTGATGGCCTGGCCCAGCGCGGAGAAATACTGCTGGTTAGGCTGTTCCTGATCGAGTCCATTCACGGCTGCCGTGGCCGTCGAGTGCGTCCCCCACCAATCCGACATCACGAAGCCCGGAAAGCTCCAGTCCGTTTTGAGCACATCGTTGAGCAGATGGCTGTTTTCGCAGTCGTACTGGTTGTTTGTCAGATTGTAGGAGCACATCACCGACTGGACATTGGAGTCTTTCACGCCGATCTCGAAGGCCAGCAGATCGCTCTCCCGACCGCCGCGCTCGTCGATGATCGCGTTGGCCGTCGAGCGCCCCGTCTCCTGGTCATTGAAGGAAAAGTGCTTGATGCCGGCAATCACGTGCTGGGCCTGAATTGCCGTCAGGTGCGCGGCATTGATTTTGCCGGCCAGAATTGGATCTTCGCCCTTGGTCTCGAAGGTGCGTCCGTCGCGCGGCTCGCGGCCGATCAGATTCACGTTGCCGCCGAGGTTGACGTTGATTCCGTAGTCGGCCAGTTCGCTGCCAATGACCGTGCCATACTTGGTTGCCTCGCTCAGATCCCAACTGGCCGCATTGGCAAGCGACGAAGGCAGCGCCGTGGCCGGTCCAACCGAATTGCCCACGCCCACGCTGCCATCGGCCAAATACAGTTCGGGAATCGAAAGCAGCGAGATTCCCGGAACGTATCCCGCCGCTCCCAACGGAACTGTATAGCCCCAAGTGAGGTTCGTCGTCACGCCGCCCTGCACCAATTGCAGCTTGTCGGCCTGCGTCATCTGCGCCAGCATCGCGTCGGCGCGCTCGTCGGGAGTGGTGGTGGTGGTCGTCGCAACCGATACCGTGCAGTTTAACGTTCCGGCGTGTCCGGCTGCGTCAGTCACCGTAACTATATAGTTGAAGCTCCCGCTTACCGTCGGCGTGCCGGAGATTGTTCCCGAGGTTGAGATGCTCAACCCGGTTGGCAGGCCCGTCGCCGTAAATGTGTAGGGTCCGCCCGAGCCGCCGCTGCCCAGCATCGTTACCGGCGTGATCGCGATGCCCTGCACCGCTGCGATCGAAACGCACGTCGCGCTGACCGGGGGAGCCACTATCACCGTGCAATTCAGCGTACCCGTGCTCCCGGCGCTGTCAGTCACCGTCACGGTGTAGTTGAAGCTCCCGCTCACCGTCGGCGTGCCGGAGATCTTTCCCGAGGCCGAGATGCTCAACCCCGTTGGCAGGCCCGTCGCCGTAAATGTGTAGGGTCCGCCCGAGCCGCCACTGCCCAGCATCGTTACCGGCGAGATCGCGATGCCCTGCACCGCGCTTATCGAAACGCATGTGCCGCTGACTGGGGGAGTCGATGAGGACGATCCGCTGCTCCCGCAGCCGGCAAAGGCTAGAAAAATCGGCAGAATCAGCAGCAAGGCCAAAGGTGCTTTTGCGATTTTGCGCCCGCGCATTGCCAGTTTGCCGGAAGTCTCTTGAGCAAGATCGAACATAAACGCTCCCCAAAGATCAAAATATGAAGTCGCCCCCATCATAGACCTGCGGATGTATCGCGGACCAATTGCCTGCTGGGTCTGCCCTTAGCGCGCCGGCTGGAATCTGAAGAGTGACTATTTTTTACTAATTTTCAACACCCAGCATTGACTCCTGGCTCCGCCCGCGCTACTCTCAAGCCCAGATAGCGAAAACTGACACCGGATTTGGTAGCCATCTCCAACCCGCGGTTTCGCCACCCAGCCCAGAGCTTCGGCTCGGCCTCGGTCAGCGTCCGCAACTCAACGTCAAATTTTGCCGCCTCTCCGCACTTCGCCGCCAGCGCCATGCGTCAGCGCTGTTCGGCGTCCATCCAATCCAACTCAACAGCACACCCCTGTGGAGGCCTACGAAACCTTTGAAGATCGCTCTGGAGATCACGCCCAATCTTGAGCCCCTGTTCGGGACTCGCGATGAAAATCTCAGACTCATGGAAGACACGCTCGGCGTCCGCATCGATCTTCGCTCTGACGCTGTGCATGTCGAAGGCCCTGAAGCCGGCGTCACCCGCGTCCGGCAGATCTTCCTGGACTTTGACGCGCTACGCCGGCAGGGCGTCAACCCGCATAACGGTGAGCTGAACGGACTGCTGCGCCTGGTCGTCACCGATCCGGCCACCACGCTGCGTTCGCTGGCCGATAGCGGCAAGCAGCGCTCGGCCGGCGTCAAGCGCACCGTGCAGCCGCGCTCCATCAATCAGCGTAAATATGTTGAAGCCATCGAGCAGAACGATATGGTCTTCGGCGTTGGCCCGGCAGGTACCGGCAAAACTTATCTCGCCGTAGCCATGGCCGTGGCCGCGATGAACGCCAAGAAGGTCAGCCGCATCGTGCTTGTCCGCCCAGCGGTCGAGGCCGGTGAGCGTCTCGGCTTCCTTCCCGGCACACTCCAGGACAAGGTTGACCCCTACCTGCGCCCGCTCTACGACGCGCTTTACGACCTGCTCGATCCCGAAAAGGTCGACAAGATGCTGGAGAAGAATGTCATCGAAGTCGCCCCGCTGGCCTTTATGCGCGGCCGCACGCTCAACGACGCCTTCATCATCATGGATGAGGCTCAGAACACCACCATCGAGCAGATGAAGATGTTCCTGACGCGCATGGGCAACAACTCCAAGGCGGTCATCACCGGCGACATCACTCAAATCGACCTGCCCAACCCGCGCAAATCCGGCTTGCTGGATGCCATCAACATTCTTGACGGCGTCGAAGGCATTCACTTCTGCCACTTTGAAGATTCAGACGTGGTGCGTCACGCCCTGGTGCAGCGCATTGTGAGAGCCTACGAGTCGGTCAAGAGTCAGCAGCAGGAGTTGCCTCTGGCGCTGGGCGAGGCGATTCAAGTTGGCGCACAGCCCCACGAAAACCGTTCGCAGCCGCTGCCGCTGCATCCCGCAAAGCCGCAGTAGCCTGAGGCCTCGGGATCGGCGTCAAATCAATCTGGAATGTGCGACTGCCCGCAGCGGTTATCCGGGATAACCGCCGGAGATGTATCCCTCCAGCGCCTGAATGTGGTGCGCCTGGCCAGAGATCACCCATTTCACCAAGTCGCCGATCGAGATCACTCCCACCACCTCGTCCTCTTGCAAGACCGGCAGATGGCGGAAATGGTGTTCGGTCATGATCCCCATGCACTCATCCACGGTGTGCTGCGGCGTCACGGAAAAGACCGTGCTCGTCATGATCTCGCGCACCAGCGTCTTCTTGGAGGTGTGTCCGCGCAGAACGCCCTTGCGCGCATAGTCGCGCTCTGAGAGAATGCCGGCCAGCCGGCTGCCGGTCAAGACCAGAAGCGCTCCAACGTCGTGCCGGGCCATGATCTCCAGCGCCTCGTAGACCGTCTGCTCAGGCGCTACGGTGAGAGGCTTTCTGTCGCCTCTGCTCTTCAGCAGCATTCCAATTGTGTCGGTAATCTCCATTGGACCCTCCTGGCCTTCGGCACTCCGCTGCACACGCGATCGTAATTGTGGTTGCAATAAATCTCAGCCGCTTGCCGTCAAAGTTTGGGTGCCCCAGGTCTCGATTCTGAGACTGGGAGATCACCAACCCCACCCGAAGCTCGTTCATCAAGTATGGTGTTTCCGGCCTCGCATGGACGTGTTGACCCCATCCGGGAAAGAAGCGAAGCCGCTTGAATCGGCACTTAGACAATATAGCCCATCTTGAATACGCCGGAATAGAGCAGAATGAGCGAAGCAGTTCTAGAAACGATCGCCGGACTCCGCGCACCCTACAGCCAGCAGCCTTTCAGCCTAGCGGCAAACAGAAAGGACGTCCGCATCGCGCGAACGCCCTTTCTGTCTTTCTAGCGCCACGAGCAGCCATTCTCAGAAATCCAGCCGCAAGGACATCTGAACCTGCCGCGGGCTGCCGATGGTGTGCGTCACAATGCCTAGACCCGACGGGCAGTTATAGAAGCCAGTATTGACGCCGCTGGGATTTTTGACGCAGTCGTTGGTGGGCATCGCAGTAGTGCCTGCCGTTGGAAAGGGGTTGTAGTACTGGTTTTGTGCAACTCCGTCGCCCGGAACGTCGAAGCTCGATGTGTTGGTCAGGTTGTAGACATCGAAAGTGTACTTCACCCCGTACCGCTCACTGAATTTGGTTTCCTTGATCAGCGAGGCGTCGGCGCGCTTCTGGAAGGCCTGACGGAAGATATTCCGCTGACCGGTCGTGAAGCCGGTCTCGAAGGGATCCGAGGCCGGAATCGCGCCGCCCAGACCGCCGGCCGGAAGAAGAGGAATCGTAAAGCAACTGGCATCCAGGGCGGGCTTTCCGCCTGAAGGAACCCATGCTCCCGAGGAGCCTGTCCGGGCGCTCTTGGCCGTGCAATTCTTGGCCAGCGGCACAATCGGGTTCGTAATGCCATTCGAGGTCGAGTAATAAATGCTGCCGATGGCCCCCGAGTAGTCGATCACGCTGTACGGCTGGCCGCTCTGCAGCACAGTCAGCCCCACCAGCGACCACCCGTCAACCAGCTTGCCTTCAAGAGAATGCTGGGTGGCAAAATCGCGCAGCCGATAGACGTAATTGAAGTTCACAACGTGTGTACGGTCGAAATCCGACGACCCGTAGCCGCTGCGAAGCTGGATGGGATTGTCTCCGTTGGGAAACAGACCCAGCCCGCTCTGCTCATCCAGAGCATGGGACCAGGTGTACGACACCCCCACCTGGAAATTGTGGCTCATGCGCTTCTCAATGTGCGCCTGCAGCGCGTTGTAGTCATCCACGCCGGCCGCCTTGTAGGCGATCGACTCGGCGGCGTAACCGATATAAGGCACTCGCAGATCCACGTTGCCACCCTCATAGTTCGCCTGGTAAGGAATGGTTCCGGCAGTATCCACAAACGCTCCCAAAACATTGTAGCCGTAACTGTAATTCTGCTGGTAAGTGCTGCCTGGCAGCGCGGGGTTAGTCGAAGAAGCGATATTCGGCTGATTGAAGGGTACGGGAATCACCTGGTGACGGCCCAGGTTGCCCACATACCCCAACTCTATAGCCAAATCGTTGCGCGGCTGCCACTGAATATCCAGTGCATAGTTGATGGTGTAAGGCAGTTTGTTGGCCCGGTCGTAGACGCCCAGCGAGACCGGCTGTCCGTTGTTGATCACGCCCGTCGGGCAGATCCCCGAAACGCCGCCCAATCCTGTATTGACAATGCTGCATGCGTTGGGCAGATAGTTGCCCAGATCCGAGGCCTTCGGACTACTTGGCGGCGGCAGCGCTATGGTTCCGTATGGGTTCTCCAAATTGCCGGTTGTTGCCGTTGGCGCGTCAACCGGAAATCCGAATGCGTTGTCGCCACCGCAGGTCGGAACAAAGAAATCCGGAGTTCCACTGACCGAGCCGTAACCATACAGAGACCGCGAAATGGTCGGGCAGCTTGTTGCGTTCACAAACGGCAGTTGCTGGTTCACGCCGAAGGGGCCGCCAGTGACCGAGCCGATCGCGTAACCGGGCGAGAGGTAAGTAAACAGCTCGCCGCGGTCGTAATAAATACCGGCTCCGGTGCGGACCACCACCTTGCTGTGGAAGAGCCCCGGCTGCCATGCCGCGCCCACGCGGGGACCGATGCCCCATTGGCGGCCAGTAAGAGTCGTGGGGCTGACGCCGCTGGTTCCGTTGGCATTGTTTCCAGCGATGATCAGGCCCGGATTCTCGATCGTATCGGCGCCAATGTTGTAGCTATACCGTTTTGGATCGAAGTTGAAGATGCGGCCGTATTTTTCGGTAAGGCCAGCATCCCAGTCGTAGCGGACGCCGGCGGTCAGTGAAAGCGACGGCGTTACCTGATACTTGTCCTGCACATAAGTTCCCAGTTGATTCGAGCGGTAGTAGCGGCTCGCGTTGCCCTGCAAGAAACTGGTGACATAGAATCCAGTAGCCGAGCTGCCAGGAGTCACATAGCCCTGCAAAAACTGGCTGAAGTCGTCCGTGGCAACCGTCCCGCTCCCAGTGCGCTTGTCGATCGTGTTCAGTTGCGTATAGGTATAGGTGGCGCCGAAGCTCACAGTGTGCTTTCCCAGCGTCCAGATCGCATTCCCCGACGGGGCCAGGCGGTTCTGAAAGGCGCCAGTATTGGCCGACTGCGATTCCGCGTTCGGACCAATATTCAGAAAGGCATTCAGCGGTATTCCGACCGGCTGATATTGACCCAGAACGTTGTAGATCGAGATGCCGGGAAAGTAACTCGATCCGAAGACATTGATCGATCCATTTGAAACACCCGTACTATTGTTTCCGGGAATCGCGCTTGGAGCAAAAGCCTGATCGTTGTCGGCCCAATTCTTCTCCCGCAGCACGCCCAGCGTCTCTGTCGTGCTCAGGTTGGCTCTGGCGATCCATGTATTGGTGAATGAGAGAACCTGCGCCCCCGAATCCAGATGTTCGGTAAAGCCTGGAACGCTCGAATACGAGTAAGGCGAAATCGTCGGATCGTGCTGGTAGAAATACTTCAGGCTCAGTGTGTCCTTCGCGTTGGCGTTGTAGTCCAGGTCGGCCACGGCCAGATCCCCGGTAAACCGCCCCGTGCCTGGGATAAATGCGTTGTCGAATTGGGCGGCCGTGGGAATATGTTGCTGCGCGTCGGGAATGAGAAAGCAATCCTGGCCGGTGGTGGAAGAGGGATTCTTGGTGCAGGGTTCGCCTGGCAGCGCGGGAGAGTTGAACAGGGTCAGCGCCAGAGGGTCGATGCTGGCAGCCGTAAGATTCGCGTTGCCCAGATTCGCGCCAAATGAGTTGTTGCTCACATCCGCTAAACCGGCAGCAGAGCGGTCGCTGCCCAACCCCACCGGAACGTCAAGGAATGAATCGCCCAACTCGGCATCCGAAACGTGCAGATGTTGATAGGCCAGAAAAGCGAAGAACTTGTCCTTGATGATCGGACCGCCAATCGTTCCGCCCAGAATGGTGCGGTGCAGTTGCGGAACCTTGTCGTTCGCCGGCACATCCGGATCCTGCTTGAAGAAAAACGGAGCGGCATTGATCCAGTTCGTCCCGCGGTGTGCGTAGACAACACCGTGCAGGTTGTTTGTGCCTGAGTTGGTGCTCAGATCGATGTGCGCCCCGGAGGTTGATCCCTGCTGCGCGTCGTACATGGAAGCATTCACGCGAACCTCGGCAATCGTCTCCGGCGCGGGCGTCGGAATCGCGTTGCCGATAGAAAGATAAATCGATGCCGCGGAGGGTATGACGCCGCCCCCGCCGCCAGGAACGTTCTGAACGCCCGTCGAGTTGATGACGCGCGAAGACGCCACCTGGCTCGTGCTCTTGCCGTTGAAAAGATTGCTCGCGTCCACGCCATTCAACAGAAACGAATTCGAAGTATCCCGCTGCCCGTTGGCCCAGATCGGCGCATTGCCCAGGCCCGAGTTTGCGCCGGTTCCTGAAGACAATTCGGCGTTCACGCCCGTCGATTCAGTCGCCAGTCCCGTGAAACTGCCCGTCGGCAGTGGCACCGCTTCAATCTGTACCGGGTCCAGCACATAGCCCACGGTCGTATCCACGGCGTTCATCAGCGGCGAAGCTTCCACCTCGATCGTATCGGTCGCATTGCCCACCTTCAGCGCGGCATTCACCGTTGCCGTGCGATTGGCCTGCACCGCGATGTGCTGCGTCTTCTGCCCCTCAAAGCCCTTGGCCGTGTAGCTCAGCGTATAGGTGCCAATGGGCAGATTCACAAACGCATACACGCCCGAGTCGTTCGTCTTGGCCGTGCGCGTCAGCGAGGTCTGCTCACCCACAGCCGTCACCTGGGCATCTGGGATCGCGCTTCCCGCCGAGTCGGTAACCGAGCCGGTGATGCCGCCAAGCGTCTGCTGTGCGATCAGCGAAGATGCGCACAGCGCGATAGCCGCCGCAAACGCCGGCAGCCACTTAAGCAGAGAGGAGAACTTATGCGGGATATATTTCAAGATGCAGGCCTCGGAATTGGAAGTGTCCCCATGAACCCTTGAAATCTTCAAGAAACGCCGCGCCAATTAAGAAATCTGAGTGTCTTCTGTGTGGAAATGGAAGTCCCGAACCGCTTACGAGTGTTGCTCGTCCGTTGGTGGGTTCCGTCTTGCGCTGCGGGGGTGCTTCTAGAATAACGCCTTAGATATAAAGATCAATCAGGAATTGACGCTTTGCGCTCTGCGAAACCCAGTCCCGATGTGCAAAACCGGTGCCAAAACCCAAGTATGGAGCCATCTGGATGCTGCAAGCCGGGCCACATGCGTCTCGGCCCCGTGGGTTAAGCTGAGGATTGCCGGCAAAATAAGGAGCAAGCGAACCATGAATATAGTTTTAGGAATCGACGGCGGCGGAACGCGTACCCGCGCCTCCATCGTAGCGGGAGAAAAGCTTTTGGCCCGCGCTGAGAGCGGCTCCATCAAGCGGCTGCGCGTGGGCGCCGAGGCCGCCGAGGCCAATCTGCGCGCGCTACTGGCCGAGGTTTACGCTCAGGCAGGTGTCAGCGGCGTGCAGGCAGCTTCAGTGGGCGTTGCATCTGCCACAATGCCCGGCGTCAAGGAGTGGATCACGGATGTCTTGCGGGAATGCGGCGCAGAGCGCTCTGAGGTCGTCGGCGACGAAGTGATCGCCCTCGACGCCGCCTTCCACGGCGGGCCTGGAATTCTTCAGATTGCCGGCACCGGCTCAAACACGATTGGCCGCGCACCGGACGGCAGCCGCGAATGCGCCGGCGGCTGGAGTTCGCGCCTGGGCGACGAGGGCTCCGGCTATTGGATCGGCTTGCACAGCGTGCGCCGCGCGCTCAACGCCCATGACCGCGAGCAGCCGACGCAAATTCTGACCCGGGTCGGCGAACTTTGGGGAACTGCGACCATCGAGGATCTGGTCAATCTGGGCGACAGCACACCCGGCCCGGATTTTGCCGCGCTGGCTCCGTTGATCGGCGAACTGGCTCACGCCGGCGACACGGTTGCCATTGAGGTTCTTCGCCAGGCCGCCGCCGATCTGGTCGGTTTTGTGCTGCTGGTCCGCGCCAAACTCCGGCGCAAACACAAGATCGAGGGCGAGGTTCCAGTCGCCTGGACCGGCGGCGTCATCGAACAAATGACTTTGGTCCGGGAGGCCTTCTTCGCCGGCCTTGAAGCCGCCGCTCCATGGATGCCTGTGAGCCGGGAACCAGCCGTCTCGCTCGACGGCGCACTCTGGCGCGCCCAGCGGCTGGCGGAAGGATAGGCGCGGCGACACCGCAATCGATGGAGAGACTTCAGATTTTTGGCTTCCTAATTCGGTTGTAATGGATTTACAGGCGTTGGCTTTTGGTTTATTGAAGGGCAATCGCTTGATCGTAGATTGCTGACAACACTACTACAATTCCTCAACTTTTGCCGGTTGAGCCAGGGAACCAATGTTACCAACAATCTACTTTTGACAATAGCCTGTTCAGTTCCATGAATTCCGGCCCACTCGAAAATCACTTTGGAGCTTTCAGCACTTCCGATTGAATCGTCGTTCCCGTTGCATCGGGGACAAAATGCATGGGGACGACGCCGGTAACGCCGCACAGGCGCACCGTCCACTCCTCGGTCCATGGGCGCCTCACAGCGCCTTTTGCATCCGGCAACTCCCCGGAATCCCAGCCCTTGAACTGGGTGTTGATGACCGGGGCTTCCTTGCAATCCCGTGGAGCAATCACCGCCATTCCGAGCTTTGCATAGAAAATGGCATCCCTCTGCAGGGTAAGACTGGCGATCGTTGTTCCCGGCAGCAGCAACGTAGTGGCGAGTTTGCCATCGGGCGGAAACCAATACTGCAGATTGACGATTCTTTCTTCTCCGCAGCCCTCGATCCACGTAAGGACGCGCCATTGGCCGGAGATCGGATTGCCCTGCGCATCGAAGTTCGGCTCCTGATCGATCAGGACATTCCTTTGCTTCATCTGCGGCGCCGCGCAGTTGGGCAACTGCTGGGACCAGGCCTTCAGGCTGGATTCGTTGATCGTTTTCTGCTGCTCGGGACGCATCAGGAAGGCCCTTAACTCTGGAGTGAGCGGATTAAGGGAAGGGTCTGCGCAGCCGCGGAGGGGAGAAAGCAGAGGATGGAAAAGAGCAAAACCAGATGCCGATACAAGTTAACCCCCTTGGCCAGTTGATTTTCTGACCGCCATCATTGTAGTACAACCAGCGTAGCAAGCAGGTACTTATTCCCAGGGAAGCCTTCTTGCGGGGTATTTCTTTGCTGCATTTGCGGCACTGCGGAAGATTCTGAGGGAAAATACCTGCTCTAAACCACAGAAAAACAGGAAGATAAAAAATTTTGAAGATATGAGCGAAAGACGCGCACATTTTATATTTTAGTTGTGCTATATTGTTATCAGAATTGTTGAGCTGGTTGGACTCAAGTTCCGGGCCCGCAATTTTTAAGTATCTGGAGGAAAAATTATGACAATCACTCGTTGGGATCCTTATCGGGACGTAATTGCGCTGCAGAACCGTGTCAACTCGCTCTTCCGCGATATGAGCGGCGGGGACGATCCGGTGGCGGCGGCCAGCTTTGTGCCGGCGGTGGACATCTATGAGGACGCGCAGAAGGTGATGCTCAAGCTCGAGGTTCCGGGCATCGATCAGAAGGACCTGGACGTGCGGGTGGAGAACCACACCTTGACCGTCAAGGGCGAGCGCAAGTTCGAGGCCGAGGAGAAGGAGCAGAACTTCCATCGCATCGAGCGGCGTTATGGCAGCTTCTATCGCGCGTTTACGCTGCCCAGTACTGTGGATACAGAGAACGTGGGGGCAAGCTACAATGCGGGTGTGTTGAAGTTGGAGCTGAAGAAGAAGCCGGAAGCGCAGCCGAAGCAGATTCAGATCAGCGTGGCGGCGTAACGGCAGAGATCAGGGGTCAGAGATCAGAGATCAGTTTCCAGTTCCCAGTTTTCAAACCGGAAGACTGGGAACTGATGACTGATTTTGTCTCGGACGTACGGACAGCGCTTTCATTTTGCCGGAAATGCGAATAGTATGTACTCGTATGTATTGCTACGCATTTTTTGTGAGGGATGAAGATGCAAACGATTAGCGCTTCCGATCTGGCGCGCAACACGAGCGCGGTATTGGAACGAATTCTTAGGGGTGAAACGGTCAGCGTGATGCGGAATCGCACCGAGGTAGCCCATCTTGTGCCTGCCAAACGAACCATGACTGCCGCGCAGGCCATCGCTGGCTTGGAGGGAGGACTGAGCGCGGCTGAGGGTGAGAGCTGGCTCAAGGACAGTCGCGGCGATTGGGATGAAGAGGTCAGAGACCCGTGGGAGTAATCTTTGACACCTCCATCTGGATTGGTTTAGCTACCAGCCAGATCTCCGGCCAATCCGTTCGTCGGGCTGCTGGCGACGAGTCTGTCTACATTTCGGCAATTTCTCTGGGTGAGCTGAACTTTGGTGTCGAATCCTGCAACGATCCAGTGAAACGAATGTCGCGGATACGCTTTTTGCGCAACTATGAGCAGCGTCCAGTGCTTGACGTCACTGCCAGGACGGCCCCCACATTTGGTCTTCTAACCGCTTTTCTGAAGCAGACGGGCCGGTCGCCAAGAACGCGGGTGAACGACCTCTGGATCGCCGCGCAGGCAATTGAGAATGACTACGCTCTGTTGACCACGAATATCAAGGACTTTGAGGGGCTGCCAGGTTTGCGAGTTGTTGGTTTGTGAACCGTAATTGGTTTCTGAGATGACGATCATGATTACCAAAATAGACGCCGCGGAGCAGCAACTCAATACGGCAATCCGCTTATTTTTTGAGAACCGAGATCATCTTTCCTCGTATGCTCTCGCCGTAGCTTCTCGGGAAGTTACAGATGGTATTGCCAAAAGACGATATAGCGAACTTTACCAGCGCGAGCTTGCGCGAGTAGGTGATCCGCTCAAAATCCGTCTTTCATATCAGGAAGAGCTCAAGATTCTCGTCAAGCCTGGGTTCTTTAAGGATTTCCAAAGGATTGACCGCAAATGGCAAAACTTCCTTAAGCACGCCGACAAAGATCCTGAAACAGAAATTGAGTCATTCAAGACTAAATTGCTCGCGCTGGTAATCATTTGGGCAATAAAGAACTACGTTTTGATAACACAATATCTGACTATCGAAATGAAAATCTTTTTTGTTTGGTTCGCGGTTGCGGAACCGCAATTGATAAAATCCGCACCTGAAGATGTGACGTTCAACAAGGCAATCGACGAGATGCGCAGCTATGTCTCGGGTGATGCTTATGATTGCAATACTCTGGAAAACATATATAGCGCCATACTTGAGTTTAGCAACCAAATGAGGGTGCGAGGGTAACCCTTCCTTTAACTGGAGAGAAAAAATGGCAATTCGTTGGGAGAAGTTGACGGTCAAGTCGCAGCAGGCGATGGAGCAGGCGCAGGCGCGGGCTACCGAACTGGGCAACCCGGAGGTGCTGCCGGCGCATCTGCTGCTGGCGCTCGTCGAGGATCGCGAGGGCGTGATCCCGGCGGTGCTGGAAAAGATCGGCGTGCCCACGGAACGGCTGGAGCATGAGCTGCACCAGATCGAGGAGAAGCTGCCTCGTGTGGCTGGCGCGGCGAGCCAGCCGGGGGTGAGCGCGGCGTTGCAGAAGGTTTTAGATCAGGCCTTCCGCGAGGCCAGCAACTTCAAAGACGAATACGTTTCTACGGAGCATTTATTGCTGGGCGTGGCGCACGGCAAGAATGAGCCGGCGCGGGATGCGCTGGTCGCCCTGGGCGCGACGCATGAGGCGATTCTCAAGGCTCTGACGGCGGTGCGTGGGACACAGCGGGTGACGGATCAGAACCCCGAAGGCAAATTTCAGGCCCTCGAAAAATACGCCAAAGACCTTACAGAATTGGCCCGGCGCGGCAAGCTGGACCCGGTCATCGGGCGCGACGAGGAGATTCGCCGCGTGATTCAGGTGCTGAGCCGGCGCACCAAAAATAATCCTGTCTTGATTGGCGAGCCGGGCGTGGGCAAGACGGCGATCGTCGAGGGGCTGGCGCGGCGTATCATTTCTGGCGACGTGCCGGAGAGCCTGAAGGACAAGCGCGTGATCTCGCTCGATCTGGGCTCGATGCTGGCCGGGGCCAAGTATCGCGGCGAGTTCGAGGACCGGTTGAAGGCGGTGCTGAAGGAGATTGAAGAATCGAATGGCGAGATTATTCTCTTCATCGACGAGCTGCATACGCTGGTGGGGGCGGGTGCGGCTGAAGGCGCCATCGACGCGAGCAATATGCTGAAGCCGGCATTGGCGCGGGGCGAGCTGCGGGCGGTGGGCGCGACGACGCTGAATGAGTACCGCAAGTACATTGAGAAGGACGCGGCGCTGGAGCGGCGTTTTCAGATTGTTTATGTTGGCGAGCCGAATGTGGAGGACACGATTGCGATTCTGCGCGGGCTGAAGGAGCGCTACGAGGCGCATCACGATGTGCGCATCAAGGACGCGGCGATTGTGGCTGCCGCGACGCTCTCGCATCGCTATATCAGCGACAGATTTTTGCCGGACAAGGCCATCGATCTGGTGGACGAGGCCGCGGCTAGCCTGGCGATTCAGAAGGGCTCGAAGCCGACGGTGATCGACCAGAGAGAGCGCGAAAAGACTTCGCTGGAGATTGAGCGCGAGGCGCTGAAGCGCGAGACGGATGCGAACAGCGTGGAACGGCGTCATGAAGTGGAGCGCGAGATTGCCGAGTTGAATGAAGAGATCACGGCGCTGGCGGCGCGCTGGACCAAGGAGCGCGAGGCGAGCAGCCGCATTACCGAGGTCAAGAAAAAGATCGAGGCGCTGCGCTTTGAGGCCGAGGAGCAGACCCGCAAGGGCGTGCTGGATCGGGCGGCGCAGATTCAATACGGCGAGCTGCCCAAGCTCGAAGCCGAGCTGAAGAAGTTGAGCGCCGCGCAGGAGGGCAACGCGGGCGTGGCGCGGATGCTGAAGGACGAGGTCGATGAGGAAGACATTGCCGCCATCGTGAGCAAGTGGACGGGGATTCCTGTCTCGCGGATGCTGGAGGGCGAGGTCAAAAAGCTGGTGCAGATGGAGGCGCGGCTGCGCGAGCGGGTGATTGGGCAGGACGCGGCGCTGACGGTGGTGGCCAACGCGATTCGGCGTTCGCGGGCTGGTTTGAGCGATCCAAAGAGGCCGATTGGCAGCTTTATTTTTCTGGGGCCGACGGGCGTGGGCAAGACGGAGACCGCGCGCGCGCTGGCTGAATATCTCTTCGACGACGAGCAGGCGATGGTGCGCATCGACATGAGCGAGTACATGGAGAAGCATGCCGTGGCGCGGTTGATTGGCGCGCCGCCGGGGTATGTTGGCTACGACGAGGGCGGGCAGTTGACTGAGTCTATACGGCGCAGGCCGTATGCGGTGATTCTCTTTGACGAGATAGAAAAGGCGCATCCGGATGTCTTCAATATTTTGTTGCAAGTAATGGACGATGGACGGCTGACCGACGCCAAGGGACGGACGGTTGACTTCAAAAACACCGTACTGATTATGACTTCGAATCTGGGCGCGTCGATGCTGGTGGGCGACACGCTGAAGACCGAGCATGACTTTGATATGGCGCGCGAGAGTGTGATGCGCGTGCTGCGAGAGCACTTCCGGCCGGAGTTTTTGAATCGCGTGGACGACATGGTGATCTTCCGTCCGCTGGGCGCGGCGCAGATGGCGCAGATTCTTGAGCTGCGGTTGAATGAAGTGACGAAGATGCTGGAGGAGCGGCAGATTTCTTTGGAACTGACGGAACCGGCGCGGCAACTGATTCTGGCGGCGGGCTCGGATGCGGCATATGGCGCGCGGCCGCTGAAGCGGGCGTTGCAGCGCATGATTCAGGATCCGCTGGCCATCAAGATTCTTAATGGCGAGGTGTTGCACGGGGCTCATGTGCGGATCGATGTGGATCGCAAGACGAATCAGTTGAGCTTTGAGCCGATGAGCCGGGAGGCGATGGCCTGACCACCTGCGGTGGGGCGGACTGCGCTTGCGCGCCACAAGTTTATGCATTCCCGGGTTCCAAAGGCGGGATCTGGGGTACCTATCTCGCTGATTGAAACCCTCTTCTCAGACTACGGTTCCGGTATCTCTGGTGGCACCTCAGCCGGTGCCTCAGATGGTGCCTCAGATGGAGCTTCAGATGGAGCTTCAGTCTCGGCGGCGGCTTGGGGCGTTCCGGGCTCATCGAGCCAGAGCCAGACGATCCACCAGATCAGCGCGGCTAGATAGACGACCTTGTTGGCGTTCACCAGCTTGCCAACCAGCGCGATCAAGCGATCGCTATCCACCTTGGTTTGCGGGTGCGCGGTGCGGCCGATGGTCTGACAGACGGCTTGCAGCGTGAGCCAAGCAATTGCGACTGTGGAGAGACCGACGGAGATCATCTGCGCGTGGCTGCGCCAGCCTGCTTTGTGGGCGCGGCCGAAGAGCACCACCAGGATTCCCAACTCGACGGTGAGCAGACTCAAGAACAGATTGCCTTTATCCACGCCCAGACGTACCAGCAGCGTGTCAGGCGGCGCGGCGACAAAGAGCATCAGGTTCAGCTTGGCGACAACGGGATTGGCGACCAACTGGCTCCATGCCGGCCAGGGGCCCCATGCCGCCAGCACGCCGCCGGCAACGGCCAGCAAGCCCAATCCGTTGACGATTCTGAGCGAGCGCGGCACACCCAGGAAGGCACGGCGCGCCACTTCCACCAATACCAGCAAGCCCACGACGACGCTGAGGTCGGCCATGGTGAGCAGAATCTCGTTCAGGGGCAACATCGCCATGCGGCCCATGAGCAGAATCTCTGCCATCAGGCGCAGCGCGGAGAGCGTAATAAGGGCAGTAAACCAGGGATAGCGGCGCGCGCGGTCGCGGCCCAGTAGAACTACGAGTAAGACCAACTGCGCGGCAAATGTCAGCGTCCAAAGAATCTGGCGGGCTGAAAAATCGAAATTAAGGTGCATTTGAACCTGTCTGGGCCGGTGTTGGGAGGTTTCAGCGGCCCATCTTTAGTTTAATCGCCCCGAACCAGAGCGGAGCACCCTGTACTACTTTTCGGCACGCGCGGTCCAGGCAGGAAGATACACGGCGAGGCTGGGTTTGCGGGCGGCGATGGCCTGATAGTAAGCAACGCGCTGCGCCTTGAAGGCTGCCACCAAAGCTGTCGAGTCAGCTGCATTGGCGGTGTGCAGCGTCATCAAGCCCCAGTCTCCGTCGTCCACCAATTGCGCACCGGCGGGACCGGCCAGAGCATTCAGGGCCTGCTGAAGACAGCGCACGGAGGGGCCGCTGCCACCGTTGACGGCAAAGTCGAAGACGCGCATGCAGAGATCGTTGGAAACAAGCTGGGCGTAATAGTTATTCCAGAAGTGGTCTGAATAGAACTGCTTGACCTGCGGCTCACGCTGCGCCTGGGGAAGCGCCGCAATGGCGGCGAACTCCTCCGGCCATGCGCCTGAGTTGACGCCGCTGATGGCGAAGCATGGCCCGGCGACTCCGCTGGGGCAGGCGTCGGAGACTTCTTTGCAGGCGCGGGCGGCGTCTTCAAAGTCCATCATCCAGTTATATGCAGTAGTCCAATCGGCCATAACCCCTCACTTTGCTGGAATCGACAGTTCAAAGCGGAAAACATGGGGGAGGGGTGGATGCGGTGAAATGGTGCGCCCGGAGAGATTCGAACTCCCGACCTAACGCTCCGGAGGCGTTCGCTCTATCCAGCTGAGCTACGGGCGCGCATTTACAAGCATACCGCACTTTGGGTTGCAGCGGGCAAAAGCTGGCGGGAAAGGCATTCAGCCCGCGGCTGGAGGCTCTTGAGAGTCGCTGCCCGTGGCGTCGCGCTTCAGCCGGAGTTCTTCCATCACCGATTGAATCAGTGCTTTGGCGCCCTCGATGCCGCTGAGAACCGCCTGCAGGTCAAGGGCAGGAGCGGCCGGGTTGCGGCTGGAGGCGCAGTAAACCCCGTGCTGGCCTACCATAATCAGCGAGTCGGTCAGCAGATCCAGCGCCACGGCCAGACGGCCGCGTTCGATGCCCATCATGAACTCGAATCGTTCCAGCTCTGTACGGCGGTCGTTGAATACGGTCATGGCTTCAGCCTAACGGACGAGCGGGTTATCGTGCAGCTTTTGGACAATTGGCACTCCTCTCGCGGTATCTCGTTTGCACAGCAATCTGTGCGCCCCTTTTTTTATTTGAGCATGAGAAATCGAACAAGAGCCATCGCGAAGGCAAACACGAATCCATATGCGAAGCTCTCAATGGGCGTGACCCTCCTGCCGAGGTTTCGCAGTAGGCGACCTAATTGATACGTCACGAAGCCCGTAATCAGCGGGCTCGCTATGACGCTTACACCATGTAACCGAGACGGATGTACAAATGGATGCGGGTAGGCGATCATGCTCAAAAATCCGGCCAACGCTCCGAGCATACTAAGGGCAAAAGTCGTTGCGACCGGATTGACTTCAGAAATTCCTTTGAAGAACTTGCTGATCGCGTGCATCAACAGTGAAGCCAATGCAACACAAGCTATCTCGAAGAATGCCTCGAAGAACACATCCGCGATTACTGCTATTAAACCAGCCAGAAAATCATCCATCGCTACTCCTCGCCGGGCTCCTCGTCAAGATTCTCCAGCGCGGCCAGCGCCTCGTCGGGGACATCCCATTGGCGGAGGATTTTGTAGATCACGCCGGTAGAAAAGCCAGCGGCCACCAGGCGGCGCATGATGCGCGCGGTCTCTTTCTCGTTCTCCGGTTTGCGCAGACGCTTGCGTTCAAGGTGCTGGCGGGCGAGGGCTTCTTCGTCGGTCTGGCCGTAGCGGACTTCCAGAGTCTCTTCAATCAGCGCGGAGCCTACGCCCTTCTGCTGCAAGTCCTGGCGGACGCGCCGCTCACCGAGCTTCTGATCCTCCTGGCGCACGCGAGTATAGCTCTCGGCAAAGGCGGCGTCGTTCAGGTACCCGTGCTCGCGCAGGCGGATGAGAACGGCCGCGATCGCTGCCACGCCCGGTTCGCCCGGCACCGCACGATTCCTCATCAGCCGCCGCACCTCGGCCTCGGAACGCATGGCGCGGCCCAGCATCTTGACCGCGTACTCATAGAGGCCGGCCTCATTGAGAAACGGCCGGGGCTTGGCGGATTTGCGGGCAAAGGGCATAGTCGGCAAAGAACGATCTGGGAACAGTATAGCGATGCGAGGGAAGGCATGTAGACTGCACTGGCGCATTGGTGCATAACGAGTCCGCATCGCGATGCCCGGCGCTAGTATGATGGGAGTCAAATGCGCTCTGGTTCATTCATGTCCTCATTGGCCAATTTCGCTGCCGCGCTTGCCCCCGCACTAGGTATGACTGCCGTATTGACGACGGCTCTAGCGGGCTGCCGATCGCTGCCGCCTTCCAAACTTCCGTCGCAGTGGACGGCGGAGGAGGCGCGGGGCGCGCAGGTCTTCCAACTAAAGTGCGCCCGCTGCCACTACCCCACCACGACGCACGGGCTGCATGGACCGGGGCTGCAAGCGATCACCAAAATCAAGGCTATGCCCAGCGGCGCGCCCCCTACCGATGAGCGGCTTACGCAGGTGATCGAGCAGGGCCGGTTGGAGATGCCGGCTACGCCTTTGACCGACAGCCAGCTCAACGATCTGCTGGCCTACCTGCATTCGCTATGACCGAGCCCATCAAAGTCGACGCAGCGCAAGAAGCGCCGAGCGAATCCGGTGCCAATCTGGAGCCGGTCAAACCAGATTCAGCGAAGGCGCGGGTACGGATTGAGCGTGTGAAAATGGGGCGCTTGAAGACCCTGCTGCGCCTGCCGGGTCTGGCGGCGGTAAGCCTGTACATGATGATGCTGGCCGGGATCAATATTCTGGGCGTTGCGGCGGGCCAGACGCCGCGGGCCTTTCTAATTTTCTCCGCGCTGTTTTTTGCGGCTGGCTGCGGCTTGCTGCTGGCGCTGCGCTGGGCCTGGGCGTTGACGCTGACGGCCGTGGTTCTGCTGGCCGGGCTTTTTTTCTGGAAGTTTGCCGCCAGTCACGATTTTCCTTACGTCATTCAAGGCCTGCTGAACATGGTTTTCTTCCTTTATCTGGTGCGGACCGAGGTGCGGGAGAGGCTGCGGTAGAGAGCTACCAAATCACCTTGCAGAGATTGGCCTTGCGAATATTTCCGTCCTTGGAAATCAAGGTGCAATCTTCAACGATGGCAGTCGCGGCAATGATGCGATTCATCGGATCGCCGTGGAAGGGAGCTGGCAGTTCCCCAGCACACTGGGCTATCGCATCGGAGACCGGAAACACTTTGAACCGGCTCCTGATGCGATTGAGAAAATAATGATGCGGCATTTTCGGCTCAATTCGACCAAGACGAATCGCGTTTGCAACTTCATAGATTGTCATAACAGAGATGCATGAAAGCTCTCCAGATGAGTCGGCTTCCCTGATTGCAACTGCTGCCGCGGCTGAAATCTTGTCTGGAGTTAGTGCGAGCCAAATCACAACATGAGTGTCGAGCAGGATCACTCTGCAACCTCTTGTTCAAATCGATCCCATTTCTCGTTGAACATGCGATCCCATTCCTCATCGGTATGCTCGGATGAAACGATATCTCCTGTGATAGTCGCCATCCCTCGTAAAAAGCCGAAAATATCTTCTGGTTTTTCCGTGGGCGCCTGTTCATCTGGAAGCGAAATCCGCGCGAACGGTTTGCCCCGTTTGGTTATCAGTATTGGCTGACCGGTGGCATTCACATGGGCCATCACCCCAAGGCACTTGGCCTTGAACTCGCCTGCCGCCATTGTTCGCATCGGAATCCTCGGAGTTTTAGTATACTCCTGACCATGGTCATCTGACTATGGTCAGATAGAGATCATCTCAAGAATCCACACTCTCAACCTCATCGGGAATTGAAAATCGGCACCATAGGGCGAGGTACAGCCATGCGATGCTCATCGAGTGCGATCTTGCACTGGCACGCGAATGAAACTGTCTGTTCTCCGCGATGCTATAGTCAATTTCATGAACCGGTTCGGAGTTATAAGCGCATTCTTTTTATTTGCAGCGATCTCTGCCGCGCAGGGAACGCAATCGGGCTTTCGCGGCGGCCCGGACCATCTGGGAGTCTACAGTGCGCGCCCTCCAAAACAGCTTACGCTGAAGTGGACTTTTACAACCAGCGGCGCGATTGTCTCTTCGCCCACCGTGGCCGCCGGTGTTGTTTATGTGGGCAGCGCGGACGGCAATCTCTATGCATTGGATTCGGCTACCGGAAAACTCCGGTGGAGCTTCAACGCGCATGGGGATGTGAACTCCTCGCCGGCAGTTGCTGACGGCACGGTATACGTTGTCAGCCAGGATGGCAATCTCTACGCGGTTGATGCCGCCAGCGGCAAGCAGCGGTGGTCGTTTGCAACTCTGGGTGAGCACCGCTTTACTGCTGCGGGAATTCTCGGAATTCATCCAGCTACGGAGATGATGCCGGATCCGTGGGACTTTTTTCTCTCCTCTCCCACCGTTGCGGAGGGATCTGTGTACTTTGGCAGCGGGGACGGCCACATCTATGCCGTTGACGCCCGAACGGGCGCATTGCGCTGGAGCTTCAAAACGGGCGATGTGGTTCACAGCTCGCCTGCCGTTGCCGGGGGTTTGGTCTACGCGGGAAGTTGGGACACGTACTTTTACGCATTGAACGCGGCCACTGGTGCGCTGGTTTGGAAGTTTCAAACCGGCGCAGATCCGAAGACGCATCTGATGACCGGAATCCCAGGCTCCGCCGCAGTATCAAACGGGAGCGTTTATTTTGGTTGCAGGGATGCAAATTTCTATGCGCTGGACGCAGCGACCGGCGCACTGAAATGGAAGGTTCCAAACGACGGGTCATGGGTGATCTCTTCGCCCGCGGTCGCCGCTGGAGTGGTCTATTACACGACTTCGGACAGCCATCGCTTTCAGGCTCTGGATGCAGCCACAGGCAGGATATTATATTGGCTTCCGACGGCTATTTACTCATTTTCCTCGCCGGCGATTGCGGGTTCGCGCGCATACTTTGGGGCCTTTGATGGCCAGTTGCACGCTGTCGATATGGAAAAGCGCGCCTATGCAGGCGTCTTTGCCGCGCCGGGCTACCTGGCCTATGGGCCGCGCTACCTGGCTGCCGATGGCGGCTTGAAAGCGGATAAAATCTGGACCGGAGACACACTGGACGACATGATTGTCGATCTGCGCGGCAAGATCTTCTCGATGGGCTCGATTCTCTCTTCGCCTGCCGTGCAAGACGGAACGGTCTACTTTGGCAGCGTCGATGGCAAGCTCTACGCTATTGGCGATTGAACGCGGCGGGCGGCTTTCTTAGACTTGCAGAGCCGTAACCCCGCTACAATAAGAACGTGATGGACCTGGTGCAAATCTCGGCGGCGCGCACGGCTCCGGCACCCAAGCCGGAGTGGCTCAAGGCTCGCGCCCCGGTGGGCGAGAACTACCACAGCCTCAAGCGCCTGGCCCGGTCGCTGCAACTCAACACGGTTTGCGAGAGCGCGCACTGCCCCAACATTGGGGAATGCTGGCACCACAAAACCGCAACCTTTATGATGCTGGGCAACCTCTGCACGCGCCGCTGCGGCTTCTGCGCCGTGCCGAAGGGGCGGCCCGATCCGATCGACTTTGACGAGCCGCGGAGGGTCGCGGAGGCGGTGGCCGAGCTGGGATTGGAGTTCGCCGTCATAACCAGCGTCAACCGCGACGACGATCTGCTGGGCGGCGCGCGGGCCTTTGCGCTGGTCATTGAAGAGATTCGCCGCCAGGCTCCCGGCTGCCGGGTCGAGGTGCTGATTCCCGACTTTCAGGGCAACCGCGAGGCAATTAAAATTGTTGTCGAGGCCCAGCCCGAGGTACTCAACCACAATACCGAATCCGTGCCTCGGCTTTATCGCGTTGTCCGCTCAGGCGCGCGCTATGAGCGGACGCTGGAACTGTTGCGCTACGCCAAAGAACTGCGGCCGGAGGGGATCACGAAATCCGGCGTGATGGTTGGCCTGGGCGAGGAGACGGTGGAGCTGCTGGAGGTCTTCCGCGACCTGGCGGCGGCGGGGTGCGACATTCTCACCATTGGCCAGTATCTGCGCCCCTCGCGCGACCACCTGCCGATGGCGCGGCTCTACACTCCGCGCGAGTTTGCCGAGTTGAAGATTGCGGCGCTCAAGATGGGCTTCCGGCACGTGGAGAGCGGCCCGCTGGTGCGGTCGAGCTATCATGCCCACGAGCAGGCGGCTTCGACGGGGCTGGCGGTGGCCTAGCGGCTACGCTTTTTCCTGAAGAAATTCAGCCGGAGTCACAATGCGGATTCCCTCATAGGAACCTAGCACCAGCAAGTCTTTATCGCCGGAGACAATCACCTGCGCGCCGGAAAGCACAGCGCATTCCAGAACCATGTCATCGTTGGGATCACGGCAAACCTGAATGCTTCCTGTAACCTTTATTCGCAATGGAAACGGAAGAACAGCTTCAATCGCCGTAGCCACATTCTCCGCTTTCCAACCGAACTTCTCCGTTAGAATGCGAAGTAACTCATCTTCAACTGGACGGCAGATAGCAATTGTATCTTCACGAACGGCCCTTTCGATCACCAGTCGAGGAATTCCTCGCTTCAATGCAAAATGCAGCGCGGAGACCCATACATTCGTATCGATAACGACGATCATTGGGCGGCAAGAGCCTGATTGGCTTCCCTCTCGGCTCTCATCTCCGCCCGAACTTCTTTAACCAAACGAGGTATATCCTCTTCGGTGTACCCCATCGGGTTGCGCGTTGCGGCGTATCTGCCAACCTCGTCGATGATGGCGCTGATTTGCTGACCATGATATTCCCGAAAGGCCTCGCGCATTAGCTCGCTCATAGTGCGATTTTCCTTTTTGGCAAGGTACTTGGCAGCAGCGGCCATCTCAGGTGGCATGGAAATTGTAAAAACGCGGGAACGGCGGGGTGTTGGCATGAAAGCCTCCTGTAATGGATTGTAATACACGCTGCAATCCTTGATGAAGGGCCGCTCTGCTGCTGCAATCAGTGCGAATTTCTTCTCCGCCTCCAGAGTTCGATAATATAGTGATTTGGATGTACGAGGACGAACCCAATGGCAGCTTCGATCATGGCCGGTATTCCGGCACTCAAGGAACTTAACGTCGACCTTCGCCGCCGCATGGACGGCGCCGTGGCCACCTTCCAGGCAAATCTGGCCGCAACCCGCACCGGCCGCGCCAGCGTGCACATGCTGGACCAGGTCAAGGTGGAGTGCTATGGCACGCACATGCCCATCAACCAACTGGCGCAGGTCTCGTCGCCAGAGGCGCAGTTAATTCTGGTCGCGCCCTGGGATCCGACGGTCATCAAAGATGTTGAAAAGGCGATTCGCGCCTCCGATCTGGGGTTCAATCCGATCTCCGACGGCAAGGTGCTGCGCATTCCGGTTCCGCCGATGACCGAGGAGCGGCGGCGCGAGGTTTGCAAGCATCTGGGCAAGGTTTTGGAAGAGCACCGCACCGCGATTCGCAATGTGCGCCGCGACGGCAACGACGCCCTCAAGAAGCTGGCCAAGGAAAAGAAGATCAGCGAGGACGAGGAGAAGCGCGCTTTGGAAGAAGTGCAGAAGATGACGGACGAAGAGATCCGCCGCATGGAAGAACTGTCGCACAAGAAGGAAGCGGAAGTGATGCAGGTGTGAGGGGGCGGCTGGATGCGCGCTTCCCCTTTGCCCCAAAATGGCGCGGATAAATATTACAGCCCGGGCGCAGACTTCTGATGCCCGGGCCTTTCAATCAAGAGAGGTCAGTGCGTTTCGGCCGCCGAGGCGATCTTGGCTTCGGCTTCATGGATGACGCGGAGGGCCTCGGTGTAGGCTGCTTCGCTGTCGCCGGCATTGCTCCATTCCTTCTGGCCGCGGGCGAGTTGCTCCTGGGCGCGAGGCACGTCGATCTCCTCGGGCTTCAGGGCGTCGGCGGCGAGGATGGTGACGCGGTCGCCGAGCACCTCGACAAAGCCCCAACTGACGTTGTAGCGCAGGACGCTGGCTGGATCGCCGGTTGGGTTGCCGGCGTCACCGGTTTTCTGGTCGGCTCCGCCGCGAATGATTACGTCGCCAGCGCCCAGCTCGGCCACCAGCGGCGCATGGCCGTAGAGCACCTCGAAGTAGCCGGACTTGGACGGCAGCTCGACCGTCGCGGCCGCGTGATCGAAAAAGGTCCGCTCGGGCGTTACGAGCCGCACACGGAGTTGGTTTGTTTCGTCAGCCATGGGCTCCTTTCAGTCGCCAGTTTTCAGTTGTCAGTTTTCAGTCGTCAGTCAAGGCACTATGCTTCGAAATCGGGGCTACGAAATCGGGCTTTTACTGACAACTGAGAACTGACAACTGCTCTACACCGACGCCTTCATCTTCTCGGCGGTTTCCAGCACTTCCTCGATTGCGCCCTTCATATAGAAGGCCTGCTCGGGGATGTCGTCGTACTTGCCGGCGATGATCTCCTTGAAGCTGCGCACGGTGTCGGCAATCTTCACATACTTGCCGGAAATGCCGGTGAACTGCTCGGCAACATGGAAAGGCTGCGAGAGGAATTTCTGCACCTTGCGGGCGCGGGCCACGGTAAGCTTGTCCTCTTCTGAAAGCTCGTCGATGCCCAGAATCGCAATGATGTCCTGCAAGTCCTTGTAACGTTGCAGAATGCGCTTGACGCCCTGCGCCACGTCGTAGTGATCCTGGCCGACGATGCGCGCGCTCAAGATGCGCGAGGTGGAGGCCAGCGGATCGACGGCCGGATAGATTCCCAGTTCGGACAACGGACGGCTCAGTACGGTCGTCGCGTCCAGGTGAGCGAAGGTCGTCGCCGGCGCGGGATCGGTCAAATCGTCGGCGGGCACGTAAACGGCCTGCACCGACGTGACGGAACCCTTGCTGGTTGAGGTGATGCGCTCCTGGAGTTCACCCATTTCCGTGGCCAGGTTGGGTTGGTAGCCCACGGCCGAAGGCATACGTCCCAGCAGCGTCGAAACTTCAGAGCCTGCCTGCGTAAAGCGGAAGATGTTGTCGATGAACAGAAGCGTGTCCGAGCCCTCGACGTCGCGGAAGTACTCGGCGACGGTCAAGGCGCTAAGGGCCACGCGCAGACGCGCTCCGGGCGGCTCTGTCATCTGGCCAAAGACCAGGGCGCATTTCGAGTTGGCGAAGTCGCCCGGCTTGATCACGCCGGACTCAGTCATCTCGCGCCATAGGTCGTTGCCCTCGCGTGTGCGCTCGCCGACGCCGGCAAAAACCGAGTAGCCGCCGTGATTCGTCGCCACGTTGTTGATGAGTTCCTGAATGACGACTGTCTTGCCCACGCCGGCGCCGCCGAAGAGACCGATCTTGCCGCCCTTGAGGAAAGGCTGGATCAGGTCGATGACCTTGATGCCGGTCTCGAACATCTCCTCGTGCGTGGACTGCTCGTCAAAGAGCGGCGCGGGCCGGTGAATGGGCATGCGCGTCTTCTCGCCGATGGGGCCGAGATTGTCAACCGGGTTGCCGATCACGTTGAGCACGCGGCCCAGCGTCTCCTTGCCCACCGGCATGCTGATGGGAGCGCCGAGATCGATGGCCTTCATGCCGCGAACCATGCCGTCGGTGGCGGTCATGGCCACCGTGCGCACGCGGCCCTCGCCCAGGTGCTGCTGGACTTCAAGGATCACGCTGATGGGCTCGGGCACGTCGAAGCCGTCGCTGACGACGCGCAGCGCCTGATAGATGGGCGGCATCGTCGCTTCTTCAAACTGCACGTCCACCGCGGGACCGGAGATCTGAATTACCTTGCCGATATTCTCTGCCATTTTTCTGCCTTCTTGTTCAAAGCTGTTAGCCTTTAGCTCTTAGCTTTTAGCTTCTTCGTGCTTCGCTCTGCACCCTCGCATCTGCCTCGCAGCCCGATATTGGCGCGAGAAAAAAGCTGAGAACTAAAAGCTAACAGCTAATAGCTGCCTTACAGCGCCGCAGCGCCGCTCACAATCTCGATAATCTCCTTGGTGATGGCCGCCTGGCGCACGCGATTCATGTGCAGCGTCAGGTCGTCGATCATATCCGAGGCGTTGTTGGTTGCCGAATCCATCGCCGTCATGCGCGCCGCGTGTTCGGCGGCAACCGACTCCGTCATCGCGTGATAGAGCATTGAAGTCACATACTGCGGAATCAGCCCGGCGAACAACTCCTCCGAGGGCTGGTCGTAGATGTAATCCACCTGCGCGGTGCCGAATTTCTTTGCTTCCTCGTCGGCCTCGGCGGTATCAACCGCCTCAATTTCAATGCCCGCGCTGAGAGCGGCCTCGACAGCGCGCTCCTTTTCTTCCTTGGTGGGCTCGATTGCGCCCGTGATCTGGGGAATGCCGATCTTCATCAGCGGCAGCAGCTTCTCAACCACCAGGCGCTGCGCGATGACCGACTTGAATTCGTTGTAGACGATGTAAGCGGCGTCGATCTCTTCGCGTATGTAGCGCGCGATGATGCTCTGCGCCAGCTCGAAGACGCGGCTCTGTTCGAGTTTGAGCAGCATTCCGGGATGGTCGCCCGTAACTTCGACTGGGGCTTTGCGCTCGCGGGTCTTGAAGATATGCGGGTTGTCGCCGAGTTGATCCGACTCCGAATGCTCGCTGTAGACAGCCTCGGGATAGCGCCGCCGCATCAGGTCGCGCGCCTTGCGGCCCACCGCCTCGACGTCGATCTCCTTGTCCGTGTTGCCGTTGATGAACTGGAAGGCGGTCTTGAGAATATTTGCGTTGAATGCGCCGGCAAAGCCCTTGTCGCCGCTGATGACGATCAGCAGAATCCGCTTCTCAGGCCGGGTGACAAAGAGGGGATGGCGCAGGTTGCCGGTAGCCTCGTCGAAGATGTCCACGCGGCGGGTCAGCGACTCCAGCACGCTGGTAATCATCTTGGCGTAGGGCCGGGCATTCATTGCCCGCTCCTGCGCGCGGCGGAGCTTGGCCGCCGAGACCATCTTCATGGCCTTGGTGATCTGCCGCGTGTTCTTCACGCTGCGGATGCGACGCCGTAGGTCTAATACATTCGCCATTTTGCTTTCCGTTGCCAAGCTATTAGCTGTTAGCTATTAGCTTTTAGCTTTTAGCTGTTTTTGCCAGGCTGCCACAAATCCAGTTCCCATTGACTAGCTAATAGCTAAAAGCTAAGAGCTAACGGCTGCAAGTTCCGCCTTGAAGTTCTCCGCGTATTCCTTCAGCGCCGCGTTCAGCTTGTCGCGCAGATTGTCCAACTTCTTTTCCTTGGTCAGCTCTTCGACGAGGGCGCTCTGCGCCGATTCGAGGTACTTGTAGAGGCCAACCTCGAAGGCGCGAATGTCCTTGATTTCGAACTGGTCCAGATAGCCCTGGGTGCCGGCAAACAGAATCACCGTCTGCTGCTGCCAGGTGAGCGGCTGGAACTGCGGCTGCTTGAGCAATTCCGTCAAGCGCGCGCCGCGGTTGAGCTGCTTCTGGGTCAGCGGATCGAGATCGGAGCCGAATTGCGCAAAGGCCGCTAGTTCGCGGTACTGCGCGAGATCGAGTTTCAAAGTCGCGCCCACCTGCTTGACAGCCTTGATGGCCGCCGAGAAGCCGACGCGCGAGACCGAGAGTCCCACGTTTACGGCCGGACGAACGCCGGAGTTGAAGAGGTCGGTTTCGAGAAAGATCTGGCCGTCGGTGATGGAAATGACATTGGTGGGAATGTAGGCCGAAACGTCGCCGGCCTGGGTCTCGATGACCGGCAGAGCCGTGAGCGAACCGCCGCCCTTTTCATTCGACATTTTGGAGGAGCGCTCCAAGAGGCGCGAGTGGAGATAAAAGACATCGCCGGGATAGGCTTCGCGGCCTGGCGGACGGCGCAGCAACAGCGAAATCTCGCGATAGGCCATGGCGTGCTTGGAGAGATCGTCGTACATGACCAGCGCGTGGCGGCCGGAATCGCGGAAGTACTCGCCGATGGCCGTGGCTGCGTAAGGCGCGATGTAGAGCATTGGCGCGGGCTCGGAGGCCGACGCGGCGACGATGACGGTGTGGCCCATGGCGCCGGCTTCGGTGAGCGTCTGGACGACTTGCGCGATAGAGGAACGCTTCTGGCCGATGGCGCAGTAGATGCAGATCAGGTCGTTTTTGGCGTTGTTGATGATCGTATCGAGCAGGACTGCAGTCTTGCCGGTCTGGCGGTCGCCGATAATCAGCTCGCGCTGGCCGCGGCCAATGGGAATCATCGCGTCGATGGCCTTGAGGCCGGTCGCCATGGGCTCGCGCACCGGCTGGCGGTCGATGATGCCGGGCGCGAGACGCTCGATGGGCAGCGACTCGGTGGAGGCAATCGGGCCCTTATCGTCGATCGGCTGGCCGAGGGCGTTGACGACGCGGCCTATCATCCCCTCGCCGACGGGCACACTGAGAATCGTGCCGGTGCGCTTGACCTCGTCGCCTTCGCTCAACTCGGTATAGTCGCCCAGAATCACCGAGCCCACCGAATCTTCTTCGAGGCTCAGCGCCAGTCCCGCGATGCCGTGCGGAAAGCTGAGCAGCTCGCCGGCCATGACCTTGTCAAGCCCGTGGAGGCGGGCAATACCGTCGCCCAGCGATGTGATGGTCCCGACTTCGTCCACCTGGACCTTCGCGTCGTAGTTCGCGATCTGCTCGCGAAGAAGCTGCGTAATCTCGTCTGCCTTGATCTGAGCCATTTGGTTCCTTTGAGTTGTCAGTTGTCAGTTATCAGTTGTCAGTCCCTCGTTCGCTTGACACCGACTCCTGTACTCTTTTCACTGACTGTTTGCCGCTGCTACTGTTTCCTGTCTGTTGTCCTGTAGCCGTTGAAAACTGACAACTGACTACTGTTCTCTAACCACTGATCACTGCCTTCAACCTGTCCAGCCTGCCGCGGAGCGAACCGTCGTAAACCGTCGAGCCAATGCGCACTACTGTTCCGCCCAGGATTGCCGCATCCAATTTGAAGCTGGCCTCGATGGGCGCGCCGGCAAGTTTGCCGACACCGGCCTCCAGGCTGGCGCGGTCTTCCGCGTTCAACTCGCGCGCCGTTACAATCTCTACCGAACGAATCCCTTGCCGCTCCCGCATCTCGGCGCGCCAAGCCGCGGCTACCTCTTCAACCGCGCCGATGCGGTCGTTCGAGATCAGCACCGCCAGCAGGTTGCGCAATTGCTTGGCGAGGCCCAGCTTGGCGTTCATCTTGTCGAGCAGGGCAACCTTTTGCGTTGCCGCCACGGCTGGATTCGCAAAGAGAGCGCGCAACTCACTGCTGCCCTCCAAAGTCAAAAGAAAATCGGTCAGTTGCAGATCCAAAGCGGCTGCATCGAGCTTTTCCTGGCTCACCACATCGGCAAAGGCGCGGGCGTAATGTGCTGCAAAGGCTGCCATTTACTTCTGCCCTCCGTTCTTTGCATCGGAGAGGAACTCGGCAATCAGCGCCCGGTCGGCCTCTTCGCTCAGAACCAGTTTGCCGGCCGCTTGATCGATGGCCAGATCGGCGGCAAAGTGGCGCAGCGAGCGCCGTGCCTGCGCGGCCGAGGAACTGATCTCTTGCTCTGCCGCGGCGACGATGCGGGCCGTTTCATCTTCGATGGTGGACTTGATGCGCTTCTCGTCTTGCAAACTTTCCGTCTCTACCTGCGCGCGAATCCGCGCAATCTCGCCATCCAAGCCGGAGAGTTTAGCCTCGATAGCCCTCAGCCTCTCATTGGCCTCGGCCGTCGCCTTGCGGGCGGCTTCCAGATCAACGCGCACCTTCTCACCGCGTCCGCGCAGGAGCTTGGGAAGAACCTTGACCAGCGGAACGCCAATCAGCAATAGAATCACGCCAAAGTTGATGAATTCAAAGAGGGTGGCCGCTTTTTCAGGCGACGAATTCAAGGTCTTGGCCGTCCACTTGACGATGGGGCCTTCGAGGCGAAAGACATTGGCCTGGGCTTCGTCGGAGTTTTCAGCCGCTGGTTTGCCTGACTCGGTTGACGCAACAGCCGGCGCGGCGGCGGAGTTCTCAGCAGCCTGAGCCGCCAGATGCAGCGGCGCGGCCAGCAGTGTGGCCCCCAAGACAAGTCCAAGAACGGAAGCGCTCAAACGCAAACGCGGAATCGAATCTCCCAGCACTCTCAAAGGGAACCCCCGGCGGCGGCGGGCAGCACGGCGCGCATCACCTGATTGGCCAATTCCCCCGCCGAGGCTTGCAGGCTGTCGCGGGCGCTTGCGGCCTCGGCCTGCAGCTCTGCCTTGGCCTGGCTCACTTTGACGCCGGCGGCCTTGCGGGCGGCATCCAGAACGGCATCGCGCTCGGCCGTCCATTGCTTGATGCGCGTCTCGCGGAGCTTGAAGATCTCAGCCCGCGCCTGGCGCAGGCTCTCAGCGTATTGAGCCGCCCTGGCTTCAGCCTGGGCAATGGCCTTCTGCGCGTTCTCCTGAGCGCCCTCGGTGCGCGCGCGGCGCTCCTTGAGCGTTGCCGTCAACGGCCCTTGGACCAGAAACTGGTAGGCCGCCACAAGCACGACAAAGACCAGCATCGTGGGCACGGCGCCGATAAAGAGCGTTTCGAGTTGTTGAAAGATTTCTTGCATGCCGGTCCGATTGTAAAGATAGCCTGATTTTTCAGGTGTTCAAAAGGCCATTTTTCTTAAGTGGATCACCTTTTTTGTATCAGGGGCGAGGCCTCAAGTCAACGCAATCGGGACCAAACGGGCTGGGTAGTGTGACTGCTGTCACGATTCGGGAATGATTACTGATTTGGTACTTGCTTTCCGCCGCAACAAGCCTACACTAAGAGTATCACCTAGACCCGATCCAGGGTCCAGCGGGCTGATAGCTTCGGGAAGTCCTTCCACTCCCGGAGTTGCCAGCCCGCCTCTCATTTTCAGGGCTGCTTTTCTCTACGGCTTGGCCGCTGCCGGCTCAGGCGTCAGCAAGCCCTGCGCGCGCAGCCAGGTCTCCAGCAAGTTGGGCCACTGATCCAGGGCCGCGTCGCCCTTGCCCAGTCCGACGCCGTGCGGGCCATTGGCAAAGATGTGCGCCTCAGCTGACACTCCTGCCTTGACCAGAGCCTCATAGAAGCGCAACCCCTGATCGAGAGGTACCGTCCCATCGTTGAAGGTGTGGAACCAGAAGGTTGGCGGTGTTTCTTTGGTGACGAAGAGGTCCGGAGAGTAGGCGGCGCGCAGCGCTTCGCAGGTATCCATCACGTTGAAGAGCTTGCAGTAGCTCAAGTGGCTGGTGTCGCTGCTGATAGCCCCGATCCACGGATAGCCCAGCACCAGAAAATCCGGGCGGCTGGAGACGCGTTCGACGGGGTCCGCGGCGTCGGGCTTGCCGGGAACGAATTGCGTTCCCGCCAGCGCCGCCAGATGCCCGCCGGCCGAGAAGCCGATCACCACAATGCGATTGGGGTCGATCTTGTACTCCAGAGCCCGCGCCCGAACTGTTTGTATCGCCCGCCGCGCGTCGATGAGCGGAACCGGCAGCAGGTAGCCGTTGGAGCTGAGCCGGTAACTGAGCACAAAGGCGCGGAAGCCGCGAGAGGTGAACCAGTCGGCGATCTGCCGCCCCTCCAGATTGGCCGCCAGATTAAGGTACCCGCCACCGGGAAAGATCACCACGGCCGAGCCATTCGCGTGGCCCTGCTGCGGTTCAAAGATGGTCAAGGTGGGCACATCTTCACAGGCCTTGCCCTTGGCGAAGGGCGCGTCGGCTGGCCACAGTCGGATGGTCTGAATGCCTAGAAAAGCATTGTTGTCGCCGGGCGCGGCGCAGGGAAACTTTTGCGCTTGCGCCGGCAAAAATGCCATCAGGCACAAAGCCATGCTTGCAAATATCTTCTTCATGGAAATCTCAATCCCGCTGGTGAGGATTATAGCCAGATCGCGGTATGTCCTGGGCAGCAATTCGCCGCTTGCTCGGTGAGCGTCTCGGCCAGTTCCAGGCCGTAGCGGGCAAAGTAGTAAGCCGCGCCGTGCAGCCGCTCCTGTAATGCGCCGCCGGGATAGATCGCCTGACCGGTTGCCACTGCCTGGCGGGTGAGCCCGGCCTCGCGCTGCAATTGAAAGTTGGCGGCCAGATGACGCAGGCGATTCATCTGGTAGCGCATCTTGCTTGCGGCAATCTCGGCCGACTGGCCCAGGCCGGTATCGAGCGAGTGCATCCACTCGACGAGGGGCGTCAGTTCAGCGTCAAGCGCGGTGCCCGTGGCGGCAAGTTTCATCTTTCCTTCGAAGGGCATGGAGCGGGCGGCCAGCAACTGCGCCAGCGTGACCGGACTCTCAGCCCCGCAGACTTCGAAGACGCGCTCCAGGGTCAATTCGTGTTTATGCATGAGCTCTGCAATGGCGGGCTCGATCAGCGTTGCGGAAAAGCGCGGCAGGGAGGGCGTGATGCGGCCTAGAATGCGTTCGTAGAGCACGGCGGATTGGGCAAAGTAGGCGATCTCGGCCGGTCCGCCAACGATGGCAGAGGTGGAGAGCAGGAAGTCCTGAAAGACGGGCCGCAGCAGGGCTGAGGGCGAAATGCGTTCCGGCTCGGTGTCGAGAATCCCCAGCAGATCGGCAGTCGAAAAACTATGCCTTCCCGCCTGCCACAGACCGCCGGGCTCATGGGCGCTTGCTGGGTGGCGCTTCAAAGCCACGCGCGCGCCTGTGTTTTGGTCGATCAGAAAGAGCAGGCTTGACTGCGGCACGACGGCAACTTGCGCGTGATAGCCGGCGGCTGCAAGCTCGGCGTTGCGGTCAAGAAGAGCCTGATGCAGTTCGTCGGCGCGTTCCATGGCGGCGCGCAGAACTGGCGCCCCGATGCGGTGAAAGTCGCGGCCGCTGGCGTCGAGCACCAGCAGGCCTTGGGCGGCAAAGAGCTTGGAATAGAACTCCGCGAAGGCTTGAGCAAAGCTGCGTCCCGGCTGGTAGGCCGCGGCCATGGCATCCATTGCGCCGGAGGGGCCTAGAAGCTCCCAGGCCTGATCGATGAGCGGCGTAATCGCCTCGTCCAGCAGAATTCCGCCAACAGGCTGAGACGCGCTGGGCGATCCGGCGTAGGTGAGCTTGCGCAACTCGCGGCGCGCGGGAAAGATTACGTGGTCGATTTCGGCAAAGTCGTGGTCTTCCGTTGCCAGCCAAAATACGGCCACATGAGGGCTGCCGCACGCAGTGCCCTGGCGGGCGCGGGCCAGAGCCGTGGCCGCCTTGAAAGGCGTAAAGAGCGGCCCGCCGAAGAGGCCCACCTGCTGGCCGGTAACAACTGCGCCCGCGCCATTGCGCAAATCTTCCAGAGCTGCGGCGGCGGCTGGCGAGGGGGCGGCGTTCTGCGCGGCCAGAAGGTTGACTACTTCCTGCCAGTGCGCGGATGGGGCTGCGCGATCCCAGGTATCGAGGTCGAGACCTGGGCCACCCGGCCAGCCAAGGTCAGTGGGCAGCGAGACATAGAAAGGCCGCACGGCTGGAGCCCCGGAGCAGTAATCCAGAAAGAGCCGGTGCAGTCCGGGGACGACGGAGATGGGATGACACTCTGCGTTCAAAGAATCGTTCTCTCGGCGGTCTGGGCTGGCGGACCGGAATCTCGGCCTGAACTTTCAAGGCGAACGCAAAGGCGCGCCGGCGTTGCGGGGGTTCAGCCTCTGTTTAGGATGACACGGCAGGGCGAAGCGATGCAGGATTGGCGGTTTGCCGGTCCAAGCAAATCATCGATTGCCAACGCTGCGGGCATCCATGGGCAGCGAGAGTGCGTATACTTGCCTTGTCTGCGCAGTTAATCGGATTGCGCTTGAAGGAGAGAAAAAGATGCCCCCCAAAGAAAAGGCTGTGAAGGCCGCCGCACCCGTAAAGGCCGCCAAACCCAAGGCGAAAAAGAAAGCCAAAAGCAGCGTGAAGAAGACCGCAAAGCCCAGGGTGGCAAAGGTTGCCGTGAGCAAAGCCGTGAAGCCCGAAAAAAAGAAGGCGCAAAAGGCGCCCAAGCCTGAAGCCCCGGAGACGGCGCAACTGGTCAGCTCCGAAGTGGTTTATTCAGGAAAGCTCTTCCGCGTTCTTCATGACAAGCTGATCGAGCCGGGCGGGCGCGAAAGCGAGCGCGACGTGATCCGCCACCACGGCAGCGTGGTGATTCTGGCCGTCGATCGCGGCAAGAGCAAGCGCGATCCATGGATTGTGATGGAGCGGCAGTATCGCCATGCCGCCAATCAGTTCCTTTGGGAACTGCCGGCCGGCAAGCTCGACGCCGGCGAAGATGCCATAACCGGCGCAAAGCGTGAGCTGGCTGAAGAGACTGGCTACGCCGCAAAAAAATGGAAGCCGCTGGTGGAGTACTACGCCAGCCCCGGCTTTCTGGGCGAATCGATGAAGGTCTTTCTGGCCGAGGGACTGGTTGCGGGCGACGCTCATCCAGAGGACGACGAGCAGATCGAGTTTCGTTTGGTTAAGCTCTCAGACGTGATCAAAATGATTGAAAAGGGAGCAATTGTGGACGGCAAGACGCTGACCGCCGTACTGCTCTACGATCGCAAGCTGGCCGCCAAGCACGGCAAGTAAAGCCGCTGTCAAATCATTGCGTCCAGCAGGGCCGGTGTTTTCACGCCGGCCCTTTTCTAGTTTGCGAACCCGATTTTGAAATTTGCATGAACCTTTCCCGGCATTTTCGCGTCTTATTGAGTACGTGTGGAATTCCCCGGAAGCTCGTTCCACCGCATTTCACAGGATGTAAGGAAGGCGGGAACCTGTGGCTCAATACAAAGGGAAGGTCAAGTGGTTTAACAACGCCAAAGGCTATGGATTCATCGGACGCGAAGACGGGCCCGATGTATTCGTTCACTACTCGTCGATTCAGTTGGATGGATACAAGACGCTGAAAGAGGGCGACGATGTCGAGTTCGACATTGTTCAAGGGCAGAAGGGCGCGCAGGCGGACGCCGTAATTCGGCTCAAGGACATCGCTCACAGCAACACTGCCTAGAGGCGCGTTACTCCGAGCGTAGGCGCAAGACTGCAAGTGAGCGGTCAAGGTGAAGTGCGGCCATTTGCGGTCGTTTTGTCACAGCCAGTACCTAATCACTGTAAATCTATTGTTTAGAATCTAGCATTTATTACATGCGATAGAGCGTTGAAATCAGGGCTGATGCGCCTTTAGCGACATACCTTCGCGTTGCCAGTTCAAGATATGCGGCAAGCTGTCAGTCCATGCGATAGCTTCGTCCTCGAAGCACCAAGGTAGCGTCGCGGAAGCGTCCGGCACAAAGATCGCCATCAGTATTTATGGCCTTCGTGAATCAGACTCTTTGATTCGGAGGCCGCCCAGCGTGTTTCCTTTGCGCAACTCGCGGATGCTGTCGATAGCTTCAGTGACGCTTTTCCCGCGGGGCTGCTCGACTGGCCGCGCAATGACGATCTCCTCGATATAGAGACCAAGCTCCATGCCACGAGCCTGAGCTTCGGCGGCGAGTTGGGCTTCGATCTCGGGTTGTAGCTGAATCTGAATCACCGTTGCCGCACCATAAACAGTTTCACAGATTCAGGCGTAACAAAAAAGTGGAGGATCGCCACAACTCATTCGCTACGAATCGGGAGGGTTCAACCGAGAAGCAGAGGCCCTTTCCGGGAAAAAATAGCCGGCCAAGAGCGGCTTGCGGTACTTCCAGAAACATTCCAAGAAATTAGATGGCCTGCAATATGCCAGTAGCGGTAAGATAAGGGCGCTATGAGCTTACTCCATCAGGATTCACCGGAAGAGATTGACGACGCCGCCCGTGGCGAAGAATTCACCAGGGGAAGCAGTCACGTGCTTTTGGCCGGCTTGATCGCCGCCGTGCTGGTCAGCGTCGCAATCGGCCTTTATATGTGGCTGGGGCAGACGCCACCGGTGGCCAGCGGCGAGATTGTGCAGGTGTGGGCTCACGCTGGTCATGTGGTCAGCTCCGGCTTTGACGCCAACGGTGCCCCGATGGCCAAGGAGAGCGTGGATCAGGTGCTGATCTTTGCCCACGTAAAGCTGCGCAATGAGAGCAAAAATCCGCTGCAGATGGAAAATATCCTGGCCAACGCCAACCTGGGCAACGTGATCCTCTCGGTCTCGGCGGGCAGCGCGGCGCAGTACGAAGAGGTCTTTCTCGCTTATCCAGAAGTAGCCGCAATGCGCTCAAACGTGCTGCGGCCCCAGATGACGATTGCCCCCGGCCAGAATGTGGAGGGAACCGCCTTCTGGGTAGTCCGCATGACCAAACAGGAGTGGGAGGCGCGCAAAGATCTGAGCTTCACCTTCAAGTTCCAGTATCAGCCCAGCCTGGTGCTCACGCCCCACACCGCGATTACCGAGCAGTAGTTAAGGGATAGACGGCGGCGCCGGCGCGCCCTTGGGCGTGGTCAGATAGCCGCTGATCGACTGATTCTTTCCGCCTACCGAGTTCACCACGATCTCGAAGAGCATCGGCGACTTGCCGCTGTAGAACTGGAGCGGCTCGTTCAGATTCCGGTCCTTCTTCTCGTATTGCTTGTCGTCGGAATACACCACCAGCGTAAAGCGGCTTTTCTTGGAGTCGGCCTTTTTCAGCTCGAGGCTCACGGTGCCCACCGGCTTCTTTTCGCCCTTGTTCAACGTGAATTCGTAGTAGTTGCGGTCGCCTTTGTGCTTGAGCAGCTCCAACTCGTCGTGGTTGCGGGCAATCAGGCTGCTGTGGTCGCTCAGGTCGCCGCGCATTGAGGTCAACTGGCTGATCGCCGTGGCCAGATCGGTCTGCGTCTTACCCAGATCGGTCTTCACGCCGCCCACATCGGTCTTCACCCCGGAGACGTCGCTGGAGAGCCCGGAGACAGCCTTTGCGGTCTGGCTCTGGGCGCTGGCCAAGCGTTGCGCCGCGGCTTCCTCGCGCTCCTGGCGGGTGATGATCTCCTGAGCCTTGGCATCCATCTGCTTTTGCGTCAGCCCCAGCGATTGGCCCAGTTCCTCGGTGGCCACGTTCAGGTGGGCCTTGGTCTCGCGCAGTTCGGAGGCCTGGGTCTTGATCTGCTCGTTGGCCGCGTCGATCTCCTTCTGCTGATTGGCTATGGTCCCGCTCTGCGACCAGTTCCAGATCAGGCCGCCCACCCCGGCCAGCAGGGCGATGGCAATGGCCGCCAGCAGCGCGCCGGAATAGCTTCGGGGAGTTTCATCAAGTACACTCATCTGTTTTGCCTCTCTTGGCGACCCGTCCCACGGGCCGATTCTTGTGGTTTCGGCGTCCCACTCGACAGCCGGACGCAGTTTGAAAAATGTCATTTCGCCGCCGCAGTCTCAGCCCGGCGGCGCGATTTCACCCTGGGACTGCCGATTCGCAAACTCTTGCGCGGGCGTCGCATGGTGAATCTACAGGATATAGAATGATGCTTGCTTGTGTACAAAAACTGCTCTATCTTGACCGATGTGTGGCTGTCGAGGGGGCGTCTGGACGAATTCAGCTCCCCTTCCGTCCCACTCTTCGTGACAACAATGGAACGGCTGCGATATAAACATCTTTACTGCATCTATTTTTTTGGCGCCGGGCTTTCTTCTTGAGGTCAGGACAGCCGCCCCAATCGTCAGGAAACCATTGCAAGGGGGGAGATCGAGGGCTATGCCGACTGCTGTCGCTGGTAAGGGTTTGGAAGGGATTGTCGCGGCGAACTCCGGAATCTGTTGGATTGACGGAGATGCGGGAGTATTGTCCTACCGGGGCATCGACATACACGAGCTGGCCGTGAATTCGACCTTCGAAGAGACTACCTATCTTCTTTGGAACGGCATACTGCCCAACGAGCTGGCGCTGCGCGAGTTTCAGTCTCAACTCTCGCTGGCGCGCGGGCTGGACTTCCGCATCGTCGATATGCTGCGCGGCATTCCGGCCTCGGCCACGCCGATGGAGGTTTTGCGCACCGCCGTCTCCGCGCTCAGCTTTTACGACGCCGATGAAAAAGACAACTCGCACGACTCGAACGTCCGCAAGTGCTACCACCTGACCGCGCAGATGGCCATGATCGTAGCCATCTACGACCGCCTGCGCAAAGGGCTGGAGATTGTGCCGCCGGACCGCTCACTGAACCACGCCGCCAACTTCCTCTGGATGCTGAACGGGGTCAAGCCCTCCGAGACCGCCGTCCGCACCATGGACTTGGCCCTGGTTCTGCACGCCGAGCATGAGCTGAACGCTTCCACCTTTGCCGCGCGCGTGATCGCAGCCACGCTCGCCGATGTCCACTCGGCGGTGACCGGCGCAATTGGCGCGCTCAAGGGACCGCTGCACGGCGGCGCCAACGAGGGCGTGATGCGCCTGCTGCTGACGATCGACAAGCTGGGCGCGGACCCGGTGGAGTATGTGAAGAACATGCTGGCCGCCAAGCAGAAGATCTCGGGCTTCGGCCATCGCGTCTACAAAACCGAAGATCCGCGCGCCACCCACCTTCGCAAGATGAGCGAGAAGCTTGGCAAGGACGCCGGCGTACCCAAGTGGTTCGATTACTCCCGCGCCATTGAGCTTTATATCAATGCCGACAAGAAGCTGAACGCCAACGTGGATTTCTACTCCGCTTCGACCTACGCAACGCTGGGCATCGACATTGACCTCTATACGCCGATCTTCGCGATCAGCCGCATCGCCGGCTGGGCCGCGCACGTCATCGAGCAGCTTGACGACAACCGCCTCATCCGCCCCCGCGCCGAGTATATTGGACCGCCTTATCCCGCGCCGTATATTCCGATGGAGGAGCGGGGATAGAACCCGCCGGACTCTCCGGTTGGAGAAAGATAGATTTCCCACCGTCAGACTATTGCGCCTTCGGCAATGACCAACCCTCGAGAGCCTTGATAGCGCCCAGCGGCGTCACGTGATTGTCGTCAATAAAATAGGAAATATCGCCCTCGCGATAGAAGCAAGAGTCTAGTGAAACACACATCTGCCTGCGGGGATCCCAGAATGTAACTCCGGGAACCGAGAGAGCCGTGCGCATAAGGATTTGCCTGGCTTGGCGGCCTTCCGGCGTATTGTCCCTGACTGTGCCTCTGCCTGGGTCGGCAGGCTCGGAGAACCCGCGCAGAATTTCGAAGAGCTTTAGCCGGGCGGCATTCTGCCCGGTGCGGAAACGCCAGACTGGATTCACCGCAAAAAACGGAACGTCCCCCAGGACAATAACTTGTTTATTGGCAGCCCGCAGAGCCTTGAGTGTCTCGCGCAGGGATTTCTCCAGGACTTGGTTGCTGCGTTCCTGGGACGGATTCGCAAGCACCAGACCTTGGTCGGGAACCAACTGGTCGCTGTTCTCCAGGGGATTGAAGGAAACCGACCAGGAAGCCTCCAGGACGATAATCTTCGTTGTGGGGTCTGCAATCAGCCGCCGCAAAACAAAGTTGTTATACGCAATGCACTGCTGAATATGCTGGGGATAAAAAGAAACATTGCGCGATGCCCCCAGCAACGGCGGGCATCTTTTTTTTGCGAACTCCTGCAAGAAGTATCCCTGTTCACGAGCGCGGATGCGCAATGTGGAGGCCATCGCGGATGCGTGGCTGTCTCCCCAGACCGCGACTTTGTTTTGATTGGCCGGATCTCCGGCGCAGTACGAAGAGAGATTTGGGGCGACGGCACCTTCATCGACAATGCATGGATCGATGTCAAGATCAAGCGTGATCTTGTCGATAGAAGCCAGCACGGGAGATCGCCGCTCAATGCCGTTGGACTTGTAGATAATCAAGCAGACTGCAAGCAATGCCGCGCTGACCGCGCCGTAACTCATCAGCAGCGGAAGAGGCGCGCGTTTTGAGGCGCGGAATGGGCGCTCAATAAAGTAATACGAGAGAACCGCAAGCCCAAAGGAAGCCAGGGCGGCGCACAATCCCCAACTCAACGGAAAAACGTCCCCGCCCAGCATCCGCAGCAGCGCGAAAAGGGGCCAATGCCAAAGATACCAGGAGTAAGAGATGCGGCCAATAAATACCACTGGGGCCAGCGAAAGAACATTGCGGTTGACCCAGCTTCCGCCCGCCGCTACAAGCATTGCGCCGCCAAGCACGGAAGGCAGCGCCGCGGGGCCGGGAAAGGGAGTTGTGGCCTGGATCGCGAAAAATGAAACCAATAGAAACAGCACGCCTGTACCGGCGAGGAGATTGGAAGAAACTCCCGGCTTGTGCAGGGGCAGTTGCCGCGCCCTGGATTCAAGCATGGCCAGCGCTACGCCTGCCGCCAGTTCCCAAGCCCGCGAATGCAGCGAATAGAAGACCGCCGTGGGATGCGCGCCAAGCTGAAGCCATGACAATGTAAATGAAACAACAATCACCACCCCGATCAAAGGCAGCACCAGGCGCTGGCGAATCCTGGAGAGCAAGACCATCAGCATCGGAATCAGTATGTAAAACTGCTCTTCAACGCCCAGCGACCATGTCATCAGCAGAGGATTGGACTCGGCCTGAGGATTGAAGTAGGACTCTTTCAACCAGAGCAGGATGTTGGACGAAGAAGTCGCCGCCGCCATTGTGTACTCGCTTAATTTAAGAAACTCAAACGGCGCAAACAGAAAGTAACCGATGACCAGCAACACCGCTAGTACTGCATAAAGGGCAGGAAGAATACGCTTGGCACGCCGCTGATAGAACTTCAGATAACTGAATGTACCCCGAGCCAGGTCGGCATGAATGTGCCCACCAATCAAATAGCCGGAGATCACAAAAAAAATATCGACGCCTGTAAAACCACCGCCTAGAAAAGGCACTCCGGCATGAAACAGAACCACGGAAAGAATCGCCACGGCGCGTAATCCATCAACGTCGGGACGATACTCCCTTTCCCGCGCAGCTTGCACCGTATGATTCATGAGTGGCTTCTCAATTCTTCAAATGTAAATTGCAGCTATTATAGTCGATCCTGAGAAAGCGAGTAAGTGTATATTTCATCAATAATATAGCTCATAAAAAATTGCTAGGGTCACCTTAGATAGATACTCAATCTGCCACAGAATCCGGGGAATTATATGCGTCCGCAGAAAGAGCTGGAGCAGCCGCGGCGCGAATTGCTTCAGATTGAATTGGAGCAGTTGATCGGCTTGCATCATCGGCTGGTTCAGGTGGGGATGCGCATCGATTGGGCCTCGTTGGAACTGGCGAAGGGAGCAACATTACCAGACCATGCAGGGCGCTCCGGGCATATCGAGCTGGCTGACGGTGGCACCTTATTATCTGAAGTATCAGCACGATCCAAGTGACGAAAACATGGTGGCGCACTGGGTCGAGAATTCCTATTGGCAGCACTTCAGCGGCCAGCGCTTCTTTCAGCATCGCGTGTCGATCGACGCCTCCAGCATGACGCGCCGCGATGGCTTGGCTGAGTTGAAGAACCAAAGGGGTTAGGGCGGCTCTACGACACAGAAAATGCCTTGATACAGGCGCTCTTATTTAAGCCAACGGCGGTTTATTGGATGATTGGTTAAGCTTGGTCCTTCCAATCTACAACTGGTCGAAGATTTCGCGGAAGTCGTGCGGGCCGATTTGGCCGGCCAGCCACTCGGCTCCGCGCACGGCGCCTTCGGCAAGGCAGCGGCGGCTGAGAATCTCATGGCGGAGTTCCAGAGTATCTACATCACTGACGGCGGTGACAATGTGCTCGCCCATGGCCGTGCCCACGCGATGAGATGTAACCTCGACCTTTGCGCCGGAGTTCGCTGACTCAATGATCTCGCACAGCGTGATGGCGGTGCCGGAAGGGGCGTCGAGCTTGGTGAGATGGTGAGTTTCAGAGATGGTAAATTTGTATCCTTCAAGCTGGGCCAGAGATGCGGTAAGGCGGAAGAGTTTCTGTACGCCGATAGAAAAATTTGTTCCGTAGAGCAGAGCTCCACGCTCCCGCGCCAGACGCCGCATCTCATCCAGATGCGCATACCAGCCGGTGGTACCAACAACGATGCGGGAGCCCGCCGCCAAGACGGCGCGCATATTTTCAACGGCTGCTTCGGGAGCGGTGAAATCGATGCAGGCGTCAACGCCGGCAAGATTAGCCGCAGTGAGTGCGGAGGCATGGGGGTTTTCGTCGATGTCGAGGGCGCGCACGGAGTGGCCGCGTTCAAGGGCGATTTCCGCAACCATGGAGCCGGTTTTGCCTTTGCCTAAAACTAAAAACTGCATGAGAACCTCGAAAAAACAGCTATCAGCTATCAGCCTTGAGCTAACAGCTTTTTGTTCAGTTGAATTCGGAACGGCTGTTGGCGTTTCCCATCGATTCTGGTTCAACGCGAATCAATTTAACGCACACATGCTTAGGGACTCCATCATTTTATCCGGTGAGGCGCTGGCGGGGTTATCCTGAGGGGTGCCCATGGAAGAGAATCAAGCAAAAATTTCAACGCCTGTAGCCGAGGCTGCCTCGCGCGTAAGCCGCCGTAAAGGCGGAGGTCCGCGGAAATTGCTGTGGACCGCGGGAGCTCTGCTGGTGTTGCTTCTAGTCTCTGCCGTTGCGGGGCTGGTATGGCTGCGCTCGGCCGCACTGGCTGCGCTGCCGGTGCTGGATGGAGGGCTGCGCGTTACGGGGCTTTCGGCTCCAGTAACGGTGCGGCGCGACGGCCATGGCGTGCCACACATTGAGGCGGCGAACCAGGCCGATCTTTTTCTGGCGCAGGGCTATGTGACGGCGCAGGACAGGCTGTGGCAGATGGATGCCTTCCGGCGCAATGCCAACGGCGAACTGGCCGAGGTGATGGGCCCGTCGCTGGTGCGGCATGACAAGGCGCAGCGGGTCTTGCAGATTCGCGTGACGGCGGAGCGGGTTTACGCGCATCTGCCGGCCGAGGAGCGCGCCCGCATGGAGGCCTACGCGCGCGGCGTGAATCTCTACATCGCGCAGAATGCGGCCACGCTGCCGCCGGAGTTCCGGCTTCTGCACTACAAGCCGCGGCCGTGGACGGGCGTGGACTCGGTGAGCGTTGGCCTGATGATGGCTGAGATGCTGGACATGCACTGGTACACAAAGCTGGGGCGGGAACATGTGGCGGCGCGGCTGCATGATCCGAAGCTGGAGGCCGAACTTTATCCTGTGGGCTCATGGCGCGACCATCCGCCAACGGGCGTGCGCGTGGACCTGAGTCAGCCGGAGGTTGTGCCGGCTCCGGCAAACGACGATGACGACGATGAGGACGACGACCGCAGCCAGGCGCGGGTTGCCGATCCGGCAGATGAGCCGGGCGCGTTGCGGGCGCTGTTGGGCCTGCCAGCCTGCGAGGGCTGCGCGGCGGGGTCGAACAATTGGGTGATCGCGGGCAAGCATACGGCCAGCGGAAAGCCGCTGCTGGCTAACGATATGCATCTGGAGTTGACCGAGCCGAATATCTGGTACATGGCGGACCTGAAAGCGCCAGGCTTTCACGCTGCCGGCGTCACGCTGCCGGGGATGCCGTATGTGATTGCCGGACACAACGAGCATGTGGCCTGGGGATTTACCGCGCTGTATGCCGATGTGCAGGATTTATATCTTGAGGCACTGGATGGTAAAGGTAATTATCAGGATTTAAATACGCAATGGAAGCCGCTGGTGGTGGACCATGAACTCATCAAAGTCCGCGGCGGCAGAGATGTGAAGCTCGATGTGCAACTAACCGCGCACGGGCCGCTGCTGAATCCGATTTTGGAGAAGGAAAAGCGGCCCCTCGCATTGAAGTGGACGATCTACGATCCGGCGCTGAACGGGCTGCCGCTTTATCAACTGAATGTTGCGTCGAATTGGACGGAGTTTTCTGCTGCGCTGGAGACATGGTGCTGGCCTACGCAGAATGTGGTCTACAGCGACGATCAGGGGCATATTGCTTATCATGCGATTGGTCGGGTGCCGTTCCGCTTCAACGGTCACGGCCTCTTCAGTAAACCCATACCGCACGACCGATTGGATGGGCGATTCGAATGGGGAAAAGCCGTGCCCGATGGACCTCTTAGAAACGGAGTTGAATGGGCCAAGTTGCAGATATACATTCCCTTCGACCAAATGCCGCGCGCCTTTGATCCGCCTTCGGATTTTCTCGCCACCGCCAATGCGCGCGTCACGTCCGACGAGGCCTCGCACACCCTCTTTCAGCAGACCGGCTTTCTCGGAACCGCCGGCGCATATACGACTTCGCCTGAGGGGTCGCCGGTTCTGATTACGCTGGAATGGGTCGATCCGTACCGCATTGAGCGCATCTACAAATCTCTGGATGGCCGCGACCAGCTCAAGCCCGCCGACATGCTGGCCGTGCAGGATGATGCTTACAGCGAGGTGGATCAAGAGCTCGGACATCGTTTTGCCTACGCCATCGACCACACGCCGGACGCAAACGAGAAGCTGAAAAAGGCCGCCGACCTGATGCGCTCGTGGGATGGCAAGCTGACCACGGATTCCGCCGCGGCCTCGCTGGTGACTGAGGCGCGTTCTGCCTTTTGGCCGCTGATACTGAAGCCAAAATTGGGCGACGATGCGGCCTTCTACAGTTGGTCCGAGTCGAACTTTGCCGAGGAAGAAATCATCATGCACGGCTACGTAGAGTGGCTTCCGGCGAGTTACAAAAACTGGGACGCATTGCTGACCGACGCCGTGCGGCAGGGGATGAAGAACGGCAAGGCTCCCAGCGATGTGGCGCGGTGGAGTTATGGAAGCTGGCATGTGATCGATATTGAGCATCCGCTGGCATTTTTGCTGCCTCTGGCGGGGCGCGTGGCCGGGACTGGCCCGCAACCACTCAGCGGAGACACGACGACAGTGAAGCAAGTCGGCCGCGCCTTTGGGCCTTCGCAACGCTTCACAATGGATTGGAACGACGTGGACGGATCTACGGAAAACATTGTGCTTGGCGAGAGCGGCAATCCTTACTCGCCGTACTTCCGCGACCAGTGGAATGACTATTACGGCGGCACCAGCTTTGCGCCGCCCTTCAGTGAGGCCGCGGTGGCTGCGCAAACACGGCATACGCTGCGGTTGCTGCCATGAAAAGACAGGGAACAGGGATCAGGGAACAGGGAACAAGCCTGGCTGTGATTCTTTTAGCGACCTTGATCGCAGTTGCGCCGCTGCTCAAGCACGGTCCATCTTGTGGGCACGATTTTGACTTTCATCTAATCTCCTGGCTGGATTGCCTGAACAGTTGGCGGCATGGAATTCTCTATCCGCATTGGACCCCGAGCACAAACTACGGCGCGGGAGAGCCGCGGTTTGTTTTCTACTCGCCGTTGACGTGGATGCTGGGCGCGGCGCTGGGAACCGTGCTGCCGTGGACGCTTGTGCCGGTTGCGCTGACTTATCTGCTGCTGGCTGGAACCGGCCTCGCGACGCGGGCGCTGGCTCGACAGGCGCTAACCGACGGCGCGGCTACGCTGGCCGGCTGTATGGCGATCTTTTCCGGATATGCGCTTTTTACGGCTTATGAACGAACGGCCTTTGCGGAACTCGCTGGCGGAATCTGGATTCCGCTGGTGCTGCTTTATGCGTTGCGGGAATGTGGTTTTATCCGAGGCGAAGAAGGTGTCATGCTTTCCCACCCATTTCGCAAAGAATGCGATATGGATGGGGCACTCAACGATGAGCGCGCTCCGGCTAACACGCTCTGGAGGCGCGTGCTGTACGGTACGATTCCGCTGGCTCTGGCCATTGCGGGCGCATGGCTCTCGAATCCCACGGTCGGAGTGATGGCCTGCTACACGCTCGCCGCCATCGCGTTGACATCGGCCTTGCTGGCGCGCTCATGGACGCCAGTGTTTCGCGCGACAGCGGGCGTCGCGCTGGGCATTAGTCTGGTAGCCGTCTATCTGGTTCCCGCCGCTTGGGAGCAGCGATGGGTGGACATTCACCAAGTCACAGAAGACCCTGGACAGACCCTCGAAAATAACTGGCTTTTTACCCGCCACGCCGACCCGTTGCTGGCGCTGCACGACGAGGTGCTGCACACGGCTTCGATGATTGCATTTTTGATGATTGCCGCGACGTTCTTTGGTTCGCTGGCATGTTGGCTTCGGCAGCTTTTTCCTCAGGGGCTAAAGCCCGGCCTTCTTACTGCCACTTATGTACGGGCTAAAACCTGTACCCTTCAAGCAGATCCCCGCTCCCGTTGGTGGTTTCCGTTGGCGCTGATTCCCATAGCCGTGCTGCTGCTTCAGTTTTCTTTTTCGCGCCCGCTCTGGAATCTGCTTCCCGATCTCCGCTTTTTGCAGTTTCCCTGGCGCTGGCTGGGGGTTCTGGAGGCGCCGATGGCGGTTTTTCTCGCCGCGGCTCTGTGGCCTCACAAATCCAATGGGCGGCGCGCTGCCGTTGCCGTGGCTTGCTGCGCGGTCTTTCTGGCGGTGACCGCTTACGCGGCGAGCAACTTCTTTCAAGGCTGCGACGATGAAGACGCGGTCTCCGGCATGTTGGCCGCGTATCGCGCGGGCCAGGGCTTTCAAGGCACCAACGAGTATGAGCCGATCGGCGCGGATAATGCCCTGGTTGCCAGCCATCTGCCAGACACTTGCCTGGTGAGCAACCCCGCGACCGTGCTGGGTTTGCTGCCGGCGGACGCTGACCCTGACCAGCCCGTTCCGGTTTGGAGCGCCGCGCAAGGCAGTTGCCTGGCGACCTTTGGTTGGCAGCCGGACTCACCGGAGCACAGGCGGCTAACGGCTGAGATAAGCCGCGCCGGCTTTCTGGTTCTGCGTCTGCGCGCCTTTCCGGCCTGGCGGGTGCGGCTGAATGGCCAGTCAGTCGCTTCTCAGCCTTTGCGCGGCGACGGTCTAATAGTTGTGCCGGTACAGCCGGGGCCGGTCGAGCTGACAGTGGATTGGACCACGACTGCCGACGTTGTTGCAGGGCGCTGGCTGAGCGGGCTGGCTGTGCTGGCGCTCACAATGCTTTGGTTGGTGGAGAAAAATTTCGTCCTGCCTCGGTTATTCTAAGAGCGATGAATGTCGATGTGAAAACGATCTTGCAAGAGGGCGCGGCACTGGCCGACCGTGCGCTGGATGAATTGTTGCCCAGCGTCGCGACCGTGCCGGCCTCGATCCACGGGGCGATGCGCCACTCGGTCTTTGCCGGGGGCAAGCGGCTCAGGCCGGTGCTTTCGCAGCAGGCCGCGGTTACAATCTCTGGCACACTGCCGGCGGGAATCGCCCGCCTCGGCGCGGCTCTGGAGATGCTGCACACCTACTCGCTGATCCACGACGACCTGCCCGCTCTGGACAACGACGATCTGCGCCGCGGCAAGCCCACCTGCCATGTCGCCTTTGGCGAAGCCATTGCGATCCTTGCCGGCGACGCTCTGCAAACCCGCGCCTTTGAGGTGCTGGCTGGGCTGGATTCGCCGCCCACCGCAACCGTGCAGATTATCGGACTGATTGCCAACGCCGTGGGCACAGTCGAGGGCATGATCGGCGGTCAGGTGCTGGACATCGAAAGCGAACACCACAAGCCCACGCCGGAACTGGTGCAGGCCATTCATCGCGCCAAAACCGGCGCGCTGATCCGGGTGAGCGTTGTAGCTGGTGGCGTCTACGCCGGGGCTGAGCCCGAAGATGTGGCGCGGCTGACGCTCTTCGGCGGCAAGGCCGGGCTAGCCTTTCAAATTGTCGATGACGTGCTGGATTTGACTGTGGATTCGGCTCATTTGGGTAAGACCGCGGGCAAGGATCAAGCCACGGAAAAGGCCACATGGCCGGCCGTTTATGGCATCGAGCAGAGCCAGCGCGACGCGGCTCTGCTGATCGAAGAGGCTTTTGCCGCGCTGGAGCCTTACGGCAGCCGGGCCGATGGGTTGAAGGCCGTGGCGCGCTACCTGGTGGAGAGGAAAAACTAAGTCCGCGGGCGGCTGAAGCTACAGACGGGCTTTACCGGGCAAGAATCTGCCGCAGGTCCTCGCGCTTGGCGGCAACGTCGTTGACCGTATCCTGCACCTGACCAAGCACGCGCTGAACCTGATCGATATAGCCGGGAAGAGCATTCCACCAGGAGTGCAGGGTCTCTGGCTGGTCAAGCAGCGCCAGCGCCGTGCCCGAGGCGGCAGCAACAAGCCCCGCGCGGCGTTCGCCGATCAGAAACAGCAGGCCGCCCGCCACAAGGGTTCCACCGGCTGCAAATCCGACCCAATTCATGGTTTCGCACTCGACGACGCCCGGCTGAGCTTGTGGTTCGTTTTCTGGCTTTGAAAGGGGGACGACTACCATTTTCTCTCCTTTTACCTCGCTCCGCTTTCTCGCGGTTGAAGGGTTCTTGCATTCAGTATCGCTCTCAATGGCGGTCCTTGCCCAAGGCTGCGGAAAAGGCCGAAAAATCAGTCCAGATCGAACTCGCGCAGAGGCTTGCCGTTGGGCGCGTCTTTGGCCTTGCGCAGCGCCTCGGCAAACTTCTTCTCGAAGAGGTCTTCCTTGTTCTTTTCCGCCTCAACCGACTGGCGAAAGATCGACTCCTTGCGCTCATTCTGCTCGCGCATGGCCTGGGCCGCCGTCTCCAGATCTTCAAACATCCGTTTGCGCGGCGCGGGGGTGTGGCTCACCAGCAGGCCGGTAGCCGCGTCAATCTTCAGCATTGCCCCGCAATCCGGGCACGCAATCTCGAAAATTTGTTCCTTCTTCTTGGCCATTTTTTCTCTGGAAGAATTGTAAGCGCTGGCGGGGGGGCTTGCACAGGGGGCCGTGGGATGGGTTGGCGTACAAGCATGTACGCTTATATGCGTACGTTGTGGTACACTGCTTTTATGGAAGTCCCAATCACGCAATTTCGCCGTGAGATCTTCTCGCTTGCCAATCAGGCGCTCGATGGCCGCGAGATCTGGTTCACGCATAAGGGGCGCAGGCTCAAGATTGTGCCGGAGGGCCCGCCCGTCAGCCGCCTCAGCCGGATCACGCCGATGGATGTCATTAACTATGCTGAGGGCGGCCTGGAAAATACAGGCCTGCTTGAGGAGATGACACGCGCATGGGAGGCGGACTGGGATCGCGATTTTGGCCCTGCGCCAACCCAGTCCGTTGCCGATGAATCCAGCTCAGACCTCGCCGGCTCAAAGTTGTGATTGCCTATCTCGACACCAATGCGCTGCTCTGGCTATCTGAAGGCAGCCTGGTCGGTCTCAGTCCCAAAATCGACCGTGTGCTCGAACAAGCCGATCTGTTTTTCTCGCCTATGGTTCTGCTCGAGCTTGAACTTCTCTACGAAATCAAACGCAGCAAGCGCCCTGCCAGCGACATTCAGCGCAAGGTTGAGTACGAGCTCGGGGTTCGCCTCTGCGATCTTCCCTTTGCAACCATCGCCAGCGCCGCTCTTGACGAGAAATGGACCCGCGATCCATTCGACCGCCTCATCGTCGCCAACGCAAAGGCCAATGGCTTTGCCTGGCTCATATCCGCCGATGAAGCCATCCGTAAACATTATCCGCGGGCGGTCTGGTAAAGTTTCCGCCAGTCAAGCCCTCAATATCGTATTGGCTTTCGCGCCGCTATACTCGAAGTGAATGTTTGCCGACCGCCAATCCTCTGTGTGTTCACAAACGTCAAAAGGCGTATTGCTTGTCCGGCTCTGCAACTGGGTGGGCGAGGCGGTGCTTTCTCTGCCGGCCTTGCGCCGCCTGGCGGCGGCCGGTTATGATCTGCATCTTTACGGCAAGCGCTGGGCGCCGGCGTTTTTCGAGGGCGCGGGCTTGCCGGTGACTGTGCGCCGCGGCGGCTTCATTGAAGCAACGGCGCAACTGCGAACTCTGCGGCAGAGTCTCGATTGCGCCGGGCCGGCGCTCTTGATGACCAACTCCTTTGCCTCGGCGCTGGAGATGCGGCTGGCGGGCTTTGCGCCTTCCGGATATGCGCGCGAAGGGCGCAGCGTGCTGCTTCGCTCGGCCTATGGGCTGCCGAAGTTTGCTCATGCCGCTGAATCTTACTGGCATTTGGCAGGCTGTTTTCTGGGCTCGGAAGCGCCATTTCCCGCCTCGCTGGATTGGGCCGCGAGCGACGGCCAGCGCGCGCAGGCTCGGGCGCTGCTGGCGAGGCACGGAGTTGCGCCGGGCTCGTTTGTAGCTCTCTGCCCCTTCTCCGGCCCGGATGACCACAAGAACCGAAAGGTGTGGCCGGGATTCAAGCAGTTGGCCGCGACGCTGCAAGGCTTGCACTTCCCAGTTGTAATCTGCCCCGGTCCCGGCGAAGAAGCGGCTGCCGCAGCGTTGGCCTCAAAAGCCATCTGCCTGCCGGATGTGGACCTGGGAGTCTATGGCGCGCTCTTCCAACTGGCGCGCGGCGTGGTGGCCAATGACACTGGCCCAGGCCATCTGGCGGCTGCGGCCGGCGCGCGGCTCATTAGCATTTACGGGCCGCATTCGGTTACGGCATGGACGCCGATCGGCCCCCGCGTACATCTTTTTCACGATGCGTCGCAATGGCCCAGCGTGGATTGCGTTGCCGAGGCGGCGCTGCGTATGGATTGAAGCGGCTAACCTGCATCTCTCACACGTCGAGCCTATCCGGTTTATTTGGAAGAAGTTGGCGATGAACCTGGCCCACGGAGCGTGGACCGGGAGGTCCACGCGACAGCCGGCCAAGAGGCCGGCGCTTCAAGGCTTGATCGCGTTGCGACGCCGAAGGTGGCGAGAAATGCAGGCTAAGGTCCGTGATTCCCGCCCTTTCGAATAGAGCGCACAAGGATGGGGCACCTAACACGGTGTTGGAAATGGCGGATCAAGGTTTGAAGTATCCCAGGTCCGAAAATCCGGACCTGGGGCACCCAGCTATTTCTGCTTCTGTTCCGAGGGCGGAGGCTTGGGCATGGGAATCGTAATGTCCACTGGCTGCACCGGGCCGAGTTTCAATTCATCCAGTGGCGGCTTGATCTCAGGGCCGTTGCCCACGACGAGCACCGCCAGCTTGGCTGGGGCTATGTACTTTTTTGCCACGCGGCCGAGGTCGGCGAGGGTCACCTTTTCCAGAGCCGTCTTGTAAGTCTCCAGATAGTCGGGTGGATAGCCGTAGAACTCCAGACGTACGCTCTCGGCGAGAACTTTTTCGCGCGTGTCATAGCGGAAGAGGAAGGAATTGAGGATGTTGTCCTTGGCGCGGGCCAGTTCCTCGGCGGTGAAGGGGCTCGTGGTGACGCCGTCAATCTCAGCCAGCGCGGCCTTGGCGGCATCGACGGTGGAGACGCTCTTGGTGAGCACGACGACGTGGAACTCGCCGGGATGATCGTAATCAAAGCCAAGGCCGCCGCCGACCGAATAGGCCAGGCCCAGTTCCGTGCGAACTTTCTGGAAGAGCCTGCTGGCAAAACCGCCGCCGAGAATCTCATTCATCTCCGCGAGGGCGGGAACGTCGGGATTGCGGCGATCGACGCCGATGCCGACAATCTCGATGCTGCTCTGGTTCACATCTTCCTTGTCGATGAAGTAAAGGCCGGGCTTGGCACCGGCGAATGTCTCGTTGCGCGGGGTTGAGGGCTTGGCCGGCGGCAGGGGCTCGAAGGTTGCGCGCAGCTTGGCTTCCATCGCCGCGGGGTCAAAGTCGCCGCTGACTGAGACGATGAGCTTGCCGGCAAGTGTGCGGTCATGCCAGGCCTGCAGGTCGTCCAGAGTAACGGCGCCGATGGTGGCTAGCTCCGGCTGGCGGGCATAAGGACTGTCCGCTCCGTAAACCAGCTTGGAGGATTCGCGGCCGGCGATCTCGCCTTCATCGTCATTACGGCGGACGATGCCGGTGGCCTCCTGCTGCTGAGCGAGCTCGAGCTTTTCCGCGCTGAATCTGGGATGAAAAAGCAGATCCATTGCCAACAAAAAAGCCTGATCGGAGTCGCCCTTGAGCGAGTCCCAGGAGAGCGCCGTCGAGTCGACGTCGCCGCCGGTTTCAATGTGCGCGGCCTTGGCTTCAAGCAGGTCGTCCATTGCGTCGCCGCCGATTTTATCTGTTCCGCTGGTGCGCCAGGCTTGGCCGTAGAGATCGACGAGGCCGATCTTGGCTGAGTCCTCATCGCGCGAGCCGCCGGGAATGTTGACCGAGCCGGAGATGAAGGGGAGCTCGTGATCTTCCTGGAGGAAGAGGACGATGCCGTTTTTGAGTTCGATGCGCTTCGGCTGATGGGGCTTGAAGTCATGGAGCTTGGGGATGGGGATTTGGTCCCAAGGTTTGGACTGCTGGGCGGAGAGATTGAGTGGCACAAATAAGGCGGCAGAAACAATCGCGGCCAAAAAAAAACCAAAGAATTCCTTCACAAATAAACTCTTCATTGCGCACCTCCATCTTTCTGCGCGGGCTTTTGCGCGGGCGCGGTGGGAGCATCGGTTTCTATCCATGCCTCGGTGCGGTTGCTCGTGACAAAGACCTCATTGGCGACGCGGCGGATGTCGGCCTTGGTGACCTTGTCCACGCGGTCGAGCTGGCGGAAGAGCTCGCGCCAGTCGCCGTAGCGGGTCTGGTACTCGGCCAGCGAGTTGGCCAGGCCCTGGTTGTCGGCGAGTCCGCGCAAGAGGTCAGCGCGGGTGCGGGTCTTGTACATCTGCAACTCGTCATCGGTCACGTCGGCGGTCTTGAGCTTTTCAATCTCCTTGTGGATGGCGTCGCGCATCTCAGCTGGCGTGTGGCCGGGCAGCGGGAAGGCATAGAAGGCAAAGAGTTCAGGATACTTTGCGCCGGGAAAGCCGCTGAAGCCGGCCGACTGCGCGGCGATCTGCTGGTCGCGCACCAGGCTGCGGTAGAGGCGCGAGACGCGGCCGTTGGACATGATGTCGCTGATGGCGTCGTAGACGGCATCGTCGGGATCGGTATATGCGCCTCGGTGGTAGCCCTCGATGTAGACGGGTTGCGTGGCCTCATGGACGACGACGGTTTTCTCGGCAAACTGTCTGGGCTCGACAGTGGTCATCTCTTGCGGCTTGGGCCCGGCGGGGATGCGGCTGAAGTATTTTTCCAGCACCGGCAGAGCCTCGGTGGCCTTGACGTCGCCGACGACAGCGATGACGATATTAGAGCCGACGTAATACTTTTTGTGGAATTCCATCGCCTCTGTGGCATTGATCTGCGCTACTTCGCTGGGCCATCCGATGGTGCTGCGGCGGTAGTTTTGCGCCACGTAAGCCGTGGCTTGAAACTGCTCGAGAAGGCGGCCGATGGGGTTGGAGTCGGTTCTCATGCGGCGCTCTTCATTGACCACGTCGCGCTCCTTGTAGAACTCACGCGGCACAACGTCAGAGAGGCGGCCACTCTCTAGCCAGGCCCAGAGCTCGAGGCGATTTTCCGGCATCGACCAGAAGAAAATTGTGTCGTCAAGGCCAGTCTGGGCATTGAGGCCCTCGGCTCCGTTGCGCTCGGCCACGTCGGTAAACTGGTTGGGGATGACATACTGGTGCGCCTCTTTCTGGGCGTCGAGGAAGGCCTTTTTCAAGGCCGCGAGTTTGGCGGGATCGCGGCCGATGGGCTTGAGATACTCGGCCTCATAGGCGTCGTTGGCAGCCTCCACTTTGGCCAGCGCAATCTTCTCCGCCGCGTAGTCCTTGGTGCCTATCTGGGTGGTTCCCTTGAAGGCCAGATGCTCGAACATGTGGGCCAGGCCGCTCTCGCCGGCGGGATCGTCCACGCCGCCGGCATCGATGAAGGTGGTATAGCTGAAGACCGGCGCATCGGGCCGTTCGCAGATGATGAGCGTCAGGCCATTGGGCAGAACTTTGGTGGTGATCTTCTGCTCGAAGCTCTTGAGATCCTGCGCCCGCGCGCCAAAGGCAACCAGCGCCAGGGCCGCAAAGCTTATCCAGAACCAGTGGGAAAGTCGGTTTCGCATCCGCACTCCTTGTTCGACTCGGTTTAACTAGCCTATTGGACGCAGCACTGCGCCCTCCGCACTCTTTCAAGCTAGTGCCCTTGGCCGGGCAGGGTCAATGCGGCGGGTTAAGCGGCAGCGGAGCCGATGAATTTTTACAATAATCATCTTGACACGACCCTCTTGCAAAATCCCCAACTTGCGGGCGGAAATGGGAATTCTCTTCTCCGCTTCGGCATCGTGATCTATGACCAGTGGATTTGAACCAGGTTGACGGCAAGATACCCGGTTTTCGGCCACGCAGCGACGACGCGTGGCCGGCAGGAAAAAGTATTTTTCAGATTTGCGTTGCGAAATCCGTTGCGCGGCGTCAGACTGTTTGTGTCGCGGAAATTTGCGTTTGAGGTGAGTGATGCGCGGAAGCATCTTAAGACTACTGACTCTGGCTGCGGCTGCCGGATTAACGTTGCCGGCTGCGGCTCAGGCTCCCAGAACCCGGACCACAACCGTTGAAATGAGTAACTCCTTCCGCGCCGCGCGGCTGCCCTACACGGCTGAGTACAAGACTTCGCGTGTGCAAAGACTGGCCGACGGAACCACCATCTCCCATGAGTTTACTGAAGTGATTGCCGTTGACTCGCAGGGCCGGCGGATGACGGCAACCACCAATAATTCAGCGGCGGCAGACCAGACGCCAGTGACGCGCGTAACTGTCTTCGATCCTGCGGCTCACACGAATATGAGCTGGACCGTTCCCGGCCAGAAGGCGACGGTGATGGCGATGCCCACTCCCGGCGCGGCGCGCTCAAGCTGTATGCAGGCTGCAGGAGTTGTTGGGGCCGTGATGCCCACCCACCCCCACCTCAAGTCCGATGTGGAAGACCTGGGAACGGAGACGGTCAACGGGATAGAGGCGCATGGCCGCCTGACCACTACGACCACACCGGCGGGCGCAATCGGCAACAACGAGCCGATTGTGCGCACCAGCGAGATTTGGAATGCCGCCGTCCCCGGCCTCAACGGCCTGCTGGTCCGCTCCGTGAGCGACGATCCTCAGAGCGGCAAGTCCACCAAGGAGCTGACGAACCTGACGCAGAGCGAGCCAGACGCTTCTGTCTTCGAGCCGCCGTCGGGCTACGAGATTGTCAACCGGGAAGTCTCCACCTCCTGTGCGTCGTCAAGCGGCGCTGTGGCTGTGGAGCCTCCGCCCCCGCCGCCCGCCGCCGAGCCCGCGCCTGAGCCGTAGCTGTCAGTTTTCGGCCCAAGCCGGTAAGCAATTCTTGCTTGCAGGCTGGGTAGCATTATGCTACCTTAATCGCATGAGTCAGCCGGTCAAACTTTCGGATGCGCTGGTGCTGGATGCGCGGATTGCCGCCAAGGCGCAGGAGCGTTCCATCGCCGGCCAGGTCGAGTTCTGGGCCAAACTGGGGCAGTCTTTGGAGCCGGTGCTCACTGGCAGACAGGCTGCGGAACTGCGGCAAGCCGGCAAAGTCAGGCCGCTGTCTGAATTAGTGGCCACCGTGGAGACAACGGAAGGGCGTACCCGCTCCAAGACCTATCTTGCCAGCCGGCCCTATCCACATTACAGCCAGTTTCCTGGGCAAGCTCGTGTCTACATTCGAACCGATGCGGACGGTGCGAAGATGGTTGGGCGGTTTGTGAACCGGGCATTCGTTGCCGTCGATCTGGAGTCTGAGGGTAGTCAGGGAGCCAAAGAGACGGCAAACGCCAAGTCGTCGTCGAAGCTTGTCGAGCATTTTGCATGAAGTTGAATCGGCTGCTGGACCGCCGGCCCATCCTTGTGGCGATAGCGGGCCCCAATGGCGCGGGCAAGTCCTCCTTCTTTGCGGCGCATTTGGCGGCCTCCGGCCTGGACTTTCTGAATACGGACGTGCTGGCAGAAACACTGGGAATTGATGCCTACGCCGCTTCCAGTTTGTCAGATGAACTACGCCGGCAAAGGATCGAACGCCGCGAAAGCTTTATCTTTGAGACAGTCTTCTCCGACCCAGTGGGAGACAAGGTCGAGTTCCTCAAGAGCGCCGAAAAGATTGGCTACTTTGTTTTCCTTATCTTCATCGGAATTGACGATCCGGCTCTTTCGAGCGACCGGGTTGCGATGCGCGTTTCGCAAGGAGGGCACGACGTGCCAGCGCAGAAATTGGAGGAGCGCTATCCGCGGGTCATGAAGAACCTCAAGCGAGCGCTGGCCGAACTTCGCAACGTGTGGGTCTATGAGCATAGCGACCTGGATGCAGGCTATCGACTTGTCGCCACGCTTGAGAACGGTCAAAAGATCAAACTGCATGAGCCCACGCCAGAGTGGCTGTGGGCGGTGCTGCCCGCAGGTTAAGCTTCAATCGCACAGGTGAGATTATTAGGCAAAACAGCTTGCGAAATCTGCGCCCGGGCGTCAAACTGTGTTTGTTGCGAAACTTACGGTCGAGACAAGTTATGCGTGGAAGCATCTGTGGAGCGATCCTCGTGGTTGCGGGTCTAGCGCTGCCGGGCTCAGGCCAGACTCCAGCGGCGCAGACAAGTCCTGCTGTGTTCGGCAAACCCGCACCTCCCGCGCGGCTGCCCTATATGGCAGAGGTCAAGATTCTGCGAACACAACCGGTCGCAAATGGGATTATCACCACTCACGAATCCACCATAACAACAGCTAGAGACTCACTCGGCCGCCATATGACGGCGACGACAGAGATCCCAACGTCGGCGGATCAGACGGCTACCACACATTTTCATGTTTTCGATCCGGTGGCGCACGTCACTTTCAACTGGAGTATTCCTGGGCGGGAAGCGACGGTGATGGCGATTCCTTTTTCTGGAGCGATTTCCACGGGCTGTGGTTACATGTCTTTGGGGATAAGGTATCCGAATGAGAAAACCACAGAGGAAGACCTGGGGACGAAGACGATTCAGGGAGTGGGGGCGCGAGGCCGCCGGATCACCACGACGGCAACGGTTGCAGCCATCGGAAAACATCACAGGCACAAGCCGCAGCTTCGCACAATCGAGGTGCGAAGCACCGATGTGTGGACGGCAATTGATCCTGGTTTAACTGGCCTTTTAGTGCGTGAGGTCAGCCAGGGCTTGCAGTCCGAAAAGACGAGCCAGGAATTGGTGAACTTCAGCCAAAGCGAGCCAGATGCGGCGTTCTTCCAGCCCCCCAAAGGCTATGCGATTGTGAACAGGGAAGTGAATGCCGACCCGTGTGTCAGCCTCGGGGAAATGCAACCCCCGATTGCCTCGAGCCCTGTTCTTCCCTAGCCGTTCGAGCAGTATAAGCCGTCCCATTTACACTATTAGGGTCATGCCTGAAGAAAACGAACTGCGTTACGACCCGGCGGCAATTGAACCTAAATGGCAGCAGCGGTGGGCCGCGGACTCGACCTTGTACGCGGCAGAAGCAGCCACCTGCGGCAAGCCCAAATACTACGTGCTGGAGATGCTGCCCTATCCCAGCGGCCAGTTGCATATGGGCCATGTGCGCAACTACTCGATCGGCGACGCCCTGGCTCGCCACATGTGGATGCGCGGCTACAACGTGCTTCATCCCATGGGCTGGGACGCCTTCGGCCTGCCCGCGGAAAACGCCGCGCTCAAGAACAACACTCCGCCGCGCCAGTGGACGCTCGCCAATATCGCCGCGATGAAGGTCCAGATGGAGCGCCTTGGCCTGGGCTACGACTGGGCCTGCGAGGTGACCACCTGCCTGCCCGACTACTACCGCTGGAACCAGTGGTTCTTTCTGCGCATGTATGAAAAAGACCTGGTCTACCGCAAGAAGAGCAAGGTCAACTGGTGTCCCGAGTGTGCCACCGTGCTGGCCAACGAACAGGTCGTCGACGGCTGCTGCTGGAGGCATGAAACCACCAAAGTAGACCAGCGCGACCTGGTGCAATGGTTCTTCCGCATCACCGCCTACGCCGAGGAGTTGCTCGAAGGCCTGGACAAGCTCGATGGCTGGCCGGAAAAAGTCCGCACCATGCAGCGCAACTGGATCGGGCGCAGCGAAGGTACAGAGATCGATTTTTTTCTGGCTGAAGTGGGTACAGGGGATTGGGATCCGGAAAAAGAACAAGCACGCATTCCTGTCTTCACTACCCGCGTTGACACCATCTTTGGCGCAACCAGTGTGCAACTTGCGCCGCAGCACGCGCTTGTTGCCGCTTTTACTGCCGCTGACCCCGCGCTGAAAACGCAAGTCGATGAAATGATCGATCAACAGAAGAAGGCGCGCGAGGCCGGCGACCTGGGCGCAATCGAGAAGCACGGCGTTGCCACCGGCCGCTTTGCCATCAACCCTTATAACGGCGAGAAGGTGCCCATCTGGGTGGCCAACTACATCCTTGCCGACTACGGCACCGGCGCCATCATGAGCGTTCCGGCGCACGACGAGCGCGACTACGATTTCGCCAAAAAGTACAACTTGCCCATCACGCAAGTGATAAAGCCGATTGACTCTGCCATTTCGCAGGAGCTTCCGTTTTGTTCCGAAGAAGGCCTGTTGATGAACTCCGGCGAGTACGACGGCCTGAGCTGCGAAGACGCACAGAAAGAACTTCAGGAGATCGCCAAGGCCGGGCACTACGGCGAGGCCAAAGTCACCTTTCGCCTCAAGGATTGGGGAGTGAGCCGCCAGCGCTACTGGGGCACGCCGATCCCGATGATTCACTGCGAGCAGTGCGGCCTGGTTCAAGTTCCCGACGACCAATTGCCGGTTGTCCTGCCGCCTCAAATCGAAATCACCCAGCAGGGTGGGTCGCCGCTCAGCCGCGTTCCGGATTTCGTCAACGTCGCCTGCCCCAAATGCGGCTCGCCGGCCAAGCGCGAGACCGACACGATGGACACCTTTGTCGATTCAAGCTGGTACTTCTATCGCTACACAGATGCGAAAAATGCGAACGCGCCTTACGATCCGGACAAGGCGCAGTACTGGTTTCCCATCGACCAATACATCGGCGGCGTGGAGCACGCAATTCTGCATCTGATCTACTCGCGCTTCTGGACCAAGGTGATGCGCGACCTCGGTCTCATCGTCAACGACGAGCCGGCCCGCCGCCTCTTCACCCAGGGCATGGTCATCAAAGACGGGTTCAAGATGTCAAAGAACAGGGGCAATGTCGTCTCGCCTGACCTGATGGTGGGCCGTTACGGCGCTGACGCGACGCGCATGTACGCGCTCTTTGCCGCGCCTCCGGACCGCGATCTGGATTGGCAGGAGGACGGCGTCGCCGGCGTGAGCCGCTTCCTTGCCCGCGTCTGGCGGCTGGTTACAAAGTACGCGGCGCTGGCGCGGTCTGCGCAAGGCCAGAGCGCGGAGAACCCTACGGGACTCTCACTGAAACTGCTGCGCAAGCTGCATCAGACCATCGCCAAAATCACGCTCGACTTCGAGGGCCGCTGGCACTTCAACACCTGCGTTGCGGCCATCATGGAACTGGTCAACGATCTTCAAGCGGCAGACGCGCAACTAGCGGCAGGTGAAGTTCCAGCGCCGGTAATGCGCGAACTGCTGCGGACGCTGGTCCTTCTTCTGGCTCCCTTCGCGCCATTTCTCTCCGCGGAACTGTGGAAGGAACTGGGCGAAACAAACTCAATTCTGCGCGCTCCCTGGCCCGTCAGCGATGCCGAACTGGCCAAGGAGAACGAACTGGAAATCCCGGTGCAGATCAATGGCAAGCTGGTCGAGGTAGTTCGCGTGCCGGCTGATGCCGACGCCAAAGCCATCGAAACCGCGGCGCTGGCCGGCGAAAAAGTCCAGTTGCGCACCGCGGGCAAGAAGGTCGTCAAGGTAATCGTCGTCCCCGGCAAGCTGGTCAACCTGGTGGTGAAGTGATCCTTAAAGTTGGGTGCTTCAGGTCCGGATTTTCGGACCTGGGATACAGCTAACCTTAACCCGCCTTTGTTCAGAAGGAGTCGAATGAGCACTCCCCTGCGCGGCACCCAGTCGCTGGTCGGCCAGATGGGCTGGGTCGTTGATCGGCCCTCGCTCACCGTCATCGAGATCGCCTGGCGTTGGCTCTTCGGCCTTCCCTTGCTGGCCGTTTGCTGGATCGAATCACAGAAATTATTTGCCGCGCTTCCCCCCGGATCCTCCGGCCTCACTTCTCTCGATCCGCAAAACCCCTGGGTAGCCGCCGTGCAACTCAGCAGCGCCTGCGCGGTTTACCGTCCGCATGTGGCTGCGCTCCTGCACTGGCTTCTGCCGCTATCCTCGCTGGCTTGGGTCGTCGTCTCCGGCCTGGGCCGCAGCCTTGTTTTCAAGCGCCTGCAACCTGGCCTGCGATTTCGTCCCGTCGAATTGATCCTCTTGCAAGCCGCCTGGCTGGCAGCCTGCGCCGCCTGCTGGTGGGCCTGGTTCCGCGCCATGCAGTGGGTCGCGGCCACGCACATTACCACTACGGCCGAGCCCGACCTGATCGGCTTCGCCATGTGGACCATCTTTCTCTCCCTGGGCTTTTTTACCGCATGGGCCCTGATCAGTTGGGCACTTTCCATCGCTCCGCTGCTCCTGCTGCTTGAGGATTGCAGCCTCCGGCAGGCCCTGTCTCGCAGCCTGCGACTGGGCAAGCCAATGACCGCCAAGCTGGTTGAGATCAATCTCGTCATGGGCATCGTCCGGCTGGCGCTGATTGTGCTCGCCATGGTCTTTTCCGCCGCGCCCTTGCCCTTCGGCGACCAACTCGGCCCCGACGCCTTGCATGTTATCGGGGCTATTTCAGCACTTTTTTACCTGATTGCCAGCGATTACTTTGAAGTGGTGCGCCTCAAGGGTTTTACGGAATTCTGGAAGATGTTTCGCGCTCCGCAAACCGGCGCCGCGGAAGGTTGAAAATAAAAGCCGCGCCCAGCGTCAATGGGTCAGAAATTCGTACCAGCCAAAACGGGAAAAAATGACTCGCATCCCGCCTACTCTCTTCCCCTCTGATTCAGCCGATGAAGTAGTATCGGTTTCTGGAAGGCAGATGCGTGAAAAATGAAGAGCCCCTCCGAAAGAATCCAGAATAAGGAGCACGCTCGACGCTTCAGACAAATCGCCCATCCCGATGACCTTACCGGTCTGCCCAGTCGAACCCTGCTTGGCGACCGATTGCGCAAAGCCATCGCGCAATCCAAGCGCTGGGGCCAGACGCTGGCGGTTGTGCGCCTGGATTTGGACGGACTGGAGGAGATTTATGACCTCCATGGACGTGATACCGGCGATCTGGCGCTGTCCTCCGTAGCCCGCAACATGAAGCGAACCCTGCGCAGAGGCGACACCCTGGCGCGTCTGGACGGAAATACCTTCGCCGCGGTCATGCTCGATTTCGACGACGCGCTGTCCGCCGTTCCGGCGCTCAAGCGCCTTCTTCACGCAGCCACTGAAACAGTCGAAGCTGGAGAGGTTGCGGTTTGCCTTTCAGCTACCATCGGCGTCGCCTGCTATCCGCAAGAGGAGGACGCCGATGCCGATGAGCTTCTGCGTCAGGCCACTCATGCCATGCACCGTGCCCGCGCAGCCGGCAAGAACCGCTATCAGTTCTTCGATTACGCACAGGATGCCCATGCCGGAGTGCTTCCGGAAAGCATCGAGCGCATTCGCCGGGCGCTTGCTGCCCACGAGTTCGTGCTCTATTACCAGCCCAAGGTGAACTTGAGTTCCGGCAAGGTTGTAGGCGCGGAGGCGCTGATTCGCTGGGTGCATCCGGAGCGCGGATTTCTGGTTCCGGCGGAGTTCCTGCCCATCGTTGAAGATCATCCGCTTGCTGTCGAATTGGGCGAATGGGTCTTCGAGAGCGCCTTGTCCCAGATGGAAAAATGGCTCGATGCCGGGGTCGATTTGCCGGTCAGCGTCAATGTAGGCGCGCGCCAGTTACTGCACCCGAACTTTGTCAATCAACTTGCCGCGGTGCTGGCGCGGCACCCGCGCATCCATCCTTCCAGCCTGGAGTTGGAGATTCAGGAAACCAGTGTGCCCGACGATGTCGTTCGCTTGTCGAGACTGCTGGCAAAATGCGCCGAGATGGGCATCTCATCCGCGCTCGAGAACTTTGGCGCCGGCCATCTCTCGCTCCTCGAGCTGAAGCGGTTGCCTACGCATTACCTTAAAATCGATCCCTGCTTTGTACGCGATATTCTAGAAAACCCCGATGACCTGACCATCCTCGAAGGCGTTATTGGGCTGGTCAGAGCCTTTCACCGCGAGCCCGTGGCCAAAGGCGTCGAGACCGCCGAACAGGGCCTGATGCTGTTGCGGCTGGGTTGCGAGCTGGCGCAGGGCTACGGCATCGCGCAGCCCATGCAGGCAGCCGATTTTCCGGCGTGGGCGGCTGTCTGGCATCCCGATTCCCGCTGGTCCGAAGCGCTTTCCGTCAGCGTCGACGAGCGCCCCTTGCTTCATGCGGGCGTCGAGCACCGCGCCTGGGTCGCGGCCATCGAAGCCTTCCTCAAGGGTGAAAGCGCGCGAGAGCCGAGGATCAGCCGCCATCAATGCCAGTTTGGCGCCTGGCTCTATGCTGAAGGCCCGGATGGGCGCAGTTCGCAGTCGGCCTTTCAGCCGGTTATCGCGCTGCACTGGCGAATTCACGCCTTGGCGGCCGGCATTATCAAGTTCCATACTCAAGGCCGCAGCGATGAGGGCCTGGCCCGCCTCAGTGAACTGAGAGACCTAGTCGATAAACTTGCCGATCTGCTCAATGCCTTTGGAAGAAAGAGCTTAGTCGAGCAAGAGTGCTGACCGCACGGCGGCCGGCTAGTTCTATCGTGCCTGTTAAAGCGCGGGTCGCGTTTATCCTTCCAGCTTTTTGGTCACCAACTCATTGAGCAGCGCCGGGTTGGCCTGGCCCTTGCTGGCTTTCATCACCTGACCCACAAAGAAACCCGCCATGGTTTTTTTGCCGGCGCGGTACTGCTCCACCTGTTTGGGATTGGCATTGATGACCTCGTCGATCATTGCCTCGATCGCCGAGGTGTCGGTAATCTGCTGAGGCTTTTCGCGCTCATAGACGGCGGCAAAATCCTCGCTCTTTTCAAAGCAGAGATCGAAGAGCTGCTTGAGTTGCTTGGAGCTGATCTTGCCCTCGTCGAGCAGGTCGGCGGCCAGCACAATTCCAGCCATTGACACCGGCGATTGCTCCTGCTCAAGGCCCAGGGCATTCAGCCTTCCGCCCACTTCGCTCAGCAGCAGATTGGCCACGCGGCGGGGGTTGCGGGCGGTCTTGGCGGCGGCCTCAAAGCGGTCGGCAAACTCGCGGGTTGCGGTGAGCGTGGCGGCGTCCTTTGGGGCCAGTTCATACTCGGCCACCATGCGGGCGCGCCGCGCCTCGGGCAGCTCTGGAAGCTTCTTCTTTGCTTCGGCGAGGAACTCCGCAGTCACTATGAGCGGCGGCAAATCCGGCTCTGGAAAGTAGCGATAATCGTGCGCCTGTTCCTTGGACCGCATCGAGTAAGTACGCCCTTCGGCGGCATTCCAAAGACGGCTCTCTTGCGTGATGTGCCCGCCAGCTTCAACCACTTCGATCTGCCGCTCGATCTCGTACTCCAGAGCGAGGCGGACAAAGCGGAAGCTGTTGACATTTTTGACTTCGACCTTGGTGCCAAATTTTTCCTGACCTACGGGACGCACGCTTACATTGGCGTCACAGCGCAGCGAACCCTCCTCCATATTGCAGTCGGAGACGCCGCAGTAGAGCAGTATCTCCTTGAGGCGCGTCAGGTACTCGAAGGCCTCGTCCGGCGTGCGAATGTCGGGCTCGGAGACGATCTCGGCCAGCGGCGTGCCGCAGCGATTCAGGTCGAGATAGGTGCGCGTGGCGGAATCCGCAAAGCCGTCGTGGATGCTCTTGCCGGCGTCCTCTTCCATGTGCAGGCGCGTGATGCCAATGCGCTTGATTTCCCCGTTTGCCGTGGGCACGTCGATCCAGCCATTCTCGGCGATGGGCTTGTCGAACTGGGAAATTTGATAGCCCTTGGGCAGATCGGGATAAAAGTAGTTTTTGCGCGCAAAGATGGAGCGCTCACGCACCTCGCAGTTGATGGCAAGCGAAGCCAGCGTGGCAAACTCGACAGCCTTTGCGTTCAGCACCGGCAAAGCTCCCGGCAGTCCCAGGCAGACCGGGCAGATGTTGCTGTTCGGTGCCGAGCCAAAGTGATTGGCGCAACCGCAAAAGGCCTTGGTTGCGGTGAGCAGTTGCACGTGGACTTCAAGCCCGATGACGGGCTCGTACTTGGCGAGAATGGCGGGCGAGAGCGTGGCGGCAGGCATATGTGAATTTTAACGCTTTGTCGCCTATAGAGCAGAATCTTCTTTACTTCCTGCTGTCGGCCCCTTCCCACTGGATGGGTCGAGAAACATTACGTATTCGATTCCCGAATTCTTCGTTAGTAGGATACCAGCGCCATGAATAGGGTATTCGTCCCCTTTGTCGTCAACCCATGCAGCTTCTTGAAGGAAAAGTTCGTAAGCATCATCTTCATCGGAGTATTTACGTATCCACCCGATGACGGTTCGTCCGCTGGATAACCCAACCTGCACAAAGCCCTGTATATCTGGAAACGTATCGTTCCAAACGGAGCTTCGTGACGACCGCTCTGAAATCCTCAGCCAACGAAAAAGAACAGTCAGCCAATTATGGTTGATGCAGGCTGCATAGGCCGCACCTAGAACCAAGGCAAGGCCTGCCAACCACATCAGATGGGGCCATACAATGATAATCTGCCATGCGTCAGAGTTGTTTACATCTCCATGATGCCATGCTATCGGTAACGAATAGCCAAAAAATCGCAGCGTTATCAAATAGAGAGTCAAGCTGAAAATCAGAGCTTCGATGACCTTATCAAGTTCTGACTGTCTGCGGCGTGCCGCTAGAAGTTGAACCAGATATGCCGAGGCAAATCCAGGCAGCAAAACCAGTAGAATACCCAATGCCTCTGCCTTATCGGGCATACCCGCTCCGATCATTTCCCTTTAGGTACGAGTACCGGTTTCGGACGTACGACACCGGCAGGCGGAGGCGGGTTGTACTTCCATGGTTTGTCCGGCAGGCGGGAATCCTTCATCGCACTGTCATGGGCCATGCCTTTACCCGCATTGGCCTCGAAACTGTCCCGGTTGTGTTCAGTCATACGCACCTCGTCAATACGAGAATTATGCTCCGATTGGAGAACCGTTGCAAGCCGAGTCCAACCCTTACTCCCCCGGATCATCCGCCGTAAATGCGGAGCAGCAAGGCTTCTCCGTCGCATGGAAATTCATCAACTCCACGCGCACGCCGTCCGGGTCGTAGAAGTTGAATTGCCCCATGCCGTCCTTGCCCATCTGCGTATGATCCTGAGCCTCCACGCCAGCCAGGCGGTTCCCGTCCTTCAGAGTCTTGAAGGCCGCGTCCACAGAAACTTCGCCGATGGAAAAATGATCGAGGATGCCCAGGTCGTGCTGGGAGATGGTGGCTGGAATGCCCGAGCCGGAGGGGCCGCTGGTGAGCATGTACTCCAGCCAGTCGTGACTGTCCGGAGTCTGCTGGCTTACCCAATCGACGCGGCCCTCGACAATGCCGCCGTACCAATAAGGCCGGAAGCCGAGCAGGTCGCGATAAAAGGTGTCTTCCACGGCGCGGTTATGCACCAGCATTCCGGCATGGATAATGTGGCTGCCAATCGCATTCGGCGCTACCACGACCTGAGGCAAACGCGACAGCTCGAAAAATTCCACTTTGTTGCCCTCCGGGTCAAGCACCGTAAACCAGCGGCTTCCGTCGGCACCCCGCTGCACCACGGACGAAGTTCAGTCTGTAGAGGCTCAGTATGATGGGCAACCAGATTGTTTTAGTGAGGGGAATCGCCATTTTGGGAAGCGCTGAAGTCATTTTGGGTTTCCTGTCAAAGGGCGGTGAGGAAAAGAAACCAGTTAAGTTATTGAAATAAATGGATAAAGTTGTCATGCAATTCGTTGCAGGAAATTCCGTAGCGATTGGTTAAGCTAAGAACATTCAATAGGGAATAAGGCGACAAAGGAGAGAGAGTGTCTCTCCTATTTTTTTCGGACTATTACCGTGGGTTCGCAAGCGTGGGGAGAGGCTGACGGAATCTTCAGAGGATGAAAGGGTATTTATGCCTTGGCGAAGAGCCGCAAATGGAATTGGCGCAAGCGGCTGGAGGCGGGATGACCCAACGGAAAGAGTTGAAGATATCAGGGCGTTCTCCGAATTGAAGTAGTGCTGCGAGGAGTTTGCCAAGCGGCATCTTAGAACAGAGAAGAAGCTGCTGGAGAATCGCGGCGCGCGATGGAGCAATTCGGCGGATGCCGGGGGCGGATTCCAAGGGGAATCGCCCTTTTCCCTTTTCACGGAGCAAAAGCGAGTCCGTGGGATTATGGGACGGGATCGGCGGAGAAATGAACTTTGCAAGAGAGAGGCAGGCGGTTGCAGGCAGACCGCGTGGAGCAGGGGCTGAGAAGAAGAGCAGCCGTGGAACAACAGTGATAACAACAACGGCAGGGAAGAATCTTGAGGCGTACAGCGAGAAGATTGCAGATTCGTTGCTCAGGAGTCTTATGGGCGGCAATGCGACGGGCGCCAAGTTGCTGTTCGCACTTGCGGAGGGCCGGATAGATTGCGAGGATGAAGTCGTGATGCGGCAGGTTTACAGTCTGGCGGAAAAGTTGGAACTGGAAGCGCCCTGGACGGGAACGGCGGTCGAAGCAGAGTCGGAAAGTGACTTGGAAGAGCAAGAGAAGGCGGCCTGACGAAGCGTCTATTTTCTTCCTTAGGCCTGGGGTTGAAGGAAGAAAACAGCGCTGGAAAAAGACGAGGTTTTCCAACCTTTCCGCCAAAGAAAGCGGAAAGGCTGGAAAACCAAGGGGTGTAGCGGCATTTGGCACGCGATCGAAGCAAGATTGGCATGAGGGAATGTTGCGGCTTCGGAGAGAGTCGTAGTGCAGGCCGGGAAAAAAGACATTGCAGGTATGGCGGCAGGGAATTTGGACGGAGTCTTTGCCGTTATTCCAAAAAAAGGAAGAGAGACGGATGAAGCTCATGAATCACGAGTGGTTGCGCGCCGGCAGGTGGATGGCATTGTTGTCTATGGCGATTGGCCTGATGGGGGTTGGCTTGGGACGCGAAGCTCAGGCGCAATCCGTGACAACGACGACGGTTCAGGGGACGGTGTATCTGGCAAACGGTCAGCCCGGCTCAGGGACACTGGTGTTGAGCTGGCCATCGTTTACGACGGCGAACGGCCAACTTGTGACGGCCGACAGCACGACGGTTACGATAGCGCCGGACGGATTTTTGAGCGTAAATCTGGCTCCCAATCAAGGGTCTACGCCAGGGGGACAGTATTACACCGCGGTTTACTACATGAGCGACGGAACGACGAACACTCAATACTGGGTGGTTCCCACAGCTGCTCAGGCGACACTGGGACAGGTGCAGGCGCAACTAATGCCGGCAACGCAGGCGGTGCAGACGGTGAGCCAAACGTATGTCCAGCAGGCGATCGCGGCGCTTTCATCCAGCATGTTGACGGCCTCTGGCGGGACGATGACGGGGCCGTTGAATTTGTGCTGCGATCCAACGCAGGCGTTGCAGGCCGCGGATAAGCACTATGTAGATGGAGAATTCGCACTTGCAGTGCCTTTGGCGGGCGGAAGCATGACGGGGGCTTTGGCAACGCCAGCTGTGAATGGAGTGCAGGCACCGGTGGCAGGAAGTCCGCAGACGACGCTGCAGGCGGCGGTAACGGCCGCGGGAACGAATGGAGCGGTGGAGATTCCATCGACCTATTCAGGTACGGACACATTCACGAATCCAAATGGCGTTTATGTAACGGATTTGCGGCAGGGGGGCTCACAGCAATTTGAGCGGAGCGTGAAGGAGTTCGGCGCGGTTTGCGATGGGATTACGGATGACACGAATGCGCTTCAGTCCGCGCTGAATTATGCGCAGACACACGGTGTGGCTCTGACAATTCCGCAGGGAACGTGCAAGACGCGAACACTAACCTGGCATGGAGAGTCGATTGGCGGAATGGGCAAGCAGGTATCGGCGCTGATGGGATTTCCGGGGCGGGATGTGCTTGAGACAGCGACCGACAGTGTGAATTTACTTTCATACACGCGGATTCACGATCTGACAATTTATGTCGATCAGAGTTTGGATGCGTCGTGTTCACCGGCAAATGGAGTTGTGCCTGCGGGAAGCTGCGCGGCAAACCGGCCGATGGAGAGCAACTCGATTTTCTCGCCGGGCGGCAATGGGCTGACCGAGACAGCGGGGACGGGTGCGGCGTGGTCGGTGGGCAATTGCGCGATAGCGATGCCGGCGACGACGGGAGCAGGTGGCAATGGCCTGAAGGTGGCGGAGATCGAGAATGTAGAGATCGCTGCGACAGGAACAGACCCGATGGCGGCGCAGTATCCGGGCGCGCACTCGACGCACACGTGCGGATTGTACCTGGCGCAATGGCCGCAGTGGAGTGAGTTTCGCAATATAGATATTCGCGGATTAAATACGGGCATTGCGATTCCG
>Ga0181534_10000034_pt1 | contig 105297 bp, 93 predicted proteins | sample PEATcosm2014_Bin_37_FD_119758 | JGI IMG/M metagenome (GOLD analysis project Ga0181534, IMG submission 119758) | Peatland microbial communities from MTU Mesocosm Facility, Houghton, MI, USA - PEATcosm2014_Bin17_10_metaG | ecosystem: Environmental > Terrestrial > Soil > Wetlands > Peat | place... | reverse complement strand
CTCGACGATGGACAGGGAGATGAGCTCTGCGCACACCCAGTTCATGTCCCCCGACTGCCGGAACAGCGAGAGCGCCTCGAGGTGGAGCGGTTCGGATTCCACCATGTTCCGGGACCCCGACGATTGCTCCGCGGCGTGCGCGAGCGAGAACAACGCCTGGCCGATCAGGTTCGGGTCGCCCAACCGGCGGGCCGTCGCAAGTGCCTCCTCGGCGAGCTGCCTGGCCTCATCGAACCTGCCGAGACCCCGCAAGCAGCCGCTGAGCCACGAGCGGGCGTTTGACTCGAGCTGCGAGTCACCGACCGCGAGGGCCTCATCGATCGACGCTTGGTACTCCCCGCGGAGCGTCTCGATGGCATCGTGCTCGTCCGTGCCGAAGTGCCGCAGCTGTGCGAGCAGGCAGCGCGCCCGGGCCCTGAGCCGTGCCGGCTCATGGGGGCCTTCGCCGAGAGCGTCTTCGATGTACTGGCCGACCTCCTGCACCTGGCGGATGAGGATGAAGGTCGAGATCGCGACGGCGAGTCGCAGCACGTCGTCGGACCTTCCCGGCTCGTACGCGAAGAACTCGAAGGCGGACAGCAGGTTGTCCCACTCGGTGATGAGCCGCCTCACCCATCCGACCTGGCCGTGCCCGTCGAGCTCCAGCTCGGCTTCCTCGGCGAGCGCGAGGTAGTGCTCTGCGTGCAGCCGCCTCGCTTCGTGGGCCTCCTCGTCGCCGTCGACCTGGAGCAGCTGCTCCACCGCGTACTGGCGGATCGTCTCGAGCAGCCCGTAGCGAAGCGTCCCCGACGTGCGCTCCGCGGTCACGAGGCTCTTGTTCACGAGCGAGCCGAGGATGTCGGCCACATCGAACGCGTCGACCGTGCCGGCGGCGCAGACGGCCTCGGCGGCATCGAGGTCGAAGCCGTCGACGAACACGGTGAGGCGCCGGAGGACCTCGCGCTCGGGCTCGTTCAGCAGGTCGTAGGACCAGGCGACCATCGCCCCGAGCGTCTGCTGGCGGGGCAGCGCATTGCGGCTTCCGCCGGTGAGCAGCCGGAACCGCTGGTCGAGCCGTCGGCTCATGTCCACGAGGGACATGGAGGACAGGCGCGCAGCCGCGAGCTCGATGGCGAGCGGGATGCCATCGAGGCGACGGCACACCGACGCCACCATCGGGGCGATCGCGTCGTCGAGCGCGAAAGTCGTGTCGCGCGCCCGCGCACGCGCCACGAACAGCTCCACCGCCTCGGAGCCCTCGACGTCGCCAACGTCCTCGACGTCGCCTTCGGGGAGCGAGAGCGAGCGCACCCGGTAGACGAGCTCGCCGTCGACCCCGAGCGGCTCGCGCGAGGTGGTGAGCAGGGAGACCTTGGGACAGTTCCGGCCGACCAGATCGGCGAACTTGGCCACCTCGTCGATGACGTGCTCGCAGTTGTCGAGGACGATGAGGGCGTCCTGGTCGCGCAGCACGTGCAGCACCGACTCGAGCGCGGTGCGGTCCGCCTCCTGGCGGACCCCCAACGCCTCGATGACCGACGTCGGGATCTGATCTGCGTCGCTCACCGGAGCGAGCTCGACGAACCACACGCCCTCCCCGCTCCCGTCGAGCAGCTCGGCGGCCGCCTGGAGCGCGAGGCGCGTCTTGCCCGACCCGCCCGCGCCCGTGAGGGTGACGAGCCGGGACTCGATGACGAGGTCGCGGACCTCTGCGAGCTCCACCGCCCGACCGATGAACGGGTTGAGCGAAGCAGGCAGGTTGTTCGGCAGCTCGGGGTTGTCGAGGGACCGCAGCGGCGGAAACTCGGCCCGAAGCCCCTCGGCGACCACCTGGAAGATCGTCTCGGGTCGACCGAGGTCCTTCAACCTGTGCGACCCGAGGTCACGGAGCGCGACCTCGGCCGTGAGCGTGTCCTCGACGAGGCCCGCCGCCGCCGAAGACAGCAGGATCTGCCCACCGTGGGCGACCGCCGCGATCCGTGCCGCCCGGTGGACCTCGTAGCCGACGAGGCCCGTGGAGGCCTCGGAGGCCTCGCCGGTGTGGATGCCCATGCGCACGCGCAGCAGCTCGCCCGCCGGCCACGCGTGGCCGGAGAGTGTCCGCTGGATCTGGAGGGCCGCGGCGAGGCAGGCGCTCGGGGACGTGAAGGTCGCGAAGAATGAGTCCCCGTTCGTGCCCTCCTCCTTGCCGTCATGGGCGGCCAGCCCATCGCGGACCAGCTGGTGGTGGTCGGACAGGACCGAGGCGTAGACGTCGTCGCCGATGCGGCGCATCAGCGCGGTCGATCCCTCGATGTCGGTGTTGAGGAAGGTGAGCGTCTCGATCGGCGAATCGTAGGAGATCGAGCAGCGTCACGCCCTCATCGCGCACGCCTGGCGAGCGCGTCTCACGGCGCGTTCTGGCTGGCTGTCAGCCGCCCTCGTACGGGAAGCCGAGGTCCGGGGCGGTGATGATCGCGGTGTACGCGATCCCTTCTGCCTCGGCCATCGCCGCGCAGGTGCCACCACGGTCGACGAGTGCGACGATCATCACCGGCGTTGCTCCGAACTCGCGGACGACCTGCGCCGCCTCGATGAGCGACGTCCCGCGCGTGGTCGCGTCCTCGGTGATGACGACGCGGTCCCCCTCGTCAAGCGCGCCGGCGATCCTCCCGCCCCCACCATGGTCCTTCGTCTCCTTGCGGACGCTGAAGGCCTTGAGCCACCTGCCGCGAGCGGTGCCGACCGCCGCGGTGACGTAGGCGACGGGATCGGCGCCCATCGTCAGCCCGCCGATCGCGGTCGCATCATCGGGGATGACCGCGAGGACCGCGTCTGCCACCAGCAGCATCGCCTCTGGACGGCACGCGGTCTGCTTCGCGTCGATGAACCAGGTGGTCTGCTTGCCGCTCTTGAGCACGAAGTCACCGCGCCGGATTGCGTGCGACTCCAGGTGCTCGATCAATGCCGCCTTCGTCGCTGGATCCACGCCGTTGCCCCCGCTCATGAGATCTGAACCCTCCCGTTTCCGTCGCGCACGGTCCCGATGATCGCTCCCTCAAGACCGCCCGATCGAGCGGCGGCGACGACGCCGTCAGCGGCGGCGCTCGACACCACGAGGACCATCCCGATCCCGAGGTTGAACGTCTTGGCCATCTCGGCGTCCGCGATCCCGCCGAGCCGCTGGATCTCGCTGAAGATCCGGGGCACCGCGATCGTCGAGCGGTGCACCTCGGCACCCAGGTGCGATGGCAGCACGCGCTCGAGATTCGCGGCGAGGCCTCCACCGGTCACATGCGCTGCAGCGTGGATCGCTCCAGGATTGCCCGCCAAGAGCGCGAGGACGTGCGGGGTGTAGAGGATGCAGGGCTCCAGGAGCTCGTCTTGGACCGTGCGGGTGCTGCCCTCCCACGCAGGGTCCGACAACGCCATGCCCGCGCGCTCGAACAGCACGTGCCGCGCGAGCGAATAGCCGTTGGAGCGGAGCCCACCGGACGCGAGCCCGACGAGTGCATCGCCTGCCTCGACGCGCTCTGTGCCCAGCTGGGCGTCACGTTCGACTGCTCCGACGGCGAAGCCGGCGAGGTCGAACTGATCGGCTGCCATGACGCCGCCGTGCTCGGCGGTCTCGCCACCGAGCAGCGCGCAACCGACGGTGAGGCACGCCCCGTCGATCCCCGCGACGATCTCGGCGATGCGGTCGGGATCGACCTGCCCGACCGCCACGTAGTCGAGGAAGAAGAGCGGCTCGGCGCCGGTGCAGACGAGGTCGTCCACGCACATCGCGACGAGGTCGATGCCGACCGTGCTGAAGACGCCCGCCTCCCGGGCGACCTCGAGCTTGGTTCCGACCCCGTCTGTCGCCGCCACCAGCACGGGATCGCGGAATCCCGCGTCGGCCAGGGAGAAACGCCCGGCGAACCCGCCGATCGAACCCAGGACGCCCGGACGATCCGCCGAGCGGATCAGTCCGGCGATCCGGTCGACAGCCGCGTCGCCGGCGGCGACATCGACACCCGCTGCGGCGTAGGTCGCGGGTGGCTTGTCCGTCACGCCCCGACCCCGGTCGTGCCCCGCACGACCAGCGGCACGCGGGTGGGGTAGTTCCCGGTCAGGCAGGCGCTGCAGTACCCGACGTCGGGCGTTCCGACCGCCTCGACGAGGTGGTCGATCGAGATGTAGTCGATCGAGTCGCATCCGAGGAAGGTCCGGATCTCCTCGATCGTGCGGTCCGAAGCCAGGAGCTCCGCGCGCGTCGGTGTGTCGATCCCGTAGAAGCAGGGCCAGCGGAACGGCGGGGAAGAGACGCGCAGGTGCACCTCGGCCGCCCCGGCGTCACGCAGCATGGTCACGATCGCCCGCGTCGTCGTCCCGCGGACGATCGAGTCGTCGACCACGATGAGTCGCTTGCCGGCGATGTTCTCGCGCAGGGGGTTGAGCTTGCGCCGCACGCCCCGGGCGCGCGCCGCCTGGTCCGGCGCGATGAAGGTGCGGCCGATGTAGCGGTTCTTGACCAGCCCCTGGCCGTAGGGGATGCCGCTCGCCTTCGCGTAGCCCTCGGCTGCGGGGATGCCCGAGTCGGGCACCCCCATGACGAGGTCGGCCTCGACGGGCAATTGCGTCGCGAGCAGCTCGCCCATGCGGCGTCGCGCCCCGTGCACCTCGCGGCCCTCGAGCACCGCGTCGGGCCTCGCGAAGTAGACGAACTCGAAGATGCACAGGTTGCCGTTGCCCACCGGCTCCATCAGCTGCACCGACGTGCAGGTCGTGCCCTCGATCGTGACGAGCTCGCCGGGACGCACCTCGCGCACGAACGTCGCGCCCATGACGTCGAGCGCGGGCGACTCCGACGCCAAGGCCCATCCCTCGGGCGCGTCGACGCCGCCGAACCTGCCGAGGCAGAGCGGTCGGAACCCATGGGGGTCGCGGATGCCGTGGACCCGCGCCTGCTCGAGGAGCACGAAACTGTACGCACCCTCGATGAGCGGTAGCACCTCGCCGAGGGCGCCCGTGAGCGAGTGGCCGGCGATCATCGCGCCCTCGAGCAGCTCGGCGACCACGTCGGTGTCGGTGAGCGCCATCCCCGGGAGCATCCCGGCGCGATCCGCGAGCACCTCGGCATTGGTGAGGTTGCCGTTGTGGGCGAGGGCGAAGCCCGCGATGCCCTGGCTGCGGTAGACGGGCTGGGCGTTGTGCCACGCGGAGTCGCCCTGCGTCGAGTAGCGGGTATGGCCGATCACCTGGTCGCCGTCGAGGGCGGCGAGGCTCCGCTCGTTGAAAACGGTCGCGACGAGCCCCATGTCCTTGACCACCGTGACGGTCTCGTGGTTCGCGCTCGCCATCCCCGCCGATTCCTGGCCGCGGTGCTGCAGCGCATAGAGGGCGTCGAAGACGAGGTGCGAGACCTGGCGTCCCGGGGCGGACACGGCGACGACGCCGCAGGCCTCCTTCATCGCACCGCCTGCCTGCCCGCAGAGCGTGTCGTCCGAGCGCGCATGCCGACGCCATTCTCGCACAACGCCCCGAACGCCCGGGGCCGCCGAAGGTCACGGGCCCGATCTAGGGTCACGGCGTGATCGACCTCCACTGCCACTCCTCCTGCTCCGACGGCACGGACGCGCCGGAGGCCCTCGCCGCGCTGGCCTCGAGCGCGGGTCTGCGCGCCGTGGCGCTCACCGACCACGACACGGTAGAGGGCTATGGGGCATTCGAAGCGGCCTGCAGCGACCTCGGGATCGCGACGGTCCGCGCGGCCGAGATCTCCTGCCTCGACGAAGGCCGCAGCGTCCACATCCTCTGCTACTTCATCTCGGAACGGCCCGACACCGCCCTTCGGCGCCTCCTCGACACCCTGTCGAGCGACCGCACCCGGCGCAACGAGCGGCTGCTGGCCCGGCTCCACGAGCTCGGCTACGACCGTGTCTCCGAGGCGGAGGTCCTCGCCTCGACCTCTCCGGGCACCGCATCGGTGGGGCGCCCCCACTTCGCCGAGGCGCTCCTGCGCCTCTACCCCGGCCAGTTCGCGGACCGCCAGGCGGTCTTCACCGAGCTGCTCGGATCGTCGGGGCGCGCCTACATCGAGAAGGCGCGGGTCTCGATCGCCGAGGCGAGCGAGGCGGCGCGCGAGGATGGCGCGGTCACCTCGCTGGCCCACCCCCTCATCACGATGCTGCCCGACGTCGCGATCGACGACCGGACGCTCCCGGTGATCGAGCGGCGGCTCGACCCCGTGCTCGAGCGCCTCGCGGACGAGGGCATCTCGGGACTCGAGGCCTACTACTCGCGCCACGACGCGCTGGAGACCGAGCTGCTCGCAGCCATGGCCCGGCGCCACGGGCTCGCGCCGACTGGCGGCTCGGACTACCACGGTGCGAACAAGCCGGACCTCGCCCTCGGGATCGGGACGGGCAGCCTGTCCGTCCCCGACGAGCTCCTCGACGAGCTCGCCGACAAGCGCCCCGGCTGATCAGCCCGCGTCGGGTTCGAGCGAGGACGCAGCGGCGCGCAGGTCTGCGAGCGCGGCGTCGAGCATGCCGTCGACCACGAGCCGGTCGCCGGACGCCGTCCCGAGCACGTCGACCGGCACCCCGGCGGCGTGGGCGGTCAGGACCAGGGCCTGTGGCTGGCGGGTCGCGACGAGGAACCGCGACGGCACCTCGCAGAAGAGCTCGGTGTGCCCGTGGATCCCCTTCACCTGCGCCCCCACGTCGCCATGCAGGCACATCTCGGCGAGCGCGACGGCGAGGCCGCCCGACGAGACGTCGTGCACGGCCGTGATCGCGACGTCCTGGCCGCGCAGCGACGGTGCGACGAGGTCGACGACGAGGTCGCAGACGCGCTGGTGCGCCACGGCGTCGAGTCGCGGGAGCGACCCGCCCCGCCGGCCCCGCCTGCGCGCCCATGCGGTGCCCCCGAGCGGGTAGGGACGGCCTCCCTCGTCCCTGCGCGCGCCGAGGAGCACGATCGTGTCGCCCTCGTGGAGGCCGGGGCCCGGCGGCGGCGCGTCGAGCTCGTCGACGAGGCCGAGCACGCCGAGGACCGGCGTGGGATCGATGTCGCGACCGGCGCTTTCGTTGTAGAGCGACACGTTCCCTCCGACGACGGGGAGCCCGAACGCCGTGCACGCACCGGCCAGGCCGTCGACGCTCGACGAGAGCTGCCACATGACCTCGGGATGCTCGGGGTTGCCGAAGTTGAGGCAGTTCACGACGGCCACCGGCCGAGCGCCGACGCAGGAGAGGTTCGCGATCCCCTCGGCCAGCACGAGCGCCGTGCCCTCGCGCGGATCGAGGGAGCAGGCGAGCGGGTTGGAGTCGGTCGACAGCGCCACCCCGCGCTTGGTCACGGGCAGCCCCGGGCCCCCGATGCGCAGCAGCGCCGCGTCGGCGCCTGGCCCGACGACGGTGTTCAAGAAGAGCTGGTGGTCGTACTGGCGGTAGACCCACGACGGATCGACGAGCAGCGACGCGAGGTCGTCAGCCGGCGACCCGGCCGGCTCGTCGTCGGTCGGGTCGTCCGCGCGCCGCTCGTCGAGGTCGCTCGGGCGCGCCATGAGCCGGTCATACTTCGGGGCGTCGTCGGCGAGCGCGGCTGCGGGGACCTGGCCCAGCACGGGGCCGTCGAAACCCTCGCGGATCCGCAGCCACCCGACCTCGTGGCCGTCCTCGTTGCGCTCCGTGCCGGTCACGCGGCCGACGACGCTTGCCGCGACCTCCCACTTCGCGCAGACCTCCATGGCCGCGTCGAGTCCCTCCGGCGTGACGATCGCGAGCATCCGCTCCTGGCTCTCCGAGGTCATGACCTCGGCGGCGACCATGCCGGGCTCGCGCCGAGGGACCGCCGTCACGTCCACGTCCATGCCCAGTCCCCCGCGAGCCGCGGTCTCGCTCGTGGCGCAGACGAGCCCCGCGCCACCGAGGTCCTGGATGCCCACCACGAGCCCCCGGTCCAGCAGCTCGAGGCAGGCCTCGATGAGCCGCTTCTCCTCATAGGGATCGCCCACTTGGACGCTTGGGCGCTTCGCGTCGTCGGCGCCGCCCGATCCGCCGAAGCCGGCGGAGGCGAGCACCGAGACGCCGCCGATGCCGTCGCGCCCGGTCGACGAGCCGAGGAGCACGCAGAGGTTGCCGACGCCGCTCGCGATGCCGAGCACAAGGCGGTCCACCGGCAGCGCGCCCATGCACAGCACGTTGACGAGCGGGTTGCCCGCGTAGCAGGGGTCGAAGGTCAGCTCGCCGCCGACGGTTGGCACGCCCACCGAGTTCCCGTAGCTCGAGATGCCCGACACGACGCCCTCGAAGAGCCAGCGCTGCCGAGCGTCGTCGAGCTCGCCGAAGAAGAGGGGGTCCATGACCGCGAGCGGCCGCGCGCCCATCGTGAAGATGTCCCGCAGGATGCCGCCGACACCGGTCGCCGCCCCCTGGTGCGGCTCGATCGCGGACGGGTGGTTGTGCGACTCGATGCGGATCGCGATCGCGATGCCGTCGCCGGCATCGACGACCCCGGCGTTCTCCCCGGGTCCCACGAGCACGCGCTCGCCCTCGGTCGGCAGGCGGCCGAGGTGGACCCTCGAGGACTTGTAGGAGCAGTGCTCCGACCACATCACTCCGAAGAGGGCGGTCTCGAGCTCGTTCGGCTCGCGGCGCAGGATCGCGTAGATGTCGAGGTACTCGTCGTCCGTCAGCCCGAGGGTGCGGTGCAACGGCTCCTCGGTCGGCACCCGCGCAGCGTACCGCGCACGCTCACGCCCCATTTCCCGTGCGATGCCGATGCCGTCGATCTCCCGCTTCGAGCGATCCGTCGGTTCGGGCTCGAGGCCGTGGAAGACGGCAGATTGTTGCCCGACGCCGACCGTTGTGCGTGGAGGGCACTGTTATGACCACCAACGACCCGATTGAAAACGTCTTCTAACGGTCCAAATGATCTGGCAATGCCGATTCCATATTCATCATGGGAGGTGCTAGATTGATCACTCCAACGATGCAAAGGACGTTCGACCCATGGCGCGTGCCGCAGCCCAGAAGCCCGCGAAGAAGGCCGTGAAGAAGGTGGCTGCAAAGCCCCGTGGCATGTCTGCCGCGCACAAGGCAGCATTGGCACAGGGGCGCCGTGAATCCCGCGCGATTAACCGCTATCTGGATGCGCTGAAGGCCGGCAAGGGAAAGCGCGGACGCAAGCGCACACCGTCGTCCATCGAGGCTCGTCTTTCGAAGATTTCGAGGATCTTCGATGACGCCAGTCCGATGCAGCAGCTCGAGCTCACCCAGGAGCGAATGAACCTCGAGGCGGAGAAGGCCCGGCTCGAGACGCGCGCCGACCTTTCGGCGTTGGAGAAGGAGTTCACGACGGTCGCGAAGAGCTACGCGAGCCGCCGGGGGATCTCCTACTCCGCGTTCCGCTCCATGGGCGTTCCGGCAGAGGCCCTCGCGAAGGCCGGCATCCGCCGCACCAGGGGCTAGGACCAGCATCGGGCGCTCGCGCCCGCCGCGTCAGCCGGATCAGGCCGGTCAGCTGGCCGCATGTGACGACGAGTTGGCCCCGTTGGTGATGTCCCTGAGGTGCAGGGTCAGCAGGCTCCGGGTCGCGTCGAGGATCGCCTGATCTCCGTCCGCGCTCGCGCGGAATGCGACGCCGATGAGGTGGTCGGCCGCCTCGACGAGCACCAGGTAGTCAGGGCTTGGGCCCGACGAGAGGTCGGCGTCCGGCTCGTACAGGGCCTGGAGCCGCTCGGCGACGAAGACGAACCCGTCGCGGCGGTCGCTCCCGATCGTCCGGGTGTCGATCAGGCCGCTCCACCACAGGTTCGCGAACCCCGGCTCGGACCGCACGAACCCGATCACCCGGTCGAACGCCTCACGGGCGACGAGGTCCGGCTCGCGCCCTCGCGGGATCGCCAGGAGTCCGGCGTGGAGCGATGCGAGCCTTGCCCGATACCGGTCGCCGAGCTCCGCGAAGACGGCTTCGCGGTTGGGGAAGAAGCGGTAGATCGCTGCCACGGAGCATCCTGCCTGCTCGGCGATGCGGGTCGTCGTGATGTCCGTCGCGTCGAACGAAACGAGGAGCGTCGCGGCAGCGTCGACGATCGACTCGACCATGGCCCGGCTTCGTTCCTGCTGGGGGAGCCTCCGCTGTGGTGTCAGGGCACCGCTCCTCTCTCGGCAACTTGCCCATCCTAGCGTGCATTGGTATATTCACAAATGCGAGTCGTATTTGTGTTCAAGCCGAGGAGGCGTCATGGCACCGAGCGATGGCAGCGTGCAGGGCCGGGTGGGGGCCTGGATGGCCGCATGGAACGAGGAGGATGCGGTCGAGCGACGACGGCTGCTCACCATCGCCTGGACCGGCAGCGGTCGCTACGTGGATCCCTTCGTGGATGTCGCGGGACCCGATGCGATCGCGACGGCCCTCGGACAGTTCCGGGTGCTGTTCCCGGGGCACAGCCTGCGCAGATCGAGCGGGATCGAGCGCCACTTCGACCAGATCCGCTTCACGTGGGAGCTGGTGAGCCCGGAGGGCACTGTGGTCTCGGACGGGGTCGACCTCGCACAGCTGGATGCGGACGACCGATTCATCCATCTGACGGGGTTCGCCGGCGCGCAGGTGCCGGTCCCCCTCGAGGCGTGACCGCCAGTTGAGCCCGACGGTTCGGGATCGAGATCGGCCTAGTAGTGCGGAGGTCGCTCGTAGTCCCGGTTGATCGCCGCCTGCAGGAGCGCCGCGTTCTCCGATCGCAGCCTCGCGATCTGGCCGCGCAGATCCTCCAGCTCGGCAGCGAGCTCCTCGCAGCGCCCGCAGCGCTCTGTGCCCGCGGGTGCGTCCGTCACTGCGGCCTCACGCCCGCGGCTTCGCACCGACCATCGGCACCGCCACGCGGCCGAGGGCTCGCAACGGTCATGGAGCGGTCGGCACCCAGTAGCGCAGCTTCACGCCCGATGGCGCGATCGGCACGCCGCCGTTGGCCTCGATGACCCTGCGCGAGGCCACATTGGTGTCGTCGCAGGTGATGAGCGCCGGGTCGATGCCCATCGCAGCCGCCATGGGGAGCCCCGCCGCGAGCATCGCGGTGGCGTGGCCCTGTCGCCGCGCGCTCGGCCGGACGTAGTAGCCGATGTGCCCGCCCTGGGCATAGAGGGCGTCGGTGAGCCGGTGGCGGATCTCGAGCCGGCCCACGAACTCGTCACCCTCCGCCCAGAAGAGCGTGGTCTGGGGCACGAGGCCGTGCGGTGCCACGAAGGCCTCGTCCTCGTTGGCGCGCGAGAGCGAGCAGAGCGCGGCGAAGCCCTCCGTCGAGGCGAAGAACGCCGGGAGGATCCAGTCGGGGAGCGCGTCGTCCACCTGGAGCGACTCCTCCATCGCGTCGGCGAAGGACGGGAGTGAGACCGCCTCGGGACGCACGAGCGCGGCCACCTAGGCCGCGGCCGGGACCGAGTCGAGGAGGCTGCGGAGCAGCACGAGGCCGTCGGTCGATCCGAGCAGCGACGAGCTCGCCCGCTCGGGGTGCGGCATGAGGCCCACCACGTTGCCCGCGTCGTTGGCGATGCCGGCGATGTCGTCGACCGACCCGTTCGGGTTGTCCGTGTAGCGCAGCACGACCCGGTCGCGGGCGTACAGCTCGCGGAGCGTTCCGGCATCGCACACGTACGAGCCGCTGAAGTGGTTGATCGGGATGGTGAGCCGCTGGCCCTGAGCGGCGTCGCGCGTGAGCACGGACCTCGTCGATGCCACCTCGAGCCCGACCGGCCTGCACAGGAAGGTGAGGCCGGCGTTCTTCTGGAGCGCGCCGGGCAGCAGGCCCGCCTCGCAGAGCACCTGGAACCCGTTGCAGATCCCGACCACGGGTCCGCCGCTGTTCGCGAACTCGCGGATCGCCTCCATCACCACGCTGAACCTCGCGATCGCGCCCGGCCGCAGGTAGTCGCCGTGCGCGAACCCTCCGGGCAGGACGACGGCATCGAGCTCGCCGAGCCCCTCGTCGTGGTGCCACACGTATCGGCAGGTGGCCCCCAGCGATTCGAGCGCGACGGTGATGTCGTACTCGCAGTTGGTCCCCGGGAAGACGACGACGCCGACGACGGGAGCCATCAGGCGGCCGAGAGCTCGACCGTGGCCCGCTCGATGACCGGGTTCGCGAGCAGCCGGTCCGCCACCGACTGGGCCAGCTCGCGCGCCTCGTCCTCGGTGTCCGAGTCGAGCGTGAGCCGGAAGCTCCGGCCCGAGCGGACCTCGTGGATGCCCGAGAACCCGAGCGCCGGGAGGGCCCGTTCGATCGTCGCGCCCTCGGGATCGGCGATCCCGTCGCGCAGGGTGACCTCGACGCGCGCCTCGAACCTCACGAGGCGTGACCGTACCAGTCGGCGAGCGAGAGCCCGGTCACGCGCTCGTAGGCCGCGACGTAGCGCTGCGACGTCGCGGCCACCACGTCGGCTGGGACGGCGGGCGGCGGCGGCGTGCGGTCCCACGGCTTCGCGGCGAGCCAGTCCCGGAACGGCTGCTTGTCGAACGCAGGGGGCGTCTCGCCGCGGACGATCGCATCCTTCGGCCACATCCTCGACGAGTCGGGGGTCACGATCTCGTCGCAGAGCACGAGCTCGCCGTCGATCAGCCCCAGCTCGAACTTCGTGTCGGCGAGCACCAACCCGGCCGCGTCCACGCGCCCCGCCGCCTCCTCGAACAGCGCCAGGCACAGCTCGCGGATCTCGGATGCGAGGACCTCGCCCACGATCCCGCACGCGTCGTCGAAGGAGATGTTGACGTCGTGGCCCACCTCCTCCTTGGTCGACGGCGTGAAGATCGGCTCGGGGAGCGGGTCGGTGAGCTCGAGGCCGGACGGTGCCGGCATCGTGTGGATCGTCCCCGAGGCCCGGTACTCGTTGTAGGCCGAGCCCGCGAGGCGTGCGCGCACGACGCACTCGAGCGGGACCATCTCCGCGCGCCGCGAGAGCATCGAGCGGCCCGCGAGCCCGGGCTCGAGGTCGAAGCCGGGGACGACCGCGGCGATCCGGTCGGGATCGCAGGTGATCAGCGCCGATTCCATGACGTTGTCGAGCACGTCGCTCCAGAACGCCGTCATGGCCGTGAGGACGCGGCCCTTCTCGGGGATCTCCTCGGCCATGACGACATCGAACGCGCTGAGCCGGTCAGAGGCAACGAGGAGCAGGGTCCCGTCGCCCGAGTCGTAGAGGTCGCGGACCTTCCCGCGGTGCAGGTGGGGCAGCGAGTCGAGCGGGCCCGTCATCCCAGCTCCTCGATGGCGTCGATGAAGCGGTGCCGGTGCGCGAGCACGCGCTCGAGGTCGAACGCCTCGTCAAGCACGCCGGCGTCGAGCGCCACCTCCTCATCGGCTTCGAGCACCTCGCGGAAGCTCCGCTGCTCGGTCGCTGCGGTCGTGGCGGCACGCTGGACGATGCGATAGGCGCTGTCGCGGTCGAGCCCGCGAGAGACGAGCGCGAGCAGGACCGACTGCGAGTAGACGAGGCCGAGGCTGCGCCGCTCCAGGGTGTCCCGGGCCGTCTCGGCGTGGATCTCGAGGCCCGCGACGAGGGCGGCGGCCTGGCGGAGCACGTACCCGGTGAGCATGATCGCGTCGGGCAGCACGACCCGCTCGACCGAGCTGTGCGAGATGTCGCGCTCGTGCCACAGCGCCACGTCCTCGAGCCCCGCGATGACATAGCCCCGGATGACCCGCGCCAGCCCGCACAGCCGCTCGGCCTTCACCGGGTTGCGCTTGTGGGGCATCGACGACGAGCCCTTCTGCCCGATAGCGAAGTGCTCGGACGCCTCGCCGACGTCGCCGCGGGCGAGCAGCCGGACCTCGGTCGCAATCGCCTCGATCGTGGCCGCCGTCGACGCGCACGCGTAGAGGACCTCGGCATGGCGATCCCTCGCCAGCACCTGGGTCGCGGGCACGGGCACGAGGCCGAGCGCGGCGCAGACGTGCGCCTCGACCGCCGGGTCGATGTTGGAGTACGTGCCGACCGCGCCCGAGAGCTTGCCGACCGCGATGCCGTCGCGCGCGCGACCGAGGCGAACCCGGTCGCGCTCCGCCTGCAGGCAGAACAGCGCGAACTTCGCGCCGAACGTCGTGGGCTCGGCGAACATCCCGTGGGTCCGCCCGGTCACCGGGACGTCGATCGTCTCGCGCGCCCGGGTGGCGAGCGCGGAGACGAGCGCCGCGCTGTCGACCAGGAGCACCCCGAGCGCCCTCGTCACCTGGAGCGCCAGCGCAGTGTCGACGACGTCCGAGGAGGTGAGGCCGTAGTGGATCCACGAGGCCTCGGGCGTCTCGCAGCGGGCCTGGACGACGTCGACGAATGCGGCCGTGTCATGGTGCGTGATCTCCTCGCGCGCGTCGACCTCCTCGACGAACCCGGCGTCGATCGTGGGGGCCGCCGCGCGCAGCCGCTCCGCCACGCCGGACGGGGCGATGCCCAGTTGCTCCATCGCCTCCACGGCGAGCAGCTCGACCTCGAGCATCGCGGCGAACCTCGACTCGTCGGTGAAGAAGCGGGCGAGGTCCCGCGGCGCGTACCGGCGGATCATGCCGGACTCCCCTCTGGCTCTGCTGCGATGTCGTGGCGCACCTGCATCCCTTCGAACGTGATCGTCGCTGCCGCCTCGTACGCGCGGGCCCGGGCCGCCGCGACGCTGGGGCCGAGCGCGGTGATCGCGAGCACCCGGCCGCCCGACGTCACGAAGTGGTCCTCGCGGATCCTCGTGCCGGCGTGGAACACGAACACGCCGTCACGGCGGTCCTCCAGCTGGCCGTTGCGGGCGAGCCCCCGGATCCGCGCCCCCGATGCGGGCGCGACCGGATAGCCGGCCGCTGCGAGCACGACGGTGACCGCGGCGTCCGTGCTGAACCTGGGCACCCCGCCAAGGGTCCCCGCCGCGACGGACTCGAACAGGTCGAACGGGTCGTCGGCGAGCCGCGGGAGCACGACCTCGGCCTCTGGGTCGCCGAGGCGCACGTTGTACTCGAGGATCTTGGGTCCCTCGGGGGTCACCATGATCCCCGCGTAGAGCACGCCCCGGTAGTCGATGCCGCGCCGGGACAGCTCGTCGAGCGTCGGGCGCACCGCGCGCTCCATGACGTCGTCGACCAGGTCGTCGCCGAACCCCGAGGCGGGCGAGACCGCCCCCATGCCGCCCGTGTTGGGGCCGGCGTCGCCGTCGCGCAGGCGCTTGTAATCGCGGGCGGGCGTCATGGGCACCGCGCTCGTGCCGTCGACGAGGACGAGGAGCGAGCACTCGCTGCCCTCGAGGCCCTCCTCGATCACGACCCTGCGGCCGGCGTCCCCGAACAGGGAGCCCGAGAGCTTCGCGCGGACGTCGGCGGCGGCGGCCGCGTGGTCGGCGGTGACGAGCACGCCCTTGCCCGATGCGAGGCCGTCGGTCTTGACCACCACGGTCCCGTCGATCGAGTCCAGGAACGCGAGGGCCTCGCGCTCGTCGTCGAATGCCCCGTGCCGGGCGGTCGGGACACCGGCGGCGACCAGCACCTCCTTCATGAAGGCCTTCGATCCCTCGAGCAGCGCGCCGTCGCGCCCCGGCCCGACGACCAGGCGGCCCTGGGCGCGAAGCTCGTCGGCGAGGCCGTCCACGAGCGGCTGCTCCGGCCCGACGATGTAGAGGTCGGCCGCGACGTCCGTCGGCGGGTCGGAGGTCACCGAGATGTCCGGGCCCTCGATGCCCGGGTTCCCCGGGGTGACGACGACCTCCGCCGAGCGTGACAGCGCGAGGGCCAGCGCGTGCTCGCGAGCGCCCGCGCCGACCACGCACACGCGGCGCGTCATGGCACCGCCACGAACTGCTCGCGGCCCGGCCCGACCCCGACCACGTGGATCGGCACCCCGATCTGCTCCACGAGGAACGCGACGTAGCGCTGGGCGCTGACCGGCAGGTCGTCGAACGTCGTCGACGACGTCAGGTCCTGCTGCCAGCCCTCGAGCTCGGCGTAGACGGGGACCACCTGGTGGAGCACGGACTGGTGGTACGGCGGATAGTCGTACCGAACGCCGTCGGCCTCGTAGGCGACGCAGACCCTGATCGTCTCGAGGGTGTCGAGCACGTCGAGCTTCGTGAGCGCGATGTCGGTGAGCGAGTTGAGCCGGGCGGCCTGGCGCGCCATCGGGACGTCGAACCACCCGCAGCGGCGCCGCCGTCCCGTGTTCGTGCCGAACTCGTGGCCCCGATCGACGAGCAGGTCGCCCACGCCGTCGGAGAGCTCGGTGGGGAACGGCCCCGCGCCGACCCTCGTCACGTAGGCCTTGGCGATGCCGATGACCCTCGAGATGTCGCGGGGTCCGATGCCCGAACCCGTGCATGCGCCGCCCGCGACGGGGTTGGACGACGTGACGAACGGGTAGGTGCCGTGGTCGAGGTCGAGGAAGGTGGCCTGCGCGCCCTCGAGCAGGACGTTGCGGCCCACGCCCAGCTGCTCGTGGAGGAACGAGACGGTGTCGGCGATCATCGGCGCGATCCGAGGGGCGTACTCGCCCAGGTAGTGCGAGGCGATCTCGTCGGCGTCCATGGGGAGCCGGTTGTAGACCTTGGAGAGCACGCCGTTCTTCTCGTGGAGCACCACGTCGAGCTTCTGGCGGAAGATCTTCTCGTCGAGCAGGTCCTGGACGCGCAGGCCGACGCGGGTCGCCTTGTCCGCGTACGCGGGGCCGATGCCGCGCTTGGTGGTCCCGAGCGCGTTGCGCCCGAGGAACCGTTCGGTCACGCGGTCGAGCTCCTGGTGGTAGGGCATGATCAGGTGCGCGTTGCCCGAGACCAGCAGCGCCGACGTGTCGATGCCCTTGGCCTCGAGCGTGTCGATCTCGTCGAGGAGCACCTTCGGGTCGACGACCACCCCGTTGCCGATGACCGGGGTAACCGATGGATACAGGATCCCGCTCGGGATGAGCTGGAGGGCGAACGCCTCGCCGTCGACGACGATTCGGTGCCCGGCGTTGTGGCCGCCCTGGTAGCGCACCACGACGTCCATCTCCTTGGAGAGCAGGTCGGTGAGTTTGCCCTTGCCCTCGTCACCCCACTGGGTGCCGACCACAACGGTTGCTGGCACGGGTTCCTCCGCGGTTGCTGACAGCCAATCCTACGTTGCGCGGCACCTAGCGCAGGACGAGCGCGTCCTCTTCGACGTCGACGACGACCGTGTCGCCCTCGCCGTAGCGACCCTCGAGGAGCGCGAGCGCCAGCGGGTCCTCGACGGACCGCTGGATCACGCGGCGCAGGGGGCGGGCACCGAACGCCGGGTCGTAGCCCTTCGCCGCGATCCACATGGCCGCGTCGTCGGTGACCTCGAGGCCGAGGCGGCGCTCGGCGAGGCGGATCCGCAGCCGCCCGAGCGAGATGCCCACGATCGTGGCGAGATCCCGCTCGGTCAGCGACCGGAACCGGATGATCTCGTCGATGCGGTTGATGAACTCGGGACGGAAGAACGCACCCGGTTCCCCCTCGAGGTTCGAGGTCATGATGAGCACGACGTTGGTGAAGTCGACGGTGCGGCCCTGGCTGTCGGTCAGCCTGCCGTCCTCCAGGACCTGGAGCAGGAGGTTGAAGACGTCCGGGTGGGCCTTCTCGATCTCGTCGAGCAGCACGACCGCGTAGGGCCGGCGGCGCACGGCCTCGGTGAGCTGCCCGCCCTCCTCGTACCCGACGTAGCCCGGAGGCGCGCCGACGAGGCGCGACACGGCGAACTTCTCCATGTACTCGCTCATGTCGAGGCGGACCATCGCCTTGTCGTCGTCGAAGAGGAACTCCGCGAGCGCGCGGGCGAGCTCGGTCTTGCCGACGCCGGTCGGTCCGACGAAGAGGAACGACCCGATCGGCCGGTTCGGGTCGCTCAGCCCGGCGCGGGACCGCCGGATCGCATTGGCGACGGCGGTCACGGCCTCGTCCTGGCCCACGACCCTCGAGTGCAGGAGGTCCTCCATGCGCAGCAGCTTGTCGAGCTCGCCCTCGAGGAGCTTGGAGACCGGCACGCCGGTCCAGCGGCTCACGACCTCGGCCACGTCCTCGGCGTCGACCTCCTCCTTCAGGAACGCGTGGTCGCGCTGCAGGACGCCGAGGTCGGCGGTCGCCGTCTCGATCTCGCGCTCGAGGGTCGGCAGCTCGCCGTAGCGCAGCTGGGACGCGCGCTCGAGGTCGCCCTCGCGCTCGAGGCGCTCGGCGTCGACCCTGCGCTCCTCGAGCGCGGACTTCGCGTCGCGGATCCTCGTGATCGCGGCCTTCTCCGCCTGCCAGGCGGCCGCCATCGAGTCGGCCTTCTCCTTCAGCTCGCTGAGCTCTGCCTCGAGTCGCTCGAGGCGCTCCTTGGACGCGTCGTCGGTCTCCTTGGCGAGCGCCATCTTCTCGATCTCGAGCTGGCGCATCCTGCGCGTGACGACGTCGAGCTCGGTGGGCATGGAGTCGATCTCGATGCGCAGCTTGCTCGCGGCCTCGTCGATGAGGTCGATCGCCTTGTCGGGGAGGAACCGGTTCGTCACGTAGCGGTGCGACAGCGTCGCGGCCGCGACGAGGGCGGAGTCCTGGATCCGCACGCCGTGGTGGACCTCGTAGCGCTCCTTCAGCCCGCGCAGGATGGCGACGGTGTCGTCCACCGATGGCTCGCCCACGAACACCTGGGCGAACCGGCGCTCGAGCGCGGCGTCCTTCTCGATGTACGTGCGGTACTCGTCGAGCGTCGTCGCGCCGATGAGGCGCAGCTCCCCGCGCGCGAGCAGCGGCTTGATCATGTTGCCGGCGTCCATCGCGCCCTCGGCGGCGCCCGCGCCAACGATCGTGTGCAACTCGTCGACGAAGCTGATCACGTCGCCCTTCGCGTCCTGGATCTCCTTCAGCACCGCCTTCAGACGCTCCTCGAACTCCCCGCGGTACTTCGCACCCGCCACCATCGCGGCGAGGTCGAGTGCGATGAGCCTCCTGCCGCGCAGCGACTCGGGGACGTCGCCCTCGACGATCCGCTGCGCGAGCCCCTCGACGATGGCGGTCTTGCCGACGCCCGGCTCGCCGATCAGCACGGGGTTGTTCTTCGTGCGCCTCGAGAGCACCTGGATGACGCGGCGCACCTCCTCGTCGCGGCCGATGACCGGGTCGAGGCGGCCCTCCCGCGCGAGCGCGGTCAGGTCGCGGCCGTACTTCTCGAGCGACTGGAACGTCCCCTCGGGATCCTCCGAGGTGATCCGCGCGCTCCCCCGCACGTTTCGCAGCGCCTCCATCAGGACCGTGGAGGTCGTGCCCATCTGGCTCGCGAAGGCGAGCAGCAGGTGGTCGACCGACAGGAAGTCGTCGCCCATGTCGGCTCGGATCGCGTCGGCGGCCTCGAGGCCGCCGCGCGCCTCGCGCGACAGCTCAGGCTGTGAGCCGCCGACCGTGCGGGGGAGCCTGCCGAGCGACGCGCTCAGCTGGGCCGTGACGTCGTTGACGTCGACGCCCGCCTGGGCGAGGAGCGGCCGCGCGATCCCCTCGGGCTGGGCGAGGACGGCGGCGAGCAGGTGGTCGGGCGTGACCTCGGCGTGGCCTGCGGCGGTCGCCTGGGCCAGCGCGGCGCTGAAGGCCTCCCTCGTCCTCGTCGTCCACCGCTGCGGATCAAGCGCCACGCGACGTCCTCGATGCGCGCCACACGACGGTCTCCTGGCGCAGCGGGACGAGGTCCCGCCGGTAGGTGCGGTGCGTGGCCTCGACCTTGCTCGCGGACTCCTCGGCCATGGTCGCGAGCCGCTGGCGCAGGGCTTCGACCTGGCTCTCGAGCTCGAGGACGCGGCGGACCCCCTCGAGGTTGCAGCCCTCCCTCGTGAGCTCCTGGATCCGGCGCAGCTGGGCGATGTCGCGCTCGGAGAACCGGCGGGACCCGCCCTGCGTGCGACTCGGGTCGAGAAGGCCGCTGCGCTCGTAGTTGCGCAGCGTCTGGGGGTGCATGCCGACGATCTCGGCGGCGACCGAGATCACGTACACCGCGCGATCGTCGTCCGTCCGGCGACGGGGCGCGGCCGTCACGGCGCGTCCTCTGCGACCGGCTCGAACGCAGCGGCGAGCGACTCGACCGCCGCACGCTGCTCGTCGGTGAGCGCCGTCGGCACCTCGACGTCCACGGTGACGAGCAGATCGCCCGCGGGCGTCGACTTCTGTGCCGGCACGCCTCGGCCGCGCACGCGCAGGGTGCGCCCGGACTGCGTGCCGGGGGGCACGCGCAGGGTCACGGTCCCATCGAGCGTCTCGACGGTGACGTCGGTGCCGAGGGCCGCCTGCGAGAAGGTGACCGGCACGTGGCAGGTGAGATTGCGGCCCTTGCGGCCGAACCGGGCGTCGCGCGAAACGTGGACGACCACGTAGAGGTCGCCGGGGGGGGCCCCATTCTGTCCCGGACCGCCCTTCGCCTTGATGCGGATGCGCTGGCCGCCCTCGACGCCCGGCGGGATCCGCACCTTGACCGAGCGGCTCGAGGCCTCGCGGCCCGAGCCGTGGCAGTCGGGGCACGGCGTGTCGATCCGCATGCCGCGGCTCTGGCACGCCGGGCACACCGTCGAGAGGGAGAACATGCCCTTGTCATCGTCGAGGAATCCCCGGCCGCCGCAGCGGTCGCACGTCACCGGTGTGGTCCCCGGCGCCGCGCCCGTTCCACCGCACGTCTTGCAGGGCTTGTCCGTCGGCAGGTGCACCGTGGTCGTGACCCCGCGCACCGCGTCCTCGAAGCTCAGGTGGAGCGCGGCCTCGATGTCGTTGCCACGCTTGGGTGCGCGTCGCCGGCTCCCGAAGAGCCCGCCGAAGATGTCGCCGAGGTCCCCCATGTCGCCCATGGTGAAGGTCTGGCCGCCCGGTGCGCGGAACCCGCCGCCCTGGGTGAAGGCCCCGCCCATCGGGCCGAGGCGGCGCATGTCGTCGTACTCCCGGCGCTTCTCGGAGTCCCCGAGCACGTCGTAGGCCGACGAGATCTCCTTGAACTTCTCCTCGGAGCCCTTGTTCGTGTCCGGATGGTTGGCCTTGGCCAGCTTGCGGTACGCGCGCGTGATCTCCTTGTCGGACGCCGACTTGTCGACGCCGAGGACCTTGTAGAAGTCGGTCTCGAGCCAGGCGCGCTCCGCCATCAGCCCCGCACCTTGACCATCGCGGGGCGCAGCACCTGGCCCCGCCACCGGTACCCGACGCGCAGGACCTCGTCGACCAGCGGTCCGTCCTCCGCGTCGACGTGCGCGACGGCGTCATGGACCTGCGGGTCGAAGCCGTCGCCCGCCGTGCCGACGCGCTCGAGGCCGCCCTTCGTCAGGGTGTCGAGCAGCATGGCCCGCGCCTGGATCAGCGCCTTTCCCTCGGTCGTCAGCATCTCGTGCGCCCCGTCCTCAGCAAGGAGGTGGTCCTCGGCGAGGTCGAGCGTGTCGAGCACGGGGAACAGCTGCTCGACGAGCATGGCCGCCCCCCGCGCCGACAACTCCTCGAACTGCCGGGCGGTGCGCTTCTTGTAGTTCTCGAAGTCGGCCTGGAGGTGTCGAAGCGCGTCGAGATACTCGTCGCGCTCGCGCTCCGCGTCGCTGCGGACGTCCTCCGCCGGCGCCGAGGTGGCCTCCTCGTCGCCGGCTTCGGGGTCCTGCACCACCTGGTCGACCGCGGGCTCCTCGCCCTCGATGTCCAGCGGCCCGCTCACTGCTCGTCCACGATCTCCGCGTCGACGATCTCGTCCTCGCCCGCGCCCGTGTCCTCCGGGCCGGCCGACTGGGACTGCGCGTCCGCCTGCGCGGCCTGCTCGTAGAGCTTCTGCGAGAAGGACTGGCTGGCCGTCAGGAGCCGCTCGGTCGCCGACTTGATGGTCTCGATGTCCGATCCCTTCAGGGCCTCGGTGACACCGGCGACCGCCGACTCCACGTCAGCGCGCTCGGCGGCGTCGATCTTCTCGCCCTGGTCCTTCAGCAGCTTCTCGGTCTGGTAGACGAGCTGGTCCGCGTTGTTGCGGATCTCTGCCTCCTCCTTGCGGCGGCGGTCGTCCTCGGCGTGCGCCTCGGCGTCCTTGACCATCCGCTCGATGTCCTCCTTCGCCAGCGAGGACTGCCCGGTGATCGTCATCGACTGGGTCTTGCCCGTCGCCTTGTCCTGCGCGGACACGTGGGTGATGCCGTTCGCGTCGATGTCGAAGGCGACCTCGATCTGCGGCACGCCACGCGGCGCCGGCGGGATGTCGACCAGCTGGAACTTGCCCAGCGTCTTGTTGTACATCGCCATCTCGCGCTCGCCCTGCAGCACGTGGATCTCGACCGACGGCTGGTTGTCGTCAGCGGTGGTGAAGATCTCCGACTTCTTGGTCGGGATCGTGGTGTTGCGCTCGATCAGGCGGTGCATGACGCCGCCCTTCGTCTCGATCCCGAGGGACAGGGGCGTGACGTCGAGCAGGAGGATGTCCTTGACCTCGCCCTTCAGCACGCCCGCCTGGACGGCCGCACCCACGGCGACGACCTCGTCGGGGTTGACGCCCTTGTGGGGCTCCTTGCCCGTGAGGGACTTGACGAGATCCTGGACCGCGGGGATGCGCGTCGAGCCGCCGACGAGGATCACGTTGTTGATCTCGCCGACCGTCAGCCCGGCATCCTTCACGGCCTGGTCGAACGGCCCCTTGCACCGGTCGACGAGCTCGCTCGTGAGCTCGTTGAACTTCGCCCTGGTGAGCTTCAGGTCGAGATGCTTCGGCCCGTCAGCGGTTGCCGTGATGAACGGCAGGTTGATCTGGGTCTCCTGGACCGTCGACAGCTCGATCTTCGCCTTCTCGGCGGCCTCCTGGAGCCGCTGCAGGGCCATCTTGTCCGCCGACAGGTCCACGCCCTCGGTGTCCTTGAACGTCTTCACCAGCCATTCGATGACCTTCTCGTCCCAGTCATCGCCACCGAGGCGCGGGTCGCCGTGCGTGGACTTGACCTCGAACACGCCCTCTGCGATCTCCAGCACCGAGACGTCGAAGGTCCCGCCGCCGAGGTCGAAGACGAGCACCGTCTGCTCGGTGCCTTCCTTGTCGAGGCCGTAGGCGAGCGCAGCCGCGGTCGGCTCGTTGACGATGCGCAGGACCTCGAGGCCCGCAATCTGTCCTGCTTCCTTGGTGGCGGTGCGCTGGGCGTCGTCGAAGTACGCCGGCACGGTGATCACGGCCTGGGTGACCGAGTCACCGAGGTACGACTCCGCGTCGCGCTTCAGCTTGCCGAGGATGCGCGCCGAGATCTCCTGCGGTGTGTACTTCTGGCCGTCGATGTCGACCGTCCAGCTCGTGCCCATCTGACGCTTCACGGACCGGATGGTGCGGTCCGGGTTGGTGATCGCCTGACGCTTGGCGACCTCGCCCACGAGGACCTCTCCGGTCTTGGAGAAACCGACGACCGACGGGGTTGTGCGCGCACCCTCCGCATTGGGGATGACGACGGGCTCGCCCGCCTCAAGGACACTCACCACGGAGTTCGTGGTGCCGAGGTCGATTCCTACTGCCTTAGCCATGTCAATGTCTCCTGTTTTCCGTTCGTGAACTCGATCAGGCCGGCCCTTCCGGCACGGCCACCGGGCCGTTGCAGACACTCTAGCAAACCTATGCCCTGATGTGTCAACTTTTCTAAACCACATGGCTGAAGTTCCATGGGCCTGCGGCGAACCGGTGCATCACCGCAGTTCAGCGCCCCTGTGCCGGGGTGGCATCCGACCGAAGCCACGCTCGGAAAGCGACCGCGGGGCGGTCCGGGGGCTTCGACGAGCTCTCGGAGCCACATCGATCCGTGCGTCGATACGGCTCCCCCGGCCGGATGGGTCTTGGGCGGTAGCAACATGACCCCGGTCACTCGGGCTCACCCGGGTGCGCGTGGCGTCAGGTGGATACGGTGCGGGGAAACGAGCCGGAGGTGTCGAGTGACGCGTGGGCTGGTCGCAGCGGGCTGCATCGTGTCGGGGCTCGTCTTCGCGGCGTGCGGTTCGGGATCCCCCTCGAGCACGCCGCCGGCAAGCTCGACGTCCACCTCGACAACGAGCACGACAGTCGTTGCCGAGACAGTCCAGAACCTCGTCGTCACAGCCGCGGTGCGCCAGTCGCTCCTCGCGGCCGGTGCAGCGCACCAGCAGCTCGCCGTATCCGACTACACCGGTCTCGCCGCCGGGGAGACCTACTACGCCTACGACGCCGCGACCGTGACCTACTGGGCGGGAGCAGCGCTCGACCCGTCCCCCTCGTCACTCCAGGCGCAGGTCTCGAACCAGGATGACGGGTCCTACCTCCTCTTCTGGAAGCCGGCGGGCGGCAGCTGGCGGGTCTACGACGACGGACTCGGCGGCATCGGCACGACGCCATGCCCGATCGCGATCCCCGCGGGCGTGCGTGCGGCATGGCAGTGGTCCGCCGACGCGTGCAGGCCTCCGGGGATCTGACGATCCGTGTCGGGGCGCGGTCCTGGAGACCAGGGGGACTGGGCTTCCAGGACCAACCCCGCTCGGCGAGAAACAGCCACGACCGGGGGACTGGCACCAGTGTGACAAACGGTCCTAAGAGCAGCCACTGAACGCACTGAGCGCCTGCTGTGTTTCGCATGAACCGTTCGTGACGCCGAGGCAACACGAATCGAACACGCGCCCGGACTATCGCCAGTCGTCGATGAGGAACGTGTCGCGGGTGTTGTATGCGGGCTCGTTGGGCCGTTGCATGGCGATGCCCTGCATCGACGTGCGGTACCCCTGCTCGGCCAGGACCCTCCATGCGCGCTCGCGGCCGGCATTCACACCGGCGACGACCATCGTCCGCTCGCGCTCCGCCGCAAGGACGCCGCACGCGTCGAGGAGTCGCGCAAATCGCAGCTCCGCGTCAGGTCCGGAGCGCACGGCACCGACCTTCACGTAGCACGCGCCGCTCCCGGCCTCGGTCCCTGATCCGATGTGGCACACCGCGAAGCCAGCCAACCCCGACTCGTCCTCGAGCAGGATGGTGTCGCCGAGGCCCTGCGCGGCCACGGAGGTGACCTCGATGCTCACATCAAGGCCGGGATAGATCGCGTCGGTCAGCGCGTGAACCTCGGCGACCGCCTTCGTGAGCCCGCGCGAGCCCCGGTCCGAGATGGTCGACCACCCCTCGCGCTCGATCGGTGCCTCGACGGGCTTGGTCATGATGGACGTGATGAAGCGCGGCCAGAAGCCGAACTTCTGGTACAGCGCGATGTGCTTGGGGCTCTGGGAGAACGTGAAGAGGCCGACGTTCCCGGTCCCCCATCCGTCGAACAGGTCCATCGTCGAGCCGAGCAGCTGCTGGGCGATGCGCCGGTCCCAGAGCTCGGGATCGACCGTGAGCGGACCGAGGAACCCGACGCTCCCCCAGTTCGCGGCGAAGATGGAGCCGACGATGCGCCCGTCGACCTCCGCCGCGAAGGCGGCCGACGGATTGGCCCGCCACCTCGTGGAGACGAAGTCGACGTTCGCGAAGAGGTCCTGGGGCTCACGGGCGCCGAGGAACGTCCCGAACGCCATGCGGAAGACCCGGTCGGCCTCGACCAGGTCATCCTCCACCAGCGGCCGCACGACCGCCCTCTCACCGACTCGCATCAGCGCCTCCTTCGGACCTACGTGGGTCTAGCACTGCACCGGGCGGTGGCGCCGGGACGAGCCCTATCGTCTCGGGTACGCCAGACGGCGGAGACGGACAGCGGAAAGGTCGCGCATGGCTCCGAAGTGGACGGTTGCAGACATCCCGGACCTCGCGGGTCGCACGGCGCTCGTCACCGGCGCCAACTCGGGCCTCGGGTTCGAGATCGCCTCGATCCTCGCCGAGCACGGGGCGCGGGTCCTGCTCGCGTGCCGCAACCAGGAGAAGGCGGGCGACGCGGCGGCGAGGATCCGCTCAGCGGAACCGGCCGGCACGGTCGAGGTCCGCCCGCTCGACCTCGCGAGCCTCCAGTCCATCGACGCGCTCGGCGACCAGATCCGCAGCGAGGAGCCGACACTCGACCTGCTTGTCAACAACGCCGGGCTCATGGGCGTGGACGCGGGTCGGACCGAGGACGGGTTCGAGACGCAGTTCGGCGTGAACCACCTCGGGCACTTCGCCCTCACGATCGACCTGCTGCCCGTGCTGCTCGCGACGCCGGGTTCACGGGTCGTGACGATGTCCTCGTTCGGGCACCGCATGGGTCGGATGCACTTCGGCGACCTGATGTTCGATGCGAAGTACGACCGGTGGGGCGCGTACTTCCAGAGCAAGCTCGCGAACCTGCTGTTCACCGCGGAGCTCCAGCGGCGCCTGGGACCCGAGGCGAACACGCAGGCGTTCACAGCGCACCCCGGCAACGCCCGCACGGACCTCGGCTTCGAGGGCAGCGGTGCCTCGAATTGGGTGATGCGCACCGCCGCGCGGTACGCGCAGCAGTCGGCGAGGTCCGGCGCGATGCCCGCTGTACGCGCAGCGACGGACCCGACCGCGATCGGAGGCGAGTTCTACGGGCCCCGCTTCCTCTACGCGGGCGCCACGCCCGTGCGCGAGACCCCGAGCCGCAACGCGCGCAACGCCGGGGACGCCCGGCTCCTCTGGACGATGTCCGAGCAGCTCACCGGTCACTCGAGCGACGGCGTCCTGCCCGCCCCCTGATCCGGGCGGGTGCGCTGCCAGGCGTGCGGCCCGAATGGCCGTGGCACGTCGCATCGGTACGCTGGGTGCATGGCAACCCTCGTGCTCCTTCGCCACGGGCAGTCCGAGTGGAACGAGCGCAACCTCTTCACTGGCTGGCAGGACGTCGGGCTCACCGAGCTCGGAGAGCGCGAGGCCAGCAGCTCGGGGAAACTGCTCGCGTCCGAGCCCGGCCTCGACCTGCGTGTCGTGCACACCTCCGTGCTCACCCGCGCGATCCGCACCGCCGAGCTCGCGCTCGCCTCGGCCGATCGCAGCTGGCTCCCGGTGCGTCGCAGCTGGCGGCTGAACGAGCGCCACTACGGGGACCTCACCGGCCAGGACAAGAAGGAGGTCGCCGACCGGTTCGGCATGGAGCAGCTGAAGCTCTGGCGGCGCAGCTACGACGTGCCGCCGCCGGCGATGCCCGACGGGGATCCCCGCCGGAGCGACGCCGATCCCCGCTACCGCGATGTCCCTGCCGACGCCCTGCCGGCCACCGAGTGCCTCGCCGACGTGGTCGTCCGTGCGCTCCCGTATTACGACGACGCCATCGTCCCGGACCTGCTCGCGGAGTCCTCGCGCGGCGGGGCGGTGTTGGTCGTCGCCCACGGCAACTCGCTGCGCGCGCTGCGGATGCACCTCGAGGGACTGGGCGAGGACGAGATCACCGGCCTCGAGATCCCGACCGGCATCCCGTTCGTCCTCGAGATGGACGACCGCCTGCGCGTGACGTCATCGCGGTACCTGGGCGACGCGGAGGCTGCTGCGAAGGCAGCCGAGGCGGTCGCCCGCCAAGCCGGCTGACCGAGGCCAGCCGGCTCAGCGGTCAGATCGCGTCTGTGCCTCGCTCGCCCGTGCGGACCCGCGCCGCGGCGTCGACGGGGAGCACCCACACCTTGCCGTCGCCGATCTTGCCGGTGGCGGCCGACTCCACGATCGCGTCGACGATCTCGTCGGCCTGGAAGTCGTCCACCAGGATCTCGACGCGGAGCTTCGGGACGAAGTCCACCTCGTACTCCGCGCCCCGGTACACCTCGGTGTGGCCGCGCTGGCGCCCGAAGCCCTGGACCTCGGTGATCGTCATGCCGCTCACACCGAGCGACTTCAGTCGCTCCTTGACATCGTCAAGCTTGAATGGCTTCAGGACTGCGACGACGAGCTTCACAATGCCCCCTTGTGGGTAGGAGAGAGGTTGTCCGGACGGTTGGTTGCCATCATTGCCTCGCGAACGAGCCGACCCGCTCCGCGAAGGTCTCGCGGGGGAACGCCTCCTCGTCGTGGATCGCCAGGTCCCCGATCTCGAGCACGTCGTCGGGCTCGCGCAGGCCGCGCATGACCAGCTTGACCACCTGGAGGATGATGAAGGTCGCGAAGGCGGTCCAGCAGATGATCCACACCGCCGCGAGGAACTGCTCCCAGAGCTGGTGGAACGAGCCCGTGTAGAAGTAGCCCCCGACGGAGAACGCCCCCGTCCCGTTGAAGTGCTTGCCCGTCACCCCGTACTCGGTCATGCCCGGGTCCGCCAGCAGGCCGACGAGCAGCCCGCCGACCAGTCCCGCGATGCCGTGGGTGTAGACCACGCCGAGGGCGTCGTCGACCTTGGAGAAGGGCTTGACCTTGCTGAGGTAGTTCCAGGCGATCCAGACGATGGACGACGCGATGATGCCGACCAGGATCGCCCCGTAGCCGTTGACCCATCCGGCCGATGGCGTGATCGCCACCAGGCCGCAGATCATGCCGTTGATCGCGCCGAGGAACGTGGGCTTCTTCGCCTTGCTGAGCAGCATGTCCCAGCCGACCCAGGTGAGCAGCGCCGCCGCAGTCGCGACGTTCGTGTTCAGGACCGCGGATGCGGCGTCCACGCCCGCGTAGAACGGGTCACCGCCGTTGAAGCCGTTCCAGCCGAGCCACAGGATGCCGGCGCCGACCGCGACGAACATGAGGTTGTTGGGCACCCCGTGGTCCTTGTCGCGCTTCAGCCTCGGACCGATGACCCAGGCAGCGACGAATCCCGCGACACCGGCGGAGAGGTGGATGACGTACCCGCCCGAGTAGTCGACCGCGCCCTTCTGCGCGAAGAAGCCGCCGCCCCAGAGCAGCGCCGCGTTGATGCAGTAAACGAAGGTGATCCACAGCGGGATGATCAGCAGCCACGCCTTGAACTTGATGCGGCCGACCACGCTGCCGAGGAAGAGCAGCGGCGTGATCGCGGCGAAGACGACCTGGAAGTACGCGAACGTCGCTGTCGGGAAGTGGAACGGGATGAGCGTGTTGGCCCCTGACACGGCCTGGTTCTGCTCACCGAAGTGGCTCGTCATCGGCCAGAACTTCCCGACGAACCCGGACCAGAAGGAACCGGTCGGCCCGAAGTGGCTCTGGGGCCCGAACGCGAGGTTGTAGCCCCAGAGCACCCAGACGATCAGGGTGATCGAGAAGGCCGCGAAGGCCATGAACATCGTGTTCACCACCCATTTGCGCTGGAGAAGGCCCCCGTAGAGGACGGCGATCCCCGGAAGGCTCATGAGCCCCACGAGTGTCGCTGCCACCAGCTGCCAGGTGTTGTCCCCCGAATTCAGCCACGAGGGATAGGGAAGATATGTCGTCGCCAAGAAATGCACGCCATCTCCTTGTTCGTCAGGAAGGTCGAGGGCAGCGCTGACCTCGCGGAGATTCTGACGAAGGCGTGTTTCGGCCTCGTTAGCCCGGTGTTTCGGCTGTGTGAACTCCCCCGGCGTGCGGGGTGGCCGTGCCTAGCGACGCTTCGACGACCTGGGAGATGTCGAGGACCCGGACGTCGTCGCCACGGCCCTCGGCCTTCACGGCATCGTCCAGCATGATCATGCAGAAGGGGCACGCCGTCGAGACGACGTCGGCTCCGGTCCCGAGGGCTTCGATGGTGCGGTTGCGGTTGATCCTCGTGCCGAGGTTCTCCTCCATCCACATGCGCGCGCCGCCCGCCCCGCAGCAGAACCCCTTCTCGCGGCAGCGGCCCATCTCGACCTGGGTGACCCCGGGGATCGCAGCGAGCACGCCGCGGGGCTCGTCGAAGACGCGGTTGTGGCGGCCCAGGTAGCACGGGTCGTGGTAGGTGACGGTCCCCGAGTAGGCGTTCCCGGGCTTCAGGCGTCCCGACTCGACGAGGTGCTCGAGCAACTGTGCGTGGTGGATGACCTCGAACTGGCCGCCGAGGGCGGGGTACTCGTTCTTGATGGTGTTGAAGCAGTGCGGGCAGGTGGCGACGATTTTCTTGGTGCCGACGGACTGGAGCGTCTCGATGTTCGCCTTCGCCATTTCCTGGAACAGGTACTCGTTTCCCATCCGGCGCGCCGGGTCCCCCGTGCAGGACTCCTTCGGCCCGAGGATCGCGAAGGTCACCCCGGCGCGGTGCAGCATCCTCGCGGTCGAGACGACCTGCTTGCGCCCCCGCTCGTCGAGCGAGCCCGCGCATCCGACCCAGTACAGGTACTCGACGTCCTCTGGGATCGTGTCGACGACGACCGGCACCTCGAAGTCGAGCTCGGCCAGCCAGTCGGTCCGCTTTGAGGCCCCGAGACCCCAGGGGTCGCCCTGGTTCTCCATGTTGCGCAGCAGGAGGCCGGCCTCACTCGGGAACCGCGACTCCATCAGCACCTCGTACCGGCGCATGTCGACGATGGCGTCGATGTGCTCGATGTCGACAGGGCACTGCTCCACGCACGCGCCGCAGGTAGTGCAGCTCCACAGCACATCGGGATCGATGACGGTGCCGACGAGCGTGTCGCCCTCGCCCTTCTCACCCTTGAGCAACTGCGCCGACGAGCTGAACATGTTGTCGCGCAGGTCCATGATGAGCAGCTTCGGGCTGAGCGGCTTGTCCGTGTTCCACGCGGGACATTGCGACTGGCACCGCCCGCACTCCGTGCAGGTCGAGAAGTCGAGCATCTGCTTCCACGTGAAGTCACTGACGTGCCCGACCCCGAAGACCGTGTCCTCGGTGACGTTCTCCATGTCCATGTCGGGCGTCTTGTCGAGCCCGCCGAGCGCGCGCGGGCGCCGCGAGGCGGCGACATTGATCGGCGCCAGGAAGATGTGAAGGTGCTTGGAGTACGAGACGAAGACGAGGAACGAGGTGATGACCGCGATGTTGAGGAGCAGGAAGATCGTCTCGATCGCGCTGTTCGCCGTGTAGCCGAGCGGTGCGATCCAGCCCGCCACCGCGCGGCTCGCGAACGTCCACCTCGAGTCGCCGAACGGGAAGTGGCCGGTGTTTATCTGGGCCGCCCGGTAGACGAGGAGCGTGACGATCACGGCGCAGATGTAGACGAGCACCAGCCATGCCGCCCCCGTGTGGGAGCCGTAGAAGCGGCTGTAACGCTGCTTGCGCGCCGGCGAGTTGCGGATCCGGATGACCGTGAAGACCGCGAGGCTGACGAGCACGGCGACTGCGAAGAAGTCCTCGAGGAAGCCGACCCACGCCTCGGTGCCGATCACGGGGATGTGGAAGCTGCGGTCGAACAGCGCGCCGTACGCCTCGATGATCGTGAGGAGCAGGACCGTGAAGCCCCACATGGTGAAGAAGTGCGCCAGGCCCGGCACCGTCCATTTCAAGAGCTTGCGTTGCCCGGCGACCTCGACGACCTCTGCTTCGGCGTGGCGGCCGAAGCCCTGCCAGCGCCCTGGCGCCGGTGCCCCCGTCGAGATCAGGCTCTTCAGCCACCAGAACCGGCGGCCTGCGATCGCGAAGCACAGCACGGTCACGAGGAGGCCGATCACGATCCTCGTCGCCATCATCGCGGTGCCCTCTTCTCTGCGGGTGACTGCATGTGGTTCAGTTTGCCGTGTTGCGGCGGAAGTTCTCGGCGTACCGGCTGGGCGTCGGCCCGCGCTGCCCGAGGTACTTCGAGTTCAGGCCGCTCGAGCCGTACGGGCGATCGGCCGGCGTCGTCATCTGGAAGAAGCTGATCTGCCCGATCTTCATCCCCGGATACAGCGTGATCGGGAGGTTCGCGACGTTGGAGAGCTCCAAAGTCAGGTGCCCGTCCCACCCGGCGTCGACGAAACCCGCGGTCGAGTGGATGAGGAGGCCCAGCCTCCCGAGTGAGCTCTTTCCCTCAAGCCGTGCGACGAGGTCGCTGGGGACCTTGACCCGCTCGACCGTGGCACCGAGCATGAACTCGCCGGGATGCAGGATCAGCGGACCCTCCGGCCCGACATCGACGAGCTCGGTCAGGTCCTCCTGGTCCTCGCGGACGTCGATCACACGCGACGTGTGGTTGCGGAAGAGCCGGAAGTACTGGTCAACATGGAGATCCACTGAGGAAGGTTGGATGCACTCCTCACCGAGCGGATCGATGACGATCCGACCGGCCTCAATGGCTTCACGGATGGACCGGTCAGAGAGAACCATGGCGCGTGAAGGCTAGTCTTTGGAAGCTCTGCGGGCGTAGTTCAGCGGCAGAACATCAGCTTCCCAAGCTGAGAACGCGGGTTCGATTCCCGTCGCCCGCTCCATGTGGGGTGTATCCCGATTTGTGGACCAGCCTCATGAGAGTTCGGCTGGTTGGTTGTTTGAGTGTAGAAGTTCGAACTCGGCCGGCACCGAGGCCGCGACGGCCACACCGTCGAAGCCGTCGTAGGCGTGGGCGATCTGGTACTTCGACTGGCCCTGCTCGATCGACGCCCGGCGGATAGCGGGATTCGGGTCGGCATCGGGGAGGACGGGGGCATAGGGCGCTGCAGACTCCATGACGACTCCTCGCGATCCGTTCGGCCCGCTCGTCGCGACCACGAGGTCCCGACGCCCGCGCGTGACCGGTCACATTGCAAGAGCGCCCGCACTCCTGGCAGGGAAGAGCGGTCGCCGCACGTCGCTCGCGGGGACCGCCTGGCTTGACGACAACAGCAGCACGGGACGACCGTTCGCACGCGAGCGAGCGGGTGCCGGTGGCCGGCTCGTGAACCAGTGCGCTGAGCAACGACACACTTGGTCCGGCGCATGCACACTGCACCTGAGCCCTCGCAACGCACGTCGCGTGCGGGCCTAGGGCTGCGCTGTGTCTGGCGGGACCACGGCAGGCTCGGGGGTGTGTGCATCGCGCTCGAGCGTCGTGCGGGATGTGGAGTGCGTGAGCTGCTCGATCAGATCGCGGACTCGTCCCTCGATCTCGTCGCGTATGACGCGCACGTCGCCTTCGGATCGGCCGGCGGGATCCGTCAGTTCCCAGTCGACGTAGCGCTTGCCGGGGTACACAGGGCACGCGTCGCCACAACCCATCGTCACGACCACATCGGCGGCGAGGCCCATCTCCTCGGTGAGCCTTCGCGGGGTCTCGTTGGAGATGTCGATCCCCTTCTCCCTCATGACGGCGATGACAGCGGGGTTCAGTGACGCTCCCGGATCGGATCCGGCGGAGTGGATCACCACCCGCTCGCCGCCGATCTCGCGGGCGAAGGCGGCGGCCATCTGGGATCGCCCGGCGTTGTGCACGCAGAGGAAGAGGATCGTGGGGTGCTCGATGGTCATCGCGTCCCTCCGTGTCGCGCTCACGGCGCCCCTGTGGCCGCCGGGTCGTGTTGGCGCGGCATGACGATGCGCGCCGCATCCGCATGCGTCACCCCGGGAAAGAGCGCCCGGATCAGGACGTAGCCGACGACGCCACCCACGATCTCTGCCGCGATGAACGATGGGACCGAGGAGGGCGCGATCCCGGCGAACGTGTCGGAGAACATCCTCCCGACCGCGATCGCGGGATTCGCGAAGCTCGTCGAACTGGTGAAGAGGTAGGCGGCTCCGATGTAGGCGCCGACGGCCGCCGGGGCCGTGGCCCCCCTGCCCGATCGGGCGAGGGCGAAGATCACCAGGAGGAGCCCGGCCGTGGCAATGACCTCCGACAGGAAGTGCGCCGGTGTCGCGCGATGGTGCGTTGAGATGGAGATCGCCGGCAGCGAGAACATCACGTTCGCGATGACCGCCCCGCTCACGCAGCCAGCGATCTGGGCTGGCACGTAGGCGAGCGCGTGGCGCCACGAGATCCCACCGAACGCCGCGTCCACGAACGAGACGATCGGGTTGAAGTGGGCGCCCGAGACCGGCCCGAACATCAGGATGATCGCGAAGAGCCCGGCAGCCGTCGCCGCGGCGTTCTCGAAGAGCTCGAGTCCGCTGGCACTCGGCGAGTACCGCTGCGCGGCGATGCCTGATCCGATCACCACGGCAGCCAGCAGGAGGCTCCCGAGGTACTCGGCGAGCAGCCGCCGCCACATCTCGTTGCTCCTCGAATCTGCCATCGAACGTGGCCAGTCAGCAGCAGCTGGAGGCGGTGGACGCCGCAACCGTCTCGGCGACCGGCACCGAGGTGCAGCACAGCCCGTCGCCGCATGGGCTGTGTGCATCGTTCGCGTCGGCGAGGACCGTATAGATCTCCCACTTCGCACCGTCCGGGCCGTCCACCCAGACCTTGTCCTGGACCGCGTAGCAGCAGGTCGTCTGCTCCTCGACGACGGTCGCCATGCCCACGCCCGCCAGGTAGCCGGCCGCCTCGGTGACCTCCTCCGTCGAGAAGACCTCGACACCCAGGTGGTTGATCGACCCCGGCTCGCCGCCCCCTTCGATGAGCACCAGCTTCAACGGTGGCTCGTCGATCGCGAAGTTGGCATAGCGGGGACGGACCTTGACAGGCTCCGCCTTGAACAGCCTCGAGTAGAAGTCGATCGCGCCGCTCAGGTCCGAGACGTTGAGCGCAAGCTGGATCCGTGCCATGACACTCCTTCAGATTGATCTTCGTCAATGTCAGTATCATTGACTCATCGATGATTGTCAATACTAGAATTGGGTCATGGTCCAGAGAAAGACGATCGCGATCGATGACGACGTCGTCAGCTGCTGCAGCCCCCTCGTCGACGAGGCGATGTCAGAGGTCGAGGCGCACGACATGGCGCGGATCTTCGGTGCCCTGAGTGATCCCGCGAGGCTTCGGATGCTCTCGATGATCGCATCGGAGGATGAGGTCTGCAGCTGTGCCTTGGAGGAGCCCCTCGGCAAGAGCCAGCCGACGATCTCGCATCACACGCGGGTGCTCTCGGAGGCGGGGCTCATCACCGGAGAGAAGCGCGGTCGGTGGATCTGGTGGCGCGTCGTACCCGAGCGCCTCCAGGAAGTGGGCCGCGTCCTCAAGATCTAGGGGCGGATTGCGGCGGAACTGCAGTCGAGCGCGAGCAGACCGCCACTGCCACGCGGCCGGCGTCCTCAGTTGGCAGGGCTCACCGAGCTCATGTTGAAGTCCGGGATCCGGAGCGGGGGCATGCAGGTGCGATTGAACTCGTCGCCCCACTCGCGGCTCATCGTCCGCGTGGTGGCCCCGGACTCGACGGCGCGGCCAAGCAGGTCGACCGGGCTCTCATTGAAGCGGAAGTTGTTGACCGCGCCCTTGATCTGCCCGTCCTCCACCAGGTAGACGCCGTCGCGGGTCAGTCCGGTGAGCAGCAGCATCGCGGGGTCAACCTCGCGGATGTACCAGAGGCACGTGAGCAGGAGCCCCCGTTCGGTCCGGGCCACGAGGTCCTCCGTCGCCCCGATTGCACCCGGCAGCTCGAGCACCAGGTTGTCGATCGGCGCGGCGAAGCGGGTCCCGTCACGCCGCGCGTCAGCGCGCGGCGTGAACAGGTTCTCGAGCACTCCGTCCTTGATCCACGCCGTTCTCGACAGCGGCGCGCCGTTGTCGAAGACCGACGCGACCTCGCTCGACGCGCTCGCCGTGAGGAAGGGCATGCACGCGAGGTCCGGCTCCTCAGGGTCGCTGCGAAGCTCGAACAGCAGCGCGCTCAGCTGGTCGCCGACCCTCGTGCCGCCGCCGCGGCGCGAGAAGACAGTGCGGCCGTCGGCCGCGTTGCGTGCGGACAGCGTCCAGTACAGGTAGATCATGAGGTCGGCGACCGCGATCGGGGGCAGGATCGCCTCGTAGCGGCCCGCCGGGAGTTCAATGGGCGTTGACGCCCATTGCAGGCGCTGGTGGATCTCGGCGACATGCCCATCCACGTCGAGAGTGTCGAGGTGAGGCGTCGCGGCCGACGACCACGCCGAACGGCGCCCTGCGTCCGCGCGTCCGTTCAGCTGGAACTCACCCGTCGGCTGCGCGTGGCGGCGTCGCAGACCCGTCGAGGTCCCGAGATACGTCGTCTCCACCGCGTGCTGCGCGTAGCCCGCAAGCGTGGTGCCGAGCCGCTCCGCGACTGGGAATGCGCCTGCGAGACCGGTCACGATCCCGGTCAGCGCCTCATGACCCGTCTCGTCGGGCTGCTGGGAGAAGTCCGCATCGACGACTCCGTGGACCGGCTCGTGGGCATCGGGAGCCGGCTGGGCGGATCGCGCGAGCGACTCGGATTCGGCAACCAGGTCGCCGACGTCGACGACGCCGGAACGCGTGACCGACGCCGACGACGTGCCCTCGGGGCCGTCGACGAAGCTGACGACGGTCACCGACCTCGATCGGCGAAGGCCGTTCGAGGTCGGTGCGTTCACGGCGAACCGCACGTTGGCGCTCCACCGCTCCTCGACGAGCACGGTGCAGCGATCGGCCCCTGAGTCCGCAAGCGCCTGCTCGACGAGGTCGCTCGCCGGGGGAAACCCCGAGTCCCGGTCGCTCATCGTCCGGACTCGGCTCGAGCGTTGAGCACGTTGACCGAGCGGAACAGCGCCGACGGCGACCCGTGGCTCACGGCGGCAACCTGGCCTGGCTGCGCCTTGCCGCAGTTGAAGGCGCCGCAGAGTCGGTACGTCCCGGGTCCGCCGACGGCCTCCATCGAACCCCAGAAGTCGGTCGTGGTCGCCTGGTAGGCGGCATCGCGGACCTGGCCGGCGACGCGGCCGTCCTCGATCCTCCAGAACCGCTGACCCGTGAACTGGAAGTTGTAGCGCTGCATGTCGATCGACCAGCTCTTGTCGCCCTCGATGAGGAGACCGCGCTGCACGCCGGCGACCAGTTCCTCGGTCGACGGGCCGGCCTGCGCAGGCTGGAGGGACACGTTCGCCATGCGCTGGATCGGGATGTTGAGCGGGGAGTCGGCGAACGCGCAGCCGTTCGATCGGTCGACCCCTGCGATCGCGGCGACCGACCGGTCGAGCTGGTACCCGACGAGGACACCGTCGCGGATCAAGTCGAACGCCTGTCCTTGAACGCCTTCGTCATCGATCGCGATCGTGGCGAGGCCGTGGTCCGCGGTGCGATCACCGGTGACATGCATCACGTTCGAGCCGTACTGGAGGGTGCCGAGCTTGTCGGGCGTGGCGAACGAGGTGCCCGCATACGCCGCCTCGTAGCCGAGCGCGCGGTCGAGCTCGGTCGCGTGCCCGATCGACTCGTGGATCGTCAGCCAGAGGTTGGTGGGGTCGATGACGAGGTCGTAGCGACCGGGCTCCACCGATGGGCTGCGCAGCTTCTCTGCGAGCTGGTCGGGGATCGCCGCGAGCTCCGCCTCCCAGTCCCAGCCCTCCCCCTCGAGGTACTCCCAGCCTCTCCCGACGGGGGGCGCGATGGTCCGCATCGTCTCGAAGTCCCCGTCATCCGCGATCGCGACAAGTTCGAATGCCGGGTGGATGCGCACCCGGCGCTGCAGCGCGAAGGTCCCTGAGGAATCTGCGTAGTGCTTGAACTCGCTGACCGCCATGACCCGGGCCGTGACGTGCGAGACCCCGGGCGAGGCGAGCAGCCGCCGACTCCAGTCACCGAGGAGCGCCACCTTCTCGGCAAGGGGGACCTCCGTCGGATCGATCCGGTGCGACGACGTGTGGACGACTTCTCCGTGCCCCGGCTCGGCCACGAACCCGAATCGTCCGCTGCGTGCCCGGGCGACCAGCTCAGCGCCCTCCTTCGCATGGCGGGCGGTCGCCGCAGCCGCTTCGGTGCCCAGCTCGACCGTCGCGGCGAAGCCCGCCGATCCCCCGCTGATGACGCGCACGCCGATGCCTGAGTCCGTGCTGTCGATGCTCGTCTCGACGACGCCGTCGCGCAGGATGAGCATCTGGGTCCGGATCTCCTCGACCCTCGCGCTCGCCTCGTCCGCCCCGGCCGCCATCGCGGCATCCACGGCGACCGCCGAGAGCGACCCGACGTGCGCGCGATCGTCAGCCAGCCGGGACGGTGCCATCAGACGAATGTATCGAAGTCCGACCCGCGTCGCGCCGGGCTCCACGTCCCACGGCGCAGGACGGTGACGCTCTCAGCGACCGGGACTCGTTCAGATGGAAGGCAGGATGCCCTTCGCCAGGCCCTCGACCTTGGGGAGCGTCACATTGCTGGATCCCACATCGAGCTCCGTCGTGCCCTTGAGGACGGTCACCGAGTAGGTGTAGCCGTAGGTCGCCGAGCCGATCGATGTCGAGAACGCGTGCAGTGGCGCGAATTTGGTGTCGGTCTTCGGATTCTCCGCGTACGTCTTGGCGTCCTTGAGGTCGGAGTTGAAGCCCGACAGGCTGTCGTGGGTCTGGGTCCGCACGAACGCTGCATGGGACAACGCGCCGACCTTGTACCAGCAGACGGTCACGCTCCCGTTGACAGCCGGGCTGACCGAGACGACCTTGAGGCCGAGCGACTTTCCGACGACGGCCGGTGACTCCTTCTGACAGAGGGCGGGCAGCGAGCCGCCCCTGGGCGACGCTTGCGCTGATGCGACAGTGACCGCGGGCGCGACGGCCACGCCCGCCAGTGCAACCGCGATGATCAGCATCCTGGTTCGCGTCGCGCTCCTTGAGAGCTCCTTGACCATGTTCGATCCCCTCCGTCGCAGTCGGCAGCGATACGCACGCTAGACCGGTTGCCGGACCGCATGCTCTCTGCAGCTGCGGCGCGGGACGCCCGCCGCCGACGATCCTGCAGTCCGGCCTCGCCACCACACGGGACGACCCTGACTACAGGTGGGGGTACCGGACTGTCGAGTCGTCCGGCGGTTCCGGGGGCCTCGGATCCTGTCTGGTCTTCTTGCGCATGAGCGCGATGGCGGTGAGCAGGACGAGGAGGCCGACCAGGACGAGCGCGACGCCGCCGAAGAACGAGAACACGATGCGCTGGCAGCTCTGCCCGAGCGCGGTGAACGCGGAGTCCGAGCCGTTGTTGCACTGCGCGCTCTTGTGGGCGTCCACCGCGATCAGCCAGACGCCGACGCCCATGGTCAGCAGACCCACGAACGCAACGAACCTTCTCCCCATTACCCGACAGTACCCCTCCTGATTCAAGGGTCCGGAAGGATCTTCCTCACGTCACCCGATGAGCGTGATCAGGAACGATCCGCCAGACACGAGATCCCCGACCACGGCACGCGCATGGTCGCTGCGCAGGCGGCGGCTCCCTGGGATCCCGCTGTGCCGACCCGGAGGTATCCGGGTCGGCACAGCGGGTGCAGATCGCCCTGCTAGCGGACCTTGAGGGTCACGGCCCCGGAGGACGAGGCGTTGTTGTTCGTGTCGCCCGAGTAGCTGGCAACCACCGAGTACGAGCCCTTCGGCAGCGACCGCGAGCCGATCCGGCACGATCCGCTCCCCGACGACAGCGTCACCGTGCACAGGGTGTTGGATCCCGCTGAGAGGCTCACCGTCCCCGTCGGCGAGGAGCCGGTGACGGCGACGGAGAACTTCACCTTCTGCTCGGAGCCGACCGCGACCGTTGATCTCGACAGTGTGAGCGATGTCGTCGTCGCCACCGGCGCCGGTGTCGCTGATGCCTCGTTCGACACGAGCGAGCTGCCGACCGCGTTGACCGCCGCCACGGTGAAGTAGTACGTGGTCCCGTTGGTCAGCGAACTCACGGCGAGCGACGTGCCCGTCACGAGGACGCCGCCGTTCACGGGCGTCGATGACTCCCCGCCCGCGGAGGTGCCGTCGAAGACGTTGTAGCCGGTGATTGGCGAGCCTCCCGTGTCGGTCGGCGTGGTCCAGATCAGGTTGGCGGAACCACCTCCTGGCGTTGCCGACAGATTGAGCGGCACGCCCGGCACCGTTGGCGGCGGTTCGGGCGTCGCGGACGCCTCCTCGGACGGCCCGGACCAGCCCGCCATGTTCACGGCCGTGACGTAGAAGTAGTACTCCGTCCCGTCAGTGAGTCCGGTGACCGTGTAGTGCGTGGTGGTGACCAGCACCGGTATCACCGTCTCGTGGTTGGATGACGTGCCCACGTAGACGTTGTACCCGGCGAGCGGTGAGTTCCCGAAGCTGGCCGGTTGGCTCCAGCTGAGGGCCACCGAGCCGTCACCCGGGGCCGCACTGAGCCCGCCCGGGGGGCTCGCCGGGATCTCGGCGCTCTGGCAGTTCAGCACGATCTGCAGGTTCGACACGGGCGGTGGCACGGAGAACGCCGGCGTCGTCACCGTGCAGCCGTTCTTGGACGCCTGGACCTCGTACCAGCCGGGCACCGTGTCCCAGCCGAAGTGGCCGGTGAGGCTCGTGGTGTCCGGGTTGACGCGGTTGCCCTGCGACATGATCGCCGATCCGCTCGGCACAGCGGTGAACGTCCCGTCCTGGGAGTCCGAGGTCAGCAGCGTCACCGTCGCGCCCGAGATCGGACGAAGCGCGGAGTCGACGACCGTCCCGCTCGGGTCGATGTAGATGCTGAAGGGCACGACCGAGTCGTCCGTCGGATCCGGGCACGTGATCGTCATGGTGACCGTCCCGGCCCCGTGCATCGGATAGACGGCCGGGAGCGTCCCGGTGAACGTCCCGGGCGGTCCCTCGGTCAGCTGCAGGGCCGGGTTGGGCACTGTCTGGGTCTGACCGGTCTGCGTGTTCTCCGCCGTGATCGTCACCGACACGGTCCCGCCGGGACATGCCTGGGTGCTGAACGGCGCCGGGATGTTCCAGTTGATGATCGGGACCTGGTTGCCACCGACGGTCGTCGTGCCGACCCCCGTCACGACGGTGCCGTCGGGCGGCGGCGTCGGTCCGGTCATCGTGAAGTTCTGGACGGTCGTGTTGTTCGTCGTCACCGTGTCAGGGCCCTGTGTGTTCCCGTTGAGTGGGCTCCCCGAGGGCGGCGAGACCGTCACGTCGTAACTTCCCGGGGCCACGCCGAGCAGGGTGTAGTTCCCGCCCCCGTCCGTGTTGCCTCGGTAGCAGATCAAGGCGACCGGGGCCAGCGCCGCGTTGGTGGGGTTCTGCTGGCACGCCGAGATGATCGCGCCGGCGACTGGCGTCCCCGTGCCGGTCACGTTGCCCGAGATCGTGCCGCCCTCGCCCGTTGCGCGGATTTGGAAGATGTACTGCCCGGGCGTGGGCGAGTTCTGACTGCCTGCGATGAGCGAGTCCGGGCCGCCGTCGATGAACGCGCCGTTCACGCCGGAACCCGCGAGCTCCAGCGCGTTGTGGCCGTTCGTGTAGCCCACCTGGGCCGAGGCCCCGCCCCGGCACTCGCCGTTGCCGCCGCTCGCCTGGCCAGTCTCCCACTGGATCTGGTCGTAGTTGTACTCGATGTCGAAGTCTCCCGGGGCGATGTCCGACCGGTCGATGAGCAGCACCTGGAAGTAGTTGAGGCCGCCGTTGTTCGTAGAGAAGCAGGCGACGCCCGGCCAGTTGACTCCGAAGGCCTCGTGGCCGTCGACCATGCCGTCGCCGTAGGTGACGAGGCCGCTGTCCGACGGGTCGGTCATCACGTCAGCCCAGTACGGGGCGATGATCGGCGAGCCGTACGTGGAGAGGCCCGACGGCGTGTAGGCGCTGAGTGGGCCGTTGAACGTGAGGTTGCCGTTGTTGTTCACCCACAGGCTGCTGTACGTGTTCCCGAAGAAGTCGAGCAGGAAGGGCAGGGTCACCTGGCCCGTCGAACCGTCGTCGTTCGCGGGCAGGATGTTGGTGTTGAAGCCCGGGACGATCGCATCGCCGGTCGGTGCGGTCTGGACGACGGTGATCGCCTGCTGCACCTGGGCGGCGGGGCCGTAGGTGACGCCGTCGCCCGGCTGGTTCGCGTCGATGATGCAGCGACCGGGATTCACGTAGCTGACGGTGTCGCCGAGGATCGTGCAGGCGCCATTCGTGGTCGTGCCATCCACGGTGAGGGTCACGGTCAGGCCCGACGATGCCGTCGGCGCGAGGGTCGACTGGTTCCCCACGAGTCCGGACGCAGGGGCGGCGAACGTGATGACGTTGGTCGGGCCGACCGTCGCGGACGCGGGCGAGGCAACGAGGGCCGCCGCACCGAGCGAGCCCACGACCAGCGCGAGGGAGAGCAGGCCGCCCCTCGCCGAGCGCGTGGCGGTTCGGGGCCGACCGCTCGAGGATGGGCTCCGGTGGCCGTTGGCTCCGAGACTTCCAGCCATGACTTCCCCTTTTCTGCCCGTGGTCCGGGGGCTGATGGGACAGGTCCACTGCGTCCGCGCATTTGGGGCGCTCCGGTGAAGATAAGTCCGTGGGTACCCGGTGTCAACTGCCTCGGCGCATCGTGGGCATGCCTTGGCCGTCCGACCTCGCTGCACCTGGACTCGGCCGGTCTCGGACGGTCCGCGCGAGACGAACCACGTGCCTGTCGGTCCGATTCGCCCGCCGGTGCGACAACCTTCGGGACGCCACACGCTCTGGGACTGCGTCGATGCCGTGCGCGGGCGCCCGTCCCGTGCCGCAACAGGCGTTCGGGTCATCCTCGCGGCGCGTCAGTCCAGGGTTCCCGTGCCTGCGCGTGGCGCCGGGGAACCCTGGACCGTCACACTCGCGTCAGGCCGTGATCGTCAGCTTCTTGCCGGCCGAGTTCGAGGCGCCGTAACTCGACGTCCCGCCGTAGGCGGCGACCACGGTGTACGTGCCGACCTTGAGCGCCTTCGCCGGCAGCACGCACCTGCCGCTTCCTGCCGACAGCACCGCGCTGCAGTAGGCCTTTGCGCCGATCTTGATCTTGACGGTGCCCGTCACTGCCGGGCCCGCTCCGACCCCGGTCACCTTCACGATGAACGTCACCGTCTGCTGGGCTGCGTAGTGGATCACGGTCTTGGACAAGGTCAGCGACGTGCTGCTGGCTCCCTTCGCCGGTGCCGAGCTCGCCTCGTTCGACGCAGCCGACGATCCCTGCGCGTTGACCGCCGTGACCGTGAAGTAGTACGTCGTGCCGTTGGTGAGCCCCGCAGCCGTGTACGCCGTCGCCGTGATGGGCGACGCGTTGAGGGGGGTTCCGGTCTCCCCTCCCGGCGTCGTACCTCGGAAGACGTCGTAGCCGAGCAGGGCGGTCCCACCGGTGCTCGACGGTGCGCTCCAGGACAGGGCGGCCGAGCCGTTGCCTGCCTTCGCTGTGAGACCCGACGGTGCGCCGGGGACCGTCACCGGTGTTCCGCTCATCTCATTTGATGGCGCGGAGTTGCCCAGTGCGTTCACCGCCTCCACCGTGAAGTAGTACGTCGTCCCATTCGTCAGGCCCTGGACCGCGTACGTCGTGTCGGGAACCGGCGACGGGTTGTCAGGCGTGCCCGACTCGGCGCCCGACGTGCTCCCGACATAGACGTCGTACCCGAGGATCGCCGACCCGCCCGTGCTCGACGGGGCGACCCAGGTGAGCGTCACCGAGCCGTTGCCGACCGTCACGGGCAGCAGCACAGGATGGCTCGGCACGGTGCCGGCGGTCGTCGACGCCTCATTGGACGGCTGCGAGGCGCCCACGACGTTGACCGCCTTGACGACGAAGTAGTAGGTGACGCCGTTCGAGAGCCCGTTCACCTGGTAGCTGGTGCCGGACACGAGCGCCCCGTTGACGGGGATCTGGGATTCGCCGCCAGAGGACATGCCCGCGTAGACGTTGTAGCCGAGAATCGACGCGCCGCCGTCGCTGGACGGTGCGGTCCACGACAGCGAGGCCGACTGGTCGCCGACGGTCGCCGACAGCCCCGTCGGTGCACCCGGCACCGTCGCGGGCGACCCGGACGCCTCGTTGGATGCGGCCGACGGCCCCACCGAGTTCAGCGCCTTGACGGTGAAGAAGTAGGTGGTCCCCGTCGTGAGCCCGCTGACCGTCACCGAGGTACCCGTGATCGGGATCCCGCCGTTGATCGGCGTGGCGGACTCGCCCCCGGGCGACGTGCCCTGGAACGCGTCGTAGCCGAGGATCGCCGACCCGCCGTTGCTTGCGGGTGCCGTCCAGGAGAGCGTCACCGATCCGCTGCCCGGTGACGCGGCGAGCCCGGTCGGGGCCCCCGGCGCGACGGCAAAGCTCGCGCTCGCCTCGTTGGACGGCTGCGACGCGCCGTGGACATTGACCGCCGCGACCGTGAAGTAGTAGGTGAAGCCGCTCGCCAGCGCGGTGATCGTGGTCGTGGTGCCCGTGATGAGCGTCGCGCCGTTGACGGGGGTGCCGTAGTCCTCACCGCCCGGGGAGGTGCCCTGGTAGACGTCGTAGCCGAGGACCGTGGCACCGCCGTTGTTCGCGGGTGCGACCCAGGTGAGCGTCGCGGACGACACTCCGACGACGGCCACCAGGGTGGTTGGGGCACCCGGCACCGTGATCGGTGCGCTGGACGTCGCCTCGTTCGAGGCCGCGGAACCGCCGACCGCGTTCACGGCCTTGACGGTGAAGTAGTAGGTCACTCCGTTCGTGAGCCCCGTCGCGGTGTACGACGTGGTGGTGACGAGCGTCGTGCCGTTGACGGGTGTCGTGTAGTTCTCGCCGCCGGTCGTCGTGCCCTGGTACACGTCGTACCCGAGGATCGTCGCACCGCCCGTGCTCGCCGGTGCGGTCCACGTGAGGGCCGCCGACCCGTTGCCCGGGGTCGCCGCCAGACCGGTCGGGGCGCCCGGCACCGCAGCCCCAGGGGCCGTCAGGCCCTCGTTCGATGCCACCGAGCTGCCGATGGCGTTCACGGCCTTCACCGTGAAGTAGTAGGTGGTGCCGTTGGTGAGACCCGTCACCGTGGCCGTGGGCCCCGCCACGAGCGATGAGCCGTTGATCGGCGTTGTGTAGTTCTCGCCGCCGGAGGACGTGCCCTGGTAGATGTTGTAGCCGAGGATCGCCGAGCCGCCGGTGTTGGCGGGTGCGACCCAGGACAACGAGGCGAGTGCGTTCCCCGTTGTCGCCACGAGACCGGTCGGTGCCCCCGGGGCGGTCGGCACGGGATTGCCGATGGCCTCGTTCGACGGGAGCGACGCCCCCTGGGTGTTGACCGCCTTGACGGTGAAGTAGTACGTGTCGCCGTTGGTGAGCCCGCTGACCGTGTAGGTGAGCCCCGTCACCAGCGAACCGTTGACGGGCGTCGCCGACTCGGATCCCGACGCCGAGCCCTGGTAGACGTCGTAGCCCAAGATGGCGGACCCGCCTGACGACGAGGGGGCGCTCCACGTGAGTGCGACCGAGGCATTGCTCGAGACCTGGGACAGGCCCGTCGGAGCGCCGGGCACGAGGGCGGGCGCGGCGGACGCCTCGTTCGATGCGATCGAGCTGCCGTTGACGTTTACCGCCTTCACGGTGAACCAGTACGTGATCCCGTTGGTGAGCCCGCCCACGACATAGGTGAGTCCGGTGACCGTGGCCCCGTTGATCGGGGTCGCCGACTCGCCGCCCGACGAGAACCCGAGATAGACGTTGTAGCCGAGGATCGGGGATCCGCCGTCGCTCGTCGGCGCGACCCAGGTGAGGCTCACCGCGCCGTTGACCGGCTGGGCAGCGAGCGAGGTCGGTGCACCGGGCACCGCCGGGACCGCCGACGCGGACGTCGCCCACAGCGCGCCTCCCGCGAGGGTCCCAGCCGCCGCGAGGCAGACAGCCGCCCCTGCCCGCACAACCGCACTCCGGAGTCCTGCCCGCTGACGTCCCATGTCGCACCCCCTCGTAGACACCCGAACTTACGCGAACGGACCCGTCCCGTGGGCGCCCAGTGGGGACGGGAAAGGTGCCGCGCGCATCGCACGGTGCGCGAGACTGCACGGGGCGAGGGGAGCCGAGTGATGACGCTGGAGGATGGCAGGGCCGATGCACACGCCTGAGATCCTCGAGGTCCTTGCCGGCGTCATGCTCCTCTACGGGATCGTCGCCAAGCGCCTCGACAGCATGTGGATCTCGGCGCCCGTCATCTTCGTCGCGTGCGGAGTGCTCCTCGGCATCGGCACATCCGGCGCCGACCACCCCACGGTGAGCACGGAGTGGGTGAAGATCGCCACCGAGCTGACGCTGGCGGTGCTCCTGTTCGCGGACGCCTCGACCATCCGGATCCGCGACGCGGAGAAGGGGATCGGGATCCCGGCCCGGCTCCTCGGCCTCGGCCTCCCGCTCACCGCGGCCGCGGGGACGGCCGTGGCGCTCCTCATCCTCCCGGGGCTCGGCTGGGCGCAGTGCGCGCTCCTCGCGTGCATCCTCGCCCCGACGGATGCCGCGCTCGGTCTCGCCGTCGTCACGAACCCTGTCGTCCCGTCGAGGATCCGCCGCTCGCTCAACATCGAGTCGGGCCTGAACGACGGACTGACGGCACCCTTCGTCACGCTGTTCCTCGCCATCACCATCGCAGAGCAGGCGCACGGCGCCCACACCCACGTCCTCACGAGCGCCCTCGCCGTCTTCGGCGGCGGCGGGCTTGGCATCGCGATCGGCGGGTCGGTCGGATGGCTCTCGAGGTTCACCAGCGCGCGGGGCTGGATGTCGGGAACCTCCGCGCAGTTGGTCGTCCTCGCGACGCCACTCTTCTGCTACGCCGTCGCCCTGGCCGTCGGCGCCAACGGGTTCGTCGCCGCGTACATCTGCGGTTTCGCATTCGGCGAGGCCTCGAGGCGGCAGTTCCTCGAGGCCGAGGGATTCACCGAGTCCGTCGGGCTGTACGCGTCGTTCATCGTGTGGGCGATCTTCGGCGAGCTCTTCGTGTATCCCGAGTTGCGGCTCGGCTTCGCCGCCCGTCCCATCCTCTACGCGGTGCTCAGCCTTACCGTCATCCGGATGGTCCCCGTCGCGATCTCGATGCTCGGCGCGCGCCTCAAGCCGGTGACCGTGGCGTTCATGGGCTGGTTCGGGCCGCGCGGCCTCGCCTCGGTGGTCTTCACCCTGCTCGCGATCGAGTCGCTGCCCGGACACGCCGCGCTCCCCGAGCTGGGGCAGGTCGCCACGTGGACGATCCTGCTCTCCGTGGCGCTGCACGGGTTCACCGCCACACCGCTCGCAGCGCGCTACGGCAGGCGGATCGCGGGCATGGGCGACGGCCTCGTCGAGATGGAGGACACCGGGGCGACGATCCAGTTCCGCCGGCGCTCGCTCACCCGCTGAACCGGTCGGCTCCTAGCGCGAGCAGAACTCCTCGAGGGCGCCGGCCTCGGTCGCCACGTGCTCGACGAACCCGTTCGCGATTCCCCGCTCGACGGCCTCGCCGACGAAGGGGACCTTCACCGAGAGGTCGCCCGTGACACGCTCGATGGTCGCCGTGCCGTCCTCCTCGAAGCTGAGTTGCGCCTCGCAGGTGAGCAGGCCCTCGTAGTGGTCCGGCACGACGTGCAGCGTGCCGCTGTGCGTCGAGAGGTCGCAGCGCACCTCGATGACCCACGTCAGCCGTTCGGCGTCGACGAACCGTGCGGCGAGCGGCGGGAGCGTTCCCACGTACCGCCAGCGCACCGACGTGCGCAGCACCCCATCGTCGACGGAGAGCGACAGCGGTTCGGGCGCGCCGAGCCCGGGGCTCGAGCCCGCGGCCTCGTACCACGCGGGGTCTGCGAGCGCCGCGACGACGCGGTCGCGCGGGACCTCGATCCGCTGGGTGACGTCGATCCTCACCGGACGGATCCCCACGGCGAAGACCACGCCGAGTCGCTGCTTCTACGCCGGCTCTCAGGCACGCGCGCAGGATAGCCCTGCACAGATCACGCAAGGACCACCTCTGTTTCGGGCGCACTTCACCGTGCGTTCACCTGTGACCCATACGGTGCGTGCGTGGCATGGCCCCGGCGGAACTCTCCCCCTCGGTCGACGGTCATGCCCACTTCGAGCGGCTGCGGTGCGCCGGACTCTCCCATCCGGCGCACCGCAGCGACCGCAAGGCGGAAATCCCCCTCGGTCTCGCAGTCGTCCAGATTCTGCACCGTGCACGCATGGCGTGGGGGGTCACCCCGTTGAATTCCGCGGTGCCGGCCAGTCCCACCCAGGCAATCGCCCGGCCCCATGAGCTCGTCCTGGTCGTCGACGACGAGGAGAGCTACCGCGAAGCCCTGAGCGCGGGGCTGACCCAGGAGGGCTTCGACGTCGTGGTGGCCGCGGACGGCGCCGAGGCCCGTGCCGCGCTCCACAACGAGCACCCGGACCTCGTCCTGCTCGACGTGATGCTCCCGGACATCTCGGGGATCGAGCTGTGCAGGGAGTTCCGCGCCGAGGGCAACGTGCCGGTCATCATGGTCACGGCGCGCGACGGCGAGGTCGACGTCGTGCTCGCCCTGGAGCTCGGCGCCGCGGACTACGTCGCCAAGCCCTACCGGCTGCGCGAGCTGGTGGCGAGGATGCGCGCCGTCCTGCGCCGCCGCCGCGAGGTCGTGGACGACGACCAGATCATCAGCTCGGGCGGCGTGCGCCTGGACCTCGCCCGCCACGAGGCCTCGGTCGACGGCTCGATGCTCGAGCTCTCGCGCAAGGAGTTCGAGCTCCTCGCGCTGCTGCTCATGAAGTCCGGGCTCGTGGTCACGCGCGAGGAGTGCATCGACACCCTCTGGTGGGGCCAGGACCTCGCCGACACGAGGACGCTCGACACGCACGTCAAGCGCATTCGCCGCAAGATCGAGCACGACCCGGCGAACCCGGTCCACCTCGTCACGGTGCGCGGGATCGGATTCCGCTTCGACCCGTGAGCGACTACTCCTGCGCGAGGAAGGTCCCGTACCGCAGGAGGTTGTTGTCCGGATCGAAGAGGGCGAACTCGCGGATGCCCCACGGCTTGTCCTCGACCTGGCTCATGCGCACCATGGGCTCGCCGTCTGCGAGGCGCTCGCGCAGCGCGTCGGGACCCTCGAAGTCCCCCTCGGCCATGACGCGCACGCCCGCGTCCTCCAGGCCGGTGAAGATCGCGTCGACGTCGTCGGTCGGGATGAACGCGGCGCAGGTGTTGTCGTCGATGGGGTCGAACTCCTCGAGCTGGGCGACGTGGAGCTCCACGTCCCCCGCGCGCATGACGCCGTAGAAGGGGTTGGACAGGTCGCAGAGGAAGCCGATCCCCTCGTAGAAGGCGAAGGTCCGCGACAGGTCGCGGCAGATGAGGATCGGGACCGCCGGGCCTGTGCGGATCGTCGGCACGTCCGCACCCTATGCCCGGGCAGCACCACCGCGGAGCCCGTACGCTCTGCGCATGCAGACCGGTGACCAGGCCCCCGACCTCCAGCTGAAGGACCAGACCGGCACGGTGCGCACCCTCTCGGAGATAGCCGGGGGCAAGCGCACGGTCCTGTTCTTCTACCCCGCCGCGATGACGTCGGGCTGCACCAAGGAGTCGTGCCACTTCCGCGACCTCGCCTCGCTCTTCGACTCGATGGACGCCGTGCGCGTGGGCATCTCGCTGGACAACGTCGACAAGCAGTTCAAGTTCGCGAGCGTGAACAACCTCGACTACCCGCTCCTGAGCGACACGGACGGCGTCGCGGCGAGGCAGTTCGGCGTCAAGCGGTCGATCAGCGTCCTCAAGGTCAGGCGCAAGACGTTCGTCCTCGACGAGCAGCTCCGCGTGCTCGGCGTCATCGGCTCGGAGTTCAACATGGACGCCCATGCCGACCAGGCCCTCGAGGTGCTCGCGGCGAATCCCCGCCAGCGGGACTGACAGCCGCCGGCCGCTCGCGAACGGCGACGCCGGCGACCTTCGCTCAGCCTCCGAGCAGGGCGGCCGCGGGATCCTCCAAGAACCGCCCGACGTCGCGCAGGTACGTCGATGCGAGGGCGCCGTCGACCATCCGGTGGTCGAACGCGAGCGAGAGCTCGACGACCTGGCGCACGCAGACCTCGCCGTCGCACACCCACGGCTGCGCGGAGATCTGCCCCACCGCGAGGATCGCGGCGGTGCCCGGCGGGAGGATCGGCACCGCGCCGTCGATCCCGAACGGGCCGACGTTCGTGATGGTGAGCGTGGTCCCGAGCATGGCCGAAGGCGTGGTCGTCCCCGCCCTCGCCGCCGCCACGAGCGAGTCGAGCGCGCTCGCCATCGCGACGAGGTCGAGCCGGTCCGCCTCCTTGATGTTGGGCACGATCAGCCCCCGGTCCGTGGCTGCCGCGATCCCGAGCGCGACGCTGCGCCGCACGATGACCTCCTGGGCCTCGGCGTCGAACGACGAGTTGATCCCCGGGTGGCGGCGCGCGGCGTCGCAGGCCGCGAGCGCGATGATGGCGAGCGGCGTGAGCTTCACCGAGGCGAACGCGGGCCGGTCCCGAAGCGACGCCACGAGCTCGACGGTCCTCGTCGCGTCCACCCTCACCCAGGCCGCGGCGTGCGGCGCGCTGAACGCGCTCCTCGTCATCGCCTCGGCCATCGACCGGAGCACGCCGCGCACGGGGATCCGCTCCTCGGCGGGACCCTCGTCCCACGAGGCCAGCTCGACGCCGGCGAACCTCGTCGGGCCGGCATCGGCGCGGCCGGGTGCCGCGGGAGCCGCCGGCGCGCCCGCTGCGGCTCGGTCCACATCGTCTCGCGTCACGTGGCCGGCGCGTCCGGTGCCGTGCAGCGAGGCCACGTCGATGCCCAGCGACTTCGCGTACTTGCGGACCGGGGGCGTCGAGAGGGGCGCCGCCGGTCGATCCGGCGCCGCAGCGCGCGGCGGAACCGGTGGCGGCGGGGCCTGGGCCACGGTGCCGCGGCGGTGGCGCCGTGCCGGCGGGGCGTCGTCGGTCGACACCCCGTAGCCGACGAGCACCGCGGTGCGCGCCTCAGGCTCGTCGCTCGCCACCTGGGGTGCAGGCTCGGCCTCGGCGGCACCCCCGACCTCGATGGTGATGATCACGCTGCCGACGTCCACGACGTCGCCGGGCCGGGCGAGGAGGGAGGTGACGATCCCCTCGTAGGGGCTCGGCAGTTCGACGGTCGCCTTCGCCGTCTCGATGTCGACCAGCGGCTGGTTGAGCGTCACCGTGTCGCCGACCGCGACCTTCCAGGTCACGATCTCGGCCTCGGTCAGCCCCTCGCCGACGTCGGGGAGCGCGAAGGATCGCTCGGTCATCGCTGCGCTCGCAACTCAGTACTCGAACGTCCGGTCGAGCGCGTCGAGCAGCCGGTCGACGCTCGGCAGGTAGTCCTCCTCCACCCGCGTCGGCGGGTAGGGCGTGGAGTAGCCGCCCACGCGCAGCGGCGGGGCCGCGAGCGAGTAGAAGCACCGCTCGGTCAGGCGCGCGGCGATCTCGGCGCCGATGCCGCCGAAGACCGGTGCCTCGTGCGCGATGATCAGCCGGCCCGTCTTCTCGACGGAGGCGGCGACCGTGTCGGTGTCGAGCGGCGAGATGGTGCGCAGGTCGATGACCTCGAGGCTCTTGCCCTCCGCCTGCGCAGCCTCCGCGGCGCGCAGGCACGTCTTCATCGCGGGGCCGTAGGAGACGAGCGTCGCGTCGGTCCCGGCGCGCCGCACGGCGGCGGCGAACAGCGGCCCGGGGGGCGCCTCCTCGTCGACCGATCCCTTCTCCCAGTAGCGGCACTTGGGCTCGAGGAACACGACCGGGTCGTTGCAGGCGATCGCCTGGCGGATCATCCAGTAGCCGTCATTCGGCGTCGAGGGCGAGACGACCCGCAGTCCCGCCGTGTGGGCGAAGTAGGCCTCGGGGCTCTCGGAGTGGTGCTCGACCGCACCGATGCCCCCGCCGAACGGGATGCGGATCACCATCGCCATGTCCCATGCGCCCTCGGACCGCTTGTGCTGCTTGGCGACCTGGGAGACGATCTGGTCGAACGCCGGGTACACGAACCCGTCGAACTGGATCTCGACGACGGGGCGGAACCCGCGCATCGCGAACCCCACCGACGTCCCCACGATCGCCGACTCGGCGAGCGGCGCGTCGATCACCCGCGTCTCGCCGAAATCCTTCTGCAGCCCGTCCGTGACGCGGAAGACCCCGCCGAGCTTGCCGATGTCCTCGCCGATGAGGAGCACCCTGGCGTCATCCTCCATCGCCTTGCGCAACCCCTCGTTGAGCGCCTTGGCGAGCGTCAGGTCGCTCATCGCAGCGTCCCCGCCTCGCTGGCGCCGAGAAGCCCGACCATCTGGCCGCGCTCCTCGTCCATGAGCGGATGGGGTTCCGCGTAGACGTCGTCGAAGATGGAGAGCGGTGTCGGTCCCGTCATGGCGAGCACCTCCTCGCGGAACGTCCGGGCCATGGCATCCGCCTCGGCGTCGACGTCCTTCGTGTGCTGGGTGTCGGCGATGCCGTTGCGCACGATGAAGGCGCGCACGCGCTCGATCGGGTCGCGCAGCTTCCACTCCTCGAGCTCCGCGTCGATCCGGTAGCGCGTCGGGTCGTCGGACGTCGTGTGCGCGCCCATCCGGTAGGTGTACGCCTCGATGAGGGTCGGTCCGGATCCCTCGCGGGCCCTTGCGAGCGCCGCGCGCGTGACGGCGAGCACGGCGAAGACGTCGTTGCCGTCGACGCGCACCCCGGGGAAGCCGAACCCCTCTGCCCGGCGGTAGATGGGGATCCGCGTCTGGCGCTCCGTGGGCTCGGAGATCGCCCAGTGGTTGTTCTGCACGAAGAACACGATCGGCGCCTGGAACGACGCCCCCCAGACGAACGCCTCGTTGACGTCACCCTGGCTCGTCGCGCCGTCGCCGAAGAACGTGATGACGGCGGCGTCGGCCCCCTCGTTCTGCATTCCCATCGCGTAGCCCACGGCATTGAGCGCCTGGTTCCCGATCACGATGGTCGGCAGCGCGTAGTTGTACTCCCTCGGGTCCCACCCCCCGTTCGTCACCTGCCGGAAGATCCGCAGGCTCGTCGAGGGCGGGATGCCGCGGCACCACGCGATCCCGTGCTCGCGGTACGAGGGGAATCCGAAGTCGTCCGGCGCCATCGCGCGCCCCGCGCCGATCTGCGCCGCCTCCTGGCCGAGGAGGGGCGCCCACAGCGCGAGCTGCCCCTGGCGCTGCAGCGACGTCGACTCCACGTCGAGGCGCCGGATGACCACCATGTCGCGGTAGAGGCCGAGGACCTCGGCATCGGTGAGCTCGAGGGGGTAGACGTCGCTCTCCACGCGCTCGCCCTCGGGGGTGAGGAGCTGGACGAACGGCTCGCCGTTCACCTGCGCGACTCCGTGGCCGGCCGGCACACCGTCGGGATCCGCCGCGCGCGGGGCATCTCAGTCATATCCGCTCACCGTACTCCCGCCCGCCCGATTCCGTCCGTGCTGGCACCGCGCTGGCACCGCGCTGGCACCGCGCTGGCACGGTGCCCGATCCGCACCCGCACATGGGTCCGAGGGGTGCTCGGGAGCCGCTGCCTAGTCTCAGTCGGTGCCGCGGATCCTCGTCGACATCTCGCCGCTGCGCGAGAGCCGGGATTTCCGCCTGCTGTTCAGCGGGCAGCTCGTGTCCATGCTGGGCAACCAGGTCACGATCGTCGCGATCTCCTACCAGCTCTACCACCTGACCCACTCGACGCTGCAGGTCGGCGCGATCAGCCTGGCCCAGCTCCCCTTCCTCGTCATCGGCTCGCTCGCCGGCGGCATCGTCGGCGATGCGGTCGACAAGCGCCGGATCCTGCTGTGGAGCGCGCTGGCACTCGCCGTGCTCGGGGGCCTCATCGCCGGGAACGCCGCGCTCGCGTCCCCCTCGATCGCAGCCCTCTACGTTCTCTCGGCGCTCTCGTCGGGCGTGGCGGGGTTCGCGAACCCCGCGCGAAACGCGGCGATCCCGCGGCTGGTCGCGCCGGGCCAGCTGATCGCCGCCTACTCGATCAATCAGATCACCATCCAGATCGCGACGGTCGTCGGCCCGGTGATCGGCGGCGTCCTCGCCGCGATCTCGCTCCCCGTCGCGTACTCCGTCGACGCTGTGAGCTTCCTCGCGATCTTCCTGGCCACGCTCCTGATGTCGCCGATCCCACCGGTCGAGGGCGCGCGGCGGCCCGGCCTCAGCTCGTTCGCCGAGGGGTTCCGCTACCTGCGCGGCCGCCAGGTGATCCAGGGCGTCTACCTGATCGACCTCAACGCGATGATCTTCGGGATGCCCTCTGCACTGTTCCCGGCGTTCGCGGCCGACCGGTTCGGCGGTGGGACCGTCGTCCTCGGCCTTCTCTACGCGGCTCCGGGGTTCGGGGCGCTCATCGGCGCGTTCACGACGGGATGGGTGGAACGCGTCGTGCGTCGCGGCCGGGCCGTGATCATCGCGGTCGTCGTCTGGGGCCTCGCCATCGCCGTCTTCGGGTGGTCGTCGACGCTGTGGGTCGCGCTCGTCTTTCTCGCGATCGCCGGATGGGCGGACGTGATCAGCGCGGTGCTGCGCAACACCATCCTGCAGAGCTCGATCCCCGACGAGTTCCGCACGCGCCTCAGCTCCTTCCAGATGACGGTCGTCACCGGGGGCCCGAGGCTGGGCAACTTCGAGGCCGGCGCGGTCGCCGCGGTCACGTCACCGGTGTTCTCCGCGGTGTCGGGCGGGCTCGCCTGCGTCGCGGGAGCCCTCGTGCTCGCCGGCCTGCTTCCGCGGTTCACCAGGGCGTCGGCACCTGGGGAGTACGACGAGCCCGGTCCGAGGCGCTGACCGGTGCGCGCGGCGCATGGGGCGACGGCTAGACGACCGTCCAGATGAGCCACGCCGCCCCGATGATCGTGACCCACAGCGGCCACAGGTCGTTGGAGCTCCCGCCGGTCGCAAGCTGGGCCGTCCACACACCCCAGACGATCACGTTGAGGCCGACGTAGAGGCGCAGCCGCCTCGTGAACTTGCGGCGGCGCGCGACGCTGCCCCCGCGCTTCGCCCTGACCGCGGGCAGGTCCTTCGTCAGCGGCACGATCTCGCCGTGGGTCTTCGCGGCGTACGCGGCGTCGAGGCGCGCGCGGAAGTCGTCGAGGTCGAGGCGGCCCTCGCTCAGGCCCTCGCGCAGCTGCACTACGACGGCATCGCGCTCGGCGTCGGAGAGCCGCTGGCTCGGCTTGGTGGCCATGCCCAATTGTGTCCGACGAAGCGGCGCGTGTCACCTGCGGCCGAGGGCCTGCGGCGCGGCGTCAGTCCGTGGTCAGTCCGTGGGCGGCAGTGACCGACCTGAGGACCCGGGGGGCTCGCCGGGGCGGACCTGGACTGCCGTCCGCGCTCGCCGGCCGCCCGTGACGGCCGCGAGCTGCCCGCATGCGGCGTCGATCTCCCGGCCGCGCGTGGCGCGCACCGTCACGTTGACGCCGAGGAGCTCGAGCGTGTCGCGGAACGTCTCGACGCCCTCGCGCGACGTCCCCAGCACCGCGTAGCCGGGGGTCGGGTTGAGGGCGATGAGGTTGACGTGCGCTCGCAGGCGGCGCGCGAGCACCGCGAGCTCCTCGGCGTCCATGGTCCGGTCGTTCACGCCGTCGATCAGCGCCCACTCGAAGGAGATCCGGCGGTGCGTCACCTCCGTCCACAGCTCGCACGCGGCCATGACGCGCTCGAGGGGATAGGTGCGGTTGAGGGGCACGAGCGTCTCTCGCAGCGCATCGTTGGCGGCGTGGAGACTGACGGCGAGCGTCACGGTCGGTGCGTCCGCAGCGAGCCGCTCGATCGCGGGCGCGACACCGACCGTTGAGACCGTCAGGTGCCTCGCCGAGAGGCCGAGCCGCCGGCTGAGCGCGTGGACCGCCGCGACGGTCGCGTCGTAGTTCGAGAGCGGCTCGCCCATCCCCATGAACACCACGTTGCTGAGCCGGTTGGGCGATGCCGCCCTCGCAGCCACGATCACCTGCTCGACGATCTCTGCTGCCGACAGGTGCCGGCGGAACCCCGCCTGCCCCGTCGCGCAGAACGTGCAGCCCATCGCGCAGCCCGCCTGCGAGGAGATGCACACCGTGACGCGATCGCGGTAGGTCATGAGCACCGTCTCGATCGTGGCGCCGTCGTGCAGGGCGAAGACCCACTTCGTCGTGCGGCCGTTGTCCGCCGTGACCGCGGCGACCTGCTCCAGGGCCGGCGGGAGGGCCTCTTCGAGCCGGGCCCGCAGGTCCTTGGGGAGCGTCGTCAGCTCTGTGGGCCTGCGCAGCTGCTGCCACAGCCCCTCTTCCACCTGGCGGAGCCGGTAGGCGGGCTCGTCCGCCATGAGGGCGCGCAGGGCCCCGTCGTCCGGGTCGTAGGCGCTGGGCACCCGACCAACCTAGGGCCCGCCGGGTGGCCTCGGCCGGGCCATTCGTGGTTCACTCTCACGGCCCGGGTGTCCCCGGATCCAGAACGAAGGAGTCCCATGGAGCTCACCAACACGTCGGCACTCGTGACCGGCGGTGCATCGGGCCTCGGCGAGGCCACCGCGCGGCTGCTCGCGACCCGCGGCGTCAAGGTCGTCGTCGCGGACCTCAACGCCGAGAAGGGCGAGGCCCTGGCCGCCGAGATCGGCGGCACATTCGCCTCGACGGACGTCACCAACACCGAGCAGGTCATCGCTGCCATCGATGCCGCGACCGCGCTCGCACCCCTGTGGAGCGTGGTCAACTGTGCCGGGGTCGGCTGGGCGACTCGCACGATCGGCAAGGACGGGGAGTACTCGAGCGCCCACGACCTCGACCTGTACCGCAAGGTCATCGAGATCAACCTGGTCGGCACGTTCAACGTCAGCCGGCTCACCGCGACGGCGATGGCGAAGAACGATCCGGACGCCGACGGTGCGCGCGGCGCGATCGTCAACACGTCATCGGTCGCCGCGGAGGACGGACAGATCGGCCAGGTTGCCTACTCGTCGTCCAAGGGCGGCGTCGTCGGGCTCACGCTGCCGCTCGCGCGCGACCTCGCGGTCGTGGGCATCCGCGTGAACACGATCCTCCCGGGCCTGATCGACACCCCCATCTACGGCCAGGGCGAGGCGTCCGAGGAGTTCAAGGCCCGCCTCGGCACAGGCGTGCTGTTCCCGCGCCGCCTCGGCTACTCCGAGGAGTTCGCGTCCCTCGCCGTCGAGCTGCTCGCGAACAGCTACATGAACGCCGAGTCGATCCGCCTCGATGCGGGCATCCGCATGCAGCCCAAGTGATCCGAGGCTGAGCACACCACCACCGCTGCTCCCGCACCAGACTGTGCTCCTATTCGCACCGCGAGCCGAGGCAGCCCGCCTCAGCCTGCTGGGAACTCCGAGATCGTGTTGTCGAAGAGGTTCGCGACCCAGACCCTGCCAGCGGAGGCCGAGATCTGTCTTGGCCAGTCCAATCCGTAGTGCGCGCCGGCGATGACGGCCACGAGCCGACCGGTCGTCGCGTTGAACTCAGTGATCGAATCTGCGAGCTCGCTGACGGCGAAAACGTCCGTGCCGTCCGTGGCGAGCTGGACGGTCTCGTCGAAGTTGTACGAGGGACCCCCGATGATGCGCAGGACCTTGCCGGTCGTCGCGCTCACCTCCTCGATCGTGCCCGCCTCCGAATTCGGGATCCACAGGAGAGCGCCGGTCGCGACGATCCCGCTCGATGCCCACGCTCGGAACGAGGGGTCCTCGATGACACGGACGAGCCTTCCCGTGGCACTGCTGAGCTCGGTGACCGCAGAGCCAGCGCTCACGACCCACAGATAGGCGCCCGAAAGCGCGGCCAACCCACCGCCCCCCTTGAAACCGCTTCGTGCGCCGCCGATGCGCCGCACCACGGCACCTGTGGCGGCGCTCAGCTCGGCCACGGCGGTGCTGCCCGAGTTCGTGATCCAGACGTCGCTCCCATTGGAAACGACATCGGCCGGGCGGTCGAGGCCAAGTTCGCCGCAGTTGATCCTCCTGAGCTCGATGCCCGAGGCGCTCAGCTCGATGAGCTGGTCCCTTGCGTTCAGGATCCACTCGTGCCTCCCGTCGGCCACGATGGGCAGGGAGGTGTCGAAGGCACTGTTCGTGTCCACCGTCGTCACCGCTCCCGTTGATGGATTCAGCTCGATCAGCGACGCGACCGACGCTTCGTCCACCCGGGAGTCCACCCACACATGCCCGCCATCCGATGCGATGGCGCTGGTCCCCGTAAAGAGATCTCCTGCGCGAGGCAGGGTCCGTTCGAGTTCGCCCGTGGCGGCATCGAGCTCGACGACGGACCCCCACGGGAGGCCGCCTGAGCCAGCAGGACTCTCGAGGCTCGAGACCCAGAGACCCTCGCCTATCGTTGCGATGCCGTCGGGGTGCACGATTCCCTCGGTGGGGCTGCCACGCAACGCCACGAGTGCATCAGTGGACACGTCGAGCTCGGTGACCGAGTTCCCGGCTTCGTTGGCGATGAACAGATCGGGGCCGTCGACGGTCATTTGACCTGGGGCATCGAAGCCGTATGCGGGCGCGTCGAGCACATGTTCGAGCGCGCCGGTGGAACCGTCGAGCTCGGTGACCGAGTTCCCTGCCGAGTTCGCGACGTAGGCGTCGGGACCATCGACCGCGATCTGTCCCGGGGCGTCGAAGCCGTAGGCGGGCGAATCGAGCACACCAACGAGCGCGCCGGTGGAAGCGTCGAGCTCGGTGACGGAGTTCCCAACGTGATTCGAAACGAGCACCTTGTTCCCGCTGACACTGATGCCCGCGATGCCGTCGAACCCGTCCGCCGCGCCCTCGATCACCCGGACGAGTGCGCCGGTCGATGCATCCAACTCCGTGACGGAGGAATCGTTCCCGATCCAGACATCGGTGCCGTCGGAAGCGACCGGGCCGGGATCGGCGAAACCGTCGGCGGGGATTTCGCCTCCAAAGAACTGCTGTGCGATCCTCCCGGTCACCGTGTCGATCCTGAAGACGTCATCGGCGAATGGATCCGTCGCCCACAGATCGGTACCGGCGAATGCGAGACCGCCCGCTTCGGGGCCTGCACTGTGCAGGTCGTACGCGGCGATCGTTTCTCCCGTCGCTGCGCTCAGCTCGAAGAGCGTTCCGAGCAGCGGATCGCTCACGAAGACATCCTCGCCGTTCGAGATCATTGCTCCGGGGGCATAGAAGCCGGAACCGAGGATCATCGGTCCGCGTGGCACTCCGTGCACGGCTATCGGCCGCTGATCGGCGGATACCGGTGCGGTGGCGACTGACACGGCAGCGAGCGACACTGCAGCGCACACAACCAGCGTCGCAAGGCGAATGGGTTTCCGACGGCTCCTCCTTGGTGCGGCCACCTGCCGATCGTACGAGGGAACGTGTGCGAGATATCGCCGCTGGTCGCTACTCGTGCGCGCCAGGCTGGTACAGGAGGAGCGGGTCCGGTCCGACCGTGTAGGTCGTCACGGTCCCCGTGCGCAAGGCATGTTCCCACGCGTTCTCCTCCGCGCCGCCCATGTGGATCCGGACGATCCAGATCCGTCCGGTCGATGCGCTGCCCTCCGCCTTCAGCTCCCGCTCCGCCGCGGCGATCGCGTCGGAGGGGCCGGTCGGGAGGCGGTTGGGCATCACGATCATCCACGGGTCGTCCGGGTACGACGGCAGGAACCCGACGGTGACCGCCGCGCTGTGGACGAACTGCGGCGTGAGCTCGCTCTCGTAGTAGGCGAAGCCCCAGGACGCCTGCTCGTTCACGATCACGACGTCGCCTGCGAGACGGTGGGTGTCGACGTACGCGACCTCGGATCGGACGTCCTCGATCGGGATGAGCTGCGTGCGGATGCTCGTGTGCACGGAGACCACGAGCAGCCCCATGAAGATCGCGAGGCAGAGCAGCGTCACGCCCACGTTGCGCCTCGCCACCACCTGGATCCCGGTCGCCACGCCGATGGCGACGAGCACCGAGACGAGGACGATCCAGAACGTCGAGGTCCGCAGGTCGCCGAACGGGTACTTGTGCGCGGCGCTCGCGACGATGACGACGAGGACGGTGATCGGGACGGTCATCGCCAGGGCCGGGCGCCCGAGCGCGACGAGGCTCGCGACGCCGACGAGCGCCAGGAGGAGGTAGAGCCACCAGAGATCCCACCCCACGACCGCCATCAGGAGCACCCAGTGATGGCCGATGAACCGCAGTGCACCGGAGAGTCCCGCGTTGGTGGGCATGAAGAAGCCCTTCTTGCCCCAGTTCGTGGTCAGCAGCGGGTTGAGCTGCTCGTGGAAGAGCAGGTAGATGAGCCCGCTCGTCACCGCCGACGCCGCGAACACGACGGCCACCTCCGAGAGGCGCCGCAGGTCCCGGCGGAGGAGGGACGCGATCGCGAGGGCGAGGATGGCCGAGAACCCGACGATCACCGACGTGTTGGTGAAGAGGAACCCGAAGGCCGTGACGACGCCGATGGCGACGAGCCGCGGCCTCGTCCAGCGGCTCTCGATGCACGCCACAAGCAGGAGGATCAGGACCGAGACGCACGCCTCCGTCGTGTACTGCTTGAGGTCGCTCTGGGTCAGCATCGACGGTGCGAGGAGGACAGCCGTCGCGGTGAGCACGCCGGCGTAGCGCGGCAGCGGGAGCGCCCGGCCGAGGTAGTAGGCCAGCGCGACTGCCCCTGCGCATGCGAGCAGGGGCAGCATGCGCAGGTCCTGCTGGCCCCCGCCGGGAACCAGGCGCAGCAGGAGCGTCCAGCCGATCGGCGTCGAGGACGTGATCCACTTCATCGATCCGAGCGGCGCCTTGGTCGAGACCGCGACCCATGACTCGTCCACCCAGAAGGGCTGGCTGAGCATGTAGCCGACGTTGTGGACGACGAGGACCCCAGCAGCGAGCACGATGGCGAGGACGTGGTCTACCCAGGTGAGCCGACCCGCCCACAGCACGGGGGACACGTGTCGCGTCCGTCGCGGCGCCGGCGCCTGGTCCGGGGCCGCGACCGCGACGTCGTCGGTCACGACCGGGTGTCCAGGGGTGCGCGACGGGCGTGCGAAGCGGGCCCGTCGGTGCGAATCACGCCGAGAAGTCTGACTGAACGGGGGGCCCGGTGTCGTTCACCCGGGCTCGGCGGTCACCGCCGGGCGTGCTCAGATCCCCTGGCCGAGGTTGTCGAATCGTGCGTACTGGCTCAGGAATGCGAGGTTTGCGTGGCCGGTCGGCCCGTTTCGGTGCTTCGCGATGAGGACCTCTGCCATGCCCCGCTTGTCGACCGAGGCCTCTGGGTCGTAGGCCTCCTCGCGGTAGAGGAACATCACGACGTCGGCGTCCTGCTCGAGGGAGCCCGACTCGCGAAGGTCGGAGAGCATCGGCCGCTTGTCGGCGCGCTGCTCGAGGCCCCGGGAGAGCTGGGACAGTGCGACGACCGGGCACTTGAGCTCGCGCGCGAGGATCTTGAGCCCTCTCGACATCTCGGCGACCTCCACCTGGCGGTTCTCCGAGCGAACCCGCGAGCTCATCAGCTGGAGGTAGTCGACGACCACGATGCCGAGCTCGCCGTGCTGCTTCTTCAGCCGCCTCGCCCGAGCGCGGATGTCCATGATCGTGAGGTGGGGGTTGTCGTCGATGTAGATGGTGGCCTCGCTGAGCCGGGTCAGGGCCCGGCTCACCTTCTGCCAGTCCGTGTCGCTCAGCTGCCCGGTGCGCATGCGCTGCGCGTCGACCCTGGCCTCCGAGGCCAGCAGGCGCTGCGAGAGCTCGAGGTGGCTCATCTCGAGGCTGAAGAGCAGGGCCGGGCGCCGGAGCACCGCGCCCACGTGGGTCAGCATGCCGAGCGCGAAGCTCGTCTTTCCCATGGCAGGGCGCGCGCCGACGATCGTCAGGCTCGAGGGCTGGAGCCCCAGCAGGATGTTGTCGAGATCGGTGAACCCCGTCGCGGTGCCCGTGATGCTCGTGGCGCCGCGCTCCTCGATCCAGTCAAGGGACTCGTGCAGCAGCTCGCTCAGGTGGCGCACGGAGTCCGAGTTCCGGCGCTCCGCGACGTCCAGGATCATCTGCTCCGCGGCGTCGACGACCCCCTTCACGTCGTCCGGGGCGCTGTAGGCCAGGTCCGCGATCTCGCCGCTCGCGCCGATCAGGCGCCGAAGGACCGCCAGCTCCTGGACGATCGACGCATAGTGCTGGGCGTTCGCCGCAGACGGCGTGTTCGCCTGCAGCGCGACGAGCGCGGCGGGGTCGACGCCCATCGCCGTCAGTCCGGCTCGATCCAGCTCGTCCGAGACGGTGACGGCGTCAGCCGGCTGCCCGGACTCGTAGAGCCGGTGGATGGCGGAGAAGATCTGCCCGTGCGCCGGCTTGTAGAAGTCCTCCGCCGTGCACAGCTCGGTGCCCGACGAGATCGCGTCGCTCGACAGGAGCATCGCCCCGAGGAGGGACTCCTCCGCATCGAGGTTGTGCGGGGGGACCTTGGGTCCCTCGTTGGCGGCGCGGAGTCGCACCGGCCGCGTGTCGTCGTAGGCCTGAACCATGTCCCTCTAACCGTCCCACGAATCGCTTCTGGAGTACCTCTCTAAAAGCCCGAGAACGCTGAGGAAAGTCTGTGTCTTGTTGCGCAGGAACGTCGGTATTTCGAGCGGTGCCTGTTGATGACCGGGCAGGCGCGGCGGTGCAGGGGTCGTCGGGCGCACGGCTGCACTCTTGGGGATCGATGTGACATGGCGCCGCACGCACGCAACGGTCGGGCCACACCGCGTGCGTGGACGCGCGGATGCCACTGGAGCCACGCGCGAATGCGGTTGCGAAATCGGGGGGCGCGGCACAGCCGCGCCCGCGACAACGACCCGGTCAGTCCTGGGCGACGACGCTGACGGTGACGGTCGCCTCGACGTCGCCGAACAGCTTCACCGGCACGCTCACCTCACCCAGTTCCTTCAGGTGCTCCGCGAGGACGACCTGGTGGCGGTCCACAGCAACACCCGTCTCCTGGGCGAGTGCGGCTGCGATCTCGGTCGGTCCCACGGAGCCGAACAGCTTGCCCTTGTCGCCTGCGCGAGCCGGGATCACCAGCGTCTGCCTCTCGAGGGCCGCCTTCTGCGTCGCCGCGGACTCGAGGTCCTTGGCATCGCGCAGGTCGCGCGAGCGGCGCATGGCTGCCGCCTGGATCGCGGTTGATTCCGATGCAGCCTGGGCTGAGCCGCTGGGCAGCAGGAAGTTGCGGGCATAGCCGCCCGCGACGTCCACGATGTCGCCACGGCGGCCGACGCCCTCGATGTCCTTGCGGAGGAGCACCTTCATCAGGCCTCCACCTCGCCAGCATCGACAGAGACGACCTCATCTGCCACGACGATCTCCTCCACCGCGCCATCGCCGCCGACCAATTCGTCGATCTCAAGGATCTCCATGGGCGCCTCTTCGGCGTCACGCGATGGCCCGCGGCCACGGCCGCCGCCTCCGCCGCCCTCGCGGTCCCGGCCCCTGCCGCCCCCGCGACGCTCGGTCACGGTCCGCTGCGTGTACGGGAGCAGCGCGAGCTCGCGCGCCGTCTTGATCGCCTCGGCGATCTCGCGCTGGTGCTGCTCGCAGTTCCCCGATACGCGACGCGCGCGGATCTTGCCCCGCTCGCTCATGTAGCGCTTGAGCATGCCCGAGTTCTTGTAGTCCACCCACTCGATGTTGGCCTGGCAGAGCGCGCAGGGCTTCTTCTTGATCCGCCTGCCCAGGTCCTTCGGCGCACGCTTGGTGGTGCGCATGTTGTTCCGTGCCATCAGAAGGGCTCCTCGTCGAATCCGTACCCGGCATCCGGGTCCTGCTTGGGTGCGCTCGGCGCGCGCGCTGGGCGCTGCTCGCCGGGTCCGCGTCGCTCGGTCCTGGTCACCTGGGCGGTTGCCCACCGGAGCGACGGTGCGATCTCGTCCGCGACGATCTCGACGACGCTGCGCTTGTCGCCGTTGTCGGTCTCCCAGGAGCGCTGCTCGAGCCGTCCGGTGACGATCACGCGGTTGCCCTTCGCGATCGACTCAGCGACGTTCTCTCCGAGCTCGCCCCACGCGACGACGTTGAAGAAGCTGACCTTCTCCTCCCACTCCTGTGTCTGGCGGTTCTGCCAGCGCCGGTTCACGGCGAGGCCGAGGGAGCAGTTCGCCTGCCCCGAGGCGATGAATCGAAGCTCCGGGTCGCGCGTGACGTTCCCGATGACGGTCACTGTGTTGTCTGCCATGGTTCTCCTGTCCTCAGGCCGCGCCGGCGGCGAGGCGCTTCGCAGCGCCCTTCTCTGGCAGGCGGATGATCTTGTGCCGCAGGACCTCGGTGGCGAGCGTCAGGTGGCGGTCGAGCTCGGCGACGGTGGCCGGCTCGCCCATGAACTCGACGACGACGTAGTAGCCCTCGCGGCGCTTCTTCATCTCGTAGGCGAAGGTGCGCTTCCCCCAACGGTCGATCTGTCCGGGGGTTCCGCCGTTGGCGCGGATGGCCTCGAGCGATCGGTCGAGCGCGGCCTGGATGTCCTGCGCATCGACGGCGACGTCGAAGATGATCATGGTCTCATAGGGCCGCAACGGGCTGTCCTCCCTCTGGACCGGCGCAGGGCGCCGGGCCCCGTCGTTCGGGGCAGGGTGTGTTCCCGCCGAAGCGGGACCTCTGATCGTAGCCGCCAGATGGGATCCGTCGCACCTCGGGGTCCGGCTTGGCACCCTGGTCCGCGGGGCCGCGCCGCGCGATGGCGGCCGGACTATTCGCCCAGGGCCTCGCGAAGCTCCGTCGTCGCCACGTAGGTCTCGGTCTCGCCGGGGAAGTCCGAGGACCGCACGTCTGCCGCGAAGCGTGCGATCGCGTCGGTGATGACGGGGCCGAGGTTCGCGTACTGGCGGACGAACTTCGGGGCAGTGCGGTCCCCGAGTCCCAGCAGGTCGTGGAAGACGAGGACCTGGCCATCCGTGGACGCCCCTGCCCCGATGCCGATGGTCGGGATGCCGATGGCCCTCGTGATCCGATCTGCGAGCACGTCGGGGATCCCCTCGAGGACGATGGCGAAGCATCCGGCGTCCTCGAGCGAGTGGGCGTCCTGGACCAGCAGCTTCGCCGCCTCGAGGTCCTTGCCCTGCACCCGGTACCCGCCCATCGCGAGCAGCGACTGGGGCGTCAGCCCGAGATGTCCCATCACGGGGATCTCGGCGTTGACGATGGCCTCGACGACCGGCGTGCGCACCACCCCGCCCTCGAGCTTGACGCACTGCGCCCCGGCCCGCACGAGCGTGCCCGCGTTTCGGACGGCGTCGCGGCGGCCGGTGTGGTAGCTGAGCCACGGCAGGTCGCCGACGATCAGCGCCCTCGGCTTCGCCCGCGCGACGGCCGCCGTGTGTCGCGCCATGTCGTCCACGGTGACGTGCATCGACCCGGGATAACCGAGCACGTTGTCGGCGACGGAGTCCCCGACCAGCAGCAGGTCGACGCCGGCTGCATCGGCGAGCCGGGCCGACGGCTCGTCGTACGCGGTGACCATCACGATCGGCTCTGATCCGTTCGAGCGCTTGCGGCTGCGCAGGTCCGCGGACGTGACCGGGCGGCTCACCGGGCCTCGCTCTTCGCGCTCTTGGTGCCCTTGCTCCGCCTCGCCCGCTTTCCCCCGGCCTCCCACTTGCGCGCGAGGTGGTGGAACCCGCAGGCGGTGCAGGCCTCCACCGAGTAGCAGATGACCGGCTCCTCGCGGCGCTCGAGCCGGGCGAGCTCGGCCTTGGTGGACGGGCATGTACCACCGGGCGGGAGCTTCGCCCCGAAGACGTAGGTGACTTCGACGGTCGGATCGGCGTCGCACACGGGGCACGTCTGGCCTGTCGGGCGTCCCAGGTTCGCGGCTGCGCGGAGGAGCTCGGGATGGGCGTCGCACACGTCCTCGCGACGGACCCGGCCCTTGCGGACGGCCTCGATCAGCGAGTGTCGGACGAGCCCGTACTCGACGACGCCCGTTCGCTGCGACTCGGACCTCTGGATCCCGCTCGCCATCGGCGAAACGCTAGCGGGATGCCCGGGGCGTCGGGAGGTCCGTTCGGGGCCGTGTCGGAATTGCACCTTCGATATATCGGACTGATACACTCTGCAGCGTGCTGGACCTCGCCATCCTCGGCCTCCTCGGTGAGAAGGACCGTCACGGCTATGAGATCCGTCGCCTCATCCGCGACGAGCTCGGGCTCGTCGCCAACGTGTCCTTCGGCTCCCTCTACCCCGCTCTCGCTCGGCTCGAGCGCCAGGGCGCAGTCGAGGTCGTCGGCGACGTCTCGACGATGACCTCGGTGCCCGCCACCCCCTCGACCGGGTCCCTCTCGGGTGAGCGCGCGGCTGCGCGCGGCCGTCGCACCGGCCTCTCGAGGGGCCTGCGCAGCCGAAAGGTCTACCGGCTGACGCCGGCGGGGGCAGCCCTCTTCAACAAGCTGCTCGCCGAGACCCCCCAGCAGGACGACCCCAGGAGCTTCGGGCTGCGCCTCGCGCTGGCCCGCCACCTCCCTCCTTCAGCGCGGCTCGAGCTTCTCGAGCGCCGCCGCGCAGAGCTCTTCCGACGGCTCGCAGAGCTCGAGGAGACAACCGGGGGCGACGCCCTCGACCCCTATGCCAGGTCCGTCGTCGAGCACGCCGCCCAGGGCGTGCGACACGACATCGCCTGGCTCGACGACCTGATCGCCGCCGAAGACGGTGCGCGACTTCCTATCGGGGCAGAGTCCCCGCCGACACAGGAGCCAGACCCCGTAGGGGTCGAAAGGAGCACCACATGAGTTCGATCCGAGTCGCGATCGCCGGAGTCGGCAACTGCGCGAGTTCCCTCATCCAGGGGGTGCGCTACTACAAGGACGCCGACCCCAACGACGTCGTGCCCGGGCTGATGCACGTCGAGCTCGCCGGCTACCACGTGCGGGACCTCGAGTTCGTGGCGGCGTTCGACGTCGACGCCGCGAAGGTCGGCACTGACCTCTCCAAGGCGATCTTCTCCTCGCAGAACAACACGATCAAGTTCTCCGAGGTCGGCCACGTGGGCGTGACCGTGCAGCGCGGGCCGACGTTCGACGGCCTCTCGAAGTACTACCGCGAGATGATCGAGGAGTCCCCTGCGGACCCCTGCGACGTCGTCGCGGTCCTGCGCGAGACGAAGGCCGACGTCCTCGTCTCGTACCTCCCGGTCGGCTCCGAGATCGCCCAGCGCTTCTACGCGCAGTGCGCGCTCGACGCCGGCGTCGCCTTCGTGAACGCGATCCCCGTGTTCATCGCCTCAGATCCCGAGTGGGCGAAGAAGTTCGCCGACGCCGGCGTCCCGATCATCGGCGACGACATCAAGAGCCAGGTGGGCTCGACGATCGTGCACCGCGTCCTCACCCGCCTCTTCGAGGACCGCGGCACCGCCCTCGACCACACCTACCAGCTGAACGTCGGCGGGAACATGGACTTCAAGAACATGCTCGACCGCGACCGGCTCGAGTCGAAGAAGATCTCGAAGACCCAGGCCGTGACCTCCCAGATGGAGGACACGATGCTCGGCGACGAGGACATCCACATCGGCCCCTCGGACCACGTGCCGTGGCTCCACGACCGCAAGTGGGCCTACATCCGCATGGAGGGCCGCAACTTCGGCGACGTGCCCCTCAACCTGGAGCTCAAGCTCGAGGTCTGGGACTCCCCGAACTCCGCGGGGGTCATCATCGACGCGGTGCGCTGCGCCAAGGCCGCGCTCGACCGCGGCATCGGCGGCCCGCTCCTCGGACCGAGCGCCTACTTCATGAAGTCGCCGCCCGTGCAGTACCACGACGACATCGCCCACGAGATGATCGAGGCGTTCTCGCGGGGCGACGAGGACTGAGCCGATCGCCCGGCGGTTCTCCCGCCGGCGCGGCAGCTGGCCGAATCGGCCGCCTGCGCTCCCAATCGGTTCCGCGGGTCGTAGATTGGCCCCTCCATAGAGGAGGCACGATGGCCAGGCGATCACGGTGGGTACGGGGGTTCTCGTTCGCGATGACGGCGGTGGTTGGCGCCACGATGGTCGCCGCGGTGACCCCGGGCGTCTCATCAGCGGCGAGGAAGGCATCCACCTCGTACTACGTCAATCTCGGTGACTCCTACGCGGAGGGCTACCAGCCCGGCACCGCGGGCGGCCTCGAGACGCTCCACGGCTATGCCAACCATCTGGTCACCGACGTCGCGAGGAAGCACGCCCTGACGCTCGAGAACTTCGGCTGCGGCGGTGCGACGACGACCTCGATCCTGAACGCGATCGGCTGCCCGCCGGGCGGCCTGGCGAACGACGGCGTCGCGTACCCGACGACGACCCAGGCAGCGGCGGCACTGAGCTTCATCGCCGCGCACCAGGGCCAGATCGGCCTTGTCACGATCTCGATCGGCGGCAACGACTTCGACGGGTGCCTCAGCTCGGCCACGCCGATCCCCTGCGCCGCGGCGGCGCTGCCCGTCATGGAGGCGAACATCAAGACGCTCGCCTCCGAGCTGCGCACGGCGGTCGGTCCTTCGGTGCCGATGATCGCGATCACCTACCCCGATGTCGCGCTCGCCGAGTGGCTGCTCGGCACCACGGCAGGCAAGTCCTTCGCCTCGGAGTCGGCTGCGGGATTCCGCCAGCTGATCAACCCGACGTTCGTCGCGGCCTACACGCCGTCGAACGTCTCGTTCGTCGACATCACCAAGGCGACGGGGGCCTACGTGCCCCTGACCAAGACCGTCACCCTCAAGCCCTACGGCAAGATCCCCTACGCGGTCGCCGAGGTGTGCAAGCTGACGTGGATGTGCGCACAGGCCAACATCCACCCGAACAACGCCGGCTACACCCTCATCGCGTCGCAGATCGCCAAGGTGTACCTGAAGCTCGCCGCCTGATCGCTCGGGACGCCACGCGGCCTGCGTCGCCAGGCAGCCGGGGGCCTAGTTCCCCGCCGACTGGCGCTCAGCCCACCATGCGTCGAGGCGCCTGAACGCCTCGTCCTCGCCGAGCGGGCCCTCGTCGAGGCGGAGCTCGAGCAGGAAGTCGAGCGCCTGGCCGACGTCGCGCGACGGCGGGATGCCGAGGTGCGCCATGACCTGGGTCCCGTCGAGGTCCGGCCGCATGGCCAGCAGCTCCTCGCGCTCCGACAGCTCGGTGATCCTCGTCTCGAGCTCGTCCATGCGCCGTGCGAGCTCCCGCGCCCTGCGCTCGTTGCGCGTGGTGCAGTCGCACCTCGTGAGCTCGTTCAGCCGTCCGAGGAGGTCCCCGGCATCGCGGACGTAGCGGCGCACGGCGCGGTCGGTCCAGCCCATCTTGTAGGTGTGGAAGCGCAGGTGCAGCTCGACGAGCTTCGTGACGATCTCGATCTCGTCGGTCGGGTAGCGCAGGGCCTCCATGCGGACCCTGGTCATCCTGGCGCCGACGATCTCGTGGTGGTGGAAGCTCACCCCGCCCGGCCCGAAGGCCCTCGTCCGCGGCTTGCCGATGTCGTGGAAGAGCGCCGCGAGCCGCAGGAGCCGGTCCTCGGAGGTCTTGTCGACGACCGCGAACGTGTGTGCGAGCACGTCCTTGTGGCGCTGGATGGGGTCCTGCTCGAGCTCGAGTCCCGGCAGCTCGGGGAAGAAATGGTCCGCGAGGCCCGTGCGCACGATGAACCAAAGCGCGACCGATGGGGTCGCCACCAGCATGATCTTGTCGAGCTCGTCGCGGATCCGCTCGGCCGAGACGATCGAGAGCCGGTCGGCGAGCGAGCGCGCCGACTCGACGAGCGCGTCGTCGGGGACCAGGTCGAACCGCGCGATGAACCGCGCCGCGCGAAGCATGCGCAGCGGGTCGTCGCTGAAGGAGACCTCGGGGTCGAGCGGGGTCGCGAGCCTGCGCTGGGCGAGGTCCACCGCCCCTCCGAAGGGGTCCACCAGCGTGAGCGTCGCCAGATCGAGCGCCATCGCGTTGATCGTGAAGTCGCGGCGGGCGAGATCCGTCTCGACGTCGTCGCCGAACGTGACCGACGGCTTGCGCGAGTCCTCGCGGTAGACCTCGGCGCGGTGCGTCGTGATCTCGAAGACGCGGTCGCCCTTGCGCAGCCCGATCGTCCCGAACTGGCGGCCCTGCTCCCAGACGGCATCCGCCCAGCCGCGCACGATGTCGAGGATCTCCTCCGGCCGCGCCTCAGTCGTGAGGTCGATGTCCACGACGTCGAGGTCCACGTCACCGATCAGCGCGTCCCTCACCGAGCCGCCCACGAGGTACAGCCGCCGTGCCCGTGCCTCGAACCGGGCAGCGAGCGGAGCGGCCGTCTCGAGCAGCGGCGCAAGGCGCGGCGGGACATTCGACGCGGCCACGCGGTGAGGGTAGTTCGCCCCGGCGCGACCGCAGGCATCTTCTAGCCTTGACCAATGGTCGTCGGCGCGCGGGCGGGGTGCCGTCTCGTGCTGGCGGCCCTCGTCGTGTGGCTGGTGGTGCTCACGGCCGGCGCTCCAGCGGCCACGGCCGCCGCCACGTCGCCGCCGTCGAGCGCCGGCGTGGACCTGCTGGCCCAGACGCCCGTCGTGCACGCCCCGAGCCGCCCGCTCACCGTCGTGCTCGGCGACACGGGCGCGGCCGCGGCCCCGGGTGCCACCGTGCAGCTCACGATCTACTCGGAGCTGACGACCCGGTCGGGCCTCGAGGCCGCGATCGGCGCCGCCGGCCCGTCGGGCGCGATGGACCAGACGCCGGCGATCCCGCTCTCGTGCCTCTCGAGCGGCGGCTCGTTCCACCTGACCGTCGGGGTCGCCCCCAACGGCGTGGAGGTGCCGAAGCACGAGCTGTGCGGCGGGGCGGACCCCGTGCTGCGGATCACGTGCTCGACCGGCTGCGACGGCGTCTACCCGCTCGGGATCACCGTGTCGTCGGGAGCGACCACCGCGACGACGACGTCGCTCGTGACCTACGCCGCGACCGCCTCGGATCCGCTCCGCGTGGCGTGGATCCTGCGCCTGGCGGGAGCGAACCTCGGTCGCGCGGACGCGACGTTGCGCGCCGTCGCGGCGCTTCCGGCAGTGCCGGTCACGCTCGACGTGCAGGGCTCGACGGTCGCGAGGTCCGTCGGGTCCACCTCGAGCGCGTCGGCGATCTCGGCCCTCGACGAGCTCACCGGCGAGCCCGAGCACGTCCTCATCGCCGAGCCCTTCGTCCGCGCCGACCTCGGGGCGCTCTGGGCGGGGAACCTCGCGGCGGAGGTCCAGAGCCAGTACGCGCTCAACGCCGTCATGCTCGCGAAGGCGGACGTCGCGACGGCTCCCAGCACCGTCGCCACCTACGGCACCGGGCCGCAGACCCCGACGATGGCGGACGCCGTGACCTCAGCGGGCTTCCGGGACCTCGTCGTCCCCGGATCCTCGCTCGCCCAGGACCCCTCGTCCTCCCTGTCGTGGGGCTCGCCCTTCCGGATCGCAGGATCGGCGTCGAGCCCGGTCGCCCTCGCCACCGACGACGTGCTCGGCCAGCTGAGCGAGAGCCAGTTCGCCGAGCCCGCGCTGACCGCCGCGCAGTTCCTCGGCGAGCTCGCCTTCCTCCACTTCGAGCAGCCGTACCTCCCCGATCCGCGCGTGGTGGCCGTCGTCACCAACGCGTGGCCCTCGATCCGCACGACCTTCGTCTCCGACGTGCTCGCGGGCCTCGCGGCGAACCCCGTGCTTGCCCCGGTCACGGTGCCGGCCGCCTTCGCCCAGGTGCCCGTCGGGGCGAACGGGTTCCCGGCCACCCAATCGCTCACCCTCGGGCCGAGCGCGCCGTTCGACGCGCCGACGATCGCCACCATCCGCTTCCTGCGCACCACCATCGACGCCCTGGGATCCGCGATCATCGCCGGCAACTCCCCGATCCCCTCGATCGAGGCCCAGCTCCTCTCCGCCGAGCGCGTGCTGCCGCCGTCGGTGCGGACCGCCATCCTCAACGGCGTGCACACGAGGCTCGCCGACGAGCTCGGCAACTTCCACATCGACAACGGCTCCATCACGCTCACGGGCTCGGATGGGTCCCTGCCGATCACGGTCCTGTCGTCGGCGAACTACACGCTCGACGCGTACCTGCGCCTCACGAGCCCGAGGATCTCGTTCCCCCAGGGTGCGAGCCGCCTCGTCGTGCTGTCCAGCTCCGTGCTGTCGGTCCGGATCCCGGCCCACGCCGAGGCGTCGGGCGACCTGCCGCTGACCGCGACGCTGGTGTCCCCTGACGGGCAGCTCCTGATCGCGCACGCCGACATCGTCGTGCGGACGACGCCGACGTCCATCGTCGGCATCGCGCTGACCATCGGCGCCATCTTGGTGCTCGCCCTGTGGTGGGTGCGCACGGCGCGGCGTCCGAAGGCGTCGCGCTGATGGCGGACGCGGAGCGCAGTCCCCGGCTGCTCGGTGCGGCCTCGACGATGGCTGCGGGGACCCTCGCATCGCGGGCCTCGGGCGTGGCGCGGATCCTCGTCCTCGCGTGGGTGCTCGGCTTCAGCCCCCTCGCCGACTCGTACAACCTGGCGAACACGATCCCCAACATGCTCTACGACGTCGTGCTGGGTGGCATCGCCTCGGCGACCTTCGTCCCGGTGTTCATCGAGCGGCTCGCACGCGATGGCGAGCGCCGGGCGTGGAAGTCCATCTCGGCCGTGGCGACGGTCTCGCTCGTCGTCCTCGTCGTCGCGTCCGCGGCCGCATGGCTGCTCGCGCCGTGGATCATCGACGGGTTCACGGCCCTCAACCACATCGGGGGGACCCGCACCGCCGCGGAGCTCGCCGAACAGCGCAGCGTCGCGACCTCGCTGCTGCGCTGGTTCACGCCCCAGATCCTCTTCTACGGGATCATCGCGATCTCGACGGCGCTGCTCAACGTCCGTCACCGGTTCGGCGCGCCGGCGTGGACGCCGATCGCCAACAACGTCGTGTGCATCGCGGTGCTGATCTGGTTCGCCGCCATCGACCCCTCCCCCACGCTCTCGTCCGTCGCGACCTCGCCGTCCAAGCTCGCGCTGCTCGGGCTCGGCACGACCGTCGGCGTCGCGATCCAGGCGATGCTGCTGGTGCCGTCGCTCGTGTCTGCCGGCGGCCTCAGGCTGCAGTGGCGGTTCGACCTGCGCGACGCCGCCGTGCGGCGCGTGGGCCAGCTCTCGAGCTGGACCCTCGGCATCGTGGTCTCGAACCAGATCGCGCTCGCGGTGGTCCTCGCCTTCGCGTTCGGCATCGGGGGCGAGGGCCCGGTCTCCGCCTACACGTACGGCTGGGCGTTCATGCAGATGCCCTATGCGGTCGTCGCGGTCTCGGTGATGGCCGCGATCACCCCCGAGCTCTCCCGCCACTGGACCCACGGGCGCCGCGACGAGTACGCGACGCGCTTCGGCACCGGGCTGCGCGGCACCATGGGGATCATCCTGCCCGCGTCGGTGGGGCTCGCCATCCTCGCCCAGCCCATCGTCGCGCTCTTCCTCTACCGAGGCCAGGGCACCGGGCACCTGCTCACCGGGACCGTGCTCTCCGTGCTCGCCCTCGGCCTGCCCGGGTTCACCTGCTTCCAGTACGCGATCCGGGGACTCCAGGCGATGCAGCGCGCACGCGACGCGTTCGCGCTCTACATCGTCGAGAACACCTGCAACGTGGTGCTCGCGATCACCATCGGACGCCACTCGATCGGCGTGCTGACCGCGACGGTGTCGATCTCGTACACGGTCGCTGCCGTGCTCGCGCTGCTCGTCATCCGGCACCGCGCCGGATCGCTCGGGGCACCCGGGTGCTATCGCCCGCTCGCGCGGATCGCGCTGGCGACCTGCGTGCTCGGCGTCGTCACCGTGCTCGCGGCCGCGGCGACGGGCTGGTCGACGGGGATCGGCCTCGTCGTGCGCCTTGCGTGGAGCGTCGCCGCCGGCTCTCTCGCGTTCTTCGCCACGGCGGCGTGGCTGAACCGCAAGGCGCGGCGGACCACTGTTCCGCGTGGCAGGCTCTGAGCGGACGAGAGGAGCGCCATGGGAGACGTCCGCATCATCACCGACTCTGCGTGCGACCTGCCCCACGAGCAGATCGAGTCGCGCGGCATCATCGTGGTTCCGCTCACCATCCGCTTCGGCGACGAGGAGTTCACCGACGGCGTCGACCTGTCGAGCGACGAGTTCTGGAAGCGGTGCAGCGCCTCCAAGCAGCTGCCAGAGACCGCAGCCCCCTCCCCCGGCGCCTTCCAGGCCGCCTATGAGCGCGCTGCGGCCGAGGGTGCCTCGGGGGTCGTCGCCATCTCCCTGTCCTCGGGCCTGTCGGCGACGTTCCAGTCGGCCAAGCTCGGCGCCGAGGCCGTCGCGGGAACGATCGAGGTCCGCGTCGTCGACTCGAGGACCGTGACCGCCGCGCAGGGCCTGCTGGCCCTCGACGCCGCGGTGTTCGCCGCGACGGGCGCGTCCGTCGACGAGGTGGCTGCGCACGCGGAGCGCCGCACGGGCGACGCCGGCCTCGTCGGGACGCTCGACACCCTGGAGCACCTCATCAAGGGCGGCCGCGTGGGCGGGGCCAAGGCGCTGGTCGGCTCCCTGCTGAGCGTGAAGCCGCTGCTCACCGTGAAGGACGGCCTCGTCGCGGAGGACGGGCGCCAGCGCACCCGCGCGCGCGCGCTCGAGCTGCTCGCGACGCGGGCGGAGGCCGCCGCGCCGTTCGACTGGGTCGCCGTCGGCGGGGGCGACGCGAAGGACATCGACGTGGTGCTCGACCGCATCGCGTCGATCGACACGGTGCACCCGCTCATCGTCACCGAGATCGGCCCGGTCGTCGGCACCCACGGCGGACCCGGCATCATCGGGATCTGCTGGTTGAAGCGCGCAGCGACCTGATCGGAACCGCCGGGCTGCCTGCGACGGTGCTGTCGGCACTAGGGTCGGCGCCGTGGCGCCTGAAGACACCAGCGACGACGCGAAGGCCGGACCCGACCTCACCGGCAAGACGATGGGTGCGATCGACCTGCTGGTCGACACCATCCACGACAAGGTCATCCGGCCGATCCTGCTGGTCGGCCGCACCCTCGCGTTCTCGTTCATCATCATCTTCGCCGCGGCTGCCTTGGCCGTGGCGCTTGCGGTCGCCATCCTGCGGATCCTCGACGTCTACGTGTTCCCGGACCACCAGTGGGCCTCGTGGGCCGTGCTCGGGCTCATCTTCGTGGCCGGCGGCCTCATCACCTGGCGCTCGCGCAGGCCCGTCCCAGCGAAGAACGGTGGCAGCCACCGGTGAGCGAGCACACCAGGGTCGCCATCATCGGCTCCGGCCCAGCAGGTCTCACCGCGGCGATCTACTCCGCCCGCGCCCAGCTCGCCCCGATCGTGATCGAGGGGGAGCCGTCCAGCACCTCGGACCAGCCGGGCGGCCAGCTGATGCTCACGACCGACGTCGAGAACTTCCCTGGGTTCGAGGACGGCGTCACGGGTCCCGACCTCATGAGCAAGCTTCGCTCCCAGGCCCTGCGCTTCGGGGCGGACCTCCGCGTCGCCAAGGTCCTCAGGGCTGACCTCTCGGCCCGGCCGTTCCAGCTGTGGACGACGCAGGATGACCAGCCCGACCTCACCGCCGACGCGGTGATCGTCGCGACCGGCGCACGGTCGCTGCCGCTGTCGGTGCCCGGCGAGGACCGGCTCCTCGGCCACGGCCTCTCCACGTGCGCCACCTGCGACGGGTTCTTCTTCCGGGGCCAGGAGATCGCGGTCGTGGGCGGCGGCGACTCCGCCCTCGAAGAGGCGCTCTTCCTCACGCGGTTCGCCACCAAGGTCACGGTGATCCACCGGCGCGACCAGCTGCGGGCCTCGCGGATCATGCAGGAGCGCGCCCTCGCCCACGAGAAGATCGAGTTCCTCTGGAACACCGTCGTCACCGAGGTGCTCGGCGAGGAGTCCGTGCACTCGCTCGCCGTGCGCGACACGGTCACCGGCGACGAGGGCTCGCTCGCGGTCACCGGGGTCTTCGTCGCGATCGGCCACGTCCCCAACACCTCGCTCGTCGAGGGGCAGCTCGACCTCGACGAGAACGGCTACGTCGTCACCTCGGTCGGCTCAGCCACGTCCATCGAGGGCGTCTTCGCCGCGGGCGACGTCCAGGACCACGTGTACCGCCAGGCCATCACCTCGGCCGGCTCGGGCTGCATGGCGGCGATCGACGCGGAGCGCTGGCTCGAGGCGCAGGGCCGCTAGCAGGCCCGGGAACATCGCGGGGCCCCGCCGCGTTGTTAGCCTTCGCCAGAACGGAGGAACCCATGGCAACGATCCAGACACTCACGGATGCGACCTTCAAGGAAACGGTGATCGGCGCGGAAACCCCGATCCTCGTTGACTTCTGGGCGGAATGGTGCGGACCCTGCAAGCAGATCGCCCCGGTGCTCGAGGAGATCGCGAGCGAGCAGGAGGGCCGGCTGTCCATCGGGAAGCTCAACGTCGACGACAACCTGGGCACGGCCCAGGAGTACTCCGTCATGTCGATCCCGACGCTCATCCTGTTCAAGGGGGGCGAGCCCGTCGCCCGCCTCGTGGGTGCGAAGCCCAAGGGAGCGCTCCTCCAGGAGCTCTCCGCCTACCTGTAGGCACGCCCTGACGGTCCTGCCACTCGCCGAGGGGTCCACCGGTCCCGCGATCACAGACGTCCAGGAGCGCCTTGCCGCCCTGGGCCACGTCGTCGACGGCGACACCCCGGGGGTGTTCGGGCCGTCCACGAAGGCCGCGGTCGAGGCGTTCCAGCGCAGGCGGGGCCTGCGGATCGACGGGATCGTCGGCTCCCTGACCTGGGACCGCCTCGTGGAGGCGGGCCGCGTCCTCGGTGACCGGGTGCTCCTCATGGCCACCCCGATGCCCAGGGGCGACGATGTGGCCGAGCTCCAGGAGCGCCTGGCGGCCCTCGGGTTCGACCCCGGCCGGGTCGACGGGATCTTCGGCGAGGCGACACGGGCCGCGGTCGTGAGCTTCCAGCGCGACGCGGGCCTCGTGGACGACGGCATCGCGGGTCCCGCGACCCTCCTCGAGGTCCGACGCCTCGCCGTCCGGTATCCGAGGTCGACCCTGGTCAACGAGGTGAAGGAGCGCTCGGGCGTGCGGTTCAGCCCGGGTGCCGTCGCGGGCATGACCGTGGCGATCGGCCAGGCCGGGGGCCTCGAGGTCGTGGTCGAGGCCACCGCCCGCGCGCTGCGCCTCCGCGGCGCGCACGCGATCGTGGTCCGTGACGTCGACGAGTCGGCACTCGCGGCCACCGCCAACGCGGCCGGCGCCGCCTGCCTGGTGGTCCTGCGGCTCGATCCGGGGACCTCGCGGTCGACGGCCCTGTACTTCGCGTCGGAGCGATCCCAGTCACCCGCGGGAATGCTCCTCGCCCAGCACGTCGCCGAGGCCACCGGCAAGGCCCTCGCGCTCGACCACGCCGTGGCGGGCATGACCCTGCCGGTGCTTCGTGAGACACAGATGCCGGCGGTCGTGGTCGAGTTCGGGCCGCTCGACCGGGTCGTCGAGCGCACCGCGCAGCTGGCGGCGGCAGTCGTCGAGGCGCTCGAGGGATGGACCGCACCTCGCGCCTAGCCCGGTGCTGAAGTTTCTTCACACAGCGGGCTATCAGGGAGAATGCCCCGCCGCGGGCCCGTGAACTGTCTGTGACAGCGCCATGAACGGGGCGTGCGCGACGCGCGTCAAGCGGGGCGGGACCGTGATCAAAGCGCGACCTTCACGTGAATACCCACAACCTCAGCCACAGGCTGGGGATAACACTCGACTGCCGGTCGACGTTGCGGAACCGGCCTCGATGAGCTTCGATCAGGTCGAGGAAACGCCTGTGATCGCCCGGTAGATGCGCTCGAGGTCGTCGAGATCCGCGAACTCGACGATGACCCTTCCGCGCCTGCCCTTGAGGTCCACCCGCACCCGGGTGTCGAGATGGCGCTCGAGCAGGTGCTCGAGCTCGGTGATCCCGGCGTCGGGAAGGGCGCCCTCGCGGACGGGTTCCGGACTCTCGACCACGGTGCTCGCAGGGATCGCGGGCGGTGCCGCGATCCGGCGGACCAGCTCCTCGGTCGCCCGGACGTTCAGCCCCTCGCTCTCGACCCTCGCCGCCGTGGCCTCGAGCACCTCGGGGTCGTCGATCGAGAGGAGCGCCCGGGCGTGGCCCGCCGTGAGCCTCCCCTCGACGATGGCGCGCTGCACCGGCCCTGGCAGCTGGAGGAGGCGCAGCGTGTTGGTCACGGCGACGCGGCTGCGACCCACCCTCGTCGCGACCTGGTCGTGCGTGAGGTCGAACTCGTCGATGAGCTGCTGGTAGGCGGCGGCCTCCTCGAGCGCGTTCAGGTCCGCACGGTGGAGGTTCTCCACCAGCGCCTGCTCGAGGCTGTGCAGGTCGGTCGTCCGGTCCTGGACGATCGCAGGGACCAGGTCGAGGCCCGCGCGCCGGGCGGAGCGCCACCGGCGCTCCCCCGCGATGAGCTCGTAGGATCCCTCCTCGCCGACCACCGGTCGCACGAGAATGGGCTGCAGGACGCCCACCTCTCGGATCGAGGCCGCCAGCGAGTCGAGGGAATCCTCCCCGAAGTGGGCCCTCGGCTGGAACGGGTTCGGCCGGATCGACTCGATCGGCAACTGTCGAAGGGCGACCCCCTCGGGAGCCTCCGCCTCCTCCTCGCCGGGGATCAGGGCGCCGAGCCCCTTACCCAGCCCGCTTCTGCGCGCCATTGCTCACCTCCTTCGCGAGATTCCGATATGCCTTGGCGCCCTTCGACGTGGGATCGAACGAGGTGATGGGCTGCCCGAAGGACGGTGCCTCGCTCAGGCGCACGGTCCTCGGGATCATGGTCCGCTGGGTCTGCTGGGGGAAGTGGCGCCGCACCTCCCTTGCGACGTCCTCGGCCAGCCTCGTGCGCCCGTCGTACATGGTCAGCACCACCGTCGTGATCTCGAGCGTTTCATTCAGGTTGCGCTGCACCAGCGACACGATCCGCTGCAGCTGGGTCAGGCCCTCCAGGGCGTAGAACTCGCACTGGACGGGCACGAGGATCTCGGTCGCCGCGGCGAAGGCGTTGATCGTGATGAGGCCCAACGACGGGGGACAGTCGATCATGATGTAGTCGTACTCGTCCACGACCATCGAGAGCGCCCGCTTCAGCCGGAGCTCCCGGCTGATGGCACTGAAGAGCTCCTGCTCGACACCGGCCAGATCGAGTGTGGCGGGCGCAACGAAGAGGTTCTCGATCCCCACCGGCTCGATGCAGTCCATCATCGGCGTCTCGTTCAGCAGGACGTCGTACATGGAGTGCTGGATCCCGCGGGCGTCCACGCCCAGTCCCGTCGTGGCGTTGCCCTGGGGGTCGAGGTCGACGACGAGCACCCGGTAGCCCAGCAGAGCGAGGCTGGCACCGAGGTTGACCGTGGTGGTGGTCTTGCCGACCCCGCCCTTCTGGTTGGCGACCGCGATCACCCTGGGGAGCTGCCTGGTCGGTCGCTCCTCGCCGACTTCCGGCTGAGGGGCTTCCGAAGCACGCTCCCCGGAGGACTGCTTGGGAGGCGGATCATCCGCTGTGGGCACCTCCTCACCGGACAGGGTGGGTGCCTCGGCGACTCGTGGTGGTCCATCGCCCCTCTCGTCGCCATGTTCCTCGGCACCATGCTCCTCGGCACCATGCTGTTCAGCGGTGTGCTCCTCAAGAATTTGCTCCTCGGTCAGATCCGATGGCACCGGACCCTGAATGGATGCCATCGATGCCGAGGGGGAGACCGCTGCCGAAGGCTCATTCCTGCTGGCATCGGCCGCGTCGTAGCCGGCAGCTGTCTCTCGCGACTCGATCGCGGTCACCGGTGGCTCCTCATCCTGCCGTGGTCGGCGCCAGATCGACATCAGCGCCACGACGGAGAGGGAACGAGCACCGCGCAATTCAAGCCCCTCACGCACGCGGAGTCAAGCGAATCGAGATGTTCCACGTGGAACGTGTCCACGGGACCAGACACTTGTTTCACGTGGAACATGGAGTCGCCGTGGGACCGCAGCCCCATGTTCCACGTGGAACATGGGGACCCGATCTAGAAGAGCGGACGCTTTGCCGGGACGCCGACCCGCCGGGGATACCTGGCCGGACATGGCCCCGTTCGGTGGATCGCGACGAGATTCCGCCCGGATGCGACATGCGAAGCCGGTCCCAGCCCGAGCTCCGCGAGCCCCTGCGCCGGCCATCTGGCTGTCGTTTCCTCGGGATCCGGTGGCTCGGCGACAAGGAGGAGGGCGTCGGGGGCGAGGAATCTCGAGGCGCACTCCGCAGTGGGTGCGGGAGCGGCGAAGGATCGGGCTGTGACCAGCTCGAACCTTCCCTCCAGGTCCGCCTCGCGGGCTGCGTCCTCGGCTCGGGCGCAGCGAACAGCCACCCGATCCGCGATGCCAAGCTGGTCTGCCGCCCACAGGAGGAAGTCGCAGCGCCGACCGATCGCGTCGAGCAGCACGCAGGATGTCCCGGGCCACCTGGCCGCGAGGACGAGGCCGGGCACGCCGCCACCTGAGCCCAGATCGAGATAGGTGACCGGGGGAGCGGGGCTCGACTGCTGCCAGGCGAGGTCGAACGACGCTGCGTGCTCCAGATGGTCACGCACGGGTCCGGGACCGAGGAAACCCAGCGACCTGGACTGCTCGAGCACCGCTTCCAGGGACGCGACCACAGTGGCCTAGGCCGGGCTGATCACCACGTACCGGTTGGGATCCTCGCCCTCGGATCGGGTCACGACTCCGTCGATCTCGTTCACCGTGTCGTGGACCACCTTGCGATCCGCAGCGGACATCGCCTCGAGCCGCCGATCTTCGCCGGTCTCGACCACCTCGCCCGCGAGGGTCGTGGTGAATTCGGCCAGCGCCTTGGCGCGACGCTCGCGATAGCGGGCAACGTCAACGAGGATCCGATCGGTCCTCGAGGGGCACTTCGACTGGACGGCAGTGCGCGTCACTTCCTGGACCGCAGCGAGCGTCGCCCCCTTCGGTCCGACAAGGATGCCCAGGTCGGCGCCGTCGACCACGAGCTCGACCGTCTCGGCATCGAGTGTCCGCACCTCCACGGTGGCCTCAAGGCCGAACGCAGCGGTCAGTCCCTCGAGGAACGTCTTGCCGATCTCGCCCTGCTCTTCGAGTGTCATGCCCTCGGCCATCGACTCATCCTCTCGTTTTGGCGACTTCGTCGCCTCCTTGACGGCCACGGCGGCCGCGACTGACTCCTTGGGCTGGGAGGTACCGCGCCCCCGGCGCGAGCGGCTCCGCGACCCTCCGGCACCCTGTGATCCGGATCGCTCGGACGATGACCTGCCCGACGACGATCGGTCCCCGTTGGTCGAGCCCTCGGGCCGCGACGACGAACCGCGACTGGTCCGGCTCCGCCGCGTCCTCTTAGGACGGGGTCCTGCTGGACGGACCCTGGCACGGACCCTCGCCTCACCGCGCACCCGTCCGAAGAGTCCGGTCTTGGGCTCCTCCACGACGACGATCTCAGCATCGCCCTCGACGACGCCCAACTGCTCCAGCGCCTTCCTCGTGGCTTCCTCGACCGTCTTGCCGGTGATCTCGACCCACTCCATCAGTTCGCTGGCCTTTCTCGTCTCTGCTTCTTCGCCTTCGACCGCGGGTGCGGCGCGGGCCCCTTCGGGGCTGGCGCCTGCTTGCCGGCCGACGTGGAGCCGTTGCTCGAGCCGCCATTCCCGCTGGGTGGCGTCACTTTACCGTCATTTTTGGCGTCATCTTTGACGTCACCCGACGGACCATCCTTCGCGTCCGTCCCGAGGGACGCGGCCGGGATCGATCGCTCCGTCGCGGGGGCGCGCTTGTCGTAGCGGAAGATCATGTCCTGGGTCAGGATCCGGATCGCCGAGGACACGATCATGTAGATGACCGCCGCGGCAGGCACGATGAAGTAGATGTACGCGAACAGGATCGGCGTGATGCGCTGGAACGTCTGCATCTGGCTCGACATCTGCGAGCTGTTGGAGTTCCGCTTGTTGAGCTGGCTCATCTGGAAGTACTGCACCGCGACGGCGATGGCCACGAGCACGTAGAAGGGGATCGCCGCCATCACGGAGCCGTGGTGGCTGAAGGGCTTGAGGGCGATGTTCATGCCCCAGACGAGCATCTTGCCGTTCGACGCGATGAGGTCGTGGTACATCTTCGACGTGTGCGGGATGTACTTGGGCTCCGCCTTCACCCCGCCGCCGGCGACGGGCACCGTGTAGGCGAGTCCCTTGATGACGGAGTACAAGATGAAGAGGAACGGCGCCTGGAGGAGCCCGGTGATGCACCCGGTCGCCGGGTTGACGCCCTGCTCCTTGTAGAGCCGCATCATCTCCTCGTTGAGCTCGGCTCGGTGCTCGGGTCCCTTGTACTTCTGCTGGAGCTTCTTCAGCTCCGGCTGGATCCGCTGCATCGCGATCATCGAGCGGGTCGACTTGACCGTCAGCGGCGTCAGCAGCGCCATGATGATCACCGTGAGGATCGCGATCGCGATCGCGTAGTTCGGTACCACCTCGTAGATCGCCGCGAGCGACCACGCAACCGCGTACAGGATGGGGTGGAAAAGCTTCGCGATCGACGAGAAGATCGGGTTGCTGAGGGCGAGCAGGCCGTTCATCGGGGCGCTCCGGCTGACTCAGGGACCGGGTCAAAGCCTCGAGAACCCAAGGGATTGCAGCGGATCAGGCGCTTGATGGCCATCCAGCCACCCCTGCGCAGGCCATGGCTGCCGATCGCGTCCTGGGCGTAGACAGAGCACGACGGGTGGAACCGGCATCCGGTCGGGCGGCCCGCTCGGGCAGCCTGGTAGAGGGCGATGAGCCCGAGGGCGGCTGCGGCTGCATGCCCTCTCCTCGAATCGTTCACCTCTCTCCCTTCGCTTCTGCGCCTGCTGCCCGGATGCTCTGGCGCAGGCTTTCGGTCAGATCCTTGAACGGCGCGGTCGCTGCGCCTTGGGCGGGAAACACAAGGTATGCCCCCGGTGCCATCTCTCCTGCGACGATGTCGACTGCGGCGCGCAGTCGCCGGCGGATGCGGTTGCGGACGACGGCGTTGCCGGTGCGCTTCGAGATGGCGTACGCCACCTGCACGGTCCGAGTGCCGTCGGCGTGCGCGAGGAAGCGGATCCTGACCGGCCCGGACGCACCCTTGCGTCCCGTGCTCCCGAGTGCTGCGAACGTGCGCTTCGAGGAGACCGGCACCGTCTGCCGCGGCCCCACGTCAGACGGTCAGGCGATGACGGCCCTTCAGCCGGCGTGCCTTCAGGACCGCACGGCCCCCGCGCGTGGACATCCGGGCACGAAACCCGTGGGTCCTCGCCCGCTTTCGCTTGTTCGGTTGGTAGGTGCGCTTCACCTGGTCGTTCCTTCCCGTCTTTGCGCCGGGCGCGCAACTCCGTTGCGATAGCGACCGTGGCGCGGACGTGTCATCCTACCCCTTCGACAACCAGAGCCGGGCCCGCGGCACCAGAACGCGATTCTGGGACACGTGGCGGGCCCCGAGACCCGAAGGAGCGCCATGACTGAGCAAACCGACCCCGTCGCCGCGGTGAACGAGTGGAACGCGAGGATCATCGCCGAGTTTCGGGCGAACGACGGCCTGGTCGGGGGCCAGTTCGAGGGCGCCCCGGTGCTCCTGCTGCACACGACGGGCGCAAAGTCGGGCGCCGAGCGGATCAACCCGATCATGTACCTCGAGCTCGACGGGCGCCTCTACGTCTTCGCGTCCAAGGCCGGGGCTGATACCAATCCGGACTGGTACCACAACCTCCTCGCCAACCCGGAGGTCACGATCGAGCTGGGGACGGAGACCCTGACCGCCACCGCCGAAACTGTCGGGCCCGACGAGCGCGCAGCGATCTACGCCGAGCAGGTGAAGAGGTACCCAGGCTTCGGTGAGTACGAGGAGAAGACCGACCGGGTCATCCCCGTCGTCGAGCTCCATCGCCAGGGCTGACGCCGCGCGGCCGGCCGCGCTTGTGCACAACTCGCCAAAGGGGTGTAGGTTCATTCGCCCCACGGCACCCGAGAGTCGGCTCGATCTGTGGATAGATCTGTTGAAAACTGGGGTGATCCCCTGTGGAGGAATTGCGTGGGACAAGTCGAGGACCTCTGGGCGCAATGCGCTGAATCCTTGCAAGAACAGGTTTCTGACAACGTCTGGTCATTGACGCTGGGGTCATTGAAGCCTGTGGATTTTGCTGGGGATATCTTGGTGCTCGAAGTTCCGAACGCTGTCCAGAAGAACCGGGTCTCGGAGCGCTATCTGCAGCTCGTCGAGGACACGCTGACCACCGTGGTCGGCCACGCCGTGACGGTCGACCTCGTCGTCGTGACCCCTGAACCCATCGAGGAACCACCCGACGAGGTGCCCGCACCGTCGCCGGCCACCCAGGCGACGGTCCGAACCGCGGTGCGCGAGACCAACGAGTCGCACAGCGCCCGCCTGGATCCGAGGTTCACGTTCGACGCGTTCGTCTCGGCGAGCTCCAACCGGCTGCCGCTCGCCGCAGCACAGACCGTCGCCGAGACACCGGGCAAGGCGTACAACCCGCTGTTCATCTACGGGGCATCCGGCCTCGGCAAGACCCACCTCCTGCACGCGATCGGCAACTACGTGCAGGACAACTACTCGCGGATGCGTGTCCTCTACGTCACGACGGAGCACTTCCTCAACGACTTCATCGACGCGATCCGCAACAAGACCACGATCGCCTTCAAGCGCCAGTACCGCGAGTGCGACGTGCTGCTCATCGACGACATCCAGTTCATCCAGAACCGCGAGGGTCTCCAGGAGGAGCTGTTCCACACGTACAACACGCTGCATGGCGCGGGCAAGCAGATCGTCTTCACGTCGGACCGCCCGCCGAAGTCCATCGAGACCCTGGAGGAGCGGCTTCGCAGCCGCCTGCTCTCGGGGCTCCTGACCGAGATCGACCGGCCGGACCTCGAGACGCGCATCGCGATCCTGCGCACCAAGGCCGAGTACGACCGCATCGCGCTGCCGCCCGACGTCGCCGAGTTCATCGCGAGCCACGTCCGCGACAACATCCGCGAGCTCGAGGGCGCCATCATCCGCGTCAACGCGTTCGCGAACCTCAACCGTGAGCCCATCACGCTCGAGCTCGCCAAGCGGGTGCTCTCCGACCTCGGTGACGAGACGCCGGCGATCACCCCCGACGCGATCTTGGAGACGGTCGCGGACTACTACCACTTCACCGTCTCGGAGATCCGCGGGCCACGTCGCGTCCGCCCGCTCGTCACGGCCCGGCACGTGGCGATGTACCTCATGCGCGACCTGCTCGCCGACTACTCGTACCCGATGATCGCGAGGATCTTCGACGACCGGAACCACACGACCGTCATCAGCGCGGTGGAGAAGGTCCGCGGCCAGATGGCCGAGCGCCAGCAGCTCTACGACCAGGTCACCCAGCTGCGCCGCCAACTGAAGGGGGAGGGGTGAAAGCTGTGGATCCGAGGGCCCGAAGGTGTGCGCGACACCGGCCTATCCTGTGGCGCGATGGACCCGTCACCAACAGGTTCGGGTGCCGGTCCTCCCACCCCTCCAAAAGTTTCCCACCGACCCTCTCCCGGCAGTGGATGGATATATGCCATCTGATCAGGCGGAAAACTTTGTTATCCACAATCCACACCCCTATTACAACGAACTGTTCTATAGACAGGGTGCTGTAGGTGGCACCCACGCGAAAGGTGGCAGACCATGAAGTTCCGCTCTGAGCGCGACACCCTCGTCGAGGCCCTGGCTGCAGCTGCACGCGCGGTCTCGGCCAGAGCGACCGGCGCCACAACGGGCCTGCACCTGGTCGTGAAGGGCAATGACCTCACGGTGACCGGCACAGACCTGGATCTCACGATCCGCGCCCGGATCGAGGTGATCGGTCTCGACGACGGCGAGTCGGTCGTGCCGGCGAGGCTCGTCACCGACGCGGTGCGCGCGCTCGAGCCCGGCGCCGTGACGTTCGAGGCGGGCGAGGAGAAGGTCGAGATCTCCGCGGCACGGTCGCGCTTCTCCCTGCGGACCTTCCCGGCCGTCGACTTCCCACCGCTGCCGGCCCCCGCAGCGCAGTCGACATCGGTGCCAGCCGGCGAGCTCGTCGAGGCATTGCGCCAGGTCGTGCGGGCCTCGTCGAGCGACGACGCGCGACCGCTGCTCACCGGCGTCCTGCTGACCAACGAGGAGGGCACGCTGCGACTCGTCGCGACCGACTCGTACCGACTCGCACTGTGCGACCTCCCGGGACGCGCGGGCATCGCGGGGGACCGGGACCTCCTCGTGCCCTCTCGGGCACTGACCGAGCTCCAGCGCATCTGCGGTTCGGGTCCGGAGGACATCGAGATCGGCGTTGCGCTGTCGGACACCGAAGTGACGTTCTTCGCTGGCGACACGCGGATCAGCTCGAGGCTCATCGACGGCGCGTACCCCGACTACCGCCAGCTCATCCCGGCCAGCTACCCGAACCGGCTCCACCTCGGCAAGGAGACGGTGCTCGCCGCGCTGCGCAGGGCCCGGCTGCTGGTGCGGGACAACACGACGTCGGTTCGCCTGACGATGCACGCCGGCGGCGTGGATCTGCGTGTCGTGTCACACGACCTGGGCGACGTCGAGGAGACCGTCGACGGGGACTTCACGGGCGAGGAGCTCACGATCGCGTTCAACCCCGCGTACCTGATCGACGGCGTCGACGCGGTCGCGGGCGACGAGGTCGTGATCGAGACATCCGACTCGTCACGGCCCGCGATGGTCCACGGTGCGGAGGAAGGCTCCTTCCGCTACCTGCTGATGCCCGTCCGCGTGCAGTAGCGACGTGGGTCTCGCGTCGCTCGACCTGGTCGACTTCCGGAGCTTCTCCGAGGCGCGATTCTGCCCGGACCCCGAGGGGACGACCGTCCTGCTCGCGCCGAACGGGACCGGCAAGACCTCGATCCTCGAGGCCATCGGGTACCTGGGCACCGGGAGGAGCTTCCGGGGTGCGGCGCGCGAGGTCATGATCCGCAACGGTCGCGACGACGCCATCGTCCGCGCGACGGTGCGCGACGACCAGTCCGAGGTGCTCATCGAGGCGCAGCTGTCGAGAAACGGCCGCTCGAGGATCCAGGTCAACCGACAGCCAGCGCGGACGCGGCGCGACCTCGCCGACGCTGTCGCGGTCACGACGTTCGCCCCCGAGGACGTCGGCATCGTGCGGGGCGGTCCATCAGGTCGCCGTGACGTGCTCGACGATGCGCTCAGCCTGCTCGATCCTGTCGCCGGCGCACTCCTCGAGGACGTCGCTCGCGTGCTCCGCCAGCGCGGCGCGCTGCTCCGCCAACTGCACGGCAGACTCGACCCGGCCGGCGCCGCCACGCTCGACGTCTGGGACGACCGGCTCGCCGAGCTCGGCGACGACCTGGCCCGGCGCCGCGGCGCCCTGTGCGTCGAGCTCCTTGAACCCGTCGGCGATCTCTACCGCCAGCTCTCCGCGGACGCGGCGGTCGTCGGGCTGTCCTACGTGGCGAGTTGGGACGGCCCGCTGTCCAAGGCACTGGGCGGTGCCCGCCATGACGACGTCCGGCGGGGCGTGTCGACGGTCGGGCCGCACCGCGACGACGTCGACCTGCGCTTGTCCGGCCGCGACGCGAGGACGCAGGCATCGCAGGGTGAGCAGCGATGCCTTGCGCTCGCGGTTCGCATCGCGGTGCACCTCCGGGTGACGAACGCGCGGCGGCGGCCCCCGCTGCTCCTGCTCGACGACGTGTTCTCGGAGCTCGACATGGGTCGCGCAGAGCGGCTGCTCGAGCTCCTGCCCGAGGGCCAGGCGATCCTCACGACCGCGGTGGCTCCGCCGGCCGGGCTTCGCGCAGCCGACATCGTCGACGTCGAACGGCTGGCACGTGGCACGTGAGGACTCGAGGGGGCCGCGGCCGCTCTCGAGCTCGCTCAACCAGCTCGCCGGGAGGATCCGCAGGTTCGACCTCGTCGGATTCGCAGCGATCGAGGCGGCGTGGCCCCGGGTCGAGTCAGCCAAGGCATCGGAGGCCGCACCGCTCGGGTGCACCGACGGCGTGCTCGCGGTGTCGGTCCCCTCGGGCGCCCACGCGGCACGGGCTCGCCGAGACACGTCGAGGATCCTCGAGGAGCTGGCTGCGCTCGTGGGCGATCCGCCGTCCTCGATCAGGATCTCTGTCAGGCCGACATCCCGCGGGCGCTGACATGCATGCGGGGGGTCATGGCCCGCGGTGCCTACCGCTCCCGCGCGCGCCAGTCGAGCCAGTCGCCGTGCGAGTGGGCCTCTCCGAGCAGCATTGAACGCGGTCCACCGGCGTCGCGCTCGGTGAGGGTGAGGACGCTCGCCCCCCTGTGCCGCAGCGCGAGGCCCTCGGCGAGCACGCCGATGCCGCGTGCGGCGAAGGGACTCTCCATGGAGATCCAGGACACAGGACGCCTCGAGGACACGTCCGCCACTGCGTCGAAGAGATCGGGACGATCCTCGATCGGGAGGTAGCACGCCGACCAGCAGTCGAGGATCACGAGGTGCAGTGCACCGTCCACCAGCGATGCGGCGCCTGCGAGGTCCCGGACCATGTCGCCGGCGACGAGGACGAGGTCGTCGCGACGTGCGGCGGCATGCGCGAGCGCCGCCTCGAGCCGTCTGAACCTCGCGAGGTTGTCGGGCCACAGGCACGCGAGCAGCCAGGCCGTCGCGTCAGAGTCGGTCACCTCGACGGGGGAGAGGTCGAGTCCGACGCGCGCGGCGATGTCCGGCATCGCGAGGTCCGGCACCGCGCCGCGCAGCTCGCACGAGATGGTGAGGGGCGCATCGGGAGGACCGACCAGCGCGCCGCCGTAGTCGTAGGCGTAGTCGTCGACGAAGAGGTTGAGTCCAGCGGAGCACCCGAGGTCGAGGAGCCCGACGCGCTCGTGGCCGAGGCCGCGCAGGTGTCCGAGCGCTGCGGCGATCACGGCACAGCGGCCGACCTCGTTGGTCTGGGTCGCCCTCGTCAGGAGTCGTTCGATGATCTCGGAGGCATGGTCGTGACAGAACGACACGAACCGGTCGGCGAGGACCTCGGCGGGCACCGCGGCGGGGGCAACGGCGATGCCGCGGAGGTCCAGGACGCTGTCGTAGCTGTCCGCGAGCGGGTCGTCCGCGCCCTCGAGGAGCAGGTGGTGGACCGCGGCGAGCAGGAGGTTGACGGGCAGCTGGGGGTGTGGCGCGACGTCGGCCAGCTCGAGCACCGAGGGGTCGGCGGCGGCTGCCTGGCAGATCGTCCAGTACGTCGGATAGCGCCTCCGGTCCTCCTCGGTGAGGAAGCCGAGGAACTGGTGCGCGAGCGAGTCCCGCCGAGCGTCGTCGATGGCGCGACGATATCGAAGGACGTCCGACGCGAGCCGTTCGAGACCGTTGTGCGCGCGCCGAGAACACCGGCGAAAGCGGCCGAAACGGTCTCGGGTGTCGGTGCCATCGGGTAGGATTGCATCCGATCAAGAACACCTGCGAGGCGACCGTCGCACGCCCGCAGGCAGGTTTCGAAGCGACCGTACGGAGGGCCCTGCGTGGCGGAGAAGAACAAGGGTTCCGGGTCCTACGACGCCAGTGACATCACGATTCTCGAGGGGCTCGAGCCAGTCAGGGTCCGCCCCGGCATGTACATCGGCTCGACGGGTCCGGCGGGCCTCCACCACCTCGTCTGGGAGGTCGTCGACAACTCCGTGGACGAGGCGATGGCGGGGTACTGCACCCGGATCGACGTCACCCTGCTGAAGGACGGCGGCTGCCGCGTCGAGGACGACGGACGCGGCTTCCCGGTCGACAAGCACCCGCAGTACCCGGACAAGACCGCTGCGGAGATCGTGCTCACGATGCTGCACGCCGGGGGGAAGTTCGGCGACTCGGGGTACAAGGTCTCGGGCGGCCTGCACGGGGTGGGCGTCTCGGTCGTGAACGCGCTCTCGACGCGCCTCGTGCTCGAGGTCGACCGCAACGGCGACCACCACATCTTGGAGTTCAAGGACGGGGGAAAGCCCCAGGGCAAGCTCAAGAAGCAGGGGACCGCGCCCCGAGGGCGCACCGGCAGCACCGTCACGTTCTGGCCGGACCCGACCATCTTCGACGAGATCGAGTTCCGCGCCCAGACGATCCTCGAGCGGCTGCAGATCTACGCGTTCCTCAACCGCGGCCTCGAGATCCGGTTCACGGACGAGCGCCAGGGCCGCGAGCAGTCGCAGGTCTACAAGTACAACGGCGGCATCGTCGACTACGTGAAGCACCTGAACGCCTCGAAGGAGTCGTTGTTCCGCAAGGTCGCGTACTACAGCCAGGTCGATGACACCATGGAGGTCGAGGTCGCCCTGCAGTGGAACACGAGCTACCACGAGTCGATCCACTCGTTCGCCAACGGCATCTCGACCATCGAGGGAGGGATGCACGAGGAGGGCTTCCGTGCCGCGCTCACGACGACCGTCAACAAGTACGCCCGCCTGCGCAACCTCCTCAAGGAGAAGGACGAGAACCTGAAGAACGAGGACATCCGCGAGGGCCTCACCGCGATCATCTCGCTGAAGCTCCGCGAGCCCCAGTTCGAGGGCCAGACCAAGGCGAAGCTCGGGAACGTGCCGGCGCGATCGTTCGTGCAGCGCGCGACGAACCAGAAGCTCCTCGACTGGCTCGAGGAGAACCCGCGCGAGGGGTCCCAGATCGTGCAGAAGGCGATCGTCGCCTCGAGGGCGAGGAACGCCGCGAATCAGGCCCGCGATCTGACGCGCCGCAAGAACGCCCTTGACGGCGCGGGACTGCCCGGCAAGCTCGTGGACTGCTCGTCGCGCGACCCGCGCGAGTCCGAGCTGTTCATCGTCGAGGGGAACTCGGCGGGCGGCTCGGCCAAGGACGCGCGCGACCCGCGGCGCCAGGCGATCCTGCCGATCCGCGGGAAGATCCTCAACGTCGAGAAGGCGCGGGCCGACAAGATCCTGCGCAACATCGAGATCCAGGCGCTCGTGGCGGCCATCGGCGCGGGCATCGACCCGGAGTTCGACCTCGACAAGATCCGCTACCACAAGGTGATCCTGCTCGCGGACGCCGACGTCGACGGCTCGCACATCCGCACGCTCCTGCTGACGTTCTTCTTCCGCCAGATGAAGTCGCTCGTGGAGGCCGGCCACGTCTACGTGGCGCAGCCGCCGCTCTTCTCGACGCTCGTCGGCAAGGAGAAGGAGTACCTGAAGGACGAGGCCGCGAAGGACGCGTTCCTCGTCGCGCACCCCGATCACAAGCACGAGTTCCAGCGCCTGAAGGGGCTCGGTGAGATGGACTTCGACGAGCTCCGTGACACGACGATGGACCCGGCGCGCCGGTCCCTGCTGCAGATCACCGTCGAGCAGGCCGCGCTCGCCGACGAGGTCTGCTCGATCCTGATGGGCGAGGACGTCCCGCAGCGGCGACATTTCATCCAGACGAACGCACGCGACGTGCGGTTCCTCGACATCTGACCGCATGGCACGACGCAAGGCACCGTCCACCCCGCCCCCCGAGGGCACCGAGCCCGAGGTCATCGGCTACATCGAGCCGATCGAGATCAACCTCGAGATGGAGCGGAGCTTCCTCGAGTACTCGATGTCGGTCATCGTCTCGAGGGCGCTGCCCGACGTGCGCGACGGGCTCAAGCCGGTCCACCGCCGGATCCTGTACTCGATGTTCGACCAGGGCCTGCGGCCCGACCGCCCCCACACCAAGTGCGCCAAGGTCGTCGGCGAGGTCATGGGGACGTTCCACCCCCACGGCGACTCCGCGATCTACGACGCGCTCGTCCGGATGGTCCAGGACTTCGCGATGCGCCACCCGCTCGTCGACGGGCACGGCAACTTCGGTGGCATGGGGCCCGACGAGGGCGCGGCCGCGATGCGCTACACGGAGTGCCGGCTCGCGCCCATCGCGCTCGACCTGCTTGACGGGATCGACGAGGAGACCGTCGACTTCTCGCCCAACTACGACAACACAGACCAGCAGCCCGACGTCCTGCCGAGCCGCTACCCGAACCTCCTCGTCAACGGGAGCCAGGGGATCGCCGTCGGCATGGCGACCAAGATCCCGCCCCACAACCTCGGCGAGACCATCGACGCGGCGCTGCACCTCCTCGCGAACCCCGAGGCGACCGCGGACGACCTGATGGCCTTCGTCCGGGGCCCGGACTTCCCGACGGGTGCCCAGATCCTCGGGCGCCAGGGGATCCTCGACGCCTACCGAACGGGCCGCGGTTCGATCCGCATGCGCGCCGTCGCCGAGATCGAGGAGGGTCGCACCGATACGAGGATCGTCGTCTCGGAGTTCCCCTACGAGGTCTCCGTCGAGTCCATCGAGGTCAGGATCCACGACCTCGTGAAGTCCGGCGAGCTCGACGGCATCGCCGCGGTCCAGAACGACTCCGCCGGCAGGCGCCCGAGGCTCGTCATCCGCCTGAAGCGCGATGCGAACGCGAACGTGGTGCTCAACAAGCTCTACAAGAACACGCCCCTGCAGACGACCTTCGCGGTGAACTCCCTCGCGCTGGTCGACGGCGTGCCGAGGACGCTCAACCTCGCTCAGATGCTCGGCCACTACCTGGCGCACCAGGTCGAGGTGCTGACGCGGCGCACGCAGTACCGGCTGCGCAAGGCCGAGGCGCGCGCCCACATCGTCGAGGGGCTGCTCCGCGCCATCGACATGCTCGACGCGGTCATCGCCGCGATCCGCGCGTCGGACGACCGGTCCGCAGCCCGCGAGGCCCTGATGGGCGAGGCGTTCGGCTTCTCCGAGGAGCAGGCGAACCACATCTTGGACATGACGCTCGGCCGGCTCACGAGGCTGGGCCGGTCCGAGCTCGAAGAGGAGATGGCCAAGCTCCGCGAGACGATCGCGGAGCTCCAGGCGATCCTCAACGACGACACCAGGCTCAAGGCGGTGATCGCCGAGGAGATGACGGCGGTGCGCGACCGGTTCGCCAACGACCGGCGCACCGAGATCGTGAACGATCCGGGCGAGCTCGGGATCGAGGACCTCGTCGCGGACGAGGAGATCGTCATCACGATGACGAAGGCCGGGTACGTGAAGTCCGTCGCCGCCGCGGCGTTCCGGACCCAGGGCCGCGGCGGCCGCGGGGTCCAGGGCGCCAAGCTTCGCGAGGAGGACCTGGTCGACCAGGTGCTCCACACGACCACGCACTCCTACCTGCTGCTGTTCTCCAACCGGGGCAAGGTCTACCGGCTTCGCGGCCACGAGATCCCGATGAAGGAGCGCACGGCCAAGGGCACCGCGGTCGTGAACCTCCTCAACCTCGCGCCCAGCGAGCGGATCCAGGCGATCGTCGAGACCCGCGACTTCCCCGCGGACCAGTTCCTGGTGTTCGCCACCGCGCTCGGCCAGGTGAAGAAGACCTCCTTCAGCGAGTACGACAAGTCGCGCCGCGAGGGGTTCATCGCGATCAACCTCCGCGACGGCGACGAGCTCGTCCGGGTCGTGCCCACGACGGGCAGCGACGACCTCTTCATGGTGACGCTGCGGGGCATGACGATCCGGTTCAACGAGGCGGACGTCCGCGAGATGGGCCGGGCCGCCGCCGGGGTGCGGGGCATCAAGCTGCGCGCCGAGGACCAGGTCGTCTCCCTCGACGTCGCACGCGACGACGTCGACCTGCTCGTCGTGACCGACGCCGGCTACGGCAAGCGCACGAAGCTGGAGCGGTTCACCAGGCAGGGCCGCGGCGGGATGGGTGTGCGCGGCATCCGGCTGACCGCCGCGCGCGGCAGCGTGGTCGCGGCCTTCATGGTGAACCTCGACGACGACATCATCGTGATCTCGACCGGCGGCGTCCTCATCCGCACCGCGGTGCGCGAGATCGCGTCGCAGGGCCGTGACGCCACCGGCGTGCGGGTCATGAACCTCGACGACGGCCAGTCGGTCGCAGCCGTCGCGGCGATCGGCTCCGACGAGGACGAGTAGCGCCCGACCCGGCCATGCGCGGGTCGCGCCGTACGCTGCGGCGGTGCGCGCGAAGCTGTCCCACAGGCTGCCTGCGGGCTTGCTCGCGGTCGCGCTTGCCTCGGTCGCCGTCGCGTCGATCGGACACGCGGGGAGCGCAGCGGGGCTGAGCCGCCCCGATGCCACGTCGCAGCAGCGGACCCACGCGCGACACGCCGCGCCGCGCTACGCGCACGTGTTCGAGGTCGTGATGGAGAACCTGTCCTTCGACGGGGCGCTCGCGACCCCCGGGTTCGCCTCGCTCGCGCACGCGTACGCCTATGCGAGCGACTTCTACGCGACGAGCCATCCGTCACTGCCGAACTACCTCGCGCTCACGGCGGGCCAGACGTTCGGGATCTCGTCTGACTGCCTCACGTGCTACGTGCGGTCCGACAACCTCGGCGCGCAGCTGTCCGCAGCGCACATCTCGTGGGGCGACTTCGTCGAGTCGGTGTCGCAGCCCTGCTACCTCGGCACGTCATACGGCGAGTACGCCGCCAAGCACAACCCCTTCCGCTACTACGACGACATCCGCTCGAGCCCGACGCTGTGCGCGCACCTGCTGCCCATCGCGTCGCTCTACGCGGACCTGGGCCGCGGCGCCGCGTCGACTCCGGCGTACGCGTTCGTGGAGCCGAACATCTGCGATGACGGCCACGACTGCTCGCCCGACGTCGCCGCCTCGTGGCTCAGCGGGTTCGTGGCCACCGTGACGCGCAGCGCGGCCTGGAGGGATCACGGGCTGCTGGTCGTCACCTGGGACGAGTCCGAGGGTGATGACTCGCGGCTGCTCCCGAGCGGCCAGGTCGTGGCGTCCGGCGGCGGGGGCCACATCCTCACGATCGTCATCGCCGCGGGCGCGAAGGCAGGGACCGTGATCACGACCCCGCTGACGCACGACGCACTGCTCGCGACCGTGGAGCGGAACTTCGGCCTCCCGCTGCTCGCGGGGGCGGCCGCGTGGCGCGACCGGACACTCTCGATCGGCTGATCAGTCCGGTCGCCTGGCCCTCGCGATCAGGAGGGCGCCGGCGTCGCCGCGAGGCCCGCCTCGATGCCCTCGAGGAACGCGTCGACGCCCTGGGCGCCCGAGACGAGGACCTTGCCGTTGATGAGCGCCGTCGGCACCCCGGTGAACCCCAGGGCGTGCGCGGTGCGCTCCTCGCGCCGCACCTCGTCGGTGAACCGGTCGGACCCGAGCACCTCGGCGGCCTCGATCGGGTCGAGCCCGACGGCGTCGGCCACCTCCTCCAATGCCGCGTGATCGCTCGGGGAGAGGCCGTTCTCGAAGTAGGCCTCCTGCAGCGCCCTGGCGAGCGCGGGGCCGAGCCCCTGCGTCGAGGCCCAGGCCGTGAGCCGGTGGGCGTCGAACGTGTTGCCCCCCTGGACGAGGTCGAAGCGCAGGGCGAGCCCGAACTCCGCTGCGTCCTCGGTGAGCTTGCCGTGGAAACGCTCCACCTGGTCGTGCTCGAGCCCGTACTTGGACGCCACGAGGTCGTTCATCGACCTGCCGTACGAGGCGGGGGCCGCCGGGTCCAGCTCGAACGCCCTGATCCGGATGACCGAGTCGTCGTAGCCGAGGGTCGCGAGCGCCTGGTCGAGCTGGCGCCTGCCGATCGCGCAGAAGGGGCAGCCGACGTCGCTGAACCAGTCGATGGTCAGGGAATCCACTCCCCAATCGTATGCACCGCGGGGGTGCGGCAGACTCGGTCCATGGCACCCGAGACACTCACCGCGACGCAGGCCGCCGCCCTCTTCCGTCCCGTCGACTCCTTCGCCGTCGGGCTCGGCCCCGCCAATCCCCAGGCGCTGCTCGTGGCACTCTCCGAGCGGGACGACTTCGAGGACCTGACGCTCGGCGGGGCGCTCATCCTCGGCCTCTACGACCTGATGGGCAAACCAGGTGTGCACTACCGCTGCGGGTTCTTCGGGCCCGCGGAGCGCTTCTACAAGGCGGCGGGCGCAGACATCCAGCTCGTGCCCGCCGGCTTCCGCCAGTTCGCCCCGGTGCTCGAGGAGTACGCGCCGCGGATCATGGCGGTCCAGGCGACACCGCCGGACGCCGAGGGCACGTGCAGCCTGTCGCTGCACTACGGCGCCACGCGACGCGAGCTGCTGCGCGCGGGCCACGACCCGAACCGCCTCCTCATCGTCGAGGTGAACCCGAACCTGCCGAGGACATCCGCGCTCGAGGGGTTCGACAACACGATCTCGACCGACATCATCGACGTGATCGTCGAGTGCGACCTCCCGCCGGTGGTGCTGCCGGACTCCAACCCCGCCCCGCAGGACGAGGCGATCGCGGAGTTCGCCCTCTCGCTCATCCCCGACCGCGCGACCCTCCAGACGGGCATCGGCGGGATCCCGTCGATCGTCGCGGCCAAGCTCGCGCAGCGCGAGGGCGGCGGCTACGGCGTGCACTCCGAGATGTTCACCGACGGCCTGATGCAGCTGCACCTCGCGGGCAAGGTCACCAACGAGCACAAGGGCCAGTTCCCCGGGGTGTCGGTGACGACGTTCGCCCTCGGGTCCGCCGAGCTCTACGCGTGGCTGGACCACAATCCGCAGGTCGCGTTCGCCCCCGTGTCCCTCGTGAACGACCCGTCGGTGATCGCGAAGAACGACCGCTTCATCTCCATCAATGGCGCGATCACCGTGGACCTGTTCGGCCAGGTCGTCGCGGACTCCGTCGAGGGCCGCCAGATCTCGGGCGTCGGCGGGCACGAGGACTTCGTCGCCGGCGCCGAGTTCCGCCTGGAGGACCGCTCGCTCATCTGCCTGCACTCGACGATCGAGGTGGACGGCGAGGTGCGCAGCCGCATCGTCGCCGGCCTGCCCTTCGGATCGGTCGTCTCGACCCCGAGGCACCACACCGGCACGATCATCACCGAGTTCGGGTCCGTCGAGCTGCGCGGCCTCACGGTCCGCGAGCGCGCGTTCAAGCTCGCGTCCATCGCGCATCCGGACTTCCGCGACGACCTCGTGGCGGCGGCAGATCGGCTCGACCGCTAGCGCCGCGCCGGGAGTCGCGTCGGCATGGGGCAAACTTGTGCCATGACCCCCGTCACGATGAGCCCTGGCGAAGCCGCGCGCCAGTTCCGATCGGTCGACACCTTCGGGATCAGCCTCGCGTCGGGGAACCCCCAGGTGCTGATGGCCGCGCTGTCCGAGCGGGATGACTTCGAGGACCTGACGATCATCGGTGAGCACCTGCTCGGCCGCTACGACCTGCTCGCCCACCCGAACGTGCACTACCGGTGCTGCTTCTTCGGCCCGACGGAGCGGTACTACAAGGCCCGCGGCGCGGACATCCAGCTGGTGCCCGCGGGCTTCCGCCAGTTCTCTCCGGTGCTCGAGCGGTTCGCGCCGCGCATCATGGCGGTCCAGGCGACGCCGCCCGACAAGGACGGCAAGTGCAGCCTCTCGCTGCACTACGGCGCCACGCGCCGCGAGCTGCTGCGCGCCGGGCACGACCCGAACCGCGTCCTCATCGTCGAGGTGAACCACAACCTCCCGAGGACCGGCGTGCTGGAGGGCTTCGACAACACGATCCCCGTGGACCTCATCGACGTGATCGTGGAGTCCGACCTGCCCCCCTTCGAGGTGCCGCCGGTCACGCCGGTCCGCGAGGACAACTCGATCGCGGAGTTCGCGCTGTCGCTGATCCCCGAGCGTGCGACCCTGCAGACCGGCATCGGAGCGATCCCCTCGATCGTCGCGACGAGGCTCGCGGAGCGCGAGGGCGACGGCTACGGGGTCCACTCCGAGCTGTTCAGCGACGGCCTGATGAAGCTGCATCAGTCGGGCAAGGTGACCAACGAGCACAAGGGCCAGTTCCCCGGGGTGTCGGTCACGACCTTCGCGCTCGGATCCGCCGAGCTCTACGCGTGGCTCGATCGAAACCCTCAGGTCGCCTTCGCGCCCGTGTCGCTCGTGAACGACCCCTCGGTCATCGGGAAGAACGATCGGTTCGTGTCGATCAACGGGGCGATCTCGGTCGACCTCTACGGCCAGGTCGTCGCGGACTCGGTCGAGGGACGCCAGATCTCGGGCGTGGGCGGGCACGAGGACTTCGTCGCCGGCGCCGAAGTCGGCCTGGAGAACCGCTCGCTCATCTGCCTGCACTCGACGATCGAGGTGGACGGCGAGCTGCGCAGCAGGATCGTCGCGGAACTGCCCCGGCGCTCGATCGTCGCGACCCCGCGGCACCACACGGGCCTCGTGGTCACCGAGTTCGGCTCCGTCGACCTGCGCGGCCTCACCGTCCGCGAGCGCGGGCACGCGCTCGCCTCCATCGCGCACCCCCATTTCCGAGACGACCTCGAGCGCGCTGCGCACGAGCTCGACGGGTAGTCCGGTGCTCAGGGTCACAGGGCTCACCATCGAGGTGGGCGGGCGCGCGCTGGTTGAGGACGCGTCGTTCACCGTCGCCGACGGCGAGAAGGTCGGGATCGTCGGGCGCAACGGGGCGGGCAAGTCCTCGCTGCTCTCGGTCCTGTTGGGCGAGCCCGCGAGCCACGTGCGCCACCGGGGCGAGGTCTCCCAGATCGGGTCGCTGACGTACCTGCCCCAGGTCCCGATCGAGGGCGGGCTGGGCGTCGAGCCGATCGGGCTCTCCCACGTGCTCTCCGCCCGCGGGCTCGACGCGCTCGACGCGGAGGTCCACGCCGCGCGCCACGCGATGGCCGCGGACCCGTCCGCCGAGCTGATCGAGCGGTTCAGCTCGCTCGAGGAGGAGTTCACGACCCGCGGCGGCTACGGCGCCGAGGCCGAGGTCGCCCGCCTCGCCGCGGGCCTGGGGCTGCGCGAGGAGCTCCTGCTCGAGGACCTCGGATCGCTCTCGGGCGGGCAGCGCCGCCGGGTCGACCTGATGCGCGTCCTGTACGAGGACGCCAAGACGATGGTGCTCGACGAGCCCACCAACCACCTCGACCGCGCCGCGAAGCGGTGGCTGTTCGACGAGCTGAGCCGACTGCCGGGCACGCTCATCCTGATCAGCCACGACCTGGCACTGCTCGACCAGGCGATCGACAAGGTGCTCGTCGTCGCGGACAAGCGGGTGACCGAGTACAAGGGCAACTACACCGCCTACCTGCGGCAGTCCTCGGAGGCCCGCGAGCGCTCCGAGGTCATGGCGAAGCGCGAGGATGCCGAGATCAAGCGGCTGAAGAAGCTGGCCGACGAGCGGCGCCACTCGACCGAGAAGCGCGCCCGCCAGGCCAAGGTGTTCGACCGCAAGGCCGAGAAGATCGCCTCCAACCGCACCGTCGTGGCGGCCAAGGACCGAAAGACCGCGTTCAGGCTCCCGACCCCGCCGCGCAGCGGCGACGACGTCCTCGAGCTGTCGGGGCTGCGCGTCGCCTACGGCCGCCACGTCGTCCTGCACGGCACGTCGATGCTCGTGGGCCGCGGCGACCGGATCCTCGTCGTCGGACGCAACGGGGCGGGAAAGTCCTCCCTCCTGCGCTGCCTCGCCGGCGTCCAGGAGCCGACCGACGGCAAGCTCCGGCTCGGGGCGAACGTCGAGCTCGGGTACTTCGCCCAGGAGCACGAGCAGCTGGACACCACCCGCACCGCCCTGGAGCACTTCGACGAGGGGCCGCTCAAGACCGAGGTCGAGCGCCGCAAGCTGCTCGGCGCGTTCGGGCTCTCGGGCGAGACCGTCGAGCACACGCCCGACGCCCTCTCGGGAGGCGAGCGGGCGAAGCTCGCGCTCGCGCTGCTCGCCGCGGGGACCGTGAACCTGCTGATCCTCGACGAGCCCACGAACAACCTCGACCCGGCCAGCGTCGTCGCGGTCGCCAGGATGCTCGTGGGCTGGCCGGGGACCGTCATCGCGGTGAGCCACGAGCGCGCCTTCGCCGAGGCGCTCGACCCCACCCACGCGGTGATCCTCCCCGAGGAGCACGTCGACCTCTGGCGCGACGACTACCTCGACCTCGTCGAGCAGCGCTAGCGCGAGCCCGGCCGCGCTCGGACAGACTGCAGCGATGCACGGCGGGCACGAGCACGGGGCAGGAGCGGAGAGGTCGGCCAGGGAGCGGATGCTCGCGGGCGAGCCCTACCTGGCGGACGATCCCGAGCTCCGCGCGGCGAGGTTGCGCGCGATCCTGCTCATGGAGCGGTTCAACGCGAGCAGCGTCGCGGACCCCGTCGCGCGCCGCGCGCTGCTCGAAGAGCTCCTCGGGTCCGTGGGCGAGGACGTCGACGTGCGACCCCCGCTCTACGTCGACTACGGGGTGCACCTCTCGATCGGGGCGAGGACCTTCGTGAACTACGGCCTCGTGGCGCTCGACGTGGCGGCGATCACGATCGGCGAGCATGTCCAGATCGCGACGAACGTGCAGCTGCTCGCAGCCCGCCACCCGCTCGAGCCCTCGCCGCGCCGGGCGTTGTGGGAGTCGTCGGCCCCGATCACGATCGGCGACAACGCGTGGCTGGGTGGTGGCGTCATCGTGCTGCCCGGGGTCACGATCGGCCGCGACACGGTGGTCGGGGCCGGTGCCGTCGTGACCCGGGACCTGCCCGCGGGCGTGCTCGCGGTCGGCAACCCCGCGCGGATCGTCCGCGCGCTCTCCGACGAGGACCCCTCGTAGTGCCGGCGTGACGACCTTCGACGCCATCGTCATCGGCCTCGGGGCGATGGGCAGCGCGGCCACCTACCAGCTGGCTGCCGCGGGGGCGACGGTCCTCGGCCTCGACCAGCACGCGATCGGCCACGACCTGGGCTCCTCGCACGGGGAGACCAGGGTCACGAGGCGCGCGGTCGGCGAGGGCCCCGCGTATGCGCCGCTGGTCGCGCGCTCGCACGTGCTCTGGCGCGAGATCGAGGAGGAGGCGCAACGCACGCTGCTCGTCGAGTGCGGCGGTCTCATCATGGGGGTGCCCGGCGCCACCGGCCAGCACGGGGCGGCGGACTTCGTCGAGGCCACCCGCGCCGTCGCGGTCGCCCAGGGGATCCCGCACGAGGTGCTCGGTGCGGCGGAGATCCGCGACCGCTTCGGGGTGTTCGAGGTGGCCGACGAGACGGCCGTCTACGAGCCAGGCGCCGGCTACCTGCGTGCCGAGGCGTGCCTCCGGGCCCAGCTGGCCCTGGCGGTGCGCCATGGCGCGACGGTGCGGACGGGCGAGCGCGTGCTCACGTGGCGCTCGGACGGCTCCTCCGTGCAGGTCGTGACGCCGGAGGCCACCCACACGGCAGGGGCGCTCGTGATCGCGGCGGGGCCGTGGATCGGACAGCTGGTTCCTGAGCTCGCGCGCGTCGTCAGCGTCCAGCGCGAGGTCCTCTACTGGTTCGGCATCGAGCGCGACTTCGAGCGATGCAGCGACCTGCCCGTCTTCATCTGGATGCACGGGACGGTCCCCGGTGAGTTCGCCTACGGCTTCCCCGCGATCGACGGTCCGTCGGGCGGCCTCAAGCTCTCGACGGAGGTGTTCGGGGATGCCACCACCCCCGAGACGGTGGACCGGACCGTGTCGGCCTCCGAGATCGCCCGCATGCATGAGCGCCACGTGCGCGGGCGGCTCCCGGGCCTCGCGAGCACCTGCGTGCGCACGGAGGTCTGCCTCTACACGGTGACGGCCGACTTCGGCTTCGTCATCGACCGGCACCCCGCGTACGCCAACGTGATCGTGGCCTCGCCATGCTCGGGGCACGGCTTCAAGCACTCCGCCGCCATCGGCGAGGCGGTCGCGCAGCTGGCGACCGGCGCGGAGTCGTCCGTCGACCTCTCCACGTTCCGGCTCGATCGGGTCGCGCTGGCCGGCTGAGCGGTCAGCCGCCAGCAGGCGGCCGGCGCCCGAGGTCGCCGGCGACGCCCGCCCGGTCGGATCCGAGGGGCATCAGCGCGGAGATCCGCTCGAGGATCACGAGCGTGAGGGCGACCCACGGTGCCCATCGGGCGACGACCACGGCGACGAGCACGACCGCGATGAAGAAGACCCAGATCCGCAGCGCGGTGCGCCGGCCCGCCGGCGCCGACTCCGCGATCATGAGGTCGTGGTCGTGCGAGTACCACGAGGACAGCGCACTCAGCACGTTGCCGACCAGCAGGACGAGGCTCACGGCGAGGACCCCGACCCAGAAGTCCGCGTGGCCGTAGCCCTCGGCGAGGAGCAGCGTCGCGAAGGGGATCAGGGTGATGTCGAGGGCGGCGGCGATCACGAGCAGCGTCATGTAGTGGTCGACGCCGCGCAGCTGGCGCAGCGTCCGGTGCGAGAGCAGCCACTGGCCGGTGATCCAGACGAAGCCGAGCAGCACGCTCGCGAGCTGGTAGCGCTGCATGTTGATCTGGTGCACGAGGCCGTTGGAGCTCGTGTCGACGCGCACGGTGAGGTCGAGGACGAGGACGGTGGCCGCGATCGCGAGGATCGCGTCGGTGAAGCTTGCGAGGCGGTGCGTGCCGTGCACCGCCTGGTCCTTCGCCCGGAACGTGTAGATCCGCTCGAGGAAGTGGCCCTCCGTGTGCCCGCCCTCGGTCATCGCCCCCCGATCCGTGCGCCCCCGGCGTGTGCACGGTTGCGCGGTGACCGAACGATATCGGGAGGTCGGCGCGGCCCTCGGTGATCCACGAGCGCGATCAGGCGCCCTCGGCCACCGACCAGTCGATCGCTGCGGCCCAGTCGTTCGCCCGGTCGAGCAGGTCGAGGATGTACTCGTTCTTGGCGTAGGTGTAGCCGAGCCGGTCGTCCCCCCACTTCGCGGCCGCCTCGCGCTTCATCGCCGCGTACCCGTCACGCTCGTCCGCGTGCGCGAGGAGGAAGTCGCGGAAGAGGAGGTGGTCGCGCTCGAACGCCCCGCCCGAGGCGCAGACGTGGAGGTGCGCGGTGCGCGCCATCGGCGGCGCGATGTCGAAGAACCGGTGCGCGTCGTCGCGCGTGTACAGCTCGAAGCCCGCCTCGGCGCACCCCGGGACGTAGGCGTCCTCGTCAGCGAGGTCCGCCACGCTCACCTGGAGGTCGATGATGGGTTTGGCGGCCAGGCCCGGCACCGCGGTGGAGCCGATGTGGTCGATCCGCAGCGCCACGGGACCGAGTGCCCCGGCGAGCCGGTCGCGCAGGTCGACGAAGGCCTGCACCCACTCGGGCCGGTACGCGGAGATCCTGATCGGCTCGGTCTGCCGGATCGGGGCCACCTGCTCGAAGCCCGGCCAGATCACGAGGAGCGCACGCCGTGCCAGGGCCTGGCGCTCATGGATGGGGAGGTCGTCCGGCGCGACGTCGCGGGCATCGGCGACCAGGGCGTACAGGTCGTGGAGGTCGACGCGCGCGCCCTCGCGCTCCCTGCGGTCGCGCCACTCGTCGAAGAGCGCATCGACCACCCGGTCAGATTCCCTCACAGGTGCATGCTTGCAGAGGGAGCCGGGACCTTCTGGTCGGCGACCCGCCCCGCGCACGATGCACGCACGATGCACGCGACTGCCGCGCGCCGTAGCCTTCCGGTCGGAAAGGGGGCTCGATGCGCTGTCCAGCATGCGAGGGGGAGACACCGGACGGCAAGCGGTTCTGCGCGAACTGCGGTGCCGTCCTCGTCCAGGCGTGCGCGGGCTGCGGCGCAGAGCTCACCGAGGGGCAGCGGTTCTGCGCCGACTGCGGGACGCCGGTCACCGGTACGGTGCCCAAGGGACGGCCCATCGTGTCCGGGCAGGCGAACCGCGGGAGTGCGGCAGTCGACGACGCTGCGGTCGCCGAGCGACGCCTGTGCTCCGTCCTCTTCGTCGACCTGGTCGGGTTCACCCCGCTCGCCGAGAAGCGGGACCCCGAGGAGATCCGCGAGCTGCTGACGCGGTACTTCGATCGGGCGCAGAACGTCATCACGAACTACGGCGGCACCATCGAGAAGTTCATCGGGGACGCCGTCATGGCGGTGTGGGGCGCCCCGGTCGCGAACGAGGACGACGCCGAGCGGGCCGTGCGCGCCGCCCTCGAGGTCGTCTCGTCTGTCGCGGACCTTGGCCGGGAGGCTGGCATTGAAGGCCTGGCGGCCCGCGCGGGGATCGTGACCGGCGAGGTGGCGATCACGATCGGCAAGGTGTCCGAGGGCATGGTGCTGGGCGACACGGTGAACTCCGCCTCGCGGGTGCAGGGCGCGGCCGAGCCCGGGACGGTCCTCGTCGACGAGGCGACCTGGCGCGCGTCCTCTGAGGCCATCGCGTTCGAGGAGTTCGGCGAGCTCACCCTCAAGGGCAAGGAGGACGTCGTCACGGCGTGGCGGGCGATTCGCGTCGTCGGGCAGCGCAAGGGCCTCGGCCGATCCGAGCGGCTCGAGCCCCCGTTCGTCGGTCGCGACGACGAGCTGCGCCTCATCAAGGACCTCCTCCACGCGACGGCGCGCGAGCAGCGCGCCCGTCTCGTGTCGGTGACCGGCGTGCCCGGCATCGGCAAGAGCCGGCTCGCCTGGGAGTTCCTCAAGTACGTCGACGGGCTCGCTGAGACCGTCTACTGGCACCAGGGACGCTCCGCCTCCTACGGCGAGGGCGTGACCTTCGGTGCGCTGGGCGAGATGGTGCGGATGCGCGCGGGCATCAACGAGGCCGAGGATGCCGAGTCCTCCCGCCAGAAGCTCGCCGCATGCGTCGCCGAGTACCTCCCCGAGGAGGACGAGCGGCGGTGGATCGAGCCGAGGCTGGCGCACCTGCTCGGGCTCGCCGACGCTACGACGGGCGGCCGCGAGGAGCTGTTCAGCGCGTGGCGGACGTTCTTCGAGCGCATCAGCTCGTTCGGCCTCACCGTCATGGTCTTCGAGGACCTGCAGTGGGCGGACCCGGGCCTGATCGACTTCGTGGAGTCGATCCTCGAGTGGTCGCGGAACTACCCGATCATGGTGGTGACCCTCTCGCGGCCGGAGCTGCGGGACCTGCGGCCCGACTGGGGCGCGGGCCAGCGGAGCTTCACGTCGCTGCACCTCGACCCGCTCGTCGACGACGCGATGCGCGCGCTGCTCGACGGCTTCGTCCACGGCCTGCCCGATGCGGTGACGGCCAACGTGCTCGCGCGCGCCGAGGGCGTGCCCCTCTACGCCGTCGAGACCGTCCGGATGCTCGTGGATCGCGGCGTGCTGGTGGAGGACGACGGCATCTACCGGGTCGAGGGGGAGCTGTCCTCGCTCGAGATCCCCGAGACGCTCCACGCGCTCGTCGCATCGCGACTCGATGCGCTGCCTGTCGAGCAGCGCGCACTGCTCCAGGATGCGGCCGTGCTGGGCACGACGTTCCTGCCCGAGACGCTGGCGGTCATCCACGGCTCGGACCGTTCCTCGCTCGACATCCAGCTCCGCGACCTCGTGCGCAAGGAGTTCCTCCGGTTCGACACGGACCCGAGGTCGCCGGAGCGGGGCCAGTACGGGTTCGTCCAGGGGGTGATCGGCGAGGTCGCCGTCTCGATGCTCTCGCGCAGGGACCGCAGCACCAAGCACCTCGACGCAGCGCGCTACTACGAGTCCCTCGAGGACGAGGAGCTCACTGCGGTCGTCGCGGCGCACTACGCGTCCGCGCACCGGGCGGCGCCGGAGGGTTCCGAGACCGACGCCATCGCGGCGAGCGCGAGCGAATGGCTCGAGCGTGCTGGGGAGCGGGCCCTGTCGCTTGGCTCCCCCGAGCAGGCGCGCGAATTGTTCGAGCAGGCATCCGAGGTGACCGGACCCGGGCCGCGCCACAGCGCCCTCCTCGAGCAGGCGGCGGAGGCAGCCATGCGCAGCGGGGACGCTGACCGGTGCGTCGCGATGCTGGAGGCCGCGATCGCGGAGTACCAGGAGGCCGGCGACAGCCGGGCCATCGGCCTCGTGACGGCGAAGATCGCCCACTCGCTGGGAGCCCTGGACAGGTACCTGGAGGGTGCGGCCCTCGCCGAGCGCGCCTATGAGGAGGCGCGCGAGGGCGGCGACCCCCTCGTGCTCGGCCAGCTCGCCCTCGCGATCTCGGACAGCCTGAACCACGGGGGGACCGACGTCGCCCGCTCGCTTGAGTGGGCGGAGCTGGCGCTCGCCTACGCCGAGCGACTCGACGACACGCTGCTGTTCGCCCGCGGACTGGGATCG
>Ga0181534_10000033_pt1 | contig 106664 bp, 124 predicted proteins | sample PEATcosm2014_Bin_37_FD_119758 | JGI IMG/M metagenome (GOLD analysis project Ga0181534, IMG submission 119758) | Peatland microbial communities from MTU Mesocosm Facility, Houghton, MI, USA - PEATcosm2014_Bin17_10_metaG | ecosystem: Environmental > Terrestrial > Soil > Wetlands > Peat | place... | reverse complement strand
GTCAATTCGGCAGCAATTCCAGGGACAAGAAGCATGAGACAATCGTGTCTTTAGCTGGAGGGTCATCATGAACATCGTCAAAGCGACACTGCTCCTTGTTGTAACAACGCTCGTTGGCTGCTCTGGCGCGCCGACCAGCACCGTAGAACCGGACGGACTCACCCTGAGCCCGTCGAACTGCAACATCCAGTCGATCGAGGCTGGCGTGAAGGGCGGATCCACGACGGACACGGGGAAGACCGGCGCCACGGGACCCCAAGGCCCTGCCGGACCGGCTGGTCCCCAGGGTCCTGCGGGTCCTCAAGGCCCTGCCGGACCCACGGGTGCCGCCGGCGCGACCGGGGCAACTGGACCTGCGGGTGCAGCTGGAGCTCAGGGCCCCGCCGGCGCGAGTGTCCAGGGTCCTGCTGGACCTGCTGGTCCGCAAGGTCCCGCCGGTCCCCAGGGGCCCGCCGGGATGAGCGTGCAGGGTCCGGCTGGTCCTGCGGGCCCTGCCGGTACCCCCGGCGCTCTGACCGACCGCGCGCAGCTCTACACTGTGAAGAGCTCGGTCGTGGGCGTGAACTACAACGGCAACCCCCTCGAGCCCACGCCGGCGACGGCGAGTTGCCTGGCGGAGACAGACATCCTGCTCATGGGCTGGTGCGTTCCGACCCTCCTGCAGGGCTCGGGACAGTACTGGTACGGGGTGGGCCTCAACACGGCCGGCAACCCGATGGCCTGGGAGTGCAACGGAGTGAACAACGACAACCCGTCGACGTTCAACCTCCAGGCATTCGCGACCTGTATCGCGGTGCCGTGAGGGGAGGAAGGCGCAAGCCTTCTTCTTAGCCTTCAGGCTCAATTCTTCGGTCATTCCGGAGAAAAGAGTTGTGGAGGTACATTCACATGGAAACCGTACAGAACGACTCACAGCTCACCAGACTGCAGGCACTGAGGAACGAGCTGGCCGCGATGACCCCTGCTCAGCGCGGGTTCGTCAAAGGCGACATCACGGAAGACACCCTTCTCTTCGCGGACGGACCCGCAACCAGGTCCCAGCTCAGGGAGCAGGAACGCCGGCTGGTGGCGACGTTCGAGTCTCGGCTGAACGACACGAAGCACAAGGTCGAGGTCCACGACATCGATCTCAGCGCCCAGGCCCGCAGCATCGACACCCTCGCAGCCAGGGTTCGCAGGCTCGAGAACGGGGCACCCATCGCAGAGATCGCGGTGGCTGGACTCCTCGTTGTGGCGTTCACGTCCCTCATCGTCGCTGTCGCAAGCGCCGCCGCCGAGCCGGCGTGATGCGAGCAGAAGGAGCTCCCCGCAAGGGGATGTTCTCCTTCTGCTAGCCCTCAATTCTCCGCTCTTTTCGGAGACAAGGAGGATGGAAGGAGAAGCACATGTTCATCGTCATACCGCTCATCGCGGGGGCCTACGCCCTCACCGTCTCTGCAAAGGCCGCCAGCTCCGACGCGGTCAAGAGGATACTTCCACGGCATCCCATGACCATCGCGGTCGTGGACCCATCCGACGGGGCCGTCATCGAACACTGCACCAAGGAGATGGGGATCGTGGAGAGTGACAGCCTGGCTGCCTGCTTGGAGGAGATGTCATGAAGGAGACGTTCCAGGAGCAGCTCGCCAGACAGATCGGTTTCATCAACAGGAACAAGCCACCGGTCATGGTGGACGTCATCGTTCAGGGCAGAGTCGAGACCGTGAGTCTCAACGGATGCGCCAACATCGACGAGTATAACCACTACGCCGACTTCATGAACGCAGCCATCGCGGCGGCGGGTGGCTCCATGAGTGCTCAGGAAAGCAATGCCTGCACACGCGAGTACAACAGGATCTTCGGTCGGGCGGTGCACATGCTGCCCGAGACCGAGCAAAAACCCTCAGATTCCGGAGATAAGGATCACGAGGGTAACAACACCACTCACCAACCCAAGCTGGAGGACATTCACATGAACGCGACCACCGACACGTCCACGTCTTCGACCGCCAACGCCACCCGCATCGCCCAGCTCGAGGCCGAGCTCATCGCGCTGACCGGCGCGACGCCCCTCCCGGCCGACCCGCTGGAGAAGGCGGTGATCTACCTGCGCTCCGTCGAGAGCAACATGCACCACACCAGGACGGACATGCACCACCTCGCCGCGAAGCTCACGGCGAAGAAGACCTACACCGACCACGGCATCGAGGTCGCCAAGGTCGCCGGCGGCGTCGCGCTGGGCCTCGGCCTGGCGTTCGGCATCAAGGCCGGCGTGGAGTACCTGTTCATCAAGCCGGTGTGACAATCGGCTGACGAACAGAAGAAGCGCCGCCCCGCGAGGGCTGGCGCTTCTTCCTTAGCCCGGGTCTGCAAAGTCCCGTCAGAATGAGGGACAAGAAGTATGGAGCCCTGCTTCTCCCTCCAGCGGCAGTGTTGCTCGGCGGCGCGTACTCCCGGTGCATGGGGTACGCGCCGCTTCTTTTAGCTCTCCGACTGTATCGGTTCTGCTTCTCCCGTCGACCGGTTGTAACGAGAAGACATGCACAAAAGTAGTTGCTCCGTGGCAGTACACGCCGTACTCTTCTAAAAGAAAGGAGGACTACCCCATGGATCTCGAACCCACTCTGTTTCCCAACCCGATGTACGAGACCGCTAACGAGGCGGTTCTCTACTGTCTCTCCCACCTGCAGAAGAACGGCCACGCCGCATCGACTGCAAGCCTCAACGGGCTCCCCCCGGTGAGCGAGGCAGTGGTAGGCCGCGTTGTGTTCCAGCGCCTCACCGCGCTGCGACCGCACGTCAAGGCCGTCTCAAAGCACTACATCGACATCGCTCTCGACGCGCTCGGCCGCGCCCTGGAGATGCCGGAAACACGCGCCGTAGCCTGACCTGCAAAGGTCTTTTTGCAGATCGTCTCGCCTAATAGTAAGGTTATGAGATGATCTGCAAAAAGACTGGATGCACTCAGTCAGCCTGCGCGAAGAAGCTCTGCAAGAGGCACTACGACCAGCAGTACTACGCCACTCGCAAGCAACCACACGGCTTTTGCATAGCGTCTGCGTGTCAGAAGCCAGCGCACTCTCGCGGCTACTGCGCCATGCACTACCACCGCATGCGACGTGCGGGTGAGCCAGGGTTCACTCGACGAATTGAGCGCTATGCGCCGGATGCGACGTGTAAACAGAGTGACTGCATTGAACGTCCCACTGCCGGCGGCTTCTGCAAGAGGCACTACCAGGCAGCCAAGCACGGTCATTACCAGCGACTTTCTAGGTATGGGCTGACTGAGAGCGCTTACCGTCAGCTTCTTCTCAAGCAGGGTAGTACGTGCGCCATCTGTGAGAAGCCGCCCCAGGCAGGCAAGTCACTGGTCGTGGACCACGACCATAAGACCGGCAAGATACGCGGGCTGCTGCACAGCGGCTGCAACCGCGGCATCGGCCTACTTCACGATGACTTCAGGATCGCTCTTCGCGCTGCGCGCTACTTACGCGACGCAATAAAGTAGACCCATCCGAGACAAGAGCTGTGGAGCTTTGACTCAACAGCGCTCCGGTCTGGAGGACCATGCACCTGTTCACCGTCACAGAGAAAGTAGTACCCGGCTTCCGTCTACGTCAGGGTCGGGAGGTCGACCCTGACACCGATACGCCGAGCGGCCCCAAGCTGGCGCACATCGGCCAGCCGCTCTATTCGGCGGTCGTCATCACGCTCGAGTACGAGATGGCCGTCTGCCTCGGCACCATGGGGCTCTGGGATGACCCGGAGAAGGAACCCGTGCTGCTGACGGCTGACGTCCAGTTCGAGAACGCACGTGGCCTGACCAGCATCGACCTGGGGGTCGGCAAGACCAGCAACAAGCAGGCGCTGGTGCGCGTCGAGACCGCAGCCGGGGAAGGGGGGCGTGTTGCCCTGCTTCCGCCGCCGCGCATCGACTTCTCGAAGGGCGACATCAACCGAAAGTACGAGGAGTTCCCACCGGACGGCGTTCAGTTCCTGGGGAGCGCGGCGGACGCAGCAGCTGCCCATCAAGGATTGCACCCCGAGATGGACGCGCTGGTACTGCTCAACCACCGCGGTCACTTCCGCATCGAGCGCACCGGAGACCTGGACGGCGCACCGGCCGTCTTCGTCGTCGCGTGGGACGGGAAGAAGAGTCAGCTCACCATGACCCCCGAGCTCCACTGGCGTCCGCGCCCGGAGACCTGGGGCTCAGTCGTGGAGTACACCGCGAAGGCAGAGGCCGTCCGCGCCAAGGCGTGGAAGGAGACTCTGGCGGCGTACAACTGACCGGAGCGGCGCCCATCACCGGGCGCCGTTTCTTAGCTCTTCGCGTGCTGGTGCCCGTTGGAAGCGGGCTTCTTGTCGGCCGGCTTCTTCGCCTCCGCCGGAGCAGCGACCTTGGGCTTCGCGCTCGGCTTGCGGTCAGGGGAGAGCCCCTCGATCTTCTTCCCCACCTGTGTGAGGAGCGCCTTCACCGCACGCCCACAGGGACTGCAGAGGTCCTCGAAGGTGACCTTCATCGGTGCTCCGTCGAGGGTGAGGAGCGCGATGAACGCAGGACTACTTGCCGTCGACGGGGAGCCCGAAACCGGGGACTCCTGGGAAGAGGGGGGCGCCGGCGGGGACGGCGGGGGTTCGGAAAGCGTCTCCACTCGAGCGCACCGGCTGCACTGGATCTCCACCACTGTCTTGCGCATCGCCTTCTACCTTCTCTTCCAGGGCTGGCATCTTGGACCGCTCCCGGACGTTGATCAAGAACCAGCAGAACGTCTTCACGATGGCGAGCTCGGTCTTGATGAGGGGCTCGTTGCCCCTGCTCTGGAACCACTCGTCGAACTCCTTGAGGAGCGTGTTGACCTGCTGTTCGGTGGGCTTCATGAGCCCCTACAGTACATCAACTTCTTGGCCGTTTCAGGGAAAAGGAGCATGGAGGATTCCCCATGCACCACACCTACTTCGCGTTCACCAAGCCGGTTCAAGCCATCTATCCGCTGGAAGTTCTGGACGACGACATCGACGAGAACCAGAAGCAGCTCGAGCTCAACATGACGCAGCTTCGAGAGGACTTCCTCGAGATGACCGTCGAGGAGATGAACGAGCTCATCCAGGAGAACAACGAGCTGATGATGCTCATCTACCGACAGGAGGAAGAGAAGCGACGCACACGCGTCTCGCAGTCTGTCTGCTGGACGATCGTCGGTTACTGGCCGCGCGACAACTGATGGACCGCTTCATCAGGGACACTAGGAACGGACGCCGCGTTGGTCCATACGCTGACAGAGCAGCCGAAGGGCTAGCGAGCGCATTGAATGGCTATGTGCGCCGTAACAGGCTTCCGTCCGATAAGGGACCACAAGATCCTTTCGTAGTCGAACCAGTAGCAGTCACACCCTGCCACTACTGCGGCGCTGTCGACTGGGACATCGACGAGAGCAGCCGACGCACGACCTGCTGCGGAGCTCTGTGATGTGAATGGCGTGACGACCTTCGGGTCAGTCGCGCTATTCTTTAGCTACTCACATGATACGCCTTGCCGATCGCATCCTTGATGCACCGCAGCTGGTAGACCTGGAAGCCCTTCTCTTCGAGAACGCGATGGCCCCGAGCATGCTCGACCGCGAGCTCTCGTACGGGCCCTGCTTCGTCATCGGAAGCCCGGTGGTGGCTTACGCCCTGGTGCGCGAGCAGCCCGAGGTAGTCGACCTCCTGCGCCTCGGTGTCCTCCCCTCCATGCAGGGGCGAGGGCATGGCCGAAAGCTCCTCGAGCACGTCCTCACGCTCGGCAAGGACACCATGCTGACCGTCCTCAAGGAGAACGCGCGGGCTCTGCACCTCTATCGGAGCGTGGGCTTCGGCATCGTCGGCGAGCTCCGCGTGGACGGCGCCCTGGCCTGGGTGATGCTGCGGAAGAAGTAGCGCGCTCCGTGGGGCTTGAACCCACGACCTTCCGGGTATGCAGACCGGACGCTCTGCCAACTGAGCTAGGAACGCGTGGCGGGTCCACCGCTAGCAGGTGGACCCAGTGCTCCCTGATGGACTTGAACCACCGACCTACCACACCTCTCGGCATGGTCGCTCTGCCAACTGAGCTAAGGGAGCGCGCGAGTACATGTCACCGGAGCAGGGGCAGCGAGCTCAGGTGCCGCCGCAGATCCTCCTTTCGGCCGGGGACGACGCCGATGGCCATCGTTTGGTGCGCGTGCGCGCCCTCCGTCTCCACGATGACGCGGCAGGGGACGCCGGCCTTGCGGAGCTGGTCAGCCACGGCGCAGAGCGCGGGCTCGTCGGGGACCATGCAGACCACCGCGTACGTCCCTGGGGACAGGTTCCCTGGGCTCGACTCGCCGCCCGCATGCAGCAGGTTCGCGGCGAGGACGCCTAGCGGGAGGTCACGCCGGACGATCGCATAGTGATAGAGCGGGGCCGCTTCTTCAGCGGGGCGGCAGCTAGCCGAGCTACTGCATCAGGTTCATGGCGTTGAAGGATAACCAGCGGCTCTGACCTGTCAACGGGGACATGCCGAGAGGATGGTCAACGACGCCCGACGCGGGGCAGCCCCTTGTACTTCTTGGGGACCGCCCCGGGCGGGGTCTTCACGACCGGAGTCATCGCGACGCTCCGGTACTCCGCGCGGCATCCCGTGCAGGACAGCACCTCCTGCCCATTGGGCTTCCGGACCTTCACGCACGGTCGATGGCACTTCGGGCACACCGACCGACCGGTCCCGCCCTCGGGCTGCTTCTGGTAGATGATGCCCTTGAGGTCCTTCGTCCCGCGGATGATCTTCATGGCAGCCTCTCAGCCGACGTCGCCACCAAAGACCAGGGGCTGACCGTCTCCGGGAGAGGCTAGCACGGGCGCCGGCGGCGGGGGTGCGGGGGCTTTCTGCGCCTCGGCCTGCTCGTGCATCTTCCGGAGGAAGGTCTCGAGGTAGTACTGCCAGTCGATCTTCCCGTCCTTCGAGCGCAGCGTCGACGCATCGCGGGTCTCGACGTTGAAGCGGTCGAGGTCGCTGCACAGGTCGGAGATGACCTGACGCTGGGCCTGGTTCTGCACCTCGAGCATCTGCATGGTCGAGATGAACATCTTCGTGTTGTGGTTGAACGCCTGCTCCATCTTCTCCATGCGGTTGTTGAGCTGGGCGATGACCGCAGCGGCGCCGGTGTTCGGTGTGTGACTAGGTGCCCCCGTTGGATGCTTTCTTGCGTGCTTGCTTTGGCTTCCGGACTTGGCTTGACGATTCATCTGGCTGGGTCTTCGTGGGGTTGGGGGTGGGTGCTGCGGAAGGGATGGCCTCGCGGTTGCGCGCGATGCCTTGGTCTGCGTCGCGGCCTGTCTCGCAGGCCAGACGGTAGTGGGTCGCTTCCAGGAAGATCTGGTTGAGGACGGAGTGGACAACGCGCTCGGGCACCTCGGCCACCGCCATGGGCAGGTAGGGGCAGATGATGCGCTCAGGTGTCTTAGTGAGCTCGTTCTTGACGTACTTCTTCTTGATGTCTTCTGCGACAGCCTCGAAGACGGCGCGACGCCACGCGTGCTCGTTGTATTCGTACTCATTCATACCGATAGAAACGCACGGAAGCGCCCCAGAACATCTGCCCCTGCCGACACGTCCTTGATGATGTTCTTGAGCGGGTAGATGGCGAGCTGGCGCTTGGTGCGAACAGTGCGGAGGCGGTCGCCCATCTGCTGCTTCACTTGCTCACTCTCCGCAGCCTGACGCAGGTCGTTCGGCATGTACTTCATGTAGAGGTCGGCGTTGTGTCCGACGCGCACGTAGTACTTGTAGAGCAGCACCGCCCAGTTCTGCGTGGTGAGGCGTGCTAGGCGCTCACCGAAGACGTCATCCTCCTTCCAGACCTGCTGACAGAGCGGACACACCAGGTGACCGTAGCCCTGTGAGCTCCCGCCGATGACGCCGGAGCAGGGAGGTCGGCCCTTCTCTCCAGCAGGGCACTCGTAGACCTTGGTGTCGCCGCCTCCGTGGAGCTTGTTGCCGGACTCCCAGAGGGAGATGGCCCCGGGGTAGGCCTTGTGCCCGCCCCGCTCGTGGGAGAAGGCGACCTCGATCTTGTACTTCGCGAGCTCCTGGTCCTCGAGCAGCTTGTCGAGGGCCAGCATCCTCTTCTTCAGGCCTTCGCGCTCCTCCTCCGTCAGAGTGGGAGCGTTCTCGAGGGCGACGTCCTTCCCGTACTTCACTTCGGGGCTGAGGATGGGCATGTCAGCCTCGGCCAGGGCGGAAGCCGCCCTTGTCGGAGATGGTGGTGGCTCCGCGTTTGCCGCCCGAGGTGCTGAGGTCACGGCGGTTGCTGGCGGGGATGGGGAACTCCATCACGTCTACTGCCGCTACCACAGGCGCCACCAAGATGGTGCGCAAGATCTCCGGGAGGTGTTGCTCGATGGGAGAGTTGACGCCCTGCAGAAGGATACGCCAGGCGAACACCTCGGTCTCCGTGTCCTCGAGCAGGAAGTACCAGCGCGAGATGTCCACGGTCCAAGAAGGACTGCCCTCGTCGTTTCCGCGCTGACGGCGTGCAGCGACCTGAAGGCGGTTGCGCACCGGCTTCCACAGCTTCTCGTTGGACGCGCGCCCAAGCAGCTTCAGCTGAGCACCGCCGCGCAGGAGTGTGACCCCGCCCTCCTCGAGGCACTCGAAGCCACCCTTGCTGAGCAGGGCAGCAGAGATCTCGCTCGGCTTCATGCGCGCACCTGGCAGACCATGAAGGCCTTCATGTCGTCGTAGTGGAGCTCGCGCATGTCCGAGAAGTGAACCTCCTCGCCTTCCTCCGTGATGAGGTACGTCTCGGGATCGGTCATGGCGTCCGCGATGTTCGGGCTGTTCCACGGGATGAGGAACTCCCCCATCGTCGTGCGACCGTAGGCGACGGGGAAGTCCGCAGCGACGGCGCCTTCTGCCGAAGCCGTGGTGAGATGCAACGTCCCCTGCTTCTGCGTCTTCAGGTACGTCTTGACCGCATCGAGGTCCGTCTCACGGAAGGCGACGTAGTCCTCGCCCTGGACCGCGCGCTGGATGGTGGCTGCCGCGTCCTCGAGGGGGACCTGGTCCGTGACGGCCGGGCGCGGAGAGATGACCGGGCTGAAACGCGCCATCTCCTTCAGGGCGTTCTCCGGGAGGATGCCGGCTTCTACGACGGCGGTGGTGAGGGGTTTCATCGAGACACCTTCTTCGGGATGACGACCTTGTAGCTGTTCTGCGTGTCGACGAGTGCAGCCGACCGCGTGTAGGAAGCGCAAAGAACGAGAGTCTGCTCCTCGTACGCGCGCTCTACAAGAAGAGGCACGCCATGGAGCTCGTCTTTCCGCACAGGCATGAAGCCAGCGGTGTGTGCGTACCAGTCCCAGAGCGCCGTGTTCGGTCCCACGACGAACGCCACGGGGTGTAGGCGGTCGCGCGCCATGAGATTGAACAACTTGCCGATGACCGTGGTCGCGCAGAAGTGGTCCTTCGGGTACTCGGTCGGGATGGTGGGGGGTAGGACGAGCTCCTCGAGCTTGCTGTTGCGGATGACCGCTACTGGCATGAGAGTCTCGAGGTCCACGTCGATGGTTCGTTCGCTCTCCCCCTCCTTCAGGAAGTAGCGGCACCGGACCTCCTTGAGCGTGATGTTGATCTCCTGCATACGCGGAGTCTTCAGCATGCCCTCGAGTACCTTCAGGATGCCAGTGAGACCGACGGCATGAGGAACCGCGACGGTCTTGGTGATCTCCTTGTATTCGTCTGCCATCACGCCACCATTGCCCAGACCGGGCGGTCTAACTTTGACACGTTACAAGACTTGCACGCAGGAACAACGTTCTCTTGCACGTGTTCGCCGCCGCGCGAAACAGGGACGACATGATCCATCTCGAGCGGTGCATCAGTCCGTAGGCAGTAGGCACATGCGTAGTTGAAGTACTCGAGCGTCTCCTTCCACTGCGCCGCAGTGAGTGTGGTCGCCACGCCGCGTAAACGCGCACGTCTACGCCTATGCACCGCGAGAGAGCTCTGACGATCTTTCTCTGGGTTGTTCTTCTTCCAACGACGCAGGGTCTGTGCCTTCTTCTGCGGATTGGCGCGAACCCATGCCTTAGTCGCAGCCTTCACCTGTTCCGGGTTGTTGGCTCGATAGCGCCTGGTTTGCACACGCATGCATTCGGCACACCACACGCTGAGCCCATCAACTTGTTTTCGATCCTTGTAGAACGGACCTTCTCCTCGGCACTTGGTGCACGTCTTCATATGGATTCGGTATCCTTGCGCTGTGCTCTCTCGTTCTCGACGAACTGCACAAGCAGGTTGTTGATGACCGCCGAGAGCGTCATGCCTCGGCGCTTCGCAGCACTGGCCGCACTCTTCTTGAGCTGGGCCGTGGTGCGTATCTGCAACCGCTCATCCTTCTCTCCGCTCATGCGACCTTGAGTCGAGCCCTGAAGACGTGTGCCTTCAGAGCCAACAGGACGGCCTCGTTTACCAACTCAGGCACGGTCATGCCCTGAGCATCGGCTACTTCTTTCACGGCCACGCGTACCTCCTCCGTAAGGCGCACCTTTGCGTATGTGTTCCTGCTGGTGTTGTTGGCCTGCGTGACACCGGTAGCCCAGCGACAGTTCTCTTTCGAGTAGCCCTCGTTGTTGTTCTTGCGATCGAGAGAATGTTTCGACGAAGGCTTACAGCCCATGTCTTCGAGGAAGTTCGCAAAGCCCTGTGATCCGAGCCAGCGATCTGAGACTCGAATCCCACGACCACCATAGCGCATGTACTTCGGGTTGTTCTCGTTGTAGCAGCGGTCCTTCATGCCGTGATAGGCGGTGTGCTCCGCTGTTCGCTTTCTCTGCACGGTGTCTCCGTGCACGTGCCTTCGTTCTGCCAGCTGCTCTGCGCGCAGACAGCCACAGGACAAAGTCTTGCTGCTCAGCACCGAATAGATGCGGATGGACTTTTCCGTTCCACACGCGCAACGAAACCACCAATGTTCCTTGCGAGCTGCGTCTGGGCGCAATGCCGCGAGGCGCCCGTGCTGAGAGTCAACCAGCATCTTCTGGTCCCTCCACGTACTTCATGGCGTCCAAGTAATCACGAAGTCCGCGCATCCTAAACTTGGCACAGATGACATCGAGTACACGCTCGTGCATCTTGTCTAGTGTCTCCTCTGTCATGGGCTTGCCCACGAACTCAGCGCTCAAAACCTTGTCGAGCTCCTTCTTGAGATCGGGGTTCTGGGCAATGAACAGAGGTGCCCACATGAAGGAGAACTCGACCTTGCCGGGTTCAGTCACCACTACGGCGCGCATGGGTTCCCTTTTCTCGCTCACGCTGGGTGCGCACCAGGTTTTCGCGCACACGCTCCTCGTACTCCGCAAGCGTGAGCGTCTCGGTGATGGTGATCGTCTCCGTTTCCTTGATGGGCGCCGGGGCGAAGCCCGAGCCCTCGAGGATGACGCGCACGAAGTCGTTGTCCATGTCACGGTCCTGGAGAGGGCCCATGGCGCCGTTGATGTGGTTCGCCGGACGCTTCGCGATGGTCTTGCTGTCGGGCCCGAAGTGCCCCTTGCCCACGGTGTACGGAGTGTGGTGGCGCAGGATCGTGAGCAGCTTGTCGAGGTAGGCGTTCTCGTGGGCGATCTTCTCCGCGCTGGACATGTGCGCGTAGCGAAGACGGGAAGCCACGCGTCCCGGCTTCTGGACCAAACCGCGCAGCGCGTACCCGAGCTGGGTGATGCGCTCACGCAGGGAAGGGCCCTCCTTGGTGCTGTAGACCGCCGCGACTTGGCGCTTCTTCGCCTCGAGGCTGAGGTACAGCCAGAGGCGGAAGTAAGAGCGGAAGCTCTGGTCCTTGAGGAAGCGCTCGCGCTCGTTGGTGAGGCGTTCGTTGAGCCACGCATCGAGCTTCTGCTCGAACTCTGTCTGGGTCATGGGGTCCACGCGTACAGGACGTCCATCTCACGGATGAGACCGACGCTGTCTCCAAGCTCGGAGAACATCGTGCGGACAATCTGCTTGCCCTGCTGATGCTCCAGGTGTTCACGGAAGAAGGCAATCTTCTCCCCGGGCGCAACGCTGGGAGGCGTGCGCACCGATATGTCTCCGACGTACCGACCCGGCCCTACGGCGAGGACGGTGCCCGTGCGGACGCGCTCGGCGGCGGAGCCGTCGATGAAGATGGGCCCGATCTTCTCGGGTAGCTTGTCGAGGCTGACGACAAGCCAGTCGTGGAGCGGGCGGAGCTTCACGGGCCGTCGGCGATGATGTCCGCGCCGTCCGTCTCGGGAACCTTCTTCGGGGCGATCTTGCTCTTGTACTGCTCGGTCAGGAACTTCGCGAGCTTCCCATCCTCACGAAGCTTCTTGAGGCTGGAGGCGTAGTTGATGCCGTTGGGTGCGCGGTACCACTGCCCCGCCATGCGCTGGAATAGCTCGTCGACCTCCTTGCCATCCTCGCCGACGTAGCGGACAGCGAAGATCTCCACCGACTGGAAGCCGATGACGGAGCCCGGCGGGGCGTTGGAGGGGAGGGCGGTCTGCCCTCGAGGGATGAGGACGCCGTTGTTGCGCCCTCGGCTGCTCGCGTTATCCATGTGCCTGTTCTTTCTCTTTGAGGAACGTGTCGAACTTCTGCTGGAGGTCCGCGCGAGAGACCCAGGGCTTGCCGTGGTTCCACTCGCGCGGAAGATAGAAACGGTCTGCGGACTTGATGCTGAGAAGGTACGCGACATTGACCGCGGCCCACTTGCCGTAGACGCGGAGCTCGAACGAGGTCTTGCAGCGTTCAGTGCAGACCGCGGTGACGTCAGCCACCCCACCCTCGGGGACCTGAAGGATGTCGCGGATCCAGAAGCCGCAGCACGGGCACTCTGCCTTGCCGTCGCGCACGCGGGTGTAGACCAGGTGCCCGAAGGCCTGGGCCAGGGTGTCAACGCCGGCGCGCAGCGGAGGGGGGATATAGACCTTGCCCTCCGCCTTCTTCTGCGCCACCGCGTTCAGCGGGGTCGAGGGCTGCTCGTAGGTGAGTGCAGCGATGCCAGCCACCGGGTCTGTGCGAAGCAGCGTGACAGTTGCCTCATCGAGCGGGACAGGCATCAGCCCAGGGCGGTCGGTGCGCTGGAGGATGACCTTCGTGGAGGCGTCCGCTTCGATCTCCTTGAGGAGGTTGCAGAGACGCTTCAGCATCTCGCGGTATTCGAGGGAGAAGGATTCCGTGGCCTCGCGCCACTGCAAGTTGATGTACTCGAAGCGCCCCTCGTAGTGATGCTCCACGCGCTTGTAGTGGAGGATGATCTGCTTACCCATGGCTCTCTCCTGAAGGCGCATCGGCCACCTTCGATGCGAGGTCGACAGGCCGAACGATGCGGTAGACGACGGCTCCTGCGGGGCCCGCCCCGAAGTGCAGGACGGTGCCGTCCCAGAGCTCGATGGCGTCGATGATGGCGCGCTCCTGCCCCTGAACGTTGGATCCGATGACCTTGCGAACCGGGTGTTCGGCCATGACTTCGCGCACCGTGTCGATGGAACAGAGCTGCTCCTCCGGCAGGCCGCATCCCTTGAAGGCGCTGAAGGCCTCTACCGGGGTGAGGTCTCGCAGGGTGAGGGCAGAGAAGACGCGGACATCCACGAGCTCCTCCGACATCCCGGTGCAGAGCTTCTCGCAGCGTGGGCAGGGGAACTTGTCCGGCCAGAACTCGCTCTTGTCCCCCACGAGCTCGCGTAGCTCGCGGGTGGAGTGGTTCTGCGCCGCGTTCACCGGCATGACCCGGATGGCGAGCGCGCAAGGGAGGCAGGCCACGACGATCATACGGAGGGCACCCCGTCATCGAGGTCAGCGTCCTCGGTCTGAGGAGGATCCGGTTCGTAGGTGTCCGTCTCACGTGGGACGTACACCGGTGCGCTGGTGACCACGTCCGTGTCCCCGATAGGCACCTCCTCCGAACGAGCGATGACCGGAGGAGCCGCCTGCGCGTGGATGTGCGCCTTCATCACGCGCTCCGCGACCTCGTCGTCGACCGGGCACTGCACGGTCTCACCCGTGGGCAGAACGAGCACCAGGAAGTTCTGCATGACGTTCTTCATGAGGTCGACGCGCTGGACGACGCTGCTGATCTCGCACTTCATTGAGGCACCGGTGGCTTGGGCTGGTTCGCACGGGCGCGTTCAGCCGCGTCGCCCTTCAGCAGCTTCGTGAGGTTCTGTACTTCGATGCCCACGCGCAGGGCGCTCACGCCTACGCGGTGCAGGTTGATGAGCTCGAGGCAGTGGGCCCACTGCTGGTTCTTGTAGTCGGGATGGTCCGGCGGAATCACGTAGGCCATGCACTCGGCAGTGCAAAGGCGCTGCTGATCCTTGAAGCAGTAGAGTCCGCTCCCCGGGACCTGGTCCTTAGGTATTACGGGCATCGTGCTCCTCCTTCTCGATGGCAGCGCGCGTTTCGACGACGCTCTTCGCGATGGCTTGAGCAGCGCCCCCGATGTAGCGCGCCACGGTCCGGCTGAAGAGCTTCTGCTCGTCCTTGTTGTTGCCGGGCAGAGCGATGAAGCCCCACTTCAGCAGCAGCTTGCCGAGCTCGAGGGACATGTCGCGCCCGAGCAGAGCGCGGACATCGCGAGCGAAGTGAAGAAACACTTCCTCCTTCGAGCCGTGCCCGTGATCGAAGCGGTAGACGTTGAGCTCGGAGGAAGACCCCGCCCAGGTGCAGGTGAGACACTTGGCCGGTCCTCCGAGCTCGGAGGACTCGATCTGTGCGCTGCCACAAGCAGGACAGAAGGAGCCCTTGTCTGTGGCGGCACGGTTGATGAGACTGTTGTCGTTCGCGGTCACGTCGGAATCACCTTCCCGAGCTTGGTGTAGAAGGCCCCACGCCGGGCCCGTACTTCTGGTGTGTCAGGCGTTGCATCCTTCTCGATGTGCGTGGTCTTTCGCTTCGACTGCTTGGGCGCCTGCCAGAGAGGCTTGATGCCCATCCCGCCGCGCTTCACCTCGGCGTTGAGCGCCTTGATGACGTCCGCGTGGGTGTTCTTCTTCTGCGCCTCCAGCCACGGGAAGGCGGTCTTCATGTAGTCGTCGAAGACTTCCTTGCCCTTGTCCTTGGAGACGATTGCCTGCGCGAGCGCCCTGGTGCGTGCGTGTTCGATCTGCTCTTTCTTCAGCACGTACAGTAGAAGGACAGACTCCTGAAGTGACCCCGTCGGGGGCGGCTCGCGCAGAGACGCGAGCAGCAAAGCTGCCCGTGCCCAGCCTTCTGGAGTCTCTAGCCATTTCCCAGTCTCTCCGCGACGAAGAGCTTGCGAACGCGCACGTCGAACCAGAAGAAGTTCACACCGAGCGTGCCGATCATGTGGAAGGAGTTGCGTGCGAGGAAGTCGAACTTCTTCCAGAACGCGTCCTCGTCGAACTTGCCGCTCGCATCGAGATGACTCGGGACCTTGTTGTCGTTGATGGCGTAGAGCCCGAGCGCCACCGTCATCACGGAGAACTTGTCGAGCAGGTAGCGCTCGTTGATCTCGAGGCCCTTCGACTCGAGCATGATGAGCTTCTTGATCGCCAGGTCGTCTGACGAGGCGATGGACTGGAAGGTGGGCTCGAACTTGCCGGGGAGGATGGGCACCTTCTGCCGCACGTACCCGTGCATGATGAGGTCGTCGACCTCCATCTTCGGGCAGCGCTCCTCGATGATGGCGCGCTGCTCGTCGTTGTTGATGATGTCCTTCATCATCATGTCGCGGAGAGTCGCGAAGTCGAGGTCGTCCTCGACGCCCATCTTCTTCAACACCTCGGCGACGCGCGTCTTGTCGCTGGTCTGCGGTCCATCCTTCGGCGCGTTGCCGAAGCGACCGGCTGCACCTGCCGAGCTCTGGATGGAAGCCTGCTCGGCAGCACGGTCCTCTGCCTCGGTGGTTGCGGACTGCCCGCGCCCGAGAGCGGCGATGCGCTCGAGGTCCTGGAGGGACTCGGGACTCAGCCCCTTCGTGGCCTGGTGCAGCTCCTGAGGGAGCACGTGGCGGCGGTTCGTGCCGCTCCCGCGGATGACGCCGTACTTGAACGCGAGCTCGGGCTGCGAGGCCGCGAACATCGAACCCTGCCCTGGGCGGAACAGCGGGTCGTTCTGGGCCTCCGCTGGCAGCAGGTCAGACGGGTAGATCTGCGCAGGACGTGTCTTCGATGCCGGCGGAGAGAACGTCGCCGCAGCCCGTAGCGCAGGAGACTGTGTGAAGATCCCGCCCTGGGGAGGGGCCACCCCCGCTGCCTGGGCAGTGGCAGCGCGCTGTGCAACCGCCTGGTCGGCCATCGTCATGCCGTCGCCGGCGGGGGCCTCGAGGTTCGGGATGGGTGGCGTCGGCCCCCCTGCCCGCTGAGTCGTGTACTTCGGGATCGCCTGCCGGCTCAGCGGATGACGGTTGCGAGTCATCGCATCCGCCACACGACGGGCCGCGGGATCCGTCACGCTCGCGTGAACGAAAGGCGCGCTGAGTTGGGTCGGCGCGTTCGGGTCTTTTACTACTGCGTCTCGTTTGGCCATGCGTTCCTGAGCTGTCTAGGGTGTACTGCCAATGTGCTCACACGTCAAGGAGTAGCTAAGCAAGAGGGGCTGGTGCCCCCCTGGCCTACTTCGGTAGGACTTCTGCGATCAGGTGCGTCACGATCTCAAGGTCAGTGAGCGCAGGCCTGTCGCCGTCGAACGGTCGGTTCTCGATCTTCGCCAGCACCACGCCACCCTGCAGGCGTAGCGGTGGGCTGGTCACCTTCGAGAGCGCGCCCTTCAGCAGGTAGAAGGGCCCGTAGTCCACGAGATGCTTGCCGAACTTGATGTACGACCGGGCGGAGAAGACATGCCGCAGGTCACCTCCCTGCAGCACCAACATCGCGGTCAGATGGGAGAACACCAGCTCGTCGAAAGCGAACTTGCACCAGAAGATCTTGCCCTTCGGGTGCGGCGTGCAGACCGGCGTGCTGAAGACGCCTCTGGTTGCCCAGGCGAGCGGACCTTCTGCTCCGTCCGCACAGATCTCGATGCGCTCCTTCGTCTCTACTCGGTGGGGACCTTCCCGGGTGCCCATCCCTTCGGTCCGCGCGGGGGCGGGGGATCCGGCGCCTTCGTCACCACCATCTTGTGTCTCTTGCACTTGTGGCACCTTCCGACTTCAGGGTGTGCCGGAGAGAAGGGGACGAGTGTCCCCAGCGCCCACCCGGCGGTCTCGGCCTGCTCAATGAGCCTCTTCCCTTCGCACCCTGGGTGCGTGCAGGTGAGCTCGTACTCCACGAACAACGGGTTGACCATCCTGGGCATGGGCGTTCCTCACGGCAGCTTGCACCGCGGAGAGGTACTCCGCGTCACCGGGATTGTACGCCCGGAGCCACCCGAGGTTCTCACACTCATGCGTGCAGGCTGCGCGAATGCGTGAGAGGAAGGCGCCCATGCGCCGGAGGTTCGCGTGCGGCTGCTGGAGAGACCCGACCTCGGGACTGGTGCAGCGCACGTTGATCTGGCCCAGCCCCACCGAGCAGGAGCCATCCTGCTCATGTCGAAGAGCCGTTGCCGTCCAGTGGGTTTCCCGGTCGATGAGTGCCGGGAAGATCCACGGGTCGAGGTTGTGCTCGCGGGCCTCCTCGAGGACCCAGCTGACGTAGCGGGCGCGTTCCCTGGGCGGCAGGTGCGGGTTGCTGTGGTGGATTGCCGCGCTGAGCAGCAGCACGCTTGTCGTGAACATCCTTGGCCTCCGACATCTTGATGATGGACTCGAGCACCTCCTTCTTCGAGAGGTCCTGCAGGGGGTTCGCCTTCCCCAGAATGAGCTCGCCCTTCACCAACGCGATGCGGATGGACTCGCGCGCGATGAGCTGGAGGTTCTTGAGCTCCTTCATGATGCGCTCCTCGAAGCGCATCGCGATGGTGTTGCAGTCCGGGCAGACGAAGACGGCGGCGTAGATCTTCGCGTCCTCGGGAGCGACGTCCTTGTGGCAGTTCTGGCACGGGAGACCCATGCCGGAAGACTACCCCTCGGATGTGGTGTCGTCAGTACCTGTCTTCGGGGGGAGAACCCGCAGGGTGGTACTCACCGGCTTGCGGAGGAACTTCTTCTGCAGGTCGGTCAAGCTCTCGGCCACGTAGTTCCGCAGAGACTCCTGCTCGAACGCTGCGGCCTCGGCAGAGATCTCCGCGTTGAGCGCTGCGTACTTGGAGCGCACCGCGAAGATGAACTGGTCGAGCTTCGCATCCGCGGTGTGCGCGTGCTGCTCGCAGTACTCCGGGGCCTGCATCAGGTCGATGACCCGCTTGTACCGGGGCGCGACGGCGAAGTAGTTGCGGAGGAAGTCGTACGCCCCCCGGGTGCGCCTCAGGATGGGGGCCGGTCGTGTAGCTACGGCGCCACACACGCACTTCGGCACAAGCTCATAGTCGAGCTTCGCCTGCTCCTCCTGCGTGACGCCCTTGGGTAGCTTCCTCTTCTGGTTCCAGATGATGCGTGCGACGAGGGCGACCACAACCGCCACAGTCAGGAACCCAAGCCCGTAGTTTTGCCAGAAGTCCATTCGCCTATTCCTTGTTCGGGGTCAGCTGCGCCTTGTAGCGCAGCACTGTCGTTCTGCAACTTCTCGTCGAAAGCCAGCTTGTCCAGCAGCTCCTTGAGCCGCCGCCAGATGTCCTCGACCTCGGGTTGTAGGTACGCGACGTCGTCGTTGATGTTCTGCGCGGCCTCCTCGAGCTCCATCTGCGCACGGCGCGCGTGATGACGAACCCAGAAGAGTCTCCGCGATGTGACGTCGTCAGCCATTCGGAAAGTACACGTCGAGCTGGGTCCACCCGACCAACGCTGCTGGGTCGAGGGTGACCATGATGTTGACCGCCTTCGGCGTGCGCGCGCCCACCACGGTGAGCACGTCGTTCTTGCAGAGCGGTCTGGAGATGAGCTGCAAGAAGAACTGCAGGTTGGGGGGCCAGGTCTTCGGAAAGTTCGCCTTCCAACCAGGAGGTAGCGGCGTCGCGGGATCCTGCCAGCGGATCCAGAGCGAGTACCGCTTGATGTCGTTCGCCTCTTCGATCTCGCGCAAGTAGCTCTGGAGCTCCTGCGCTTTCGTCTGATCGATCGACCCGTCGGGCTGGACCGTCGAGCGTTGTGCGAGCGCGATGAGGGCTTCATACTGTTGTTGTTCCAATGTGAGGTTCATGGAGTCGCTCCTGGTATGTGAGCCCATCGCTTGCCGCGCAAGGCCATGCTCATCATACCACTCGGCACGCCGTACTTTTCACAGAGCGCCTTCTGAGTCGTGCCGCTACGATATTCCTCTCGCCAGGTCATCACGAGCTCCTCGGTGTACTTGGCGTTGGGTCGTGCACTACCTCGGGGCACTGTCTCTGGGTGCGTGCGTGAGCCATTCCAATCTCCGCTAGCCATGCGTCCGCGCAGCACTGCATCGCGCGCATTATCTGCACGTGTACCTGCGTAAACATGCACCACGCACAACTTCACATCGCACTCATGTAGAACCATCAGCCCCGGCGGAACGGGGCCGTGCTGTAGCTCGAAGGCGGCGACATGAACATAGAGCGTCTTACCGTCATGTCCGCCGCTGCCGATACTGCCGTACCCGTTCTTCAGTACGGACCCCGTCCACAGCCGGCACGGCGTAGTCATGTGCGGTTGTGTGCTGCCTTCTTTGACCTTGGCCCATAGGCGCTCCGCCAGAGGTTTACGTGGCGCGCTGTACATGGCTACTCCTGATTGGGATAGATGAACCGCAACGCGCTGAGCTCTTTGCTCACCAGCGACTCAAGCTCCTCGAGCGGTCCGTCCTCGTTGTTCAGCACCGAGGCGAACTTCCCGCGGTCGATGGCGTTCTGCTCCTGCTCGCTCGCGTGCTGGCCTGCTGTTCCTACGAGGCCGGCACCTGGACGTTCGATCTTCCAGACGTGCCCGCCGGCGGCGCGGATGGCGTCCACTTCGTTGAGGAAGCGGACGTCAGAGATGGCAACTCCCTGTATGGAGCCCTTGGGCTCATCGTCGCGGTGCCACTCACCTGTCGCAGTCTGCTCGATGCGCTCTACGATGCCTTCCTGTTGCGTGTACATGACGGACGAGTCTTCAAGCAACCGCTTCGCCACACGCAGCGCGTAGTTGATCCAGATGTTCGGGTAGCAATAGCGTCCGAACTCTGTGCCGAGTTGTTGGAGAGCGTAACGCGGGGTAAGGAAGGCGCGTGCAGGGCAGGTGCGCTCCATCATCTCTACGGCATCCTCCGTGCGTTCACCGCAGTACTGGCAGGTGAAAGGCGCACTGCCTTCGGCGCGTGACCAACCACACGGGACCTGGCGTGGGTACCTTTTGTCCGGCTTGTTCCGTTCTTCACTTGGACCCCAGAGCTGGGTATCGGTGAAAGCGAAGAACTCTTTCGCTGCGCGCTTGATCGGATCAGCGAGCGCAACCTTCACGAAGCCGTGGTTCTTCACGAGGAAGTCCGCGACCGTGTCCTTGCCTGCGCCGGCTTGTCCGCAGAGTCCGATGATCATGTGTTCTCCGGCATGTGCGTGGCCTTGATGGATGCGCGCTCGAACCAGTCGAGGGAGTCCTTGATGCGGTAGTCGTTGCGGTAGATGACGCGCTGCACGCCCCCGAGGTTGATGAGAAACTTCGCGCACGTTAGGCAGGGCAGGTGCGTGCAGAACACGACCTTGCCGTACTCCCTCGGTGCGTCACAGTTGATGACGGCGTTCTGCTCAGCATGGATGCAGCCGCAATTGCCTACAGCTTCTGCGCCGTGGCGGTCGCAACCGTTCGGTCCCCCGGTGGCGTTGCCGTTGTAGCCCCAGGAGAGAACCTTCCTGAAGTCTATGCTTGTGATGACGCAGCCTACGCGCAGGCGCTCACAAGTAGATCGATCACTGATTCGCTCAGCAATACTGAGGCAGATGTCTGTGAACGACGGTCGCGTCTTCTGATCTTCCATGCAGCTTTTCCTCCCATGCTCGCAATCTCACGCTGGTTCTTGGAATCCATGGCCCCGAAACCGGACTTACGGCCCTTCGACATACGGTCGTGGATGTTGTCCAGGTTTGTGCCCAAGAAGAGGTGGTCTGGGCGCACACACGGGCGGTTGTCGCAGCGATGCAACACATGCAGACCTTCCGGGATAGGACCGAACCAAAACTCCCAAGCAATACGGTGCGTCGTCCGTACCTTCCGCTGCCAGTTCAAGACACCGTAGCCGCTCTTCGCACACGCTCCTTGCCACACCCAGCAGCCGTCTTCTTCCTGAGACAGGAGCACCTGCTGCCAGAACCGGTTGCACAGGACCAGGTCCGTCGCTAGGGCGCGCCCCATCAGCGCCATCCCGGTCCCACGAACTTCGCCAGGGCGCAGATGCCACCGACGATGAAGCCGACCACGAACCCGATGAGCGCAGGCCAAACCCAGCTCGGTACAATGAAGTGAACTTCCATCAGACTCCTCTTGCCGCGAGCACCTCACTGATGATCTCGCGCGTGTGGTCACAGACGCGGCGCTGCACCACGGGGATGCGGCGTGCCGACGTGCCAAAGACGAAGGCCCGGTCGAACACCTTCTCGTAGGTGCCGCCGGGCCAGGTGACCTTGACGGAGAACTCTCCGTTGGGTCGTGCTGCGATGCTGACTGTCGCGCAGGTAGAGCGCTCGAGGGTGGGACGCCGCTCTTCCAGCTTGGCACGGAGCCCGGCTAGAAGAACGGCGCCACGGTCCACGATCAGCCGCCGTGCCCTACCGAGGGCACGCTGTTCACCGGGGGCGCCCCCAGAGTGAAGCCGGGGACCATCTTGCGCGCGGACTCCTCGGCCTGGGCAAGGATGCTCTGGTCGGTCGTGGAGACCGGCGCAGGCGCCTGCCCCGCCTGGCCGGCGAGCTGCTCACGCAGAGAGACCGGGAGGGGCTTGGGGGCCGGAGCCGCGGGCGCCTCGAGAGACTGCGTGGCCTTGGTCACAGCCGCCAGGTAGAGGCGCTCCTCCACCGGCGTGCGCGCCGCGTTGTTCGCGAGGGCCACCACGATCTCGGTGGCGTTGCGCTCACGAACCACGCTCTCCCCGATGAGGGAGGGCGAGACCGCGTTGACCGGAAGGCGGAGCGCCTCGGTGGGTGCCGTCGCGCTGGAGTCCTTCGCCTGGGTCTCGCGAACCGTGGTGGTCGCGACAGGAGCGCGACGCGCAGCGCGCTTGGCAGCGGGTGCGGCCTTCGCAGCTGGCTTGGCAGCGGCCTTCTTCGCGACCTTCTTGGCAGCAGCCTTCTTCGCCGTCTTCTTCGCGGCGCGCGGAGCTGCAGCCTTGCTGCCGTCCTCGCCGAAGTAGCTGTTGATAGCGTTGGCTGCGAGCTGCCGGTCGTGCGGACCCCAGTCGCTCTTGCCCACAGCGCGACGCGCGCCAGTCGCCGTGTCGTACTTCCCTGCCTTGAGGTTTTCGCTGAACGTCGCCAGCGTCATCCGCTCGTATGCCATCTGATCATCTCCTGGGCACTCGGCCCGTAGTGGTAGAAAAGAACAAGTACTCCCGTTGTAGAAGAAGTCAACGGTAGAACGTAAGAACGCAGAGCAGAGCTACCCAGATTCCGACGAAGGCAACGTACTTCCAGCCAGCTCCACGGATGGGGCGGTGAGACTCACGCATCTTTCGCAACGCTCGATCACTGAACTCTAGGGCCATGGCTTCCTCGCTTCCCTTGTACCCGCGACGCACCTGCAGTTGTTGTCGAAGAGAGGGTATAAGCACAACGACCACAACGCTTGCCCGTGGCGCAGTGCCCGCTGCTATCATGCGGCCATGCGAATCCTCATCTACACGTTGATGTGCGCGCTCATAGCGTGCCAGACACCAGCTCCTCCAACGCCCTGTGTTCCGGACGCGATGTCTGCGCCGGTCAAGGCAACGCCCTGCGTGAATCCCGCCCCTTCGGGGTCAGTGACGCCGCCCGCTCCCTCGCCTCCCGAGCCGCATGACGCCTGCTGGAACGCGGCGCAGAAGCTCATCGCACTCGGCTGCAAGGACACGCGCGGTCGCCTCCTCGGCGGCCCCGACCTCAGCGGTCTCACCTGGTCGCAGGTCTGTCGTCAGGACCTCTCGAACGGAGTCAACCTCAACGCGAGCTGCATCTCTGCAGCCAGCACGTGCGCGGCAGCGGAGGCATGCAAATGAACCAGATCACCTGGCAGGGCCGCACCTTCAAGAGCCACGAGCTCTTCGACAGCACGATGCCCGACGCTCTTCGGGCCCACGTCGCAGCGCCTCGTCCCTTCGAGGACGTGATGAAGTCGTTCAAGGCTTCAGACACGGCACAGGACGGAAGCGACTACGACATCCCCAACCAGCCGCCGGCGTACGACCAGGGTGACGAGGGCTCCTGCGTCCTCAACTCCACGGTCGGCGCGATGAGCATCGTCCTCGGCGTCGAGAAGCTCTCCATCGTGATGCTCTCGCGCAACTTCCTGTACTGGCTGTGCCGCGAAGTCATGGGCACCACCACGCAGGACAGCGGGACCTACTCGTCCCTCGCTGTCGACCGCGTCGGCAAGATCGGCGTCTGCCAGGAGAGCACCTGGGCGTACGGCGACCAGACGATGTACGTCGCACCGTCGCTCCAGGCCTACAGCGAGGCCTCGGACAACAAGGCCACCGCGTGGTTCCAGGTCGACTCTCCCAGCGCCAAGGTCGCGCGCCTCACGCAGCTCGAGGCCGCGATTCGCTCGAACCACCCGGTCATCTTCGGCACCCCCGTCGACAACGCCATCCAGACTTACCAGCCGGGACAGATCCTCACCGTCCCGGATGTGAACGCCCTCATCGGCGGTCACGAGATGGTCGTCACCGGCGTCCACTACATCAACGGCCAGCGCGTGTGGATCTGGCGCAACTCCTGGGGCACGTCCTACGGGAACAACGGCTACCTCATGGTGGACGACAACTGGATGAACTGGGCCCAGCTCCAGGACATCTGGTTGTTGACGCGGCTCTCCCCGTTGCTATTCTAGGTGGATGCAGCGTACTCCTCCGATCATCCGCGTAGGTGACACCTACGGACTATGGACTGTAGTAACAAGCCCCTGGCGTAATGCCAGGGGCTTTCTTGTTGTAGGGGTAGCGTGCGGCTGCTCCCCGGAGCACGAGGTCGTACGTGACGCGTACAGTGTGTATCGCGGCGACTCCGGATCTTGCGGCTGCAGACGTATGCGGGCCTCGCGGGAAGCGCATCTACGGCACGGGCAGTCCAGTGGGAAACGTACGCGTGTCTACCGCATCTGGCGTGGCATGCGGCAGCGCTGCCTAAACAAGAACAACCCTATCTACAGGGGTTATGGTGAACGAGGCATCACCATCACTCCTCGATGGAACAAGTTCGAGAACTTCTGGAAGGACATGGGAGATCCGCCAAGCAAGCAGCACTCACTGGGTCGCATCAACAATGACGGCCCCTACTCTAAAGCCAACTGTGAGTGGCAAACCGCAGACGCGCAGTGCAACAACACCAGAAGTACTCGCCGTGTCACTTTTGAGGGACGTACGGCATCACTCACGCAATGGGCACGTGAGTACGGACTGCGCCCGCATACCTTGCGCGCAAGACTAGAAGCTAACTGGGAAGTGCAGCGCGCCCTACAGACACCAATACGGCCACGTAGCACGACTACCTAGAGGAACCATGGCACGACAACTCGTTCTCATCTGCGACGGCAAAGACTGCGGCACCGTACTGCTCGAGCCCCACGCGGGTTTCATCATCAAGGGCTCCATCGAGGAGGCCGCCATCGAGAACCCGAAGCCACTTGTTTCACCGTCAGATGAGACGGTGCTCTGCAGAGAGTGCTTTCTCACCGTGCTCGGTGCAGCTACAAAGTAGGGATGCCGAAACCACGACGGATCAACCTGCCGGTGGGCAAGGAGCTCGGTATCCTGCTGGATGTACTGGTCTGGGGAGTGCGCGAAGAGTTCCGCAAAGCGGGCAAGCCGAAGCCCACCCAGGTGGACATCATCAACAGCGCGCTCCTCGCCTACTGCCTCGAGCGAAAAGAATCCCTGCTGAAGGTGCTCGCCAATGAAGCCGACCAAGCCACCGTCGAAGACGCTCTTCAACGAGCAGGACAGCCTGCCGGACTACAGCGCTTCGCTAAGCAGCTTCACGGCCGAACCGGTCACGCCCATCCCAAGCGTCGAGGAGATCGCAGCACACCAGGCGGGACAGATAGTGCACCCGCTCTTCCAATCCACCCCCGTGTTGCCGAGGCGCTCGGAGACCTCGATCCTACAAGGCCTTCTGGGTGGTGACATCCACGTCTTGCTGGACGACCGCGCGCGTAACCCGAAGCGCTACGGCCCCGAGACCTCTGCCGTCCTCGACAAGCTCGAGGGCAACCTGTCCACCACCGACCTGACCCCTGAAGACCAGCACCTCCTGAACATGGCGGTGTTCGAGTTCGCCTCGGCCCCGAAGCCAGAGCCGCCGGCGGCGATGAAGCCCAAGCCGAGGCCGAAGAAGGAGCCCGTCGCACCAGACGGAGAGGAGCCCACGCGCAAGGTGCCCTGGGACGAAGACGCGCCGGGCCAGAAGCCCGAGCTCTACTGGTGGATGAAGTAGCCACCAAAGAGAAGAGGGCAGCCCGTAGGGGCCGCCCTCTTTCTTCTTAGCCCTCGAGGAGGACTACTGGCTGAGCGAGCCGTTGGGGAGCTGGTTCCCGTCGATCTCGTACTCGATGGAGTAGGAGTGGCCCGTGCCCGCCGTGGTCCCCGCGCTGAGGCCGAGCAGGGTGTTGGCCGTGCCCGCGCCGACCACGATGGTGAAGACCGAGCCCTTCTTGAGGTCCGTGAGGACGAGGTAGCCGCTCGAGTTCACCGTCGCAGCGAGTCCCGGCCACGCCACGTTGATGGCCTGGAGGAGAGCCGCCAGGCTGAACGCGTTGGTCTGCGCGTTGAGCGTGAGCGTCTTGGCGACGGTGTTGACGGTCAGGATGAGGGTGAGCCCGTTGAGGGTGCCCGCCCCGCCGTTGCCGCCGTAGAGCGCCGCGGTGTTGAGGTTGGCGGTCCCGGTGACCACGGCTGCCGAGCTCGAGGTCGGAGCCGTCGCCGGCGTGTAGGAGCCGTACGGGGGATGCGCCTGGGGCGTGGTGATGACGCCCGTGGCCGGGGGTCCGATGAGGACACCGTCGACGATCTCGTTGCGCACGAGAGGCACCGACTGACCGCAGCGGAGCTTCGGGAGGAAGCTGAGGCCGATGACCGCACCCGTCCCCACCGAGAAGGTGGCCCCGGTGCCCGTGCCCGCGGGCAGCGAGACAGACTGGACCTGGGCGAAGCAGCTGGCCGTCACGTAGGTCCCCGCGCCGCCGCTGGTGCCGGTGATGGTCTCCGACAGGGCGTTGCCCTGCGCGTCGAAGCCCGTGATCGTGACAGAGGCCGGCATGTTCGCCGGCGTTCCGCCCGCGACGACGACCTCGATGTTGCGCGCCGGGTACATCTCGGCGTCGCCCACCGAGCCGGTGAGGGCCGCGTAGGAGTAGGTCGCTGCGACAGTCTGGGAGGCCGTGACAGGGAGGATGGCCGTGGCGGTCGCCGGCGGGGGACCGTCGAACTCCTCGATGGCGACGCCGAGCAGCGGAGCCAGCGTGGCGGCGAGGTCCTTGCGGACGTCGAGGACTTCTTCCGCGAGGCCACCAGGACCAACGAGGAGATGAGGACGAGTCGGAGCTTGGGTGCCCCAGAGGCCTGAACCGAACATGATGTGTCTCCTAGAGTAGGGGTGTTCCGAGCTGCGGCTGACCGTACTGATTCACGCCGTATGCGAGCTGTTGTCCGAATCTTCCGCCACCGAATGTAGCAGGTCCAGGTGCCGGTTGTCCTAGTGCCTGGACTCCTTTGTTCACGCCGTACGCTCCAAGAGCCCCGGCGGCGAGAGTACCTGCACCAACAGCGAGGCCGACGCGCCCCATTGTTTTCTTCGCGGCTTGTACTCCCTGCTGACCCAACGACTTGCTCGCCTCGAGCGCCTTCTTGCCGATGTCTGCCATGGGCGTGAGGCTGAACCCCGCGGTCTTCGCGAGCTCCGCGCCGAGGTCCACGCCGACAGCGGCGAGGCGAATCATCTCCTCGGGCACGTCGGTGTGTCGCAGCGCCTCCGTTGCCGGTGCCATCTGGACGGCTGCGCGCTCGTGCTTGTCCTCGTACCTCTGGTCCTGCTCCGCGCGCACCTTCTCGTCGTCAGCATGAGCCGCCGCGAGGAACCCCTCGCTCAGCAAGGCCATGCCGATGCGCGTGATGAGCGAGCCGTTCATCCGAGCACCCAGATGCGGAGCGTGCATGCCGCTGTGTACGTGATGGCCGCGGCGGTGACGCCCGTGACAGGCAGCGCGTTGAAGTAGGCGAGGAAGGAACCAGGCGTGAGCTCCAGCGCACCCTCTCCGTTCACCGAGAGGTAGACCGGAGCGGCCTCGGCCTGGTTCGGCTCGTCGTATCGAATGAGGAGCCCCACGGCACCTGGTGAGACGATGGTGCCGAAGGGCAGGTCGAGGGTGCCACTCCCCGAGGGGTTGGCGACCTGGGCCTCGAGAGCGACGTACGACCCAGCGAAGTTGAACGGGATGGGGCTCTGCGGCAGCGACTGATCCGCTGCCAGCTGGAACTGTCCCGAGAATACAACCGGCTGGGGCGTAGGTCCGCTCATGGGTTACGAGTTGGGGATGCCCGGGAAGGTGGCTGCAGAGCCGCCGGCGTTCGAGGAGTTGGTGTTGGTCACCAGGGTGAGCGCCGAGACTGCGACGGGGACCGCGCGCTCGAACTGCACCGCCACCGACTCCTGGATGAGGACGCCCTGCGCGTCCGTCGCCCAGCTGTGGTTCGGCAGGTAGCAGGCCTCGAAGTACACCGCCCCGAGCGTGTCGAGGTTGATGTCGCGGATGTACATCAGGATGCCGATGGGCTGCGCGAACAGGTCCGACGCTAGGTTGACGTAGATGTTCTCGTAGCCCGGCGGGATGATGACGTCGTGCGGGTTGGACACCGACGCCGCGCCGGCGTTGGGGAACATCGCCGGGATGACCGTCGGGGGGATGAGGTCCTGGTAGTACGCGTACAGGATGCGGAGCAGAGACGCGCCGTGGTAGTAGATGCGCCCCAGCCCGAGCTGCCCCACCGTGCGGCCGGCGATGAAGTAGCTGCGCTCCGAACCGATCTCGAAGATGCGGGAGAACTGCCGCGTGTGCGAGAGATTGAAGTTCTGGATGACGCCGATGGGGAAGACGATCTGGTTGGCAGCCTGACCGTTCCCCGCAACCGCGCCGGCAACCGCCGCGGCTCCCCCGATGTTCGCGAGGCGGGGCGGACCCGCTGCGAGCATGGTGAAGCCTGCGTTGGCGTAGGCTCCGTCGACCAAGCCCGCCTGGACGTAGTTCGAGTACGGCGCCCAGTCTGAGAAGTTCCCTGCCATGGTGGTGTCCTTTGTGAGTCAGGCTCGGAGTACGACGGTGGTTAGACGGTCAGGGTGAGGCGGATGTAGTTGCAGGGCAGCGGGACATCGAGGGTGATGTCCACGTCGACCTGGTCCGGCTCGTTGGTGTCCTGGATCAGGTTGTTCAGCGTCGCGCCGATGAGCACACCCGAGTCCGAGAGGAACCCGAGAAGACCCGCGATGACGTGCCCGAGGGAGTCGAGGAAGCCCTGGGTGATGTTGAACCGACCGATGTAGTTCTTCAGGCCGGTGCGCAGGAACTTGGCGACGAAGTCGACGATCTTCGTGACCGAGTCCGTGCGCGTCTCGACGGATGTCATGTCCGTCGTGAGGGCCATCCGGGAGTACAGCGGGGTACCCGGGGAGTCCTGGATGATGATGTACGTGCCGCCCGCCGCCATGATGTCGAGCTGCGACTGGCTGAACGTGCCCTTCGACCCGATGACGCTGATGAAGCCCGTCATGGGGAAGTTGGTGAACGATTGTTGCGGAGGCTGAGCTCCGATCATGCCGGCGATGGCCGCCGTCATGTAGAAGCCGTCGATGATCTGCTGGACCCCGTTGATCGTCGCCGAGCAGGAGTCCGGGAAGACCGACCAGACGCGGCGGTTCGCGTAGCCCTGGCTGGTCTGCTGGACCGTCAGCGCAATGTTGTCGTAGTCCGGCATCCCGTCGGGGAGCAGGAGCGCAGCGCCGCGGATGCGGACCGCGAAGGGCTCCGAGATGAGCGGGTCGGGCAGCGGTGTCGTCGCGTAGAAGCCGTCGTCGTTCTGACCCGGGAGGAAGCCCGAGGTCTGAATGGTGAGGACCGACCCGACGAGATTGACGATGCTGTAGTGATTGCCGTCGCCAATGTCGAGGTAGATACCTGCCGTGACCGAGTAGGGTCCGGTGCCCGTCTGCCCCGCTGCGACAAGCAGCGAGTCGAGACCGGCAATGCCAGTGTCAAACTGGTTGGTCGTCAACGTGGTGTTGCCGTCCGTGCCCGACGCGACGAGCGTGTCGATGTACGTGGTCGGTGTCTCCGCGTTGATGAGTACGATGCGCTCGCCCTTCTGGGCGGGCTCGCTCATCAGCGTGACGTGCGTGTTGAAGACCTGGAAGACCGTGGGGTCATGGGTCAGGGGCGCGATGGCGTAGACCTCGTAGCCCTCGAGGAACTGCGCCGCGCGGGTGAACGCGTCCAGCGTGCCGAAAGGCGAGCCCTCCGTTACTGCATCGACGCCGATACCCGTGACAGCGATGCCTGGCGCGTTGAGGAGCGCGAAGTAGAGACCCAGTCCGAGCGGGTTGTCCGTCGTGATGGGGCTCAGGTTCGCTGCGAGGGTGGTCGTGTCCCCGAAGGAGAGCAGGCCGGGGTTGGTGGCCTGCGCCGTGACGTCGAGACGCAGCGCCTGGTACTGCACGTAGAGCTGCGCGCGTGCCGTGGTGACCGGGTTGCCGCGGATGTTGCGGAGGACGTTGGCCTTGATGGTCGCGTTCCCCACGTCGTCGACGGAGAGGTTCGGGATGGGACGCGTGACGCCGGTGTTGGCGTTGTTCACGTTCAGCCCGTTGGCTGTGATGTACCAGGCGTTGCCGACGTCGCTCGAGACCGGCACCTGCGTGCTGATCTGGAGCTGGCTGTTGTTCCCTCCGGGCGCGACCTTGACGATGGTCGCGTACGGGGTGCCGTCCACCGTGATGGTGTCCCCGGGGAGGGGCTGGTAGGGGGCTCCGGTCGCTGCACTCACCGTGAGGCCGAGCGCTGTGAGCGCCGTGCCTCCGAGGACGGAGAGGATGGACTCCGCTCCGAGCTGGGTGCTCGTGAGCACCAGGTCGCCGCCGCCGTTGGTGGTGGCAATCGTCTGACCGCCCACAGCCTCGCCGAAGAGCGCGTTGATCTGCGCGAGGATCTTCGTGGGCGTGGTGGCGCCCATGAAGGTCAGCGTCTGCGGACCCGTGCCGTCGTCGAGCGTGAAGGTCAGACCGTCCGTGACAGCCGTGAGGCTCACGGTGCCGACGATGGACGCGGCTCCCGGAGCTGCCGTGAAGTTCGTGCCCGGGAAGTTGAGGAGGTTCGTGACAGCCGCACCGCTGCCAGCGTTGAGCGCCTGGACACCTGCGACGCCGGCGACCACACCGCCTGCCGTGAGGCCGAGGTGCGTGAGGGCCGTGCCGCCGGTGATCTGGATGGTGAAGTTCGGGCCGTACCCGACGTTCTGGAGAACGAGGAAGTGCGAGGTCACCGCCTCGTTGGCCGTTGCAAGAGAGCCGAACGAGGAAGCGAATGCCGTGAGGATGTCCGCGATGCTGAGCGGCACCCCGAACGTCAGCGTCGCCACGGCCAGGCCGTTGAGCGAGTACATGACGGTCTCGCCGTCGAGCTCGCCGGCGACACCCGGGTTGGGGCCTGCTGTGAGGCCGAGGTGCGTGTTCGCCGTGCCTGCTCCGACCGTGATGCTGCCCGCCGCACCGGGGGTGAGGTCGGTCAGCGTGAGGACGTTCGCAGGAGACGTGACCGCGAGGCTCGTCCACTGTGCCGCGATGGCCGCCAGGAGCGTGGCCTCGTTCAGTGCGTTGCCCGTGCCGACGAGGTTGAGCGTCGTGGCTCCGGCACCGTTCACGTTCAGGATGAGCGTCTCCCCGTCGAGGAGACCGCCGCCACCGTAGAGGCTGCCGGAGCTGATGTTCCCGCCCACCACCTGCGCGTAGGTCGCGTAGGTGATCGTGGTGAGGTCCACGCTGCCGGTGATGGTGGCCTGCGTACCGATGCCGTTCTGGAGGAACGCCGAGGTCCGGGTGACCTCCATGAGCGCGCTTCCGAGACCCGCGCCGCCGAGGAAGAGGAAGACGCGGACGGTGTCCGGCTCAACCACGATCTCGTCGATGTTGTGGTTCGGGTCGGGGAAGCTGTCGACGTAGACCGGCGTGATGTCCTGCGTGTAGTAGACCGCGCCGGAGTAGATGCGGCCGACCGCGAAGCCGAACGCCGCGAGCACGGCGGGGGCTGTGGTGGAGAGAACCTCGATGGTCTCGTACTGATCCGCAGCCACCGAGCGGATGCGCCACGCTGAAGGCACCTGCTGGCCTTCGACGCTGATGAACTCAGTCACCTCGGCGACGTAGTTCGTGATGCCCGCCGCGCTGAACGCGAGCTGGATCTGAGCCGCGACCTGCGCCGGCGAGAGCGGGGTGCCCCCGAAGGTGACGTCGAGCTCGGGCCCGTTGCCGAGAGACAGCGCGAGGACGAGACCGCTAAGGCCAGAGTACACGGGCGGTGTTCCGACGCCGGGATCCGCGAGGAGGATGGCCTGCAGCGGGACCTGAGCTTCGGAGTTCACCACCTGCGCGCCGGCAGCGTTGGTCGTCAGAACCTCGACCTCCTGGAAGCATGCACCCACGATGCACGGAACAAGCGTCGGCGTGATGACCGTGGGCGTGGTCGACGAGAACTGCTGAATTACTTCAACGCCCGGTTGCGGGAGTGACGCTGCCATTAGGAGGCTCCTCTACACGTTCAGGTGGTTCATCGAATCCGCACGCGCTGTACCGGACTACGGCTCGATTGTTCCACACACGGAGTGGCTAAGGGAATAGGTCGCCCCCCTATGCTGGGCGACCGAACTGCTGGCGCATTCGCACGGGAAGAACGGATGTAGACAGTCTGAGACGGGTTCCGTGGGTCCGGAACAACCATCGGTTGTGGCGCAGGAAGACCGGGTCTCGGTGTGCCTCCGTACGCATCACTCGCAGCCGGAGCGAAGGCAGGAGGGAAGCGTGCGTCGAACTCGAAAGGCAGTCCGCCGTTCGGGGCCATGGCCTGTTGTTCTCCGCCGTTCGGCGCTTGTTCTCGAATCGTCGCGAGACGTTGTCTCAGCGTGAGCCGAATCCCCTGGAGAACCCGTCGGTTGAGCGGGCTGACCTGCGACGTGCGGTAGAACTGGAAGGGACACGAGACCGGCGTCGCATACCACTCATCCGCGGAGTCTCCGCTCACGAGGGCACCGGCAGAAGACACCGCGCCGACGATGGGCTGTCGTCCGATCTCGAAGAAGCCCTCCGCCATCAGCATCTCACGATGGAGCCACAGCTGTTCTGCCGCGACCCACGCAAGGTTCGTCGCCTCCGTGGGCACACGCGAGCACACGTTGATGGTCATCGTGCCAGGCACGAGCACCGACTTCTTCTTGGTCCCGGTGCGCGCGTCGTAGTTCAACATGTCGTCGAGGCCGAGCGTGTAGAACTGCACGGGACCACGCGTGAACGACATGCCCGGCCGCGTCCCCATGGACGTGTCCTTGAGCGGGTTCTCCCCCGAGATGTAGATCTCGGTGAGGTCGTCATCCTCCGACCAGTGGTACATCCCCGGCGGCGAGTAGCTGAAGAGCCCCTGGTAAAACGCGATGTACAGCGAGCTGACGTGCTCGAGAGGAGAGTACTTGAAGCTATCCTCGGGGAACGCTCCCGCCGCTGTGGTGCTGGGGATTCTTGCCGTCACTGTTCGAGTCCTCCTGCGCGCTCCGGTACGCCAATGCTAGCAGAGTGCCGACCACAGGGGCTGCAGCGGCCAGGTAACCGCCGGGGATCTTCTGACCCTTGTTGAAGTGCGAGTAGATCTTGTCGGCCATCGCGCCGCCGAGCATCCCCGCTCCAGTGCCCGCGGCGAAAGCCGCAGCCGTGGGAGCAGCCTTGCGCAGGTGAACACGCCAGTCGACCGTGTCCTCCGCGGTCTTGAAGAACGCGACGGCCTCCTCGTAGTGCTGGGCGTTGAACATCGAGACGCTCACGAGTTCCTCTTCGTGGTGGGGAAGAGCTCGAACACACGGGGGAGCTTCTCCTCCATGAAGTTCTCGAGCGTAGTGGGGTTGGTGTAGTTCCTCGAGGGGCTGAGCCACAGGTCGCGCAGCGGGATGCCGAGCTCGAGGGGGATGGAGAACTCGAGGTCGCGCGGAGGAATCTCGTGGAGACCCACCTCCTGGTGAATGCCTGCGCGCCCCTTCTCCGTCTGGGTCACCGTGGTCACGCGCCAGCGACGGTTCTCTCCCTCGATGACCAGGTCACGCGGCTTGAGCGGCGGGTACCAGGGCATTCGCATCGTCGTGTTCGACTGCTGCTGCGCACCGACGTTGGTGTTCTGCTCGGACTTCGGAGACGGATCGATCTGCATCCAGCTCTCGACCGGGTGCATGTAGCCACGCACGTAGGTCGTACCCCAGCATGTCTTGCACCCTGAGCGGTTGGCTTGCCGCGTGTTCGGGTTCCAACACGAGCAGCGCTGCCCGAAGGTGCGCACCGGAAGAACCCAGCAGCGTCGACCTGCGAACTCTCGGAAGAGAAGCACGTTGTGCCGACGGAGCTCGAGGGCGATGAGATCCGGGTCAGGATCCTTGCTGACAGGACCGAACGTCTGACAGTCCCCGCTCGGCACGTGCTTCACGAGCAGCTGGTAGAAGTACTTCCGCCAGCGATGCCCGGTGTGGATCGTGTTGTCGATGAAGCGGTAGCTGTCAGAGAAGGGGACGTCGAGGTTGCTCCATGGACCCGAGCCAGACTCGCTGCGCTGCACCTGGATGGTGTAGTCGAGCACGTCCTCGGACGTGTCCTCGAGCTCCCACGTCACCTCGTTGAAGTCGCAGTCGAGCGACCTCACACGGATGCGACGAAACTCGAGGAGGACCGGCATGTCAGGCTCGCGTGGCTGCGTCCGGAGAGATGCGACCTGGGGCGGGCATGTACTTGTCGAGCGCACCGCCCAAGCCCATCTTGCTGTTCTGCGGAACGCTCCATCCGAGCAGCTTCACTGCGGCTCCAGGAGACATCGGCTGCTGACCCTTGGGCAGCCCGGCGCCGCTCACCAGGGGGTGCGAGAGGATGCGCTGCTGCGCTTCCTCTGGAAGACGCTGGAACGCCGCATGGTCTTCGTTCGCCGAGATCATCGAGATGTTCTGGGGACGGCGCTGCGGCTGTACGGCCGACGTCACCGGGTTCGATGCGATGGGCGCACTTCCGTGGGCCGCTGGCGTGATGCCACCAGGAGAGGCCATCGTCGGCGCGAACGCCGGTGCCGCTCCCTGTGTGCGAAGAGCACCAGAGAGCGGCGGTTGGTTGAGGGTGGGCGTCCGTGGCCCCGCAGCGAGTGCGCCGGGAGCCCCTACGCTTTTGGGCTGGGGGTACCTCCGACGAGGCCCATCACGCGCTGCTTGATGCCGCTGGCCGAGGCTCCTGCGGCCTGCCCGAGCGTGGCCCCAGGGTTGGCAGCCATGTGGGCCTGCATCCCGCGGCCGAGGTGACCCGCACCGGCGCCGAGGGCAGCTCCACCTAGAGCTCCTCCGAAACGGTTATCCGGTCCTCCTGCGAGTGCGCCGCCGGCGGCACCGAGAGCGGCACCCGCGAGCTCGGGATGCGCCTTCGCAGCTCCCAGCGCCTTGGTGGCCATCCCACCGATGGCCTTCATGTCGATGGCAGCGATCTTCGTTTGGGTGCGCGCGAGGATGCGCCCCATGCGGTCGGCCATCGCGAGATGCTGCGCGTGCTTGGCTTCCTCGGCGTGCTTCGGCTTGCTCTTGCCTAGTTCGCCGAGCAGACCCGGTGTGCCGCCTTCCTCGTGAGACGAGGGAGTGAGCAGACCGCCTAGTGGATTCCAGGCGTTACCGCCCGCTTCGTGCTTCTTCGCGGCATACTCGTGATGACGTGCATTGATGTCAGGCCGCTGGCCGTTCTCGTCAATGGTGCCGAAGCGCAACTTGTCAAGCAGACTGCTCTTGGCAGCGCCTCGGTGTGGCAGACCACCATAGCCCTGAGAATGCTCTGCAAGCTCCGCGTCGTGCCGTGCCATCAGGCGATATTTCTCTGCGTCGAACTTGTGCCCCTTCTCGGTGATTGCAAAGCCTGTCTTCGCAACCCCGCCACCGAGGCCACCCGAGCTGTCCTGAACGCCCTCCGCGGGGACAGGACCAGGAGCTCCGGCACCCTGCGCGGTGTCTCCCACCGGTTCCCCCGCCGGTGCAGCGCCCGCTGCGGCAGCTCCACCCTGCTGCTTGGCCAGCTCGAGCTCGAGGAGACGCTTGCGGACGCGGAGCTTGTCCTTCGCGTCCCAGATGGTGTCCTCGTTCTGTCGGTTCGCGCGGCTCTCCTGGCGCTTCTGGAGATCCAGCATCTCCGCTTGGAGCTCTTCCTGCTCGAGGGCGACGGCCTGGTCGAACAGGGGCGTGCCCTTGAAGCGATCGAGGAAGGTCTTCGGCTCGCCGTCCGGGCCGCACTCGCTGGCCGTCTTCGTCAGCGGCTTGCGATCGAGGTGGCCGTAGAGCTCGGAGATGGGCATCCCCGAGGCGATCTTCTCGACCTCCCAGTCAGGGAGACCATCGAGCAAACCGATGACCTCGAACGTGGCCTGCTGCCGTCCCATCTTCTCGTACGTGGCTTCGAGGAACTCTTCAAACACAGCGGGCCTCCTACTTCTTCTTCGCAGCAGCCTGCGCTGCGCGGATGGATCGAACGTGCTCTCGGACCTTGACGATGTTGTCCTTCATCCTCGGGCCGAGGTACCCCCCAGCTGCGCCACCGACAGCAGCGCTCATGGCGGTGAACTTGCCTGGGTTCTTCTTCGCATAGTCATCCGTGGCGAGCTCGCTCTTCGCGGCCCCTAGGCGGCGTGACTCGGAGAAGCTCCGGTCCTTCTTGCCCTCGAGCTCCTTCTCGACGGCCTTCACGTGGGAGACGTCGCGCTTCGTCTCGTAGTGCCCGGTGGCGGCACCGAGTGCGGCGCCGGCAGCGGCGCCTGGGCCATGCTTCTTCGCGGCGCCGATCGCCTTGGTCATCTTGGAGACGGCCGCGGCGAGGACCTCCTTCTGTGGGGTCTTCGCGTCGCCGGTCTGCTCCTTCTGGCCCACGTTGGTCGCGGTCTGCGCGGTGTCCATCATCGGCTTGGACATCGCGATGCCGTCTGCGTTGGGCACGGTGGCGTCTCCCTCGGGGGCAGGGGAACCAGGCGGGGTGCCTGGAGCGGGGGCCTGACCGGCAGGACCCGAGGTGGGGTTGGGGACGCTTGAGGGTGCAGCCCCGGTGCTCGCTGCGGACATGGCGGCCTGGTCCGGGCTCATCGACGGCGGGTCGCTCGAGACCGTGTTGAGGATCTGCCCGCGGAGCTGCTGGTAGGCCATCCGCATGGCAGCAGCTCCCTGCTGCTCCTTCAGCACCTGGTCGCTCGCCATCATCGCCTTCTGGGTGGAGTCGGCGACCTGGGCCTGGATCTGCGCGAGCTCCTGCTCGTGCAGCGCCTGCGCTTGCTGAAGCTGCTGGGCCTCCTGCTGCGCAGCCTCGAGCTGCTCCTTCGCCTGGGCAAGCTGCTCCTGGTAGAACTGCACCGCGCTCGCGTCGGTGGCCTGGTTGAGCTCCTGCTGCGTGGCGAGGTACTGCTGGGTGGCCTGGTCGACTGCCGGCGTGACGGGGACGGGCTTGGCTGGAGGCTGGTCGAGTGCCTGCGCGGCCTGCTGTGGGTCGACGGGAGAGGACGGGCCCATCCCCATGCCTGCGTTCTGGACCTCCTCGAAGGCGCGCTTCATCGCAGCCCCGAGCTTCTTCTTGGCCTTGTTGTACTCGTGTACCGCCATCCCGCCTATGATGGGAGCACCGATCGCCGCCGTACCCAGACCGGTCAGACCCTGTGCATCAGCAAACGGGTGCATGAACTTGGGCAGAGGATTCGCAGCAGCGGTCTTCGCGTGGCGGTCCATGACCGCGCCGACCTCACGCCCCGTCTTGCCGGCGATGTGGTGGCCAACAGCTGCGCCGGCGATGGTGGCGAGGGGGTTGCCCTTCCCGTACCGGTGGGAGGCGTATCCCCCGAGCGCGGCGCCGGTGATGCTGCCCACCAGGCCTCCGCCGTGCTCGCGCTTGTGCGCCTCGGCCTTCTCCTTCTCGGCGGAGAGGGAGGCTCGCGCGCGCTCCTTGCCGATCTCCTCGGGTGTCTTGTCCGAAGCGGCAGTCTTCTGCAGTCGCTTGTTGACGTCGTGCAGAACCGTACGATCCACCAAAGCTGCCGCCATCATGGCTGCGCTTCCGATGAGTGCTCCCGGTACCGCCAGTCCCGCGGGTGCCCCTGCGAGTCCGCCCATGACGGCGCCGACACCCGCTGCACGCGGATACGCCTTATGTGCGGGCATGTCGATGCCCTTCTCCGCCTGCTTGACGGTGTTCTGCCCCATCGCCGTGCTGGGCAGGGTGATCGGAGCGGGCGCGGGCATCTGCTGCCCGTTGGCCGTCGGAGGGAGGGTCGGCGCGGCCATCCCGCCGGCGGTGGCCAGCTTGGGACGGTCGTAGCCGAGAAGCTTCACATGGAAGGCGGCTGCGTCCGCGAGGGGCAGTCCGTTGAGCAGGGCGTTCTCAAAGTCACTCATCGCGCACTACTCCCAGGTGTAGACGACGTTTGTTCCGTTGTTGTCGGTGTCCGACCACACCCAGCACGGAGGTGTCGGAGAGACCTCGACCGGCGAGTACAGCTTGCCCACCGAGTTGTTGTTCCCGTCGAAGCCGAGAGGGCCGTTCGCACTGTTGGCTGCGCCCATGCCGCCCTGTACCGTGACTCCGTGTGTTGGCGTCGTCTCGATGATCTGGAAGAATCCCGCCGCCATGGAGACGGTAACCCCCGAGATAGCCGCCTCGATCTGCGCCTTCACGTCCTTGAGCAGGAGGTTGTACGGGTCCGGATTCGTGCCCGGAGTAACCGAGCTCCCGCTCCCCACGTTGGCCGCTACGAAGGTGACAGTGCCCGCAGGACCGGGCCCTACGAGAGTGAGCGTCGTGCCGACGAGACCAGGAAAGCCCGGGGTGTTGGGCGTGTGCGCGAACCCGCCTCCTGCGTTGGCTCCGATGCGGCCGTTGTTGCCGAAGACCGCCCCGTTCAGGAACGCGGTCAGCACGTCGATTGTCGGGAACTTGTAGACCTTGTTCTGAGCCATGAGGGGTCTTCTTTCAGCGCGTAGCTAAAAAGACTGAGGAGGGTGACCCCAGTCTACAGGTTCAGTGAGAGGTAGGAGAAGCCAAGGGAACAGGGACCACGTTGTGCGAGTCGCAGTCTGCGCACTGAAGTGAGAAGCCACCTGCCGTGTTGGGCTGCAGAGGCGTGTTCGCCGAACCGCACAACGCACACACGAAGGCAGCGCCCTTACCGTGGCGTCCCTGACGCAGTTGCAGATTCTCCAGTGCGTTGTTCTCCTTGTTACCGTCGATGTGATGGACGGTCTCGAAGGCTGTAAGGGAACGACCGAGATGCCGCGCCATCACAAGACGGTGCTCCATCACATAACGCCCGCCCTCTGATGCAGAAACACCCATGTCGTAGTGTGGATCCTCTGGGTAGACGCGCACAATCAAGTAGCCACGTGACTTTCCCTTGCCGCCCTTCCACCAGTGATGCGCTTCGCCAGCGGGAGCGCCTACCTGCCGGAGCTCTACGCCAGCCCTAACGAGATGCTTGGTAGCCGTCGTGTGCCCCACGTTGAACGCCAAAGCAACCTCGGACACAGAAGAACCTGCCTTGTACATCGCCACCATCTTCTCGGGCATATCTCCCATAACCTTGGGGGGTGAACCACGATGACCGCGGCGAAGTCCGAGCCGCTTCAACCCGATGCGCACGGCGTTCACTGGGATCTGCAGCGAGTTGGAGATCTGTACTGAAGTACTCCCTGCGCGGAAGCAGTCGGCGATGGTCAGCAACTGCGTTTCGGTCAAGACAACGGCCGCCGCAGCCACCCCGGGTGCGTACGCCTTCTCACGCAGAAGGGTCTGACGAACAGTGGGCTTGGGCACACCTGACGCCACAGCTATCTCCCCCAGAGTCATGCCCCGTGCGTGCAGCGCTAGCACCTGTGCTGCGACGTGCGGGTTAGGCCGCGGCCCACGTGCCAGCTGCACACCACGCCGCCGCAACGCTGTGCGTACCGTGGCCGGGTTCACCCGCAGTACCTCTGCGATCTCTTCGGCATCCTTGCCCTCGGCGTACAGCGCAAGTGCGTGCTCCTCTTCCTTGGGACCAACCTTCCTTGCGTACGGCATGTGTTTTCTCCTCGAGTTCCTTGTACCCGAACCTAGAGGATACTAGCACCACACTAACCAGCCAAGGAAGTTAGTAAGCTGCGTAGGTGGCGTTCGTGTTCCAGAGCTCGCTGTGAACCCCGGACTGACTCGGACCCAAGATGCCCTCGATGTTGAGTGCTACTTTGACACGCTGCTTTTGCTGTGTCGTGAAAGCTTTATAATACGAAAGCCAATTCAGTAACAAGGGGGTCTTATCGTTGACCCCTACGTTAGTTCCACCATCACTGTAATTTATGTGATTGCGGGTCTGCAGGAGACCGACGCTCTCGATGACCGAGCACACCGTCATCCGCAGCAGGAGGTACTGCTGGTTGCGCTGCAGCAGATCCTCGAGCGTGTAGTTGGTCAGGTGGGGCGTACCGTTGAAGTCACTGAGCGCATCAAGTGCGGCCCACGCAATCATGCGGTCGCTCGTCTCTTCGCCGGAGACGATGCGATTGAGCTCCTCGAAGTCACGCATGTAGAGCCGGACCATCTGGACAAAGTCCTGGAAGGTCTGGCTCATCCACGGGATGCCCTGGAGCTTCGGTAGAGACATGACGAGCTCCTAGCGGCGGTTCTTCTTGCTGCGGCGAGACGACTCCTCGGTGGTGGTTGCCTCGGCCGGCGTCTCCGCGGGCACCTCGGCAGACTCCTCGACGACGGGTGCTGCTGGCTCCGCCGACTCCTCGTTCATCGCGGCAGCGATGTTCTTCTCGAGCTCGGGATCGACCGGCCCGGGGATGACGGGGACGATGTTCTCCGGCGTGGGCTCCTCGTCCTTCAGCAGGTCCGGCTTGGCGCCCTTCGGGAGGATGCCGGGCTGGTTGCCGTCGTCGCCGAGCATGGGCGGGATCATGATGCCCGAGGGCTTGTCGTAGTTGACCGAGTCGAGGCGCTTCTTCACCAGCGGGGGCGGCATCTTCGGGGGCGCGGCCTTGAGCGTGCTGAGGTCCACGAGGCGGTCGTCGTGTGTGCGCACCTCGAAGATGTGCGAGGCGACCTTCTGGCGGAGCTCGGGGAGGCACTCCTGGAGCTGCTCCTCCGAGAGGTGCACGGGTCGTCCTGGGAGGACGCGCTGCTGGGACGTGCCGACGTGTTGCTTCAGACGCGGGTTCGCCGGCAGTCCGGCTCGGGCCCCCCTGTTGTGCCTTCCGTGCGCGACGTTGATGACTTTGTACATGGTGGCCATGGGGATCTCCTCACTCGAGTGTACGTCAGGGGACAGGTACCTGAAACGTCGAAAGGCAGCCTGGTCTCCCAAGCTGCCTCTCGAGCGCCACCCATCCCAATGCGCCGAGGCGCCTTCGCTCAGTACGTGTTGACCTGGGGGAAGAAGAGCCCCGCGTCGACCTGGTTGTTCGGAGCGCCGAGAGCGTCCTCGCTGACCGGAATGAAGTTGGACAGGAGCGTGTCCGCGTTCGTGACGGGGTTCGCATCGGCGGAGTAGAGCTCCAGCTTGCGGACGGCCGCGATGTTCAGGAGTCCCATGCCCACGTCCTCCCAGGCCTGGAACGTGATGACGTTCGCGATCTTGTCGATGTAGAACTTCGTGTTGTTCAGGATGTAGAACTTCCCGAAGAACTCCGGCTTCGTGAACACGTAGATGTTCCCGGGCCGCAGGATGTCCGTCTTGATCGTGCGGATGTACGCACGCCCGAGGAGCGTGTTGTACTTGTAGCCGTCGACCGCGGTCTCGGACTGGATGCGGTCGCCGAAGTCCTCGACCGTCCACTGGAGGACGTCGTCCCAGTCGACCTCCGTGGTCAGGAGGCGCTCCGAGCGGAGGCGATTCCCGTCCAGGAGCTTGAACAGGTTGACGAGGTCGGGGCGCTGAACCGGGCGCACCGTCGCGTCGTTGGTGGTCGCGTTGCGTGCGAGCTCGCCCTTGCGGATCGAGAACTCGACGACGTCGCCGGCCTTGATGTTGCTGGCGTTGAGCGCCGTCGCGACGCCGCCGTTGGCCTGCATCTGGAGGGCCTGGCACGCGGCCTCAGTGTTGATCGTGAACTCGTGGTCCTCGATCTCCTGGATGTCCTTCACCGAGTTCTCCTCGATGATCTTGGTGATGGGCATCTCGTACGCGAGGAGCTCCTGCTCGGTCTTCTGGAAGACCTCGGAGCTGATCGTGTAGAACCCGATCTCCGCCTTGGGGCCGCGGATGAAGCGCGCCGTGGGGGTGCCACGGAAGTCCATCGTCATGGCCTTGGACTGGGGCTCGATGTCCACGATCTTCACCAGCGTGTCGTGGTTGACGGAACGCTGGCAGTCCGTGCGGGTCACCTGCTCCGGCGGAAGGATCTTCCGTGTGAACGAGACCTCGCGAAGACGGTCGCGGATGTACGAGCCACCGTACTCTGCGAGCTTCTCCTTGGTGTCGCTCGAGCCGAGCTTGGTGCTGAACAGGTCGTTGAGAACGCGTGCCGGAACACTCATGTGAGTTGCCTCTTTCCTTTCCTGATGGTTCCGGTTACTGCGCGTAACCCGTCATGAACCGGAGTTGTCCACCGTTGCTGGTGGGGAGACGGGTGACGTACCCGACGATGGGATCCGTGTCGGAACCCACACCGCCGTGACCGACGAGCCCGCTGAACGAGCGGGAGCTGAACGTGACCGTCGCAACCTTGAGGGGCTGCATGACGGTCGCGATGGCCGCTCCGCCGTGGACGACAGCCGCCGCATCGAAGATGCGGGTGTCGAACTCGTAGAAGCCGCCGAAGAGGAACGTCACCTTGTGCAGGGACATCGCCTGGGTGTCGTAGCGCCCCTTCTCGACGAAGACGGGGAAGCTGCGAACCGTCGCGTAGTCGGGCACCGGAGCCGCCACATCCGGCGTAGCGCGGATGAGCTGGTAGCTCGAGTTGATGGTGACCCACTCGCCATCGACGAGTGCGATGGCGTTGTTCGGGTTGCAGAGCGTCCCATCCGCGAGCGGAAGCGCGCGGCGGTTGACGTCCAGGATGCTGGTAACGGGCTGGAAGTTGATCTTCTGCAGAGTCGACATGACGTAACTACTCCTTGGTGATGGGTGGGTCTGTCAGCCGACAGTACCGAGGATGTACCTCTCGAAGTCCGTGGTGCCTTGCGCGATGCCCTCCGATGCGTCGGAGGTCAACGACGCGACCTTCATCCCCATGTCGGGACCAACGAGGTCCACGCCCTGCTCGATGGCATCGAGCTTCTCGGGGGTCGCCTCCGCCATCTTCTCGAGGCGGTCAGCGAGGACCTCGACGGAGGTGTCGAGGTCGATGCCCTTGTTGTGCATGTTGTGCGCGAGCTTCTCGACGCGGTCACGCGTCTCACGCGCGGCGAGCTTGCTCTGCAGGTCGTGGATGACCTCCTGCTGCGAGCGGAGGGTGGTCGCGGCGTCGGACATGACTTCCGCGAACTGGCTGGCTGCTGTCTTGTCCATGGTCTCCCTCACGCCCCCTGCTTGCTGGGGTCTGCGTTGATGCCTTCGACGAGGCGGCCGAGAAGAACGCGAGCTGCCGCAGTCTTCACCGGGCCACCGGGCTCGGCGCTCGCGAACTTGGTGCCGGCCTTGCCCGTGTTCTCGAGGACGTCACGGAGCGTGCTGTCGTGCGCCATGCTGAGCGCCGGCTCGTTGAAGTACTTCCCGAGCTCCGCGCGGCGCGGACCGTGCGACTGCCCCTTCGTGTAGTTCTGGGCAGCCTCGTTGCTGCCCACGAGAGAGGTGGGGCCCTGGGGCGCGCCGCCGACAGGCTCACCGCCGGGCTGACCCGCGGCGCTGGTGTCCGGGGGAACTGCCGCACCGGCGGAGATCTGCGCCGGGTTGATGGCGTCCTCCGCGACCTTGGTGATGTGCTTCCGCAGGCCGTCGACGAGGCCCGCCATCTTTGCAGCGGCCTCCTTGTCCTTGTTCTCGGGCTCGGACTCGTGAGCCTTCTCCGCCTTGGCGAGACCCTTCTCGGCCTCGCGCATCCCCTCGGTCTCCTTCTTCTCCGCCTCCGGGCTCGCGAGCTTGGCGCGGATGAGGCTGAGGGCCGAGCCCCGCTTCTCCGAGACGATGTTCTTCGGCATCTCCTTGTGGAGCTGCGGCGCATCGTTCTGGGTGTTCGCCATCTGCGTGGCGCCGTGCTCGGTGGGCATTGCCTTCTGCTCACCGGGATTCTTGGGGACGATGTTGACGCCCTGACCGTGGTGGTCCTTGAGCGTCGCGCCGCCCATGGCCTCGGAGACGCCCGGGGGGTTGGTCACCTTCGACTCGGTGAGGTTGTAGGGGCCGCCCATGCCGGAGGCCTCCTTGCGGAGAAGGTCCGCCCCGTAGTCGAGGGCAGCGGCGAGCTTGGTGACGGCCTCGTCGTCGATGAGCGCGAACGCCGAGGCCATCTTGCCCCCGCACGCGCACTTCTCCTTGCCGCACTTCTCGCACTTCTTCTTGTCCTCACCGGCGGTCTTCACCGCCTGGAGCTGTGCCTCCGTAGTGACGCGGACGCGCTCGGCAGTCTTGGCCACCGCCGTCTTCACCATCGAACTCAGACTCGCGCGACCTGCAAGGCTTCCCATGGACTCTTCTCCGTGTGCCAACTTCGGCAGCATCTCAGCACCCCGCGGGGGCGCACTCTTCTGTTCGCTTGCTCCCGCATCCGGAACGGTGGGGAGACCGGTGTTCACGCGCGAGTAGTTGGTCCGAGGCCCCATGCCTGCGGGCCCGCGCTTTCCGGGTGCCAGTGTGGGTTCGATGCTGGGTGTGGGGAGAGGGGCGGACGCGCTCATGCCCGTCGATGAAGGCATGGGGTTCTCCCCCGTCTTCACCAGCTTGAGCATGTTCACGGCCGTCCATCTCCCTTCTCCTTCAGGTCGCTGCCGGGTCGTTCCAGGTGACGGGGTACCCCGCAGCCTCGAGGATCTCGAGGGCACGGATGTCGACGCCGACCTGGTAGTTGGGGGCCGAGGCGACCTTCTCGCTCTCGCCGAGGAGGCCGAGCTCGAGGACGGCGGCGACCTTGCGGCCTGCCTCCTCGACGTCGAAGGTGCCGTCCGCGGCAACCATCTCGACTGCGCGCTCCGCGCCGAGCTCGTCGAGAGCCGACGCGTGCTTCTTGTGGTGGTGCGCAGCAGCTGCTCCCGCGCCCGCCGCGGCAGCGCCGCCAGCGACAGCCGCTCCGCCGACCGCCTTGGCGTGGCTGGGCTTCATGTTGTGGGTGCCGACGCCGGTGGCCTTCTCGGTGATCTTCTTGCCGAGGTGCTCGAGGCCCTTGCCCGCCTTGTCGGCGACGCGACCCGCAGCCTCACCCACGGCATGGGCGCCGTGGCGAACCGCCTCACCGGCGTCGTGCGCCGCCATGTGCGGCCCCTTGCCCGTGAGCTTCTTGAAGGCTTCGGCGGCGCCGGCCTCCTTGATGTAGCCGCGCTCTTGCTCGAAGGAGTGCGCCATGACGCGCCCGAGGTAGTCGGCCTTGGCGATGTCCGCGGCCATCGCGGTCTTCTCCGCGAACTCCGCAGCAGCCGCCGCGTGCTTCTTCTCCTCCTCTTCCTTCTTCTTCTCCTCTTCCTTCTTCTCGTCCTTGGGCGGCTCGTGAGCCGGCTCCTCCGAGGCGAGCTTGGCGACCTCGGCCTGGAACTCCCCGTAGAGGGTCTGGACGTCCGCGTCGGACATCGAGTTCAGGTCGATCTGCTGGTCGCTGGCGACCTTCAGGAAGAGCTCGACGGAGGCGACCTTCTCGGCCTCTTCGTCGGTGACCGCGCTGGCTTGCTTGGTGCCGTAGAACTGCGCGAGAGATTCGTTCATCTGGGGTGCGGTAGCGGGCATCAGACTTCTCCAGTGGGCACGGGCCGAGTGTTCGAGGGTGTTCCCTCTACTGCCGTTGCGACGGTGTCAGACGGTACACCAACTTCATCCCAGTAGGCCAGTTTGAGGTAGCTCGCTGAGAGGGGCGTGAACAGTGAATCAACACTGACTGACGCCAGCTTACGCGTCTGCGCCGTCTTCGCCAACTGCGAAGAAGAAACAAACTCTTGGGCGTGAGCGACGAGGTCCATGATTCCGGTTCGATACCCGTTGTAGGCAGCTCCTATCTTACGCAGCGAGACTGAAGGAAGGGAAGAAGTCGAGGCGCGCTTCTCTTTCGGCTCGTCATGCGTAAGTAGAATCCGCTGTTCTACTTGTGGTCCAAAGGCAGAACGTTCTGCGAGAAGAGGCAGCAGTAGATGCGCCAGTGTCTCGGAGAAGAACTGCGGACCCATCGGTACGTCCAGGGTCTCTTCGGTCTTCGGGAAGACCGTTCCTTTGCGTTCCAACTCATTCGCGAGAGGACGTTGTCCCATCTGAATGAGGATGATGCGCTGGAACTCCCGTGGCCGAAGAACCATCCCCAGACTCGTGGGTGTGGACAGCGCTTCTTCGAGAGGAGAGTCCCCCAGGATGTCGAGGATGTCCTTCGGGATGTCGCGCTCGTTTGCAGTGAGAACAGGCACCGCCTTGGCTGCGAACTGACTCGGCAGAACATCCTTGGTGATCTCGGCGCCCTTGTCCTTGGCGCCTTTGAAGAACACGGCTGCGAGTTTGTCGCCCTCGGGGATGGACTCATCGTAGCCGAGCTTCTCGGCGAGCTCAGCACCGCCCATGAAGAAGTACGACTTCCCCTCGCCGGCGATCTTCATCATCACCTTGGCCGTCTTGTCGGCGCCGATGAAGACGAAGCTGATGTCGAAGAAGCGCGGGTAGTCGTTGAAGACGAAGACCTTGCGCCCGTCCGGAAGAATCCGATTCAGGTTCTTCCTGGTGAACTCGTCGTAGTCGTTGCGTGTGATGGACACGCCGGGGATGCCGTAACCTGTCCGCTTCTGCAGCTCCTTGTGGAACTGGAGGACCGCATCCCCGGGAGAGCGATGCCGCTTCTTGTCGAAGGTGGCCTGCGCCTTCCGGTACATGTCCCAGTCGAGGGTGATGGACGACGTGTCGAACGGAACACGGGTGCCCATCGAGACGTCAACGAACTGTCCGGCGTGGAGCTTGTCCCACACCCCCGTGCCGCCGAACTGCTGGCACTTGTCCTGGTCAACGCGTACCACGAGCTCGACGCGCTTCATGCGCGGATGCCAGGCCGCGAGCTCCACGTCCCCGAACGCGCGCTTCGCATCCTTGTTCCGATGGTGAGCGAACGGGTGCGCGTTGTAGAACGTCGGGAACCCGTAGGCCCAGTCCTTCGCCTTGATCCTGTCGAGCAGTGGGTTGCCCGTCCAGTCATCCGGCTTGTGGATGAGGGACTCCTCGGTGAAGGCGTCGCCATTGACGTTGGCTCCCCAGAACTCGCTTGCCCCCATCGCGTTGACGAGGACGTACTGCGAGTTCTTGCTGGGCTTCAGCGACGCGATGTACTGCGACACCTCCGGCAGGAGCGTGGGTGCCGCTGTCTTCTCGAACACCGCGTCGGAAGGGCCGAAGAGCGGGAACGTGTGGATTCCCTTCTCGTCCTCCCCGCGAAACAACGCCACCTTGAGCATGACGAGCGACTACTCCTCGCGGCTCTGCCCCTGCGGACGAGGCACGCCGGGATCGTGCTTCATGCCCTTCTGCGCAGCTCCCATCATGACGTGCCCGAGCGACGGCTCGTTGCCGCCCGAGTTGCCGAGCATCTTGCGGCGTGAGTCGAGAGCCCCTCCGATGAGGCCGTTCACTCCCTGCGGGCTGCCGACCATCTGACGGACGTACGCACCTGCGACCGTGGGGTCTGCCGAGAACTCGGGCGCGAAGGTGCGCAGCGTGGAGAACATTCGGTTCACCGTGCGCGGGTCGTTCTGGTGCATCTCGTGGAGGTCCTCGTTCTCCGCGAGCATGTTCCTGAAGTCGCGTGCCTTGGTGGCTGCGTCGTAGATGGCGTGTCCCGCCATGCCGACCGCTGCGACGGCGCCGGCACCGAGAGCTGCTGCCCCAGCACCGACGATGCTTCCGGCGAGGTTCTTCGGAGCCATCACCGCCTTGGCCGCCTGGCCGAAGGCCTGTCCGTACCCAGCGGCCTTCTTCTCGAGGTACTCCGTCAGCGGGTTCTCACTGGCCATTCTGGATTCTCCACTCGTGTTCTTGCTGCGCCTGAGTGCCGGGGACCTGCTGAGCGACGGTGCGGACCGTGGCGCGTGCCGCACGCGCCGGAAGGCTGGGGCTGTTCTGGTAGTGGGTGTACGCCTCGTTGGCTGCCATGCCGGCCGCCAGATGCGGCGCGTACTTCGTGGCGGCTCCTGCGAGAGTGCCGGCGAGCGGGTGGATGTGCTTGGAGACCGCCTTGTCCACGGCGCCACCCGCTTCCGCTGCAGCGCCCGTGATGCCCTTGATGACCTTGCCCGCGGTGGAGTCGGCCTGCTTGAGGATGCCGGTGAGGCCGTTGTGGTTCGCGACCACATCCTTCCGAACCTCGCGCGCCTCGGCGAGCTTGCCGAGGATGCCGCAGAAGTCCGCGAAGTCGACGACGAGCTCGTGCTCGGCGTTCACCAGGCTGCCCTGGCTAGCCACCTTGTCGAGAGAGGAGAGCATCTCTTCTCCGCCGTGGAACACCCCCTCACGCAGGAGGCGCGGCGTCATGAGCTCGAAGGCGACCTTGATGTGCTCCTCCGTCGGAGCCACGGTCTCCCAGGCCTGCATGATCTGTCCGAGCGAGACGTTGCTGAGCGCCGCCTGCTTCACGTGGTGGTAGACCTGGTCGCCGCACTCGGCGTACGCGATCTCGAGGCCGCTGATCTCGGTGAGGAGATGGTCCGCTGCGCCAGCGAGCTTGTCACGCAGGTCGATGATGGGACCGTACGGGTTGGCGAAGGGCTCCTCTACTGAGGCCTCCTTGACGCCGAACGCCTCACGCAGGAGCGCATCGTCATCCTCCGCCGAGGCCGTCTTCGTGTGACCCCCGTGAGAGGGGGGCGAACTGTAGTCGAGCGTGCCGCGGTCGAAAACAGAACCACCGCCTCCATCATTCAGGTCTTTCAGGATGTCGCTTATGTTCGCGGGGCCGCCCTCGAACTCGATGACCCGGTGAGCCGAGCCCTCCTTCTTGAACTCGGTCAGGAAGGCCGATGTGTTGGCGAACTCCACCACCCGCTTCACCTGCTCGGGGGAGAGCTGCGCCTGCTTCACGATCGAGGTCACCGCCTCGGTGAGCGTTGGGTAGACCGCCTTCTCCCAGTCTGCCGCGGCCTTCTTCCCCATCAGCTCGAGGTGTTCGCCGGAGACGGGGTGGGCGTGCGTCTGCTGGAGACGGGCTTGTGTCGGCATCTCGCTCATGCTTCAGAGTGTACTGCACCATCTCGCCGATTCACAACCCGAGGAGTCATGCCGAAACCCGAACCAAGTGAGTACGTGACCAGGGACGAGGCAGCCGAGCTCCTGGGAGTAGGAGCCGACACCATCACGCGGTGGACGAAGACGGGCCGACTTGTGTCGGCTTCGCTCGAAAAGAGCGGGCCCAAGGGAGGACGGCCTCGCGTTCTGTACAAGCGGGTGCACATCATGGAGATGGCGACACTTCTCGCCAACGAGCCCGACATGGCGCAGACGCACGCGCTCGGTCTGAGGAACGCCGCGTCTGTCTCCACCCTCGAGCGGCGGGTCGACGAGATCTACGACGCCATGGGCCTGGGCGTCGCCTCCCTGCCGACGGACGAGAGCTCTGTCCGCGCGCTGCTCCAAGAGACCAACTACTCCCCGGACCGACAGCAGCTACGGGCAATCACGTGGGTACGTCTGTGGGGCTCCCGCTTCTTCGGCATGAACACCTTCTACTTCGAGCTCGCAGAACGAGTGCGACCGGATGCCTGGCAGTGCTACGCCGGCTTTGGGGACCTCATCGAGTACCGCGCTCACGACCTACTCGAAGAGGTCATCCAGCGCGATCCGGAGCTTGTACGCGCGTACAAGTACCTCGCCGCGGCGAAGCGGCACCTCCACTACCAGAGCTTCATGTACTGCGTGCAGCACCACGGCCTGAAGGCGACTGTCGCTCAGCTGGGTCGCCCACCGAACGCCATCGCAGAAGTCTCTGCGCTGCTGATGAACTAGCCCTGGTTCGTCGGTCCGCTCCAGGTGGAGCGAAGAGGACCCACACCTGGGAGCTCGCGGTTCGGCGCGATGATGTCGGGGCGCGGAAACTTGAGCATCGAGGCGAGGAAGCAGTAGAGCACTGCGTGCATCGTGTCGTCGGGTCGATCAGGGCGGTGATCGTACTGGAGCATCCGAAGCGTGTTGTTGTACTTCGCGAAGATGTTCAGGAAGTCCGTGCCGTGCGGGTCCTCGAACTCGTCCCAGTTCGGGAACTCGATCTGCTTGCGCTTCACCGCGTTGAAGAGATCGCTCATCACCTCCGTGCGGACCGCCATGTAGCGACGGAAGCCGGGGTGGAAGTAGAGCTTCTTCTTGCCGCGGGGGAGGTACTGGTACTTCCAGATGCGCTTCGGTCCGAAGAGGCGCGTCAGGTAGTCGTTCGGGTGGAAGCCTCCGCCGTAGTCGACGCCCACCAGGAGGACGTTGAAGTACTGCAGCATCTGCGAGATCTTCGCGAGCTGCGGCTCGGGATTCACATCCTCTCCGGTGAAGCGGTGCGCGTAGAAGATGCGGAACCTGTTGCCGATGTACGTGCCCAGGACGAGCACCGTGTACGTGTTCTCTCCTGTGCCCCAGTCGATGCCTGCGAAGACCGGCTGCCCCGCGCTGAGCGCCTTGTACTTCGCCAGGCTGTGCGAGAGCATCGAGCCGCCCGTGCAGCACTCAACAAGCTGCTGACGAGTGAGGGGACGCAGGCCGGAGTCGTACGAGATGCCGAGCACCTCGTTGTGGAACCGCGCGCGGTCGTAGCGCGTGTAGTCCAGCATGATCTCTTGCCAGGACCGCCACGGCACCATCAGCTGGGGGATGCGGTAGCTCTCGAAGATGCCCTTCGACTGGAGCATCGCCCACTGCGCATCGGGGTGCGCGGGGTCGATGAGCTTGTGGCACTTCTCGCAGGAGAGACCCTTCTTCTGGATGTTCGCCTCACCGAGGATGTTCCAGTAACGGCCGGTCTCTCCGCCATGGTGATCACAGGGGACGACCCACTCCCCCATCGTCGACATCGGGGTGCCGTCCTTCGACGTCCCGCTGCGGTAGTACTCGATGGAGTTGTCCAGGCCCTTGGGTGTGCCGGCGTAGATGAAGCTCTTCCACTTGTCGTCGGCGTGGCTGACGGCCTGCTCGATGACAGGGATGTTGTCCGAGAGGATGTCCTGGATCTCGTCGATGCAGAGACGCCAGGCTGAGATACCTCGGATGCGGTCGGCGTTGAGGAAGGCGTAGCGCAGTGTGATCTTCGAGCGGTTCACGAACTGCTTCTCGAAGACGTTCTGCTGGAGGAGCGTTGTGGTGAAGCCCTTCAGGACGTCGCTGGTCTCGAGGGGCTCCTTCAGACGGTCGACCGAGAAGGTCTTGGTCTGCGTCGCCGATGGAGAGACGTATAGCGTGCGGTACCCAGGGACCATGCAAGAGTACGCCACAGCCAGGTTCCCGAGCGCCGTCGACTTCTCGACCTGACGTCCGCACATCAGGTGGATGCGCTTCGCTGGCGTGTCGTAGATGCGCTTCATGTGCCGGCGGCCGTTGAAGCTGAACGGCACGTGTGTAGGGTCGGTCTCCTTCTGGATGTTCGTGTTTGGCATCCGGAACGCGAACTCGGTGAACTCCGAGGGTGTGACGCTCAGCATCCCCGTAGCCTGCACGCCGGACGTGTCTCCGAAGAGGTCGTAGTCACCGCACGGGTCATCACCAGGAGCCCAGCCCGACGCGAGGATCTCGTCGATCAGCTCTTGCTCTCGCAGCTCTTCTTCAGCATCCTCGTCGGTGTAGGGGATGTCCTCCGAGACCTCTGTTTCAACAGCCATCGTCATGTTTCCACCGAAGCCTACCCACAACCCTCAAGAGCTGCTGAACAATCTCTGGATGAGCGTTCAACGCGCCGGCCCGGTCTTCACCGGAGACGCGAACATCATCCCCAAGGGAGACAAGCAGAGCTGCTCCATCTGCCTTGCGCCAGGCACCTTGATGCACGAGGTGAAGCACGCGCTACGGCGGTACATCAAGGCCTACGCCAAGGACAGCGGCTGGTACTTGAGCGACATCCGCTTCGAGAAGAGCTACCTCGCGTTCTCCATCGAGCTCTCGAGCGCAGCATCGAGCTTGTCGCAGAAGCCCAGCGCGAAGCGCTGAGGATCCAGCTTCATCCCCGCTCCCTTTGCGCGCAGCCACCACGAGGCCTTCTCCTCGGTGTACGCCGCGACCAGACGACGCTCATCGGCGTCGAAGTACTCGCGCGCGACCTTCTCCATCACCTGCGGGAAGAGCTCGAGCCAGTACTTGTGTGGAGTGATCCCTAGCGTGAACGTTCCCGCCGAGGTCACCCAATGCGGCAGCGCATTGGCTTCCTTGGTCACGTAGAAGTGGTAGACCGCGTCACCTTCCGTGACGGCCACCTCCGCAGAGAAGGTCGTGAGGTCCTCAACCCTCGTGAAGTGGAGGGGTAGCAGGGGGAGTACCCCCTTCTGCTCCTCCGAGACCGTCCTCGTCACCTGGGTCGGGGTCAACTTCGTCGCGGTCATCTTTCCCATCGGACATTCCCTTCATCGGTACAAGCTCGGCTGTATGGTTTCCATGCCCACCCGAGAGCTGACTGAGCGTGGGAACGGGGGCTGGGTCTGTTCGGAGAGCGATGGTCTCCAGGCCCTTGAGGCCGTCGTTCGGACGACCCAACGTCTGCTGGATGTTCGTGAGCGTCTGAGCTGCGCCCAGCCAGTTCGCGTACTCCTCGGATGCCCGTGGGCCGCCGATCATCAGCGCCTGCGCGGCTGCGTGGAAAGTGCGCCCCACCAGGTCCTCGATGCTCTCCATGATGTTCCCGACGGGAGGCAGGAAGCCAAGGGCCTGCTGCACCGCGTACGCAGAGAACATCGAGTTCGGCATCGAGACGGCGAAGTAGCGCGGGTCCTTGTAGTAGGCGCGGCGCAAGATCTCGGCGCGACCTTTGAACTCCGGGATGGACTCCTCCATGATCTTGTAGCGAATCTCCAGGAGGATGCGGAGCTTCGGTACGTCGAGCGCGGTGGTGTCCCAGAAGTAGTGCTTGTACAGCCCGACAGCGTCTGGCGTCGCGAAGATCTGGTACGCGCGCATCAACGCCGCAGAGATCGTCAGGAAGGTCTGCCCGCACATGAGCATCGCCTCTACCTGCAGCTTGGCGCGCGCGTGCTCGAGGATGGAACGCGACAACCGCATCGTCTGGTCCGGGATGTAGAACCGGTTGATGCCGTTCTCGCAGATGTACATGAACGACGGCTGGTGACTCTGGTCCGTCGGGTAGAAGATCCGCGGCCTGGGCGGCATCTTCTTTCGGAGGCTGTCGATGTACTTGACCGAGATGAAGTCGAGCCCGTCGTCGATGAGGCGCTCCTTGATGTCGGCCGAGGAGTACTCGTCGGGATGAACTACCAGTGCGCGAATGTACCGCTCAGCGGGACTGGTCAGGCGCAGTGATGCCACAACTCCAGCAGTACAACTCGCTCAACCGGCTGTAAAGGCCAACTGCTGAAGGCCCTCGATCACCTGCTCCACGGTACGCATGGCCTTCTCGAGCGCGGGGATGGGGATGTTCCGCAGGCCGAGGCGCGCCGCCAAGAGGAGCTCACAGATCTTCTCCTGCGCCTCGTCGATCTTCGGGAGGTACGAGATGAAGACGCCGAGATTCTCTGCGTTGAGGAAGCCGAGTGAAAGAACCGCGTCGACCGCCGTCGGGTCCGGGATGACGGCGGCCTCCTTCACGAGGTCATGCTTCAGGCTGTTCGCCACCGCGGTGGCAGGTCCGATCTCCGTGGCCATATTCACCGCGGCCATCTTTGCCTGGAGCGCGCGCGGCTGGATGTAGTGCGCCACGCGCACCTCGACGGGCATGTTGTGGTACTCCGCCTCGCCCATCTTCTTCTGCGCGTAGTTCATGTCCACGCCGAGGCCCGCGAGCAGGAAGAGCGTGTCGTCGATGCTCATAAAGGAGCGCTCGTCAGACGCGAGCTTGTCCACGGGGAAGCCGCTGACAGAGAAGGCCCCACCGCCACCGCGAAGAGTGACGGTCGCGAGAGTACGCTGCGCCTGGGCCTCCTTGCCGAAGCCCTCGGGCTTCTCGACCAGCGTGGTGTCCTCCGCCTTGTTGAGCGGGAGCCAGGAGAACGTGTCGGGGATGAGCAGGTGGTCACCGTCAGGAGACGGCATGACCTTCTGGATGTTCGGCTGCACCGAGACCTGGACCTCGCGGCCGTCGTAGGTGACGCAGTGGAGCACAGCACCGCCGTTCTCCTGGTCGTTGACCGAGCCCTTCACGGTCATCGGGATGGTGGCCTCCGCGCTTCCATTCGAGAGGCGGTGGTAGAAGCAGCCCGCGCCCTTCGGTGTGCCCTCGAAGATGCTGCCCGCCTGGCTGACCGGGATGCCGACGATGTCGCTCTGGACCGCGTACTGGCTGCCGTTGGTGAAGAGCGCGATGGGCAGTGAGGTGCCGTCGATGTCGATGAGGTTCGGGAAGACGTAGCCGACCAGGTGACGGCCCTTCTCGTCCTGCACCTTGTAGACGCCGAAGCGATCGACGTGCTCCGGCTTGTCCTCCTCGGGGCTCTCCGGTTCCTCCACCGGCTTGTCGACGACGTTCTTCGGCGCTGCCTCCCCCTCTGCGGGCGGCGGCGAATCCATGGCCATCGTCGCCGAGCCCGTCTCATCCGCCGCGAGGACGACCTTCCCGCCGAGCAACTTGTAGGCCGTGCCGCGATCGAGGAGCTCCTCTTTCGGTGCCCAGCTGGTGTGCGAGGCGGACTTCATCAAGTACCCCTCGTCCACCTTCTGGAGCTGAACCACGCTCGGATGGAGAGCCGCCGCAGCCGCGGTCTTCGGGGTGTACTCCATGAGCGACTTCAGGGAGTCACCCGCCGAGTTCCCGTTGGCCACGAACTGTCGCTGCAGCCCGACGCTGCTGCCGAGCTTGGCGATGAACGCGTCGTAGTCCTTCTCACTGATGGTTGGCAGGATGGACTCGAGAATCGAACCATGCTTGGTGTTCTCGAACCCCTCCGCCAGTCCCGTGGTGATGGCCAGGCGTTTCTTTGCCTGCTCTTCCTTACCCAAGGCAGAGAGATGAAGGCCCCTCTCCTGGTTCTTGAACCCGCGCTCGGCAACGTCCTCGCCGGCGCGCCGCAAGCGCTCCCGCGTGGTCGGATGAGCCCCCCACGACGAATTCCCGCGCGGGCCTGCGTGTACCCAATCGTGTGCTGCCTCCCCTGTGCGTCGAGCAACCTCCTTCACCTTTTGGACGGAAATGGCCTCCTTCTCGAGATACTCCTCGAGCGCAGAGCCCTCCTTCCCCATGCCCACGCTCATCGTGGCGCCGCCGCCACCGAAGCCGTAGTTCTGTCGGTACGGCGGGTAGAGCTGGCCGATGAGGGACATGTCGCCAGGTCCGCGGCCCGTGATGTCGAACGCCTGAGGGCGGAAGATGGCCTGGCGGAGACGCATCTCGGTGAGGGGGAGGAGCTTGTTGTCCGCGGTCACCATCAGGTCGAGAGGCTGGAGCTTCTTGTCCTTGATGATGACAGGGACCTTCACCTTCTGAACACCCGCTGCTTGCAGACCAGCCGGATCTGCACCATGCTGGATCTCAGTCTGATTGGCGAGCTCGAGAGACCCGAATCCATAGCCGCGCTCTCCGTCGACCTTCTCCATCGTGACCATGGGAGCGAAGTCAGAGGCCGCAGGGAACTGCTTGTAGAGGGCCTGCATGACCTCCGTGGACCACTGGTTCGGATCGTCGCTTAGCGCCTCCTCCCCACCGGCAGTCTTCTCAAACTCCACGTCGGGCACCAAGAACAGGGGCTGAACCATGCCGACAAGCGTAGCAGAGACTTCGACCGCGCAGAACAACGAGAAACGATGCACCAAGTGCGGGGGAACAGGACCCTTCAACAAGAAGCCAGGCGGGCGTGAGGGGCTGAACAGCCGGTGTGTGGGCTGCATGTCAGCCATGACCAAGGCATGGCGCAAAAACAATCCAGAGAAGAACAAAGCCAACAACTTGCGTGGCAACAAACGCAAGCTCGAACTACACCCCGAGAAGTACAAAGAACTGAACCGCAAATACTCCAAAGAGTGGGCGTGCAATCATCCGGAAGAACGACTACACGCAGCTGCTCGACAGCGCGCCAACCAGAACAACATCCCTTTCGACATCAAACGTAGCGACATTGTCATCCCCACACACTGTCCGTTGCTCGGCCTATCGCTGCAGAGAAGCGGATCAGGAAGGGTCGAATACAACTCTCCATCTTTGGATCGCATCCACAACAACCGCGGTTACGTGAAGGGAAACATCTGGGTCATCTCCCACCGAGCCAACCGCCTCAAAAGCAACGCTACCCTAGAAGAGCTCGAGCTCCTCACGACCAACCTCCGCAAGGCGCTAAGCCGTCAGGAAGATGGCTGACATCGCAGCCGCCGCTGTCGGGTCCTTCGTGATGAGCGTGATGCCGGCCACTTCATCCGTAGGAAGAAGCGTCGTAGATCCGAAGGGTCCGCTACCTGTGATGCCGCCGGCGGCGATCATCCCGGAGAAGTCTGACCCCACGTCCTGCAGCGTTTCGGTGCCCTGAGCTGGGAAGCCGAAGGCGAGCAGCATCACCGGTCCTGCGGATACCGCTGCGCTGATGGTGGCGATGAGGTCGACGACGGGGAGCTTGATGGCGAGCGAGGCGCTGATGAGGGCCTGGATGCCCGCCACCTGTACGCCCAACAACGCGGTCAGCCCAAGGGACGCGGACAGCGAGGCACTGAGCTGCACCGAGACAGAAGGGAGGCCAAGCGAGAGTACGACGCTGATGCTCGCCTGGATCTGGATGATGGCCTGAAGCTGGGCCTCGAGTGCCGCTATGGGGTTCGAGATCGAGAGGCCGACGTTCAGCTGGAAGGAGAGCGATGCCTGGAGCTGAAGGTTCAGCGTCACGCCCAAGCTGCCGAGGCCAAAGCTGCCCGTGAGCATCAGGTCGAACTGCGAAAGCAGCGGCACGATAGCTGTGATGGAGCCGTCGAGCGCGACGTTGATGGCTCCGAGCGGGAGGGCGCCGATGACTGTCAGCATGTCGGAAGTACTGTACGCGCAGGCGGGTTCAGGAGGTAGCTTGCTGCACGCTGAAGAAGTGCCGGGTCGTCCTTGAAGCGGCCGATGCCGTTGTTGCAGCTGCTACAGAGGAGGCCGCGCACCATCTTCCGGACATGGTCATGATCCACGTGCCACCTCACTGGCTTTCCATCGCGCAGCAGAGGTTCCTTACGCCCGCAGATCGCGCAGCATCCTCCCTGCACCCTCTCGAGCTCCTCGTACTGCTCGAGAGTGATGCCGTAGTTCGACATGAGCTTGATGGAGATGACGCGTCTAGGGTCTTTCTCTCGTTGTGCCGCGGCGTAGCCCCTCGCACGCAGAAGCTGCTTGGCGTGCTGTTCAGGGTCTTCTTTACGCCGTTGTTCCTTCGCACGTAACTTCTCAGTATTGCTGCTGCGCCAGACGCGGTCTTGTGCGCGAGCAGCTGCTGCCTTCTCTGGGTGACGTGCGCGCCATCGACGCGTGTTCTCCGCAAGCGCGGCTCTTCCCTCTGGCGTAGCTGCACGTTTGCGCGCCTGTTCCCGTGCATAAGCACGGCGCTTCTTCGGGTCCTTGATCGGCACCGTAAGAGCGTATCACCGGTGGTAATCCTAGGCAAGGACGTCTGGGTTCCCTCCAGTGATCGTTCCCAGCACCTTGCCGATGAGCAGGAGGTTCCCTGGCGACGGGATGATCTGCAGCATCGCAGACACGGGAGTGCCTGGCACAGGAGGCGACTGCAGCGTGATGGCCACCTGCATCATCGGCGAAGCCGCGGTGAACGGCTGCGTAACGTCGATGGGCGTTGTTACAACGTCACCCTGTCGACCCACTGGCAGTGTCCCCGCGCCGAGTCGCACGACCTTCCCCTTGATGTTCGTGTACGACCCTCCGTCGATGTCGATGCCGTTCACTGCGGTCACCGAGATGGAGTCCTCACAGGTGAGCGTCACGGTGCCCGTCACATCGAAGGTGAGGTTCTTCGTGACCTGGAAGTAGAAGTTGCCGGCGAAGCGTGTGAGCCCGTTACCCTGTCGGTCGAAGGTGAACTTCATCACCGAAGCAGCGACCGCGCCGCTCAGCGCCTCCCCTGTCTGGGTGTTGAAGCCCTTCGGAGAGACCGTCACCTCGTAGACGATGGGGTTGCTTCCCTTGCCGTCGTCGCCGGCGCCCACACCCGCTGTGCCGATGCCGGTCTGGTCGGGCTCAGGGATGGGGTTGGTCACGTAGCCAGAGGCGATCTTGATGTCGGCCGCTGCGTCGTTCGCGAACACCCGCAGCGTCTGCATGAACGTCGCCGGGTACTGCGTGATGGAGGGCCCGGTCTGGATGCCCCATGCGATGGTGCCACCAGCGTTGTCGTGCTCGTAGTTCTGGCTGATGTCGATGACCTGGTTGTTCAGCGGGATGAAGATGCGCTGCGCGAGCTCGGTGGATCCGATCTGCAGGACGCCGCCTCGACGCAGGATGATGAAGTTGTCGTCGCGCGTGCGGAACCAAAGGTCCCCGGGGTTGGCCGGAGGGCGCCCACCCGCGAAGCTAGAATCGGTCGAGTTCGCCGCAGGAGCTCCGTGTGAAGAGGTACCCTGCGGCGCATCGGCCGCGGAGGCATCGACGGTCTCGGACGTCATGACGAAGCACATCACGAACGGTGGCGAGGTGTCGCTCGGGATCGCCACCATCACCGTCGCGTTGACCTCCGGGATCACGTACATGCCCTCGCCGTTCGAGTGATGCAGGTACGGAGAGCCGACCGAGATGCCCTTGTAGAAGGTGCGGTCGAACTGTCCCTGGACGTCGACCGTCCAGTTGTTCAGGTTGTAGTTCACAACCTTGCCCTGGACGATGCGTCCCGCGTCGTGCCCCTGCCGACTCGTGAAGGAGGTGCGAAACTTGGTCGCCACGAGCTGACTCTACCTCAGTAGTGGTGCGGCGCGACGTCTTTGAGGTGACCTTGCCCTGGAACGAGGGAGTCCTTCTTGGTCAGCCCGATCTCTGCGCCGAACGCCAGAGCGGGAATGGGATGCGTGCCGTGGATGAGGGAAACACCGTGGACGGCCGCGGCCTCCTGAAGCGTTTCGCGCAGGTGGTTGTGCTGCAGCTTCGCCATCCAGTCCTCGTGGAGCTCGCGCGGCATGATGTCGATGCCCTTGAGGACCGGGGTGTGCTCGATGGGTGCCTTGCCGGCGTGAACGAGCTCCTCGTTCATCTTCCGAACAACAGGGAGCGGACGGAACTCTCCACGCAGAACACTGTCATGGTCTCCTGGATCTTCCACGCGGGTGAGGCTGCCCATCGACTTCACCACCATCTCGATGGCACGGCGCTTGAGGCCCTCGTTCTTGTACAGATCGAAGATGGACTCCGTCAGGTGGTTCTGGACCTTGTCCATCGAGCCGGTGGCCGCGAAGAGATGGTGCGGGTTCACCACGGTACGGTTCGGATCCGAGAGACGCTGCCCAGCCTCGACCTTCATCCCTACCTTCGGCGGGAACCACGGCCTGTAGCCGGCGATCACGGAAGCTCCAGGCAGGTTCTCGTGCAGGGCAAAGCCGCCGGCGTCCTTGCCGACGTGGTGCTTGCGCCCGCCCACGAAGATGTCCACGCCCGTGGCGGTCGGCTGGATCTTGTCGATGGTCCCCGCGGCGCTAGCGATGGTCGCCTGATTCGCGAGCTTCTTCGGCAGCCGGAGGAGGTTGTCGAAGTGCGCGAAGGCGCTGAGCAGCTTCGAGCCACCCTGCTCGCTGACACCGCCTGTGTGGAAGCTCTTGAGGGTGAGCTGGACTGCACGCTCCCCTACGGCATGCGCCGCCTGGATTCCGACGTTCGTCCCGAGCTCGTAGTGCTGTCCCCCGGAGGTGAGGCCTGCGCACTTCTGACAGACGCCGTGTTCTTCCTCGCACTTCAGCGGCGAGCGCACCACGATGTTGGCGTGCGGGTCGGCTGCACGAATCTTCCCGACGTCTGCCGGTGTGAGCAGCGTGTTCGCGGGGATGTGTACGTTGCCGTGGTTGAAGTCCTGCTGGAGATAGCGGTCGTGGACGTCGGGCTCGTTGATGCCGAGCGCGATGCCTTCCTTCGTCCCGCAGTCGTGGCTGTTCACGAGCACGTTCATCATGCTCTGCATCAGCACCTTTGAGAGCGCGCCGGGCTTCTCGACCTCCTGCACCTTCATCACGGCGCCGCGGCGAGCTCCGTGCATCTGGGTCCAGTAGCTGCCCATGTCGAGCCCCTCGGAGTAGCTCTTCGTGACAGCGTTAGGGATGGGGCGGTCGTGGGCGTCGCGGTAGATCATCGGAGCCAGGACCATCTGACGGTACTGATCCCATCCAGGCTTCACACCGGCCTTGTACATCGTGAAGAGGTTGCTCGGGTTCTCCTCCTGGCTCTTCACGTGGAGCGCCTTCATCTCCGTGGCTGCCTCGTTGTACAACGCGACGACCTGGTGGTCCTTCTGCGCTTGGGTGAGCTTCGTGTTCGCCGCGACCTGCTTCACCTTCTCCTCGATAGGCCGCAGTGCCTTCTCTCGAGAGGCGACGTCCGGCACGAAGTCCTTGAGCGAGAGGGAGTGCGTGGGCATCGGCACGAAGATGCTCTTGTGCGGGTCGAGCGCGGCGTTGTGTGCTCCTCCCTTCCCGAGCTCGAACGGGTGACCGATGCCGGTGGGCCGTGGCACCAGCACCGAACCGAAGGCCGCACCGTTGCCGAGGTCCTTGAGCTTGTTCACCGAGCTGTCGTAGCTCGCGGTGTGCTCCTTCGCGATGCGTGTGAGCAGCTTGTCGAGCCCCTTCGTTCCGCCGTCCTTCGTACCAGCGTTGTCCAGGCGGTACTGCATGTCGTGCATCATGTGCGCCTCGAGGTCAGGTGGCACCGCGCTGGACAGGAGCACACGACCTGGGGTGGTCACACCGCCGGGGAGGTGGACCTGGTCCGTCATCTGGACATGGCCCTTCTGCACTGCGGACAACACCTCCGCCGGGTTCGCGTACTTCTTCCCCGTGTCCTTTCCAACCACCGAGAGCTTGTACAGCCCGAGTGCGCTCTCGAGCGTGGGCTGGTACATGCTCTTGCCCGAGGCATCACTGAAGAGGTTGTTCGAGGGGTACATCTTGCGCGCCTCGGCCTTGGCTGCCTCCGTGATGGGCACGTACACGCTCATCGTGTCGCCGTCGAAGTCCGCGTTGAAGCCCCCGGTCACGAGGGGATGGATCTTGATGGCGTTGCCCTCGACCGCGCGCGCCTTGAACGCCTGGATGCTGTACTTGTGCAGCACCGGGTCGCGCTTCAGCAGCACGGGATGGTCCGCCATCACCTTGTCGAGCGCCTTCCAGACCTGCGCGTTCGGCTTCACGAGCAGCGGAGGCGCGTCCATCTCTGCGTGGATGGCGCCCATCTCCTTGAGCTTCCTCACCACGAAGGGACGGAACAAGTTGAGCGCAGCGTTCTTCGGTAGGCCCACCTCGTCGAGACCGAGCGCGGGCTCAGGCACGATGGTGGACCTCATCGACAGGTCCTGACGCCGACTCAGCAGCACGTTCTGGAAGTAGCCATACTTCGGCGAGCTCCCTGCGATGCGGTGGAGGATGCCCTTCTCCTTGGCGTCTGCGTACGGTGTCCCGACGCCCATGAGCGCCTTGACCCCGTCGTAGTAGTCGACGCGCAGGTCCCGCTTACCGGACTCGAGGATGTTCTGCTTGATGACCGGATCCTTGAGCTCGTCGTTGACCTTCGCGAAGTCTGAGTAGAGCTGGTTCAGGTCGTCTGGCTTCAGGCTCCCGTCCGGCATCGGAGTGATGGGGCGCATCACCGGAGGGAGCACGGGCAGGTGGTGCAGGATGTACGCCTCGCTCGGCTTCAGCTTCAGGTCATGAAGCGCGCGCAAGAACTTCACACGCTTCAACGCCGGATCGATCTTCGCCCCTGTCGCGTGGTCTAGTGCCAGCTGCGCAGGGCCGATCTCCTTGCGAACATCCACACGATCGAGGAGCAGCTTGATGCCAGCGCCTCCGGTGGCGCCCTTGTTAGGGTCGGTGAGCTGTCCGGTAGCGGTCACGCCCTTCTCGCCGTGGACGATGGACTGGAAGTCCTTCTTGCCGATCTGCGCCACGCTGCAGATGGCCTTCTCGAAGAAGGGGTTGGGCAGCGGCTCGGCGAGCTCGATGTGCGTCCAGTGTCGGCCGCCGTGCCCACCGGTAAGGCGCTCGTCGAAGAGTCCGCCGGTGCGCGGCTTGAGCTCTCCCTTCGAGTCGAGCTTCGTGTTGAGACGCTCGGCCGCATGAGGCAGTGCCTTGGGCGCTAGCTCGAGGACCTGCGCGTCCGTCATCGGGGAGAGCGCGATGCTGTGTCCGACCTTGTCCACGTTCACGCCGGTCGCCCGCAGCATGTCGGTGAACTTCTGGTAAGCGAAGGTCGGCTTCGGTGGCGGGATGAGCCCGCCCGACTGGATGGCTGCCCAGATCTTGTTGTGGTCGCTCGGCCACGCCTTGCGTGGATCGGTCTGGGGGTCCACGCCTTCGGACTTGTACGTCTGCATCTCGCGCAGGTTGGCCTTCGCCCCATGCGCCAAGAGCGCGTAGAGATCGAGGCCGCCGATGGACGGACCACCGGTGCCCGAACCTCCCACCGGCTGCAGGTTCAGGTCATAGCCCTCGGGCTGTGTTCCGGGGATGTTCATCCCACTGCGCACCGAGAGCTTCTTCTCGACCTGATGCACGAGCTTGAGCAGGTGCTGCGGGCCCACAAGCGCCTTGCCCAGGGACTGGTGCGTATGGGGGTCGAAGAGCTCCTCGGTGTCCTCGAGACCGTGAGCCTTGAGATCCGCGGTCACTTTCTCGAGCGCGTTGAACTTCGGCTGGAAGTTCTGGACGATGTACGGCTTGCCTGTCTTCAGTGCGATCTTGCCGGCAGCGGTCTCGAGGACCTGACCCACGTTCATGCGGCCCGGTACACCGGAGGGGTTGAGCGCCACCTCGATGTGCTTGCCATCCTTCGTGTGGGGCATCTCCTTGTCCGGGAGGATCATCGTGCAGATGCCCTTGTTGCCGTAGCGACCGGCCAGCTTGTCGCCCACCTGCATGGGTTCCACGGTGCGCACGTGCACCGTCACGCCCTCCTTGGTGTGGTGGACGCCGACGACCTCGCCGTCGAACTCGCTGTCCCACCGCAGACTCTTGTCCACGTGCGCGGCAGCCATGATCTTGCGGACCGCGGCCATCCCCGTACGGTCCTTGAGCTGATAGGGCTTCATCGCCGTGATGAGCGGGTCGCCTGGCTTGACCGTCTGGCCGACGCGGATGATGCCCTTGTCGTCGAGCTTGTCGAACTGCTTGTTGTTGTAGAGCCCGTGGTGCTCCAGCATGAAGCGCTTCTTGTCGAGCACCAGCGTGTCCTCGAGCGGCAACGAGGGCTTGTGCATGTGTGCGCTGGAGAGCGCGTCTGCGGCGCTCTGACTGATGACGACGCCGTCCTCGAAGTTGTATCCCTTGAACGGGATGTACGCGACGCGCAGGTTCGTACCGAGCGCCAACACCCCCTTCTTCGAGTAGTTCGTGTCGGCCACCACCTGGTTCTTCTTCACGCGGTCACCGACAGCAACGATGGGCGTGGAGTCGAGCACCCCCTTCGCCTCGTTGACCGGGAAGTTGTGGTAGATCTGGACCTCGTGCTTCTCCCCTGTGTCGCTGTGGATGGTCACGCCATGTGGGGTCACCGCAGTGACCTTGCCGTCCGCCGGCGACGTGTGTGAGGTGAGCCCTCCCATGAGGCGCTCGAACGTCTGACCGCCCTCCGTGCTGGCTCCGGTGCCCACCTGTACGAGCGCGGGCTCACGGTGCACGAGGGAGATGGCCTGCTCCATGTGACGACTCGCCATCGAGGCGCGTCCACCCGAGGTGTTCGCCAGGAACGGCAGCAGGTTCGACGTCATGTTGAAGAGCTGGCTGGGGTAGCGAACGGCGTACTGGGCGTCGGCGAACTTCCCCTGCCGCACGTCGTCCCCACCACCCGTCATCTGGACCATGTCGCTGATGGGATGGGGCTTGCCGTCCACCCAGTGCACCTGGTCAGGCAGCACGATGCGTACCTTGGAGGCTTCTCCGGGGGACACGAGGTCGTACTTGCCGGTCTTCAGGTTGTAGAGCCGGATGCGCGCCTCACCGCGAGGCTCACCGTTCACGACGTGGTCGACCTTCTGCAGTCCGAAGGGAAGGCGCAGGGTCACCCCTGTCGACGCGCCCTCGGGGGTGTTGATGGGGTCGAGGAAGCCGAGGTGGCTGGCATTGATGAACTTCACCTCGTCCTTGATCTGCCGATCGCTCTGGATGCCGCCGGGTCCCATGACCGTGGTCTGGAAAGATGCGGCCAGCATCTCCACCGGGTTGATCTGAGCTGCTGGCCCGGCCGCCGCGTTCTTCTGGAACGTCTCGAGGATGGGCTTGTTGAACATCCCGATCTGAACCACGTCACGAACGTTCTTCGCGGCGTTGATCTTGGCGGAGATCTTCCGCTGGATGACCTTGCGGCCGGCATCGAGGATGCGCTCGTGCGCGAAGTCACCCACCGAGCGGAGGTCCTTGAAGATGAGGGACTCGCGGTCGTCTTCCTTCTCACCGCCCTGCACCCGCAGGAGCTTCTGCGTGGCGCGCGTGAGTGCGTCTCCTGTGACGTGCTCGAAGGGCTTGCCCAGCGTGAGCTCCGTGGAGTCGGGCCGTAGCGTGGAGGCCGTCATCATGTCGTAGAAGTGAGCTGCCGCGGCCTCCCTGTCCGGGGCCGCGACCTTCTTCGTGCTCTTGTAGAAGGTGGCGAGCGCGCTGTCCTTCTTCGCGGCGTTCTTGTTCGCCTCGTAGACCTCCTTGCCCCAGGCCTTCTCAAGTGCCGCGTCGTCGACACCCAGCGTCTTCACGAGCTGGTAGAGCGGGATCTTGCTCGCGCTCTTGCCGTACTCCATGTGGAAGACCTTGCTGTCCGGGTCGAAGACGACGTCGAAGCTCTTGCGATTCTTGATGTTGAAGCGCGTCTCGAGCTCGCCGTTACTGCGCCGCTGCGTGTAGACGCCGGGCTTGAGCTGCCACTGGTTGTTGACCTGGTACTCCTTGGCGCCGCTGCGCGAGGCCACGATGTACGAGTACCGGTTCGTCATCTTCGGAATGTCGGCGATGCGCATCTTGCGCGAGTCCACGACGGCCCCGGTCGCGTTGTCGCGCAGCGTGAGGTTGGCGTACACCGGGACGGACCACGTCTCACCGGCGAGCTTGTGCGCGTGCTGGTCGCGGATGTCCGATGGATCCTTGTCGTCCTTGATGCTCAGCCCGTCGAGGTGGAGTGACTGAGCCTTCCCCTTGATGACGCCATCCGGGAATTGGCTCTTGATCCCCTCGAGCACGCGCTGCTGGAGGTTCTCGGACGCTTCTTTGGGATCCAGGTAGGCCAACGGATGTACCTCAGCATCAGCGTACCGCGCGGCAGGAAAGCGGTGCAAGCAACGTGTGGATGCGGGGACAAGGATCTCGCATGAAACAGACACCTAAACAGCCGCCGCCTACGCAAGGAGCTCGCTTCGCGGATCTCATCGCGGAGATGTTCGAGCCCAGAAAGAACAACGAACAGAAGACAGAAGAAGACGAGAAACGAGATAAGAAAACTGCGTGAACACGCTGTGGAAGTACTTCATCGCGGGCCTTCTGAATGGACTCATGATCTGGATGCGCGAACGACTCAAGGAGGATGATGCTGCTCAACGTCTACGAAACGCGTCCGGAGGTGATCCCCGGAACGCGCCGACTGGAGGCGGACTTCGGGATCCAAGGCCAGCGCCTCCGGGACCTGCACAACGCTGAACGGTTCTGGGAGGTGGGCGAGTCCTACCTCCCTTTCTACGGCCGCGCCCTCGGCGGCATACGCGTCAAGCTTACGGACCAGAAGGGCTTCATCACGTTCTGCAACCAGCGTGACTTCGAGGTGCTTCTGGGGATGGCGCGCCCTGGCGAATGGTGTCGCTGGGCGCACGAGGAGTACGTCGCACCCGGCCACGAGAAGTGGGTGGGCTTCTGCTGCGACGAAGCGGATGTCGAGGACGTGTTGTTCGGAGCCGAGCTGACGCTCCGACAGTACAGCCAGTACAACGGCTGGCTCATTCCTCCGATGGACGTGGAGTTCCGCATCCACGTCGAGGCCGGGTACGACGTCGAAGAAACGCACGTACTCATCCTGGACCACGACCCGGAGACGGGGCTGGGTCCCGACACACAACTCGAGACGCTTCATCGCCGATGGGCGCGCTCAGAAAGGAGGCGTATCCAATGGAACCGGGTCTGACTCTTCCCCCTGCACCCCGGCGCAACTCGGGCAACAACTGCGCCGACCCTGACTGTGACGCCACGCTGTTCTACGGCGACGAGGTCGTCCGCATCCAGGTTGTCTTCGCTCAACGCGGAGACGGCGAGATTCTCCAGTACCCAGTTCTCGACGAGGAAGATCCGGCCCGGGACTTCTTGTTCGAGCCGTACTACTTCTGCATGGACTGCTGGAGCAAGACGTACGAGTTCGCGAAGAGCGAGCTCGCAGATCAGCTGCCTGTGTCCGACGTGCACAGCGTCTTCGAGTGCTCCTTCTGTGCGAGCGGTATCCGCGAGGTGACGGAGTACGCGGGCGTCGCCGAGATCGGAGAGTTCGAGCTCTCCAAGCGCGCGCCGGACGGACTGAAGGGGCCGATCTTCGTGGTCACCGCAAAGCCGATGCTCCTCTGCATCAGCTGCCTCCAACTCATCAACGAGGGCTACATCGAGCTCTGGTCGAACCTTTCACAGAACAACGAGTGCATCGACTGCTGCACCGCGCGTTGCTGGCGCGCTCCCTGTTCCTGTACCTGCCACACGGAAGAGACCCCCGAATGAACCTCAAGCTCATCATGTACATCTGCCTCCTCACTCCCGCGAAGCCCGTCGGCAAGGAGTGGCGCTGGGGCGTTCCTTACCTCCTGATGGGGGCTCCTTCGACCGCGAAGACCAGCAGCATTATCCAGGTCTGCGAACGCATGCAGGCGCCCAACGAGACGCTGTACCTGAGCACCCACATGCCGGAAGACCTCTCCGGCATCCCGGTGGTGATGAACGGGAAGGGGCAGCGCGTGAACTTCATGGCCGAGGTCGACGCACTTGCAGCACAGGGCTGCGGAGTCTTGGTGCTGGACGAGCTCACCACCGCGCGAGAGACCACGCAGAACGCCGCGATGGGGCTCGTCCTCGAGCGCGTGTTGGCTGGAACGAAGCTGCCCAACGGCCTACGCATCGCCGCCGCCGCGAACCCGCCCGAGCAGGCTGCTGCGGCTCGCGACCTGTCCCTCCCGGCTGCGAACCGCTTCCTGCACTTCGACGTGACGGAGGAGAACCGGCAGGGCTTCGATGAGACCCTCGAGCGGAGCTGCGCGTTGGCGCGCGGCGAGGAACCGCCGCCCTACACCGAGGAAAACGAGCTCGGCACGCTCAAGGACGGCGAGAAGATGGTCATGCAGCGCTGGGGTGTGGCGTTGCCGCGTACCTGGCGCCTCGTGAAGCGCTTCCTCGACAGCGCACCCGACCGCCTGACCGTCATCCCGCCCGTCGGGAACCCTGCGCGTGGCCGCGCCTGGGCCTCCAAGCGCAGCTGGGAGATGGGGACCATGGCGATGGCCGCTGCTGAGGCGCTCGCGCATCCCGAGTGCAACGCAGACCTTCTGACCGCCGCAGTCGGGGAAGACATCGCAGGCGAGTACATCGAGTTCGTCACCAAGCTGAACCTGCCCCACCCGACGGACGTCATCAGCGGCAAGTGGACCCCGGACAAGACGCGCCTCGACACCGCTGCAACCGCGTTCGAGTCCGCGACGCTGTTCATCCTCGGCACCACCGACAAGGCGCTGCAGGCGCAGTACATCACGGACTACTGGGGCGTTCTCCACAAGGCCGCGGTCAAGCACAACTTTCTCGATGTCGTGCGAGGCAGCATCGAGTCCATGGTGCAGCGCGGCTTCGCCAACCAGAGCATCAACCCGGAGTTCCACAAGGCGGCCAACCCCCTGCTCACCGCCTTGGGCGAGAAGTTCCACGAGCACCTGAACTTCCCGACAGCCGCTCCATGACAGACATCAACGAAGCCGAGGCGAAGATCTCTCTCGCGCGTACCATCGTTCGCTCGAAGGGTCCCTACTACTCGAAGACGATGGCCAGCCTGGTGTTCATGCCCCTCGAGGGCATCAAGACCATGTGCGTGACCACGAACCTCATCCTCGGCTACGACCCGGAGTGGGCGCTCATGGCGCCCGCGACGGTACTCGCCGCGGACGTTGTTCACGAGATCAACCACTTCATCCGGCGGCATCTTTACCGCATCCCCGGCGGAGACCCGCACCTGAAGAACATCGCCGGCGACCTGTCCATCAACCCCGACCTCCTCATCGGAGGTTGGGACTTGGCGGACAAGACCTCGCCACGACCTGCCATCCTGCCGAAGGACTTCAAGTTCCCCGACGGGCTCTCACAGGAGGAGTACTACGCGCTCCTGCTGAAGGAACAACAGAAGAAGAACCCGAAGCTGCAGGAGATGCTCGATGCGCTGCGCGGTGGCCAGGGCGGCGTAGGCAGCGGTGCCTGCGGCGGCATCGCCCAGGGTGCGGGGCTCTCCGCTGCTGAGAAGGCACTCGAAGCCATCCCCGGAGTCGGTCGCTCGAAGGCCGAGATCAAGAACGTCGAGGTCATCGCAGCGAAGCAGATCAAGGACTACGTCGCCCAGAAGGGACGGGGTTCCGTCCCTGAGAAGCTCATTCGCGATGCAGAGCTCTCCAAGGAGATCTCAAGGATCCGCTGGCAGGACATCCTGTCTCGCGTCGTCCGCACCGCCACGGGGCAGATCACGCTGGGCGGCGAGATCGAGCCCTCGTACATACGACTCTCACGGCGCATGCAGCCGGAGATGGGCATCATCCGTCCGAGCTACATCACGCAGATGCCCGAGATCGCCATCGTGCGCGACACCTCGGGCTCGATGGGACAGAAGCAGCTGCAGGACTGCGTGCGCGAGTCCTACGCCATCGTGAAGAGCTTGGGCATCGACGAGGTCTGGTTCACGGACGCAGATGCTGCCGTGGCAATGCCCTGGCAGCGCGTGAGGAAAGAGTTCTTCGAGAAGCTGACAACTTCTCGAGGGGGAGGCGGAACAGACTTCGCTCCTGCTATCAAAGACGCACTGAAGCTCAAGCCGAAGCCCGACCTCCTCATCTACTGCACCGACGGCGACGGCTACGCAGGCGACGCCCCACGAGGCATGGGCGTCGTGTTCGCTGTCGTCCCGTCCCACTACAACAAGGCCCCCTGCGAGTGGGCCACCACCGTCTTCATCGAAGACCCGGAGAAGAGCACGTCGTAGTGAAGGAGGGCCTCGTGCCCTTCTTCTTAGGTACCGCCTGCTCTGCGTGGGGGACGCTGCTGTGGCATCGGGCGCGTGTCGACGCCGGCCACCTGTGACCCGGTGTTCCCCGAGCTCTCTCCACCTTCGCCCCCCATCTGGGCCAGGTACTGACGCACCAGGTCCGCGAGCTCGGGGCTCTGGAAGCCGAGGTTGGTGATGGCCTGCGCCTGCTGCTGCTTCGGCAGGGTCGCGATGGTGCGCGCCTGCATCAGCGCCAAGGAGGGCAGGTCGATGTTCTGCTTGGCCTGGCCGCCGCCAGCGCCCTGCATCTTCTGCCCGCCGGAGAGCTGGCTGCCGATCTGCTGGAGGAAGTCCGGAGGAGACGCTCCTCCGTTCGCAGGCTGCTGTTGCTGCGGAGCCTGCTCTCCGAGCTGCGGGGCCTGTCCCTGCTCGGGCGGTGGAGGTGCCATGCCCGCAGCGCCCTCGAGGCCACCAGGCTCTCCGGGTGCCTGTGGGGCCCCCATCGCCGTCTGAGTCTCCTGCTGCGCGCGAGCCTGGTACTTCACCATCACGAGCTGGGACTCGCCCTGGATGGTCGCCATCGCAAGCTGCTGCTTCTTCGTGGCCTCGAGACGTGTGTCGGTCTCGCGGATCATGATCTGGTTCTCGTCCTCCTGGGACATGTCGCTGTCTGCGAGGAGGGTCGTGTCGCTGATCTTGCCGGCCGCGTTGAGCTGGAAGTTGAACGCCTTGCGCTGCAGGTCGTCCGCCATCTTGAACGGCTTGAAGCGGATGTTCGCGAGCGGCCACCCGAGGAACGAGGAGACCTGCCGCATGATGAAGCGGGCGAGGTCGCGCTGACGCTGGAGGTAGCCGATGAACATGTTCTCGAGCATGCGCATCGACACGTTCGTGCCGGCGTAACTCATGCCGCCCTTGATGAACTCGAGGGGGACACCCATGCCGTTGAGGATCTGCTCCGACCAGGTCACGATCTCCTGCGTGAGAAGAAGCGCACGACCGTCACCGCCGATGGTCTGGTTGCCGATGGGCAGAGGAAGGATGGGGATGTAGTTGTTGTCCGTCCTCCAGCGCGCAATCTCCTGGGCAATCTGGTCGCGCCAGTCGATGAGGTTGATGGTGGTGTACGGGTCCGAGCTCCCCGAACCGGCCTGCGGGAAGATGACGCGCAGCGGGACGATGTGCTCGACGAGGATGGCCTCCTGCGCCTTCTTCATGATCTGCAGGTAGAAGGTGTCCTTCAGGACCGGCAGAAGAAGGGGAACACCCACGCCGCGGTCCTGCCCTGCCAGGGTCGGACGACGCATGTGGAAGAAGTTGTCCTTCGAGAAGATGACCCCCTTCTGCTCGCGCATCGCCTGGATGAAGACCTGCGGGATGCCGTCGACGACGTCCTTGCGGCCGATGACGATGTCGTTCCGGATGATGGCGGGGATGTCGTAGAAGTACGTGTAGTCCCCGGTCATGTCGTTGTAGCGAACCTCGACATCCTCCGGGTTCCAGCGGATCGTCTTGATGCCGCTCGCGTTCTTGTAATAGACGTCCTTCGGCGTGGCATCACCGACGCGACCACAGCGCGGGCAGGTGAGCCGGAAGTTGAAGTTCGTGAAGATCCAGTTCGCCCGGATCTTCGACGCCTCGTCGCGGAAGTTGCACGCGTTGCAGAAGAGGAACTTCTTGAACGGGAACCCGAGCGAGACGTAGCCGTTGCCGTACGCATGGAAGTCGAGACCCGACTCCACCTGGAACGAACGGTAGCGGAGATGATCCTGGAAGTACTCCGTCCAGCGCTTCTTCACCTCCGGGTCTTCGTGGTCGATGATGATGTCGGTGACGGGGTACTCGCTCAGCTTGAACACCGTCGCATTGATGAGCGGGTTCGTGAGGAAGTAGTAGCGGCACCACTTGAAGAGCTGCTTGACCGTGACCGGCAAGTACGTGTGCGCGATGTCGAAGAACGGCGAGGGGTAGTTGACCCCTTGGATGTTGGAGCCGTTGATGCGCCCGCGTGTTGTGGCGAAGCGGAGCCCGCTTGCCGGGCCTGTCGCCATTCCTCCCAGAAAGCTCATACGGGTGACTCCGGCGCCTGTCCGGCAGCAGCGGGACTCATGACGCGTTCAGTGGCGGTCTGCTGTGCCTCGGTTGGCTCCATCGTAGGAGTCGGGGCGTTGTGGAGTCGACGCCCCCGAAGACGATCTACTCCACGACCTGCCCAGGCACCGACCTGAGAAGACCCCGCACCGAGCGCGGCCTGCCCACCCATCGGCAGCATGCCACCGGCGATGCCGCCCACCGCACCTCCAACCGCACGACCCACGGACTCACCTCGGCCCTGTCCTTCTTCGGTCGGAGCAAGAGCACCTGCCGCGAGGGGGAGCCCGACGGCTGCTGCAGTCAGAAGTGGTTGGTTACGCAACTGCTCTTCCGCGCTCGTGCGCAGCGTATTGCCGACGCCGTTGTTCTTCATCGACTTGAGGTAGCCGGGGATGCTGGTGAGTCCCATGTTCTGCGCCTTCTCGGAAGCGTTTAGCGCTTTCTCCAGCCGTGGGACACTCCTGCTCCCCTCGGCCTTTGCTGTCGCGAGCGCTTGACGAGCATCATGTGCTCCGCCGCGCACTCCCTCGATCTCTGCAGGGGAAAGCATTCCGGTGAAGCCATGAACCTGTCGTTGACCGAACCGTGACGCCGCGCCCATAGCGCCCGAAGCTTGCGTAAGGTGGCTGAGATCTTTCTTGACCAGGCCGCCAGCTGCTCCGCCAGCGAGACCACCAACCATCCCGCCCATCGTCGCGCCTTGAACAGCACCCCCGAGAGCTCCTGAGACACCACTCTGTCCGTTCTCCTCTGCGTGCTGGTAGCCGTGGATGCCGCCAAGGACTGCTCCACCGCCGGCGCCCAGCAGAGCACCACGCCCGCCGAGCGCACCGATGTTCTTCAACGCGAAACCGGCCTCCTTGCGGAGCTCGTCGCGGAACGCGAGCAGCATGGCCTCATCGAGCATGGAACAACCCCAGCTGGTTCATGAGTCGTTCGCGGTTCTCGTTGAGCTGCTGCTGCACCACAAGGAGACGATCCAGCTGCACAGCCACGGGTGTTGTAGCAGGAAGCGGCTTGCCTGCGCGCAGTACCTCGTCACAACGAGCCTGCACAGCACCGAGGTCCAGTCCCTCGGGGGCGTCAGGTGTCACGAAGTCAGCGGGTGGCAGCGTGCGGTAGATCCCATCGTGCTCGTAGATGGTCTTGACGTACGCCTTGAGCTCCTCCGACCAAGCCGGCACGCCCTCGGTGCGAACGTGTCCGGCCGTGGCGCAGGCGATGAGCACCTGACCTACCGTCGGCACCTGCATCACCACGAAGTCCGGGAACTCGCCGTTGAACGGCATGCAGCATGCGAGGAAGACTCCCCAGCGTTCCCAGAAGGCGTCAGAGAGAAGGAGCGCACGCACCGCCTGGATCTTCGACAGGTTCAACGCGCTCAACCCGACGCCGAGGAACTCCTCCGCGATGCGGGGAGCAAACGTCTCGGCTTCCCACTCGAGCCAGTCGTCGCCGAAGGCGCCTCGAAGAAGAGCCTGGAGCACTACGGGGTGTGCCTCGGGGTGGCCCCAGATGTTCTGCTTCGTCACCGCGGCGAGAGGCAACGGGATGGTGGTCGTGGTCACCGTAGGGACGGGTGGCGTCGACTCGAGGTGCTCAGTGACGGCGTCCTCCAGAGGAAGATGAGGAGCGCCGACGTTCTTGAGCGTCTCGAGGAAGGTCTCCTCGGAGATGGGCAGCGGGGCCATCGCGTCCCTCTCTAGTACGCCGGCTCTGCGCCCGGTGCGGTGCCCTGCGCCATGTGGATGACCATCTTCTTCTGGTCGCGGGGCAGGCTCTCGTAGACGCCGATGGGGTCCTTGCGGAACTCCTCCTGGAAGTCTTCACCGAAGGTGTCACGCACCGTGTGCGTCCCGACGTGCGCGAGACGCTTCAGGTCCGCGTAGGTGATCATGTCGTTGCCGATGATGTCGGACCACGACGACTTGCTCGCGATCTTCTCGTTGCCGAAGATGGAGAAGTAGGGGTCAGGGATCGTCTTGTCGTAGGAGCGGTTCAGCCCGGTGTCCTTGTCGAACTCCGAGAGCAGTGCGCACGCCTCGACGGGATGAAGGGCCAGCGACGCCAGCTTCGAGCCACCCTGCGTGAGGATGACGTCCTCCACGGCATCGAGGACACGAAGCACGTCAGGGTACGCCTGGAGCTCTGCCCGTCGCGCGTCGAAGGCGATCTTGATCTCGGTCTCCGGAGCGAGGCCCTCTGCGCCGTACTTGTGCGCGATGTCCGGGATGTCGATGGCCATCGCCGACGCCTGCTTCACGAGGTTCACGGCGTACTCACGGCGCTCTTCGGGAGCGAAGAACTTGTAGTACTCCCCGAAGTAGGAGCCTGCTGCCTTCACCTGCGCGTAGCTGTCGAGCGGGTAACGGGACAAGCTTGGCAGCGCGTACTTGCTGGCCTTCTTCTCCGTCACGTAGGTCGGAGGCTTCGCGTTGGTGACGTCCACTGTCGGCTGCAGGTGCTTCGCCTGCGGCAACGACTTCGGTCCCTCGCCAGCGATGGCGCTGTTCTCCTGCAGCATCTCCTCGTGGTCGCTCTTCGAGGCCGAGACCAGATGACCGACGCGCGCGGTCTTGTTGATGGTTGTCTTCGACGGGGTCGGCGAGAGCTTCCCAGGCTCCTCCATGGGAGCAGTCGTTGTGCCGTTGACCTCTGCCCCTTTGAACGTGCTCATCAACTGTCCGCCTGCCTGGCCGGCCGCAGCCATGTTGTTCTTGATGGCACCTCCTGCACCTACAGCCGTGCGCGCCAAACCCACGGCCTTACCGATGCCGCCCGGCAACATCTCAGCTGCGCTACCCAAGAGCTCACCACCAAGACCCGCGAACTTTGCGCCAGCTCCCATGTGCTGCTGCACCGCTTTCTGCGCCGAGGCGACGTTCACAGGCCCACCGGTGGCACCTGCGTAACCCGCCACCCGATCACCCTGCATGATGCGCTTATACCTTCCTCCATACTGCGCCTTCATGCGGGCCTCTACGGCCATCTGCTCAGGACTGCCCAGTACGTTGGTAGCATCCGATGAACCCATGCCCGCCTTCTTCACAAGTTCCTCTGGGACCTCGAGGTCGTACCAGCCAGAGGCGACGATGAGGTTCTCCGCGGCTGTCTTCTGCGCCTCGACGGGAAGCTTGTGCGCGTTCTTGAGGAAGTACGCGACGGAGAGCTCGGTGTTGCCTGGGTCGACGCAGGCGTACTTCCTGAGCTTCTCTCCGTTGTTCACCATGACGAGTGCGAAGACGTCGTCCGGCAGCCGGTTGCGCGTGCCTTTCAGGTCTGACGCCACCTTCACGCCTTCCGGCAGCGCGTCGAGCGTGGGGTAGAGAGAACGCAGAGTCTCTCCGTTGAAGTCGTCGTAGACATCGAGAATGAGGCCGCTGATCGAGTCCATGCTCCGTATCCTACCCGGTCACGCGGGCGATTGGTACTGCAGCAGGTACATCCGGGCCTTCTCGGTCCTTACCGGATCCTTCTCCAAGAAGCCGACAGTCAGGTTGCATCCATGGCACAGCAGCGCCCGCAGCTTGTTCGTTCGGTGGTTGTGATCTACGCACAGCGGCTTCCCGCCTGGCTGTGGCTTGCCACAGATGGCGCAGACCCCTCCTTGGGCGCGTACACGCTCCTCGTACTCTTCCGCGGTGAGCCCGTACTCTCGAAGGAAACGTTCCCTGTTGTACTGCTTGCGCTCCGCCTTGTGTGCATCTCTCCAGCGTTGGGCGGTGGCACGCCCCTTCTCGCTGATCGCGTATCTACGCTGAACCGGCTGCGTCGTACGCGGCTTGCCGCGGTAGTAGTGGGCGTTGTAGTGCTCGCGGCAGAAGGACATGCTGTACGCCTCCCTTTTACAGCCACTCGGCTCTGCGCACTGTTTGCCCTTGTTCTTCTGGTACTTCTTTCGGCGCTCCGTGTACACAATTCGCTTAGTACTCTGGAACTAAGTGAAAAGCAAACGGCAAGTTAGGCGCGAGCAAGGAGATAAGAAACCTGCCACGTGACTATGCCAGGAGGCCGCATGAACGTATCTGTCGCACCGACACCGAGCGTCTCACAAGGAGCGCCGAGTTGCTTCGGAAAGGAGTGGGACAATCGAGCACCCGAGTGTACTGGTGGACCCGACCCGAGCTTCAAGGACGAGGAGGGCAAGCACGTCCGCATCCGTTGTGGATGGTTCACGACGTGCGGGTCCGTGACTCAATCCGCGCGCCAGCTCATCGCACCGCAGACGTTGATCCGTCCACAAGCCCCCGCGGCGCCGTCGTTCGTGCCGACGCCCCCGGGCATGCCGCCGCGTCCGATGTGGACGCCCCCCGTTTCTCACCCACCCGTCGCGCCGCAGTCTGTTCAGACTGACTGGCAGCGCATCGAGCAGCAACGACAAGAGGGCCTGCGTCGTCTACAGGCCACCCCACCCCCGCAGTACCAGCCCATACCGTCAGGGCAGCAGATGCAGCCCCAGCAGTTCGTGCAGATGCAGGGGCCCGTCCACTACCCGGCGCAGACCTGGCAGGTCGGCTACGGAATGCCCGCCTATCTCACCCACGAAGAAGTACGGCAGACCGGAGAGTCCTGGTGGTCCGTGTTCATACGTGAGATCTTTCGCGGCGCGTTGAAGGCGCTGTTTCACTCAGGAGCGCGCTACATAGACGTCAACCCGTTCAAGGGTCCACCCAGGAGCTAGATGAGAAGACTGAACCTGACGGGGCGGCGCTTTGGCCGCCTCGTCGCAGTAGCACGCGAAGGAAGCGACGGCAGCGGTGGCGCTACCTGGCGTTGCCGTTGCGACTGCGGTCAGGAGAAAGTCATCAGCGCACACTCGTTGAACAAGGGACGTACCGTCTCGTGCGGTTGCTGGAACCGCACGAGACCACGAGCAACGCACGGTGAAGCATCGCCCAGCACCCGCACAACTGAGTACCGTATCTGGTCTGCGATGAAGGATCGCTGCGGTAACAGCAAGAACCCACAGTACAAAGACTACGGCGGTAGGGGCATCACAGTTGACCCACGCTGGCTAACGTACGAAAACTTTCTCGAGGACATGGGACGTCGGCCTCCTGGTCTCACCATCGAACGAAACAACAACGACGGACCGTACGCACCCTGGAACTGTCGCTGGGCTACACGCAAAGAGCAACAAGCCAACACAAGGAAGCGACATGGACATCATCGTACGGCGCCCTAATGTTGGTTATCTTGACAGTGCGCTTTGGGTACCCAAGGCCGCGATCAATGCCGAGGGGGTGAAGCGCGTCCTCACCTTCGAGTTCTTTGAGCGCGACAAGATGAACGTGCTCACGCTCTACAAAGAGACGGACCACCACCTCATCGTGCCGCGAGAGTTCTGGCCACCCCAGACCTTCCAGTTTCCGGTCATCGACTGCCGCCCCCTCCGCTACACGCGGACGGGGGTGGTCAGCCGCATCAAGCTCGACCACGAGTTCGAGGACGGCACGCTGCGTCCCACCGGAAAGACAACGCAGCACGACGCGATGGCAGCGTTGCTGAGCACACGCGGCGGAGTACTGCAGCTGGCTTGCGGACTCGGCAAGACGGTCATCGCGCTCGACTTTCTAGCTAGGCGCGGCTTCCCCGCCCTCATCATCCTCGACACCACGCAGCTGATGCACCAGTGGACGAAGGAGATCAACGAGCACCTCATCGTTCCCGGAGGAGTAGGGCTCATCCAGGGGCAGACGTTCGACTGGAAGAAGAGCGTCGTCATCGCCACGTACCACACGCTTGCAGAACGAGCGGCCTCGATGCCGGAGGAAGTACGCCAGTGGTTCGGAACAATCATCTGGGATGAAGCGCATCACCTTGGGGCACCGAAGTTCTCGCGCACGGCCGATCTCTTCTACGGGTTGCGCCTTCTACTCACCGCGACCCCAGACAGGGACGACGGCACGCAGGTCATCTACAACTTCCACGCTGGCCCCGTCTTCTACAAGGACCTGAAGCAGGAGCTCACACCGGACATCTTCTTTAGGTGGACGGGCGTCGGGCTCGACATGACGGACAAGACCGTCGCTGCCGCCGTCAACGACTGCAACGGGGAGATGCACATCGGGAAAGTCGCTGGGCACCTGGGTCGTCAGCCTGCGCGCATTCAGTTCGTCCTCGACGAGGTGAAGCAAGCCATCGACGCCGGCCGCAAGGTCATCGTTCTCTCGAAGAGCGTCGACGCGCTCGTGAACATGTTCGCCGCGTGGAACATGCGGCAGGCCCTCATCACCGACATCCCGTTCCCGACCGCGGCCGAGGTCGGAGAAACGGTGCCGCCGCGAGAGCTCGACAAGGCCTCCGCAAGCAAGCTGATGGCTCACATCATGACGGCGAAGAAGGAGCTCGAGAACCCACTCCTACCTCCCCAGAAGCGCATCGAGCTCCAGATCAAGAAGGAGCACTTCGACCAGGCGTGGCAGGCCCACCTCGTCTTCAAGAAGTGCGAAGCGCTCTACAACGCCAAGCGCGCGGCCTACCTGAAGGAGCTCATCACCCTGCCGAGCAACGCCGGGCTGATGATCTACAAGGTCAAGCCGGCGATGCGCGACAAGATGCTGCGAGAGCGGCAGGTCACCTTCGCCGTCATGAAGTACGGACGTGAAGGGCTCGACGACCGCAACCTCGACACCATCATCATCAACGAGCCGATCTCCAGCCGCAACTCGCTCCAGCAGATAATGGGACGCGTTTTGCGGAAGAAGAAGGGTAAGCAGACGTCCGTCGTCGTCTTCCTCGAGGACAACATCGGACCCTTCATCGGCATGTGCCAGAAGCTCCGCAACCACCTCCGTACCTGGGCGCCTGAAGAAGGCGGTCCCTTCGACTACGAGAACATCGGACAGCCCGTCTCCATGCGCACGAAGAAAAAAGCCGTGCTTCAAGCCACCGCCTACGCACAGTCCACCTCCATCCGACCCGCCACAAGGACCACATGAACACGCCCAAGCTCAACGAACTGTTCCAGCCCGAGAAGCACGCCTGGGTCATGGCGTACCGCCACTCGGCGAAGTACTTCGGTCGCCTCATCGACATCGACGGCGCGAAGCCGCCCGAGGGAAAGGTCAGCGCCTTCGAGGTGCGCAAGGCGAAGAACGTCGCGCTCAGCCCCATCTTCCAGCTCATCACCGCGCAGCGTCAGGTGCCCCTTGATGCGCGCGGCAAGCCCATCGAGTTCGACGAGTCAGGACGCCCCACGAGCCGCCCGGTGAGCACCGGCATCACGACCGAGCCTTTCGTGCAGCTCGTCGAGTTCTGCGACTACATGACCCCGATGCACTTCGAGGGCGCGGACATCCAGCGGTTCTTCAGCGAGATGACCGAAGAGGACGTGAAGGGCTACCGCGGGCTCCTCGAGGGCGTTGTGGCATCCGTGCAGGCCGCGTCTCCCATCGCGCTCGCGACGCCGGCGGAGACCAGCAAGGTCACCCGTGGACGTTGACGCACGCAAGCCACTCGGCATCCTGCAGAACGAGTGGAGCACCTGCCAACGCTGCCCGCTCGGGGAGCGACGCCTGAACGTGGGGGCACACTTCGTCCCCGGTGTGGGCTACCCGCGTTCCGTCATGCTCATCGGCGATGGACCGAACGAAGAGTCCGAGCAGATCGGCGCACCCTTCGTCGGCCGCTCAGGAGGAATCCTGCGCGCCATCCTCGCTCGCTGGGGCTGAAGGAGTACTACCTCACCAACCTCGTTGCTTGCCGCTCCTGCGTGCCGCAGACCAACGCCTCTGGCGAACCGATGCAGCGGCGCGTGGGCGGGGTGATGACCCCCGTCTACAAGGACGAGACGCCCATCCCAGCGCACATCGCAGCGTGCCGCGCTCGTCTCAACGAGGAGATCTACCTCGTGGATCCGACGGTTATCGTAGGGCTGGGTCCGAAGGTCTGCGAGGCCCTCACGGGACGAGCCGCAAACCTGGCGCGTGACAACGGGGAGGCTCGTCCCATCTCCATCCCCGGTGCTTCACGCGTCGCCGAACTCACTGACAAGGGCGCCTGGCTCCGCAAGGTGAAGGGCCAGTGGATCCAACCGGTCGCGCGCAGCGAGGTGCGTTACCACTTCGTCCCCACCTACCATCCGCTCGACGTCGAGCGGGTGATGGACGACATGAGCCCGAACAGCACCTTCAACAAGTTCATCGTCGCACTCCGAACGGCAGTCCAGACGCATGACGCCTACCTCGAGGGAGCCTACGGCATGACGCCGGCCAACCGCGGACAGGCCACCGATCTCGACCTTCAACACGTAGCGCAGCAAGAGGCACAGACCCATGAAGAAGCGTGAAGCGAGACCCGTCACCGTAGACGAGGTCCCGGAGCTGATGGCGTACGAACTCGCGAAGCGGGATCTCGACAACTTCAAGAAGAAGCACGCAGCCGTCATCGAGGAGCTGGCATCCCTCGTCGAAGCTCACAACACAACCCTCGAGGCAGCAGACAAGGTGATGCGCGCGAACAACTACACCTGCGCGCCGTTCAACCTCCAGCACTTCACCACGAAGTACAGCGCAGACGAGGCCTTCGTCCTGCTCGGCCGCGACGGCTTCCTCGCGGTCGGGGGCAAGATCGACAAGAAGGAGATCTACGACCTCGACAAGGATCGCTTCGAGGCAGCAGCCTCGCAGGGCAAGATCGCCGACGCCGTTGTAGAGAAGGTCCGCACCGAGACGCCGACCTACAAGAAGCCCAAGCCCCTGGCTGTCTGAGCGGTGAACTCCGCGCGGCTCACCATCGAGCGAAACGACGTCATCATCTACGAGAGGATCGAACCGATGGACAAGTTCCAGTCCCTGCGACAGACAACAGGACCCGAGGCACATGTCGGGATGAACATGGGCGTAGGCCAGGACTTCGGGAAGCTGAAGGTCGGTGCATCCGTCACCCTCAGCTGCGACCAGAACGAGGCGGCCATCAACGCGGCCGGCTACCAGGCGTTCACCAAGTGCATGGAGCTGGTCGAGCAGGGCATGAAGTACCTCGCGCAGAACCCGGAGGTGCCGACGTGATTCGCGGGCACATGAAGTGCGACGGAATCGCGCTGGGCGAAGCGAGTTTCAGCTTCATGAACTCGGGCGGCATCGTCCTCGAGGCGAAGGCCGCTTTCGTCAGCACGAAGACCGGCGACACGTACGGCTGGACGAAGAACACGGTCTGGTCTCCGCCCACCATCGAGAAGCTGAAGGAGCTCCGCACGTTGATGGAGATCGATCTCGGTCACCTTCACCTCGAGGAGGGCGGCGAGTCGCTCACGGGCGCCTCAGCGCCTACGGAGGGACGCGGGCTGGGCAGCATGCCGAAGGGCGGGATCGGCGAAGAGGTTGGGTCCGTCTGACCCCCTACCGCTAGTGGCGTGACCTGCCGTCCACGCAGCTAATAGAGAAAGCGCGGAGGCGATTGACGTGGGCCGCGCGGGCGGCCACGGTGATCGTCCCCCGCGTGTCCACTTTTGTTAGCCGTGGGGGATAAGAGGTCCGCCTACGTCATCGATCCTTGCTCTCCGAGGTGCAATGTCTCACCAGCTCACACTCTGCTCACGCATCATCAGGACCGGTTGTCTAGCGGAGGTACTGGACTACGGGATTACCTCCGACGACTTCACCACTCCCGAGGCGCTCTCGATCTGGACCCTTATCCACAACTACCACACGATGGCGCAGACACGTGGGTCTGTGCTCGACATGACAGGGCTGCTGGAGAAGCATCCCAGCTATGTTCTGGTGCCGGATCGCCCGGAGAGCTCGACACACGCGCTCTGCTTTGCGGTCCGTCGAGAGCGCATACAAGCCGGAGGCTTGAAGGCAATCGGTGACGCGGCCAGCCTCATCTCCACGGGCATCGACCCGATGGTCCCGCTTGCACGACTGCAGGCGGAAGTGAGCGCGTACCTCGCCCTGGGCTGCACCGCCAACGCAGACGTCGGGTTCGGCCGCGGTCTCGCCAGCGTCATGCAGCGCATGCAGCTGCAGCGCGACGGCGTAGACCTGGCGCTGATGAAGTGGCCGTGGGCGGCGATGAACAAGGCCACGCTCGGACTCCAGCGCGACGACTACGTCGTCTTCTACGGGCGGCCCAAGTCGATGAAGACCTGGACGCTCGCGTACCTCGTGGCCTGGTGTTACGAGAACGAAAAGAAGCTCGTGCTCTACACGAAGGAGATGACGCCGGACAACGTCTACCAGCGTGTGCTCGCCTGCATCTGCCGCATCCACTACGAGTTCGTTCGCGACGCGTACACGATGTCCGACAACGACTGGTACGCCATCCAGAAGCTGTACCACCAGCTGACGTTAGACCCGGTCCTTGCGAACACCATCGTGGTCCTCAACGGCCGCGACGCTCCTGCAGGTGGAGACACTGTCTCGTGGCTGAACAGCAAGATCGACAAGCACAAGCCAGTCGTAGCCTTCATCGACGGGCTCTACTTGCTCAGCGACCAGAACAAGAAGAGCAAGGATCATGAGCGCGTAACGAGCATCAGCCGCGACATCCGCGGCATGGTCCTCGGCAGCGGAGTGCCGGTCATCGCGACGATGCAAGCCAACCGCAAGGCTGCCGGACACACCGACGCGAACCTCGACGAGATCGCGTACTCCGATTCCCTTGCCCAGGACTGCACCGCGGCCATCCGCACCATCCAGCGCAAGGTCAACCCCACCGAGGAGGAGAAAGAGAAGAACCCCCAAGCCGAGCCCAAGAAGTTCATCGACCTCATCTTCGGCGGCAGTCGTGAGTACTCTCTGCACGGCATCCGTCTGCACGCAGTGCCAGCCCGTGACTTCTCGCAGGTGAAGGAGCTCACCGAAGCCGACGTGCTCGCCTCCAAGGAAGCGGACGCTGAGGAAGAGGAAGAGCGCAAGGCCGCACGCGCCGCGAAACGGCGCAAAGCAAAGGTGAAGGCCGCACAGAACATGGCGCAGGGAGGCATCAAGGAACAACAAGCCGCAGGCGAACAGGCCGTCGCTGCACGCATGCCACACGTACAATGACCGACCAGATCAAGAGCGCGGTCGCTCCGTACCTGAACCGGATGCGTGCAGCAGGACCCGAGGAGGTCTCTGCGGTGTGTCCGTTTCACCGCCGAGCCGACGGGTCGGAGGGAGGTGCCACGAACTTCTTCATGAACGTGTACAGCGGGCTGTGGTTCTGCCACTCCTGCCACGCTCGCGGGAACCTCTACACCTTCCTCCGTGACGTCGGTCTCTCACGCGACCAGATCAAGATGCAGTACCAACCGGCGCTCGACGATGCCGGGAAGTACGCACCCCCACCGCCGGACCCCGTCAACCCGGTGGAGGCGGTACTCGAACCGCTAGACGAAGGCTTCCTCGGGTACTTCGACTACTGCCCGCAGCAGCTCCTCGACGACGGCTTCCCGATGGAACTCTTGCGCAGGTTCGACATCGGGTACGACTGGACCCACCACCGCATCACCTTTCCCCTGCGCGACTGGCGGGGGCGTCTCGTCGGCATCAGCGGACGTGCGGCGCAAGACGGAGTCCAGCCCCGGTACAAGCTGTACGACAAGGAGTACCTCGCGTTCGGCCTGCCCATCCGCAAGACCGAACGACGTCCGCTCATCTGGAACATCCACAACGTCCTCCTCAAGCAGCACTTCACGTCCAACCCGGAGGTACAGCCCCTTGTCATCGTCGAAGGATACAAGGCCGCGCTGCGTGTCGCGCAGGCCAACGTAGAAGTAGGAGCGCTCCTCGGCTCCCACATCACGCAGGAGCAGATCTGGTTGCTTCAGAAGCTAGACTGTCCTCTTCTCTTCATGTTCGACAACGATGACGCCGGGAGAATGGGTCAGCTCGATGCTTGCCATCGACTGTCTCAGACCGGCTCCATCGGACACCGCTTGTTCGTCGTCGATTACGCCGCCCGTCAGCCCAGTGATCTCACCCCACATGCCGTCCTAGAAGCATTGCTCGCACCACAGCCATTCATGGAATGGTTCGTCCGTAACTCGTAGCCAGGAGCACACATGTCATACGGTAAGAACGAAGAAGACCAGAAGCGCGTCAGCTCATTCCGAAGGGAGAGTGCCGCTTTCTCCAAGTCGCAGCCACGCACGGGAGGGAAGGCCAAGATCCCGGCGTTCCTCGACGAGTACAAGCCCAGCACCAGCTGCATCGACACGGTGCGGCTCATTCCCGGCGCCTACGCGCAGGACAAGATCATCCTGGCACCCGACGCTGCGGGACAGATGGTGCCGACGCTCACGCAGACCACCTGCGACTTCATCAAGATCACCGAGCACTACGACGGGTACTACAAGAAGGGCTGCATCTGCAGCGCCGGCCCGTTCAACGATCGCGAGCATCGCAAGCCCTGCCATGGCTGCGACATCTTCTTCGCGACCGGAGCCCGCAACGAGAACGGCCGCTTCGAGTCCACGCGGATGAGCAAGCAGAACAAGTTCGTCTTCTCGGTCTGGGACTACGGGGTCTACCACAACAACTACCAGCTCGATGAGCAGGGCAACGTCCGCGCGAACAAGAACACCGGCAAGCCGTATATGCAGTGGCAGAAGTGCATCGGCCAGGGCTGCCCCAGCTGCCGCGCGGGCAACATCGAGACGAAGCAGGGCTGCATGCGCTGCTGGCCTCTGAGCTTCACCTGGTTCCAGGTGCTGCGTCAGCAGGACATCAACGTCATCGGCCGCAACTGCGTCCGCTGCCTCAACCAGAACTGCATCAACAGCGTCTCCTGGAACACCACCTGCTGCGGAGCGTGCGTCATCGACATGCGCACCACGCAGATGACGACGGAGGAGATCAACAAGGTCACCAACGACGAGTTCACCTGCCAGCGCTGCCGCACGACGGGCATGCTCAACGAGGTGTACGAGTGCGGCTACTGCGTGCAGCGCGGCCAGTACGGCGTGCGCGCATCTCTCTTCGACGTCGACCTCAACGTCACTGTCGTGCAGAGCGGCGTGAACAAGATCCTCCAGGTCACGGGCTTCACGGGACCGAACGTCATCCCCGACGCCTGGAAAGAGTACCTCAAGCCGATGGACCTGCTCGCGCGCTACGCTCCGGACTCTCTCGAGTTCCAGGCCAAGCGCTTCAACGTGCAGCCCCCTCCGCCCCAGCTCGGACCGCAACCCCAGCAGGGCTACCCCCAGCAGTACCCGCAGCAGCAGGCGATGCCGCCCCAGCAGCCGCAGGGATACCCGCAGCAGGCCCCCCAGGGCTACGCTCCGCCGCCGATGCAGCAGCCGGCCTACCAGGCTCCGCAGCAGCCTGCCCAGCAGCCCTGGGCACCCCAGCAGGCAGCCCCGCCGCCGATGTACCCGCCGCAGCCAGGCTTCGGCCAGCCGCAGCAGGCACCCGCACAGCCGCCGCAGTACGCGCAGCAACCCCAGCAGGGCTACCCGCAGGGGTTCACACCGCCGCCCGCACAGCCGCCGGCGACGCCGTACGGTCGTCGCTGATCCCACAACCAGTACACGGCCCCCGCGTAGGGGGCCGTTTCTTTTAGGTGCCCCACATGGCGACGTGGAACATCGAGCTTCCGACTGCCGACTGGTATCTGCCCGGTGACGAACGCATGGACGGCCTCGTGCGCGAGGTCATGGACCAGGACCTCGTTGCCATCGACACCGAGACCACCGGTCTCTGCGTCTTCCGTGATGTTCCGTTGTACTGGTCGTTGGCATGGGGTGAGAACCGTCGCTGCGCGATGCCCATCTCGACGCTCCCGTACTTCGACCGCGCCTTCAACGACCCCAGCCGCGCCTGGGTCTTCGCCAACGCGAAGTTCGACGCACACATGCTGGCCAACCGCGGTGTCGTCCTCGCAGGCGCCTGGTACGACGTGGCCGTCATGCACGCGCTTCTCTACGAGGAGGAGTCGCACAAGCTCAAGGACATGGCCAAGGAGGTCCTCGGCTGGACCTGGCGAGACTTCTTCGACGTCTTCAAGCGCCTGCTGCTTCCCGACTACTCGCAGGCACCGAAGATCCTCCGTGGAGGTCGTCTAGGTGCGCAGCCCACGCGCCCCGAGACCAACGCTGAGATGTTCCTCCGAACGGAGCGGAACAACCTCTACGAGCTCGTCGACTACGCCTCGAACGATGCGTTCGGAACGCTGAAGATCTTCTGGGCGCTGCTCAAGGAGCTCCAGGAGTGCAACATCTACTCGCTCTACCCCGAGTGGCTGCCGACGATGGCCGACCTCTTCTTCAAGACCGAGGTGCCGTACACCAAGGTCCTCTGGCAGACGGAGCGCAACGGCTTCTACGTCGACAAGGACTACCTGGTCGGTGTCGGGACGCCGATGGGGGCAGAGCTCAACGACCTGAACCGCGAGATCACTCGCCTGGCAGCTCAAGTCGGGATGGTGGGCTTCAACCCCAAGTCTGTGGACGACCTGCGCAAGTACTTCATCGACATCAAGGGGCTTCGGCCGCTGATGATGACGAAGGGCGGCGAGAGCGGAAACAAGCAGGCCTCCATCGACAAGGGATTCCTCGAGCACTACGAGCACGAGGACGACATGGCGCACGTCCTCATGCGCCACCGTCAGCTCTCGAAGCTGAAGGGCACGTACATCGACAACATCGACGAGTTCCGCGACAACAACGGGCGCATCCACACGAAGTACAACCAGGACGTGGCGCGCACGGGTCGTCTCTCTTCGAGCGAGCCCAACATCCAGAACATCCCGAAGCCCGACAGCGACAAGTTCAAGCTGCGCGGAGCCTTCAAGCCACAGCCAGGCGCCGGCACCTGCCTCATCGTCGGTGACTACAGTGCACTCGAGATGCGTCTTCTCGCGTGCGCCACAGTCACCAACGAGCACCCCAAGGGCGCCGAGGACATGATCCAGATCTTCCTCGACGGCAAGGACATCCACATGGGCAACGCGGCCATGGTGTTCGGGCCGCTGGTGAAACAGCGCTACGGCTGGGACCTGACCTACGACTTCATCAAGGAGGCGAAGAAGATCGACGGACAGGTGAAGGAAGGCAAGTTGCCCGCAGAGGCGATGACCGAACGCCACCAGATGGCGCTCACCTTCCGCTCGCAGATCAAGGCTACAGCCTTCGGCATCAACTATGGCCTGCGGGAAGGCAAGCTAGGTCGTCAGCTCGGCATCACCAAGGCCGCAGCGAAGGACGTCATCGACCAGTACATGGCGGCCTACCCGGCGGTGGACAAGTTCTACAAGGACGCCATCGCCGAAGCGCGCAAGCTCGGTTCTTCATGGACCGTGCTTGGCCGCCGCCGCACGCACAACGCCATCAACTCCCCGAACACGATGGATCGGTGGTCGGAAGAACGGAAGGCGGTGTCGATGGCCATCCAGGGCACAGCCGCCGACGTCGTGCGCCTCGCCATGATCAACATCAGCAACGCGCGCCTCGACTACAAGTACGGCTGCCACATGATCCTCCAGGTGCACGACGAGCTCGGCTTCGAGTGTCCTCGTGAGACCGCTGAGGAGGCGCGCAAGGAGATCCAGTACCTGATGGAGAACGCTCTGCCCACGCAGCTGGCGGTACCCCTCGAGGTGTCGCTGGGGATTGGTGACGCATGGAACCAGGCAAAGTGACGACACTGGCTACAGCCGCAACAAGGCCCGAACTGTTGGCTCTGGCCGATCTCCTGTGTGCACCAGGACGCCCGGTATCTCCACGCTCTCTCCGTAAGTGGAAGTGGCGAGGGAAGAACACCTGGCGTCGCTGCCCCGCGTGCATGGAGGACAGGCGCAGCTTCGGCACGCTGTACGGCTACCGGATGCACCGGCGAGATGCACACGGAGAAAGACAGCGTGGAATGGGAAGGATGCTGCAATGACCGTCGATGAAGAGTACCGCTGGCACACCGCGATGGTCATCGGAGCCATCATCCTCGCTGTTGCGGGCAGCATCGTCTACGTGAGCACCTGCGACGACTGCGAGGCCAAGGGCGGTGTGCTCGTCCAGACTGCCACAGGCTTCGCCTGCGTGGAGAAGAAGTGATGGCCGTCACCGCTGATGATCTACGCGCGAAGGGTTGGCATGTCGCAGTCCACAACGACTATCGACTGCGCGGTACTTGGATGACCTTCTGGTTGTTCACGAAGGACAACATGTGCGCAAAGGGGGAGGGTGGGGACGACGGCGACGCCCTCCTTGAGGTCCTGCAAGAGATCGACAAGCTCGAGGCCCGCGAGTGGGAAGAGGTCACAGGCGCGGCCAGGCCCTTCGCGAGCAACGAGCCACCCGGTACCTACGGCCTCTGCTGGAAGCCCATCGAAGGATCAGCGCGTCACTGCACCGAGTACATCAACCACAGCGGTAGGTGCAGCGTCCGATGAACAAGACCGAGCTCGACAGGAGGACCGCCCATCAGCTCGGCGTATCGATCCACGACGTGCGCGAGATCACCGACAGCTTCTTGCGGCAGGTCATCAAGGGCCTCCTCGAGCGCGGCGTCGGAGGCATCGTCCAGATCGACGGCTTCGGTACCCTGCACATCTCCCGTCGTGTCGGTACGCAGAACAACCACCCCGTCGTGAAGTACTATGTGAACCTGCGCAGAGCCGAGCCACTCACGCGCGCGTTGCGCGAGAAGTTCGGCAAGACGCAGAAGGAGATTCGTCATGGAAGAGAAGTACGCAGTCGACGAGAACGTCGATCAAGAGCAGCTCGAGAAGCAAGCCGCAAGCGGGTGCCCCGAGTGCGGTAAGAAGGTCGAACGACACGGCAACGTGCTCATGTGCCCAACCCACGGCAGTGAGCCCTTCGAGAACAAGAGGAAGTAGATGAGCCGACTGACCGTCGCCGAGATCAGCAAGGGAGTTGCAAAGCTACAAGCGGGTCTGAACCGCAGCGCCGCCGAGAAGGGGGCGACGGTGTGCACCAACATCGACCTGGCGCCCAACGTCTACTTCACTCGTCGACCGAGCGGGATTCCTGAGCTGGACATCCATCTCGGCGGCGGTCTTCCGGCGGGAGGGCTCTCCTACTTGAGCGGGCCCGACGGCAGCTTCAAGTCGTCCCTCCTGTACCACTTCATCGCGGAGAACCAGCGCATCTGGGGGGAGCGCTCCTGCGTGGCCCTCGGTGTGAGCGAGGCCGCGCCCGACCACTTCTGGATGCGGAAGTGCGGGGTGCAGATCGCCATCCCCGAAGAGATGATCGCCGAGCGCGTGCAGATGCGGAAGGTCAACGGCCTCCCTCCCTTCACTAAGGAGGAGCTCAAGGCCTTCCGTACGCCCACCGTGGGCAAGGTCATGCTCCTCCGCGGCGCCACCGGCGAGGAGCTCCTCAGCGCCATCCTCCAGTTCTTCGACTGGGGTGGCTGCGACCTGCTGATGCTCGACTCGGTGTCCGCCGTCCTCCCCGAGGCCGACGCCGACAAGAGCCTCGACGAGGCGCAGAAGCGCGCGGCAGCAGCTGGTCTCCTCACGAAGTTCTTCCAGCACTATCTGAACGGAACGACCGGCTACAACGGCACGAACAAGACCACGGTCATCTTCACGTCGCAGGTGCGCTCGAACTCGAAGAAGGCCGAGGCCCCCGGGCACATCGCGAAGTACCTTCCCGACTACGCCCCCCAGGGCGCGTGGGCCGCGAAGCACGGCAAGCTCATCGACATCCTGATGAAGCCGGGCGAAAAGGAGAAAGAGAAGGTCGCTGCGGAGCCCATGAACCTCGGGCAGGCCGTCGAGCAGAAGAAGCGCCTCACCCAGACCGGCAAGCTGGTGCGATACGAGATCCTCAAAGGCAAGGCCGGCATCCACGAGGGCATCACCGGCGAGTTCCCGTTCTCCTTCAACGAGAACGTGGACAAGCAGCGCCTGCTCATCAGCACGGGCCTCCGCCTCGGCATCGCTGAGGAGAAGAAAGGACTCGTGACGTACTACGACCTGAAGACCCGCGCTCCCATCCCCGAGCTCGAGAAGCGTCCGATGGACGAGCTCGCCGCCACACTGCGCGGGGACTTCGAGCTGGAGCTCTCGCTCCGCCTCATGACTCTCGCCAGCGTGGGCATCGAGTGCGCATATCGCTGAGCCTCGAGGCACACGCAGGAGAGTGCAGTCGCTGCGAAGCGGAGGGGCAGGTCATCCTCCACTTCGCAGTGACGACGGACGAAGAAGTCGGTGACCTGCCCGCACTGTGCGTAGCCTGTGCCATCAAGGGCGGCGAGATCACCACCTACCTCGCGCCGCTCAACGAGAAGCCCTCGAGAAGGAAGGCCTTCAAGAAGGCGAAGAAGACCTCACTGAAGCAGGAGGTGGAGGTCTGCGAGCTCCTCGGCGCACGTACCCAGCCCGGCTCAGGGAACCAGGCCGGCGCCAAGGGAGACGGAAGGAGAAAGGGAGAGCTTCGCATCGAGGCGAAGTTCACCAAGGCCGCGTCCTACAGCCTCAAGCTCGAGGAGCTGGGAAAGCTGATGGGAGAGGCCACGCACGGAGAGCTCCCCGTGTTCGTCATCGACTACCTCGATCCGGGGACAAGCAAGCTGCGGGACCGATACGCGGTCCTTCCGTTCGCAGATGCACAGGAGCTCATCGAGCTCAGGAGAGAGAAGAATGGCGCTACGAAGCATCGCTGACCTCAACGGTCCGCCCGACGAGATCACGCGACGGATCAACCAGGCGAAGCAGCTGTCCGTCCTCTACGACACCTACGTCAACACGACCCAGGACGGCCACGAGCGCGAGCCCGGCATCCATGCCTCCGAGCTCTATCCGTGCCTGCGGCAGCCGGTCTACTCGCTGACCAACACCCCACGGAAGCCGAAGGTCCAGAAGTACTGGAAGCAGCGCTTCAAGATGGGAACGAAGATCCACGACATGGTGCAGGAGGACTTCGAGCAGATCTCGAAGGCCACGGTGCAGACCGAGGCCTTCCGCATCGCCACGGCGATGGCTCTGCAGATGAACTGCCGCATCGAGTTCCAGAAGGAGGCCAAGGTCCGTCCAGAGCTCCAGGCCATCGCCGCGTACTGGAAGATCTACTCGGCGTGTGACGGCATCTTCACCTTCATCGATCTGGACACCAACGAAGTCGTGCTCCGCGTCGGCCTCGAGATCAAGTCCGAGGCGATGGACGGCTTCGCCGCGCTCAAGGGGCCGAAGTTCGAGCACATGCGGCAGGGGCACCTCTACATGGGCTGCTACGACCTGCCGCTCATGTGGTTCTTCTACATGAACAAGAACAACCAGAACAACACGAAGTCGGAGGCTCCCTACCTCGTGGTGTTCCAGCCGGAGATCTGGCAGGAGCTCGAACAGCGCTTCACCGAGATCCATACACACGCGTACAACGGGACTCTCCCCGAGAGGACGGAGACCGTCATCTGCGAGTTCTGCGCGTGGAACTACGTCTGCGAGCCCAAGGCAGAGAAGATCCAGGCGAAGCAACTCGTACGGAACAAGAACGAGTCCCTCCGCCCACAAGGAAAGGTCTGACATGCGCGAACCCAAACCAGCCCCTCCCCCGCTCGACCAGCCGTACCCAGAGGCCGGCGGGCTCCAGCTCCCTCGAGACGTCGGCATCTCGGAGAGTCAGGCCGCCGCTGTCGAGCAACGATGGAGCGCCACCATCGCCCGTGTGAACGCTCGCCTGCACGCACAGGGCTTCTACGACGTCGCCCAGCCACAGCTGCAGTGCCCCGAGGTCTCGACCGAGGCCCTTCTGTCCACGGATCTACGAAGCTACACGGTGACCTACGCCGGGCAGCTGCAGTGGTACCGCTACACGGTGGTGCTGCTGGCAAAGACGCGCGCGGCGCTCCTTGGTGTCGAGAACGAGATGGCGGACATCGCTGCCAAGAAGCGCATCGAGTTCCGGAAGCAGAACCAGCACGCAGCGAAGGCCGACAAGCTGGGCGCCCAAGAGATGGCAGACCTCATCGACCAGGACCCCATCTACAACGACCTCAAGCTGCAGGAGCAAGAGCTGACGCAGTACAAGCTGCAGATCCAGGTGCGAGCCGAGACGCTCGAGGAGTCGCTGAAAGTCGTCTCCCGGCAGATCGAGAATCGCAAGATGGAGACGAGCGCCGGCGGACGCGAGCAGAACATGCCGTACGGCAATCGACCCCCAGGACCCCCACAACAGCCACCCCCAGGGTGGAGGCCCCACGGATGATTCGACTCGAGCTGCCGTTCATTCCGCCGTCGTCGAACAAGGCGTACTTCAACCTTCCAACCGGTGGACGTGGACTCGCTACCGCGGGCAAGAAGTTCAAGAACGAGACCACAGCGCATCTTGCGCGCACCTACCCGCAGGAGCTCCGATTCTTCCAGGCGAACATGCCTTACCTGGTCGTCATCCGCTTCTTCTTCGAGGACGTGGAGACGAAGGGCTTCTCCAGCGGCAAGGCGAAGAACCGGTACAAAGTGTTCGACGGAGGCAACCGAACCAAGCTACTGGAGGACGTCCTCAAGGACGTGGGCGGCATCGACGACTCGCAAACGCTGACGTCGATCTGGGAGAAGAAGCAAGGTCTCCCTGAGCGCACGCTGCTCTGGGCCTGGAACCTCGAGGAGGAGGCGACGCCGTTCGATGGAGCACTCACAAGCCTCACCTAACCTGTCGTTCGAGTACCTCTACGAGCTCTACGCCGGCTGCAACGACAGCGAGCTCTATCAGATCGCGCGGTCTGCGGGACACACCGTCCTACCAAGCCTCAGCCGAGACGCTCTCATCCGCGTCATCATCGGCGCTGAAGCACCTCCTCCGTTGCACGAGCACATCGTCGACGAGTACCGGCGCGCCATCATGGCTTTCGTCATCGACCACCGAAAGGCACTGGAGACGCAGATCAAGTGCCCCGCGCGCTCATTCAAGCCCGATGCGTGCTTCGGTTGTCTCGACCAGCAAGTCTTCAGCTGCCTCGTCAGCAACCCGAACCAGCAACGCCTCATCCAGCTCTACAAGAGAAAGCTCACGTAAGGAGACCACCCACGCATGTCCGACGATTCCCTCGCGCCGCTCACCCTCCAGACAGCGCCCCGCAACGCGCAGGTGCTGATGGAGCAAACCTCTCACACACTCCGCACACTGGCGTACGACCTCGGGCGGCTCACCAGCGGTGAGCAGATGATGGCGTGGCATCCGCTCACGCATCAGCAGCGCGCCGAGCTCGTGCTGGTCGGTCTCCAGGAGTGGGACAAGCAGAACCCCGGCGCCTACGCCGGTCCCGTCGTCACCCCAGGTCCTCAACCCCAACCCACCCAGTCCCAGGAGACAGCCGCACCCATGAACCAGCCCCCGTACCCGCCGCAGTACCCGCAGCAGCAGCCCCAGCAGCAGTTCCCATCGCCGGCTCCGCAGCAGCCGGGCTTCGGGCAGCAGCCGCCCCAGGGATACGGAGCTCCGCAGCCGGGCTTCGCGCCGCCTCAGCAGCCGCAGGCTCCGCAGCAGCAGTACGTGCCACCCCAAGCCCCGCAGGGCGGACCTCCCCCTCCTCCGGCGTTCACGCCGCAGGCGCAGCCCTACCCCCAACAGCAGCAGCCCCAGATGGCGCCGTCGTTCCAGCCAACGGCTCCCCAGCACGCTCCGCAGTACCCGCAGCCGGGCTTCTCCCAGCCCCCTCCGATGCAGCCGCAGGCTCCGCAGCAGATGCAGCAGCCCCAGCAGCCGCAGATGCAGCCCCAGGCACCGCAAGGAATGCCGCCGTCGTTCCAGCCGAACGGAGCTCCCCGCCCCGCAGGCTTCGCACCGCCGGCCATCGTGCCCCCGCCGCAGCCGATGCCGCCTCCCCAGCAGCCCCCTCCGATGCAGCAGCAGCCGATGTTCCCCGCTCCCGCGGGAGTCGACCCCGCTGCTCAGGGGTTCGCCGGCGCCGCGACTGCCGGCGAGGCACCGGGCAAGACGCGCGGCAAGCGCGAGCCCAAGCCGGCGGCAGCTCCCGGGGTCTCGGGTGACGCCATCCAGCTCCTCACCAACCTCACCTCGATGGAGCAGCAGCAGGGCGAGGAGATCGCCGTGCTGAAGCGCCTGGCAGGTGTGTCCGCCGCCTCTGCGGTCACCATCTTCTGCTCCACCTACGGCGGTGACGCCGCGTCCGGACTGCAGCGCCTCCTCAGCGAGGCAGCGGTCATCACCCAGCAGCTCACCCCGGGAAAAGGCTAGTCGCCGTCCTCGACGACCCGTGGCCTGGCGCTGTTCGTGCTGGGGTGGAGACGTTCTCCCTCGCCAGCACAGCAGTGGATACGCTGGACTACGGGTCGCTCGTCGAGCTCGCACGGCAGCTCGGTCTCCTTGTTCTCGAGGAACAAGGGTACCCGGAGATGATCCGGACGCGACTGAGGCGCTCGCAGCAGCTGTGAAGAATGGAACTTCGCCGTGTACGGAATCTCGTGCACGGCGAAGGGCCGCCTCAGGTACTCGAGCGTTGCAACCAGCTTCTGCAGATTGCCCTCCAGGTGTCCGACGAACACGTTGCAGCGCGAGCACAAGAGCCCTCGCACGGTGTTCTTGCGATGACAGTGATCAACACCCAGCCTCTTTGCTTTACCTGTCCGAGAGTCAACTGCGGTCTCGGGTTTCTTGCAGATGGCGCACACACCGCCCTGCTCGTCGAACATCTGTTGCCAGACCTTCAACGGCAAACCGTAGTCGCGCAACAGATCCTTTCTTTGTCCATACGAAGGGTTCGCTTTGCGTTTGGCCGCCTCGTATCCGGGTGCGCTTTGCCTGGCACGCGTACACGGTCGACACGGACCACTGGGATAGCGATCTGTGGCCCCACAAACGCTGCATGGCTTCTCGAGCCGCTCCGTGGTTGCTGCCACTTTTTCTTAGCCGTTCGGCGGCGGGGGATCCGAGTCACCCGGCAGCGACAGGTTCCACTTCTTCTTCAGGACAGCCGAGATGCCGCGGTAGCCACCCGAGGAGAACCACCCGAGCGCGAAGCCGTAGAGCACGAGGGACAGCCTCGTAACGGAGGCCACCGGCGGGTACGGGTAGTACTGCGGGGACACGACGAGGCAGAAGAGGGTGCCGAGCAGCGCAGGGAGCGCCGGCAAGAAGAACATCTCCCAGACACGCTGCGCCCTAGAGACCGGCGTGGCGTTGGAGAGCGTGGGCCACAGCGCCTCTACGAGACGGCGGATGAGCAGCGTCAGCACGGCGAGCACCACGATGAGGCACGCGGTCGGAACCGTCAGGATGTCGTCGAGCTTGTTCATGTCACACCTGGATGGGCGAGATGCCGCTGGGAAGACTCACAGCGTAGTACTGGCCGTTGATCCCGAGGAACTGCGTATCACCGGCAATCAGCGTCTGGTAGAGGCCGTTGCCTGGTGAAGGGTTGGCCGGCAGACGGTTGTTGCCGTAGTGCCAGGTGGCACCCTGGTCCAAGGACCAGAGCACCGTCGGCCCGCGGTTTCCTTCCGAGAGAGCGCAGACCCACAACTGTCCGAGGACGGCGATGCCAGCGCCTGTGAAGTTCGACTGCCCGAACAACGAGCCGTTGAACGTCTTGATGCTCGTCCACGTCGCCCCGTTGTCCGTCGACTTGTAGACCGAGGTGTTGCCGTCCCCAGAGCCCGACAGGCCCACGAGGGCGAGAAAGACAGGCTGCAGCGGGTTGGTGTTGTCGACCGCGAGCCCGTTGAGGAAGTGGCCGTTGTTCGCCCCGAACGGGTTGGTGACCGCCGAGAAGGTCGCTCCATCGGTCGTGCTCACGATGACCGAGGTGTACGTCCCCGTGCCGTTGTTCCAGACGGTCGTCCCGAAGATCGCCGCAGTCGACGCCTGGCCCGGCGGTGTCGCGACCGCCGAGTAGACATTGAACGGTGAGTTCGGACCGCTGAGGCCCGTCCAGGCTGCGGGGAGTGCGCCTGCGATGTTGGTCCAGCTCGTGCCGGTTGTCGACTTGACTCCGCCGCCCGAGGTGATAGCTCCGCCGACTCCTGCGGAGCCTGCAACGCCGAGCACGATGAACTCGCCGGCAGAAGGAGACGTGTAGAACCACGCAGCCGCGGCCAAGACGAAGTTGGGCTCGGCACTGCCGCTGACGATCGTGTACGACCAAGTACCGTTGAACGGACAGTACGCGTAACCGCCGAAGGCCGTGCTGACGGGTCCGAGGATCTGGATCATCTCCCCGTTCAAGGGGTTCACGCACACCGCGATCGAGAGCATCAGATCCGAGAGCGTGCCTGATCCGTAGGAGGACCAAGTCTTCCCACCGTCCGTCGAGATGGAGGGCTGGTGGAGCACGGACGACAGCTGCCATCCGCCAACCACCCAGCGGTAGCCGAACGGATCCCAGCAGGCCGAGAAACTGCCCTGCATGTTGCTGCCCTGGCCCGGGTACTGACCGGTCGTGGGCCAGTCGATGGCGGTGAGTGCTCGCCATGCGCCACGGTCCGGCACGTAGTCGTTCGCCGATGTGTCGCCGAAGCGAGTGACCATGCCGATGGGGGTCTGGAACGGCAGGATCTCGATCTCGTAGATGTCGATCGCGTTGGCCGCGCCCGTGAGCGGAGGAACGTTGGTCCCCCAGGGGTCTCCATAGTTGACGGTCTTGCCTGCGGCGCTCGCGAGGAAGTTCGTCGCACCGAACGCGCATCCCGCACTGTTCTGCTGGATGATGACCTTGATCTTCCGACCCGGCTGCAGCGGGTAACCCGAGGGACTGATGCTGTCCGCCGTCTGGTTGCTCACGTACCCGATGTTGAGCGTGTACGCGCCGCTCGCGAGGTCCAAGTAGAACGTGTCGAAGTGGTCGAGGTCGAGTGTCCAGGTGACCGTCCCGGGTGAGGTGAAGCGCGCGTTGTTCCCCGTCACACCGAGGTCGCTGTCCGTCGAGTTGGTGTTGTAGCCGGCATAGACCTGCTGCGAGTAGCCGTAGTGGACGCCACCGTCGCTCGTAAGGAACGCGAGCTCTTCCCAGAGCCCACCGCTGCCCGAGATGCTCGACTGGTTGAACGAGCCCCAGCCCAGGATGCGGTTCCCATCCACGAGGTTGGTGTCACGCCCGAAGTAGTTCATCGACACGCCGGCAGGCGGACCGTTGTACTGGCCGTACCCAGCCGAGCTCGCGGAGTTGGTGTCGGTCGCCGGAGGCGGGATGACGAGGAAGAGCCCGTCGTCGTTGTAGATCGGCAGGTTGCCTGGCAGCGGATCCGTGAGGAAGTACTGCTTCGACGCCATCGCGCCGTTGCCGTGCACCATCGTGGGAGTGACCCACTCGACGTTCGTCACGGTCACCGGGAGCGTGTCCAGGTCATCGGACGGGCCGCCATCGAGCATCGTGAAGTAGACAACCTTGGCGTTGCTGGCGGAGAGCTCCACCATGCGCACGACGATGACGTTGCCGGATGCCAGCGTGAGGCGGAGAAGGTCACGTCCCAGCCCGACAGCAGTGCGCTTGGTGCCGTTGGTGTCCGCCTGCCAGAAGTAGGTGTTCGAGACGCTGTCGAGGGTCAGGTAGTAGAGCCCCGTGAACGAGCCGCTCGCGATGGTCCCTGTGGCGCTGCCGGTGATGCGCGTCCAGTACCCCTGCCCCGCGCTGGGCGCAGAGCCCACAGGCTGTGCGCGGTTGATGATGTTCGCGAAGGCGGCCACCGCGGGAGCGTGCGGAGTCTCGCCGCTGACGCTCCAGCGCTTCGTGTACGCCATGAAGCCGATGGAGCCGATGGCTCCGTAGTTGCCATTGGTGTTGATCGCCGCGTCATCCGTCAGGTCCGCGCGCCACGCGGCATTGAACGCGTCGGGCATGTGCCGATCCGCGATCTCTGACTTCATCGTCATGGCCTGGGCAGTGCGGACGGCAACAGCGCCTGCTCCTGGCGTGTTCTCAGTGCCCCCATCGCCGGTCGTCGAGAGGTTGTAGAGCCCATTCAGCCCGCGCGTGGTGAGATCGAAGATGGTCGAGTCCCAGGGGTCGCTCCATGCCTCGCTGTTGCCGTGCAGCTGCCGCAGGAGCTCCTGCGCGTTGAAGACCGTCTTGTAGAGACGCTCCGGACCTCGAAGAAGAGCATCTGCGGGAAGACTCGCGAGACATGTCCGTCGGCCGAAGATGATGCGGTACTGCACGCCCTCGGGGATGGTCGCGTTGTACGTGAGCTGCACGTCACCCGTCGAGAACCCGCCGCTGCCCGCCGCGGTAGGAGGGGTGCCGAGATCCGTGGCCGTGTGCACCACGACCTGCGTGCCTGCGACGTTGATCTGATCCCCGCCGGTGGTGAGGATGATGAAGCCGAAGTTCTGGTCCTGATCCTGTCCCATAAAGATGGGACCCGTTAGAGCGTAGGGAATCGTCGCGCCCGTATCGCCGCCTGCCCCCGCGGTCATCGTGGCCGAGGGCCATTCGATGGCGAGATCAGCATGCAGGATGTTGTCGATGAAGTCCGTGTTCTGCGCGAGGGCCATCGCGGGACGGTTCACGTTCTTGCTGGTGCCGTCGTCCGTGAAGGCGACGAAGTACGTCCCCGCGTTGATCCCGTCCGCCCTCTGTCCATCGGCGAGTGCGGGGGTGCCCGTGACCGCGTTGTTGATGTAGTCGTAGTTCGACGGCAGGGCACCGAAGTACGTGGGGACCGTGAGGCGGTGGAAGACAGGCGTCGTCATGGTCGTTCCTCAGAATGATACGGCAGACTGACCCACCGAGAGAGAGGTCGCGTAGTGGTCTCCGTTGTACGCCAGGAACTGCGTACCGGAGCTGACGATGCTGTTCAGGGCGGAGAAGCCCGTCGAGCCGAACTGCAGCGGGAGGTTGCAGTAGCGCCAGGTTGCTCCTTGGTCCTGCGAGTAGATCGAGGGCTGCTCCCAGGCCTCAGCGTAGCCCTGCTCTTGTCCGGGACCGACGAGCATGACCCACGTGGAGCCGTTGCAAGCGACGCCAGTGTTCCCGATGCCGATGAAGCCCAAGCTACGGACCATCGTCCACGTAGTGCCGTTGTCTCGTGTCACCCAGACTTCGGTGGCCCCGGTGCCCAGATTGAGCGCACCTACGACGAAGGCAGGATTCGGAGAAGATGTGTCAGCCGCGATGCCGTTGATGAAGTAGTTCGAGAACCCGGGGGGCGTGACGTCCGTGAAGGTGTTGCCGTCGGTCGTGCAGATGAACACCGGAGGAACGGAGCCAAACAACACTCCGCTTTGTACGAACATCATCACGCTCGATGTCTGCGCGCGGTACACCGACATGCCCGTGCCGGTCTCGCCTGTCCAGTTGGGGATGCCGGACACCGCAGAACCCGTGTACTTCGACCAGGTGCTTCCGTTATCGGAGTACCAGACCTCTCCACCGGTGGTCGATGTGTACGACGCACCCGTAAAGCCGGCGGCGATGAAGCGGCCTGCATGTGCACCAGTCTCCATGCACATCATCTGGCCGCCCCAGTGACGGGGATAGGAGCTGCTGCCGAGGTAGTACGTCCACGTGGCTGACCCGCCGCCTCCCGCGACGTAGGCGATGCCACCCCCACCAGCCGGTCCAGAGGGACCGTTGCCGATGTACATGACCGTCTCACCGTCCGTAGAACGCACACAGATGTCGATCGGTGAGCAGTACGTGGAGGCCTGCGTGGGAGACGAGACCGCGTTCCACGTCAGCCCCCCGTCGTGGGAAGCAACAGGCACCTGGATGGTGTTGTGCCCGCCCGTGCCGTTGAGCACGCAGGCCAACCAGCGGCTGTAAGCCCCATCCCAGCAGACGCAGGCCGTTGCGTAGGTGCCCATGTCCGTCCCGACCACGGGCCAGTTCGTGGCCCCCATCGAGGATGCGGTGTTGCTCTGGACCGGCGTGTAGCGGGTCGAGAGCCATGCGCCCAGGGAGCTCGGCTCGGTGTCCGTCGGCTTGATGACGTTGACCCCGTCATCGGCAAGCGCAGAGGTGGAGTTCCAGGCGAAGAGCCCGCAGCCCACCACCATGGCGATCTCGTTCGAGACAAGACCTCCACTCGAGATCGCGCGTAGGGCCGCGATGCTGGCGACCTGCGCGAGCACGTTGACTCCCGTCACCGTGGTGAGCTGGTCGAGAGCGTAGATGGTCGTGTCCCACGCCGAGTTCCAGGCCTCGGTGTTGCCGTGGAGGCTGTAGAGGATCGCCTGGATCTTCTGGAGAGCAGTGGGGTAGTCGAAGGCTGCGCGAAGGAGCTCATCTCCCGCGAGGCTTGCCAGGTTCGTCCGCTTCCCGTACCCGATGTAGTACTGCACTCCCGCGGGGATGGTGACGTTGAACGTCAGAAGAACCGCCCCAGTAGACATGCCGCCACCGATGGAGACGGGCGGCACACCCTGGTCGACGGCCGTGTCCACTACGACCGGGCCACCGTCAAGCATGAGCGGGTTGTTGTTCAGGTCGTAGACCACGAACAGAACGGTCGGTGACGAACCGCCCGACCCCATGAAGCAAGGACCTGGCGTGATGAGCCGCGTTGCATCGCCGCCGCCCCCGGCTGTGAAGACGGCCGAGCCTGTGAAGTTCCCCAGGTCGACGTGCATCAGGTTGTCGATGAGGTCGGTGTTCTGCGCGAGGGCGAGGTTTCCCCGGTTGACGTTCGCGCTGGCTGCCGACTCCTGAAACGCCGTGAAGTACGACCCCGCGTTGAGGCCCGTCGGGACGACCCCGTTAGCCGGAGCCGGAGTCCCCGTGACCGCGTTGTTGATGTAGTCGTAGTCGCTGGGCAACCCGCCGAAGTAGCTCGGCACGGTCAGACGGTGGAAGACAGGCGTGGTCATGATTCAGGCAGCTTTCTGACCGCAACGGGTCTCGGTCCGAAGGCGATGGCAGCACGCACAGACTAGCTCGGTCTTGGCCAGCTCGGCGAGGACCTCAAGCTGCGTGAACTGCCAGCCGTTCGAGATGCTAAGGAGCTTCTCTCCGCGCACATGGTCGAAGTCCATCGCCGCTGGATGGAAGATCTCACGGCAGTCCGTACAGGGGGCCTGCTTCAGAACAAGCACCCAGCTGCGGAAGGATGCGATCTTCTCGAGCTGCTTCAGCGCCTTGTTGCGCTTCCACGTAGGTAAGTCTGCATCCGGGAGCTTCGGCGCCGGTCGTCGCAACGCGGTGCGGACACGATGGCAGTTGGCGCATACCGGCTCGCACTTCTCGATCTCTGCGAGCACAGTCTCGGTGGCACAGCTGTTCATCGCACTCACGTTGTTCCGTTTGCCAGGACGAACATGATCGAACTCCATGCACGGAGCAGCGAACTTCTTGCTGCAATCCATGCAGGGCACATCCTTCAGCGGATTGATCAATTCCTTGTGCGTCACGTTCTTCCTGCGCATGTAGGAAGGACGGTCACCGGGCGGACGGTGCTTCGAGATGGTGCGATCGTAGTAGGTGTTGTTGTACTTACGCGCACACGCCTTGCAGTAGACGGACAGACCATCCGGCCGAGCCTTGTTTTTCCCAAAGCCATCGATCGCACCGCACTGAGGACAGGTCTTCATCAGAAGCGAATGGTCCACTGGATCTCGAGATCGAACGCATCGGTCTTACTGATAGTATCGAAAGTGTCATAGGCTATCGGTGCGTTGTTGTAGATGTTCGGGTTCGCTGCCGCGGTGAAGAGGCCGACCTCCGAAAGAGGGACGAGCAGGTACGGGTTGTAGCTCACATCCGTCTGCTGGAAGAGGACCGAGAAGGTCGCGTCGTAGGGCACGTCGTCGACCGACCAGGCCGGAGCCTGCACCTGCGCGAGCCACACATCCGTCGGGTAGTAGGGGTACGGCAAGACACCACCACTCACGCGCACTGGGCGCTCGAGGGCGACGACAGTCGGATCCGTGTCCGTCTGAATGTTGGTGCCTGGATAGGCCCCGCTGGGTGCTGGCGGTGATGCCCCGAGTGGGGAGGCATTCGCGACGCCCAAGGCGATCTGCTGGTTGCCGCCGATGCCGAGGCCCATGTACTGCACGCGGTCGTTGCGCAGCGGTGTTCCCACGCTGCCGACGAACGAGTTGTACGTGATGAGCTGAGCGAGGTACTGCCGCCCGAGGTTCAACCAGATGTTGTGCCCCTTGCGGCGCGCGACGATCTTGCCGCGCTCACGCATCGTGAGCTCGAGGTTGCTGCGGACCATCAACCGGTCGGTGATCCGCATTCCGCCGCGACGACGGCCGGGGGTGTTGGTCCTCATTCTCATCGGGAGCTCCAGATCGCAGTCAGTTCATCCGCGAAGCCTGCGTACGTGACGGACGAGATCTTCGTGAGGGTCTTCTTTTCCGAGAGTAGCGCCTTGAGACGTTCCATGGGTACTTCCTTGATGGGGCCCAAGAACTTGCTCGTGTTGTAGTGCACGAGGTACAGCTTGCGTGCCTCGTCCAGGCTGTCGCAGCCGAGCATGACCTTGTCCTCGTCGTAGTCTCCGTTGTCTTTCTTCTGGTGGACGACGTAGGCGTTTACGGCATCCTTGCTCGGCCCGACGTAGCAGTCGACCCCCTCGTCGTCCGCTCCCTTGCTCCCGACGATGTACCCGTAGGGTGCTTTCATCAAGGTGTGCCAGGGCTTACCGTCCTTGTCGTGACCAGAGCGCGTGCTGCCTTTCTTGTTCTCGACGGCGATGTGCAGCCCCTGGAAGGACATGTGCCCCTCGAGCTTGTACTTCTTGGGCGGGTGCTTCTTCTCCGTCAGCTTCTCCGGGTACTTCCCCTGCGTACGGTGCTCCATCCGTACCACCCTTTGCGCAAGCTCGGTCATCAGAGCGCCCTGTAGCTGACGTAGGTGCCAGCGGTGAGATCCGTGTCGAAGGACCAGGCCACCGACTGCCCCATGGTGACGAGGATGTTCTCCCAGAGCACCTCCACATCCGACGGAGATCCGGCTGTCGAGTGGATGAAGCAGGTGATGGTGTCCCCTCCTACCACGGCGAGGCTGACCGTGGTCTCGAGGATGAAGTCGCCCACCGTAGTCGTGAAGTCGATGGTTTCGATGGTGACGTTGTTCTGCTTGATGATGAGCGCGAACGAGTTGTGCGCGTAGAGCGCGTTCACCCGGATCTCGAGGGAGACCGAGTTGAGGGTGCCCGACGAGAGCAGCACCATCGGTTCGCCGATCATCTTCCCTGGCGTCGCGATGGGGATGTAGTCCGTGAGTCCCGAGTCGAACTCTGCGACCACCGAGTTGTAGACCGGAAGGTCGAACATGAAGACGCTGTCGAAGATGGGTTCGCTGGTCCCGATGGTCGTCGTGAGCGTAGCGAACGCCGCATCCTCGGGGCAGAGGTACTTCTTGTCGAAGGCCCAGAGGATGGGGAGCGTGGGGTTGGGCCACGTCGCGTCCGCGAACGGGCTCTGGTCGAACTGGTTGCGCCACCCGCCGCCGGCCGAGTTCGGCTGATCGAACATGGTGGCCACGCCGATGTAGCCGTTCGTGCAGGCGCCGTCGTAGATGTAGAGCGTCCCAGTCGCCAGCACCGAATCGGAGACCGAGACTGACGTGGACGGAATCGTCTCGAGCACGACGAAGAGCGGGTACGTGTACGTCGGCTTGATGCGGTTGATGAACGTCTGGCAGAAGAGCAACGCCTGGAGGTTGAAGGCCGACGCATCGACCTGCACCAGGAACTTGAAGAACTTCTCGACCTCGAAGAAGTCTCCCTGCTCGAGGTACCCTTGGAACCAGGTCGGGTTGCTGACGTAGTCCTCGACGAGCACTCCCGTGACGAGGGGTGAGAACTGCTGGACCGTGTCCCCGACAGCGTACGGCTTTCCGGTGGCGGGGTTGGTCTCGAGGCTGAGCGAGACCGGGTACGTGTACGACCGCACGATGGCTGCGGTGCTCGCGTCCTGGACAAGGATGCGTCCCTGCGTCTGACTGAAGTCGCTGCGGATCTCGACGATGGTGCCTGTCTGCTCAGCGAAAGGCAGCCCCAGCAGGATCTGGGTGCCGACTCGGAGGTTGAAGACCGTCGGGCCGTTCCAGTACGCGTACCAGAGCCCCTGCACCGACGAGAGGTAGTCGATGTTCGAGGGAAGCTGGGCAAGGTCGTCGAGCGTGAACTCCGCAGGGATGCCGAAGTTCGCCTCGATGGTTGGGCGGTTGTCCAGGTAGCTGGTCTCGGCCCACATCCGCGCTGGCGGAGGAGCTCCTTCCCAGACGTCGGGTCCGCCGGCGTCTGCGGGCACGGGCGTGACGAAAGCAAGAGCGGACGCGCCACGGAACGTCGTGAAGAAGAAGTCGACGTTCCGACGGAGCACCTGCGTGTCGTCGGTGTTGACGATGAGCTCCTGCAGGAGCGGGATGTCGACGATGAGCGGGTCGAGCGGGATGTACTTCCGGCGCAGCACACTCGCCAGAGAGACCGTGTACACCGAGGGCTGCGCCAGGTAGACGCCGACAGGCGTGGCGTCCACCGGCAGGCTTCTCGTCACCTGCGAACTCGAACCCAGCACCACCGACGTGACTGACATCGGTGCCTGCGTCGAGTTCTGCACGACCTGGAAAGTGACGATGTCCCCGGCCTCACACATCCCGTTCCAGAAGTCGAGGTCGGTGGAGGTGGCTGTGCCCGAGATGGACCAGGAGGTTCCGCAGGGGATGGGCAGCGGATCGAGCAGCGTGATCCGCTGGAAGTAGAAGGGGTCACTCGAGACGTCTACGACGCGAGCGATGCGGTACGCCACCCCGTCCACGCAGAGGAACGAACCGGAAGGGATGTTGAGGAACTGCAGGCTCGAGTCGACGTAGTACGTGTTCGTGCCGAGTGCGGCACCTGCCGTCCCGCTGGGGGCCTCGATGGTCTCCCCGACCGGGTAGAGCGGCGAGGTGCTCGAGGAGAGGACCGTGATGGGGTAGTCCGCGTCGATGCGAAGGATCGTGGATGTCCCGAGACGGTTGTCGATGGCGTTCACGACGATGGAGCTGTCGTACTGCTGCAGGATGTTCTGGATCACCTGCTGGATCGACGAGGGGGTGTACGGATCGGTGTGGACGAACGGGATGACCACCGGCGCAGTGCGCGTCGAGAGCTGCAGGTCAAGATGCGTCCCAGCGACGCCGGAGATGCCCGTGTTCGGGATGAGGATGCTCGGGAGCCCGCCGAAGATGGCGCTCACCGAGGTCACTCCGATGAGGTTCGGGTTCTCCTGCATGAGCAGGTCGTAGTGAAGCCAACGCCGCTGGAACGTGCGCTGGATGTCTCGGAGGCTCTTCCCGTAGTTCACCTGCCAGAGCGTCAGGAGCTCGGCCGCGGCGACCTGCGCCAGGCCCTGCCAGAACGCGGTGATGCGCTCCGTGCCGTCCACCAGGCTCCAGAAGTCCGAGAGGTAGTTCCAGACGAACGAGAGGTCTGGGATGCACCCGCGTGCGATGGCGGACTCGACGACGTTCACCACCATCGTCGTCGGCACGGAGAAGACGGCGCCGTCGTAGACGGTGAGCTGGAACTTGAAGAACCCGGGAACGTCCGGGTAGAACGTCGGCGTCGGGCTCGTCGGGGTGTTGATGCCGTTCTGCGGCAGATACGAGAACGCCGTCGCGGAGCTCAGGCTGTCGGGCAGGTCGAACTCGGTGATCTCCGCGTAGAAGCCGTGGAGCATGTCCGTGCCCACGGTGACGATGGAGTACGGGATGCCTTGGACAACAAGAACACCGCCCGGCTGGATCGGGCTGAGCGCGTTCACCTGCGCGAGCGAGGCCGAGTAGAGGAGGTTAGTGAACCCCGTCGGCATCGCGAGCGGGTACGTGAAACCGTCGGTCAGCGTGTAGATGTACTGGCTGGTCGGCGGAGCGTCGATGAGCTCCCAGTAGTAGGTGAGAGACGCGCCTTGCGGGTCTGTGCTCGCGGTTCCGTCGAGCTGGAGGATCTCGCAGAGCTGGATGGCCTGGTCCGGGCCAGGGTCCGCGCTCGGAGGGATAGCGGGGATGAGCACACCAGCGCCGAGCGCGATGCTCTGGATGGCCACCGTGACGGGAGCCGGATTGCACCGCACCGAGACCACCGAGAGACTCAGCGGGGTCTGCGCCGCGCTCGAGGACGGGATGACCGGGAGGATGTACTTCAGCTGGTGCCCTAGCGCCTGGTAGTCCGCCTCCGGGGTGACGTAGACGTAGACCGTGCCGGTGGACCAGCTGACTGCCACGAGCACGACGAAAAGCTCGTCTTCCCCGACCAGCGTCTGGCTGTTCGGCAGCGGCATGACCGGCGTGTCGAGGACGATGTTGCCGTCCGTATCGAAGTGAACCGAGCCGGTGTAGGCGATGCCCTCCTGTGAGAAGAACAGCCCCATGCAAGCAGCCGAGGGGCAGAACGTGCCGAAGTACGAGTGCGTGTTGACGATGTCGCTGAAGTCCGCGGGAAGGTCCGGCCACGACACGACGAACTGCATCGTGAAGTCTTGCGGGACATCCACCTCGAGAAGAACCGCCGCGGTCCCGGTGTTGGTGCCTCCAGACGTGAGGTCCTGGAAGTTGTTGTCGTCGATGGGGAACTGGTCGTCGCCGCCGAGCGCGATGACCTGGTCGTACGTCAGAAGAAGCGTGACGTCGTTGTAGTCACCTACGTAGTAGATGTTGAACGGGTCGACGAACGGGAGCGGTCCGCCCGAGCCTTCTCCCGATCCTCCCCACGGCGCCGAGCCCCACGGGGATTCACCCCACCCAATCGGCGTGCTTGGCGACATGTTCGAGCTCGCAGTCTAGGCCACAACGTGGGCGCATCCAAGGATCATAGGTTCGGGGCGATGGTGAACCTCGCGGTCTCCACCGTCGTGACGGTGCTCGTCAGATCCGTGAGAACCCACGTGAAGGTCATCGGGATGCGCACGTTGGGGAAGCTGCTGGTCATCGACGGCTGGATCGGGAAGATGGCCACGCCCCCAGGACCATCCGTGATGATGACCGAGCCGTCCTCCGTTGTGCCGCTGAGAAACACTGACGGGCTTCCGCAGACCGCGGTGAACACGAGCTTGCACCCCGTGATGTCGACTGGCGCCCCGTTCAGCAGCACGGTGACCTGCAGGACCCTCGAGTCTCCTCGCGGCATCCAGAGGTCGGCGATCTCCACGGGCTTCTTCGGCCATTGTCTGCTCTTGTTCATCGGATCCTCGTTGTTCCTACAGCCGACGGAAGCATCGTGGTGATCCCGTAGGGTACCAGAGAGGGTGTGGCCGCCGGTACTGCCGAAGGCGCGACGATGGTTGCTGTGGGGGCTCCCACGAGCATCGCGGTCTGCCCTTCGGGGACGGGCAGGAACGTGGACACGCCGTACACCACGTCCACGGGCAGATCCGGCGGAACAACCACCGACGCAGCCTGTGGTGCACCAAAGAACGCCCCCGTCAGCAAGGCGCTCTGTCCCTGTGGCGTAGCCAGGAACACAGTGGAGCTGCGGGGGAACGGAAGAACAACCGTGTGTGACCGCGCACCGCTGAGGTCGCGGTGCACCACCGCCATCACGATGTCGTACGGCTCCTCGATGCTCTCGAGCAGGGCGCGGGCTCCGACGAAGCTGCGAACCACTGCGTCGAAGGGAGTACCAACCGACTCACCGATGGTCCTCCCCTCGACCGGGATGCGCGTGACCGAGTCGGTGGGGGTAGGCACGAGCTCGTTCAGAGCCCGGCTGAAGACGGCCGCACGGGCGACCATGCCAGCGGGATCTGCCAGGGCCTCGAGCAGGAGCCGGCTGCCAGCGAATGC